>ERZ795053.2657-NODE-2657-length-21266-cov-4.799444_pt1 | contig 21266 bp, 17 predicted proteins | sample MGYA00375137_ERZ795053 | MGnify/ENA primary metagenome ERZ795053 (study PRJEB30182, sample SAMN05720284) | activated sludge metagenome | isolation source: Anaerobic digester | place: Hong Kong | collected 2014-12-17 ...
GAAGAACTCTTGACCAGCAATGGGCTCTATGCCGATCTCGATCGGCGCCAGTTCATGGAACCGGAGGAAGTGGGTGAGTCATAGCGCAAGGGGGTTGCCGAGCAATTCTCGGGGGCAACTCGCTATCGCCTTCTACCAGGCAAGGAAACTGAACCAACATGGATGGGCAAACGATGGATGCGTAATTTGCTTGTGGAGACTTTCGTCTTTTCATCGTCCATTGTGGTATACTTCCGTGAATAATCCACAACTGGATCACCCCAAATTTCTACCATGAGCAATTGTACCATCGGCAAAGAAACCAGTAATAGGAGGCCTCAGTGCGGGTAAGCTGCCATCAAGAGAATTTAGCGAAGGGTCTGTCGATTGTGAGCCGCGCAGTCTCTTCGCGTACCACCATGCCTGTGTTGAGCAACATCTTGCTTGAGGCCAAAAACAACGAGTTGCGTCTTGCTGCGACCAATCGTGAGATTGGGATCAACTGCTGGATTGGTGCCAAGGTCGAAGACGAAGGCGCTATCACTGTGCCGGCGCGGCTGTTGAGCGAGTTTGTCAATAGCTTGCCTCCGGAACGGATCGACATGGAATTGGCCGTGCGCACCCAGACGCTCCATTTGGCCTGTGCCCGTTACACCGCCAATATGAAGGGGATCGATGCCTACGAATTCCCGCTCATCCCCACGGCACAGGTGCAAGATGGCGATCAGGCCGATGCCAATTCGGTGCCGATCGTTGATGGCATGCAGATTGAGTTGGAAACCGGGGGACTGCGCAAGATGATCGATCAGGTGATCTTTGCCGCCTCAAGCGATGAAAATCGCCCCACCTTGACGGGCGTCGAGGTCAGCTTCAAGCAAGATCAGCTTTCCATGGCGGCCACCGATGGCTTCCGGCTAAGTCTCCGACGTGTCCCGATGACTCAGGGTTTGGTTGATGAAGCGGTGACGGTGATCGTGCCGGCCCGTAGCCTGGGCGAACTAGCCCGCATTAGCGCCGACGCCGATGAAAATCGCCCCGTGCAGGTGATCCTCACGCAAGCACGCAATCAAATTTTATTTCAGCTCTGGGGCAAAGGGGAAGAAGCACGTGGGGCATTCCACCGTGTGGAACTGGTCAGCGAACTGATCGATGCCCGTTTCCCCGATTACAATGCCACCATACCCAAAAGTTACGAAACGCGTACAGTGGTTGATACCGCTGCCCTCCTCAAAGCGGTGCGCGTTGCGCAGCTCTTCGCCCGTGACAATGCCAACATCATCCGCGTCAGTGTGATGCCTGGGAATGGCGAACAGGGTGGCCAGATGCGGTTGACCGCCAGCAGCACTGAAATGGGGGACAACGTCAGTGATATCGATGCCATGGTCGATGGCAACAATCTGGAGATTGCCTTCAACGCCAAATATCTCATCGATGTATTGACCCAGGTGGATCAACCGCAGATTGTCCTTGAGACTACCCAACCCACTCGCCCCGGCACTTTGCGCCCAGTGGGGATGGGGGAAGAAGAGTTTTTGCACGTGATCATGCCCATGCATCCGCCACGCTAAGGCTTCTGTAAATAATAAAACACCCCATTCTGTAGGGGCGATCCCTTGCGGGCGCCCGCAAGGGATCGCCCCTACGGAGGATTTATTTTCTTGCAATGGCCTAAGTAACAATCTACTGCGAATCCGATTCTTCGCACGCTTTGATGAAATAAAAAGGAGCGCACCGCTACGTAGGGTGCGCTCCTTTTTTTGTTTGGGTATCGCATCTTATCGCTGGGTCTCAATTGGCGGGGGGACGTCCGTCCCCGCCTGTGCTGTGGCGACCAAAGGGCGATTGTTCGAGCAACTTGCTGACCCAATGGGGCAAATTTCGTTCGTGCGCTGTTGCCACGGCATGGCCGGAAATTTCGCGTTGTGTCTTTGCTGCGGCGCGCCGCCGATCTTCTTGCACGGTGCGTGATACTTCGAAGATGGCAAAGTCGTACATAAAGCCTCCTGATTCTCATTTTTCCGCCGGCCAACATCGTTGTCGACCAGCGTTCTCAGCGTATCATGAAGGCGCTATCTACGACTTACCACTTTGCTGACAGAGTGAAGCTCATGGCCGGGCCGGGCTACCGTCGGGCCAACGGGTTTGCGTCCACGTTTCGACAAAGTCCTTGCACGGATATTTGGCTGCCAACGCTTCATCGATATCAATGCCCAGGCCAGGCTTGTCGTTGGGGTACATGTAACCGTTGTGTACTTCAGGCAAGCCAGGGAAGATGTCGTAGAAGATCTGATCAAAGCGGCACCACTCCTGGATACCAAAGTTGGGCGCCCACAGATCCAGGTGGAGATTCGCCGCGTGGCCAACGGGAGAGGTGTCACCCGGGCCATGCCAGGCCGTGCGGACATTATACATGTTGGCAAAGAGCGTAACCGAGCGTGCCGGCGTAATGCCACCCATCTGGCTCACGTGCATACGGATGAAGTCGATCAGGCGATTCTCCACCGGGTGCTGCCATTCCTGTGGATTGTTGTAAAGCTCGCCCATGGCCAACGGTGTGGCACACTGTTGACGGATGCGCTCGAACCAGACATTGTCTTCGGGAGCCAGTGCATCCTCTAGAAAGAAGAGTTTGTACTGTTCGACATCCTTGGCAAATTGTACAGCGTCGATCGGGGCTAGCCGTTCATGGATATCGTGCAGAATCTCGATCTCTTCGCCCACCGCGTTGCGCACATGTTCAATGGCATTGAGTGCGCTGCGCATGTAGTGCTTGGGATCGTAGTAGGCGCCGTCGGGAGCACCTGTCGGTTTACGCTCCGGTGCACCGCGGCCACCATAGCCGCCGGCTTGCACACGAATGTAGTGATAGCCTTGCTCCATGTAGCCGCGGACACTCTCTTCGATCTCTTTGGGATCGGTGCCGTTGGCATGGGCATAACAGGCCGCGGCCTCACGGCATTTGCCGCCCAGCAACTCGTAAACCGGCATATTGGCCAGTTTCCCCTTGATATCCCACAGCGCCTGGTCGATGCCGGAGATCGCATTGTTGAGCACCGGACCGTTGCGCCAATAGCTGTGGACCGTTGCCATGCGATAGAACTCTTCGATGCGGCTCACATCGCGCCCAATCGCAAAGGGAATCAAGTGTTTTTCCAGCGCAGCGACCACTGCCGCATACCGTTGTGTAAAGGTGGCACAACCGAGGCCGTAAAGACCCGGCTCTGACGTGATCACCTTCACGATCACGAGCCGCTGCGATGTCGGCTGCGTTGTGATGACCTTGATGTCTTCAATCGTAATTGGTTTTGCCATAATGGTTCCTTGCTTTGTTGGGGACAGGAATAGATAAGTTGCGGCCCAGATGAGCAGATCGGGAGCAAAAATCGGCGGTATGCCAAAACTTGTGTAAATCGTCAGTCCGTCCTCTGGAGCAACCGCGATTTACACAATTGGCGCGATACCATCTACCCATTGGTAAACTGTCTGATCATTCACTCGGAAGAGCGTCTAATTCCGGCATAAAAAACTCATGGGTGATTGGCGTGCCGTGACCATCAATCCACCGTGTACAGATGCCGCGACTGCCAATTGCCGCACGCACAATCTCTTTGTTGAAGGCACTCACCGATTCCATTGCCAGATACTCTTGAACAGGCATCCATAGACATTCGGCAATTTCACCTTCGGCGCGCGTGATTTCGTGGGAGAGCGGTTTTAGCCGGGCAATAAAATAAATATCCGATTTGCGGAAGCGGGCACGGTGCCAGTGGCGAAAACAGATTAAAGCTTCAAATTCAGCCTCGACACCGGTCTCTTCGCGGATTTCGCGCACAATGGCATCGGCGATATGCTCATCGGGGTCGACCAGGCCACCGGGCAGCTTGTAAAAGCGGGGGTTGGTGGACCGGTGATACTGTTCTGCCACAACCAGCAGTTCTTGCTTTTCGTTGACAACAACACCGCCAACGCCGATGTAGTGCGAGGCGTAGGCGGGAACAAAGGCATCGGGTTGCAACCGATAGACCAACGTTGATTGCTCTGGGGTGCTGTGGTGAAAGATAAAACCACGCTTGACGGCCAACGGAATGAATTCAACGAGTGCAATGGGAATTTCGAGCCAAACCAGCTTGAGGTCATCTTCATGCCAGTGGGCAAGTGAGGCATCAAGCGCTTCCTGAAAAAGCTCAACTGTTGTGGGGAGCATCTCCGGCTCGATGGTGACGCCACCATAACGATTGACACTGTGTGCTAGGATTTGCATAGTCTGCTTTCTATCAATAATAAAAATAGCCACAGTCCATTTTACGGGACTGTGGCTGGAATTGCAAACCACTTTTCTGAGGAGGGTGTGTACCCCACTGGGGGGGATTACGCCGGACGTTCAAGTTTGTCCTTCTCTGTAATCCTCCAAAATGGGACGCACTCTTTTGTGGACCGAGAAGCAATCTACAACGGTACAATCGGCCCACCAACGACAACTACTAATCTGAATAGCGATTTTTAGGACCAGCTATAAGTTGCTTTGGCTTGGGGCAGCGTGGTGAGATCGCTCAATGCGTTGTCGCCGGTCGCTGAAAGTCCGGCTCGTTCGATGACCAACCGTGCCAATTCCGGATCGTAGACCCGATCTTCGCGTTCGATGACAATTTCGCCCGGCTCTTGGTAATGAATCTGGATGATGGCATCCTGATATTCCGCATCGGCGCGTTTCACGACAACATCCATCCGTTGAATATTGTTCCAATCCCAAACCTTGGTCGCTTGCAGGAAACGCACCGGGTTTCGAATGATCAGCGCTTTGTCGGTCACAACGTAGGCTTGATACGTCTCGATAAGATAGCCGTACAAAAGTAATCCGCCCCAAATCACAAAGGTCCAGGCAACTGCCTCGGCGAAATAGGTGTGGGTCAGATCCATGGAAAAGGCCAATGCGCCCGTTGCAAACATAGCAACGGCTACCGCCATGTTCTTGGGGCGCCCTTGAAAGACAATGGCATTGGATTCCGATGAATTTTGTGTCGCACTGGCGGCGGCAACTTCAGCCATAATAGCTCTCCTACTGTATCTCGTGGTATATCTGGCAGTATCCGTATTTTGCAATTTGGGTCGGTAATAAAGATTGGAATCTTTGCGGTTACAACGATCTTCGATTTTTCTTCTATAAGTATAATTGTTAACCGGCGCCTACCCAAATTTTAGTTGTGCAAATCTGCACAAAGCTCTTTTGGCTGTGCTAAACTGTTCAAAGACCATGCTACTCTGTCACCAATCGATAGCCCCGCCCGCGTACGGTGGTCAAAAAGTGTGGCGAGCTGGGATCGCGTTCGATCTTTTGACGCAAGCGGCTGACGAGCTTTTCAATGCGTGCGTCATCCACCTCATCGATATATTCATCGCCCCAAACATGGCTGACGATCTGATATTTGTCGATGATCTTGTCGGCATTTTGGAAGAGCAACAACATGAGGCGATATTCTAGGTTCGTTAGCGTTTCAACCGGTTTGTCGTCGACCAAAACTTCGCCACTCTCCATATCGACCCAAAGCGCCGATGTCTCAGATTGGGTATGAAGCGCCTGCCGTTGGACAAATTCCGACATGAGGCGGCAAAAAAATTGGGGCTTGCCTTCACCTTTGCGTAGGAGATGTTGGCGCATTAGGCTGGCCAGTACCAACTGATCCGGTTGGTGGTCGGCGGCAAAAAGCCCCAGCAACTCTTGTTGTTCCACCTCGCTCAAGCGCTGCCAGATCTTTTCGCACTCAAGTTGAATCGTCTCGTCGGCACGCAGGCTGCGCGCTACACTGCGATGCAGTTGCCAGCGCTCAATGGGATCGGTTGTGCTCGAATTAGCACTTTCCACGGCGTGGGCCAACAGCCGACAGATCGCCTCCAGCAGCCGGGGATGACCACCGGCCCACTCGTAGAGAAAGTCGATGTCGGCGCCGGTCAATTCAACTTCGTGGATTGTGACATAGCGGCGCACAAAGCGATCAACATCGGAACGTGTCAGCGGGGCAAGGTACCAGGTATGATGGCTGAAAAGTTCACAAAATTCACCGCAGTGGTCGCCGGGGCGTTGATTGGTCAGCGGTTTACCCACAGCGGTGACGAAAGTCAGGGCACCTTGGTGCCGATCTTTCAGTGCCCGCAAGTTGAGAAAGACCCGGGAGTCGATCTGGCTAAAAGGTTCATCAAATTCATCTAAGAGCAGTACCAATTTGCGCCGCGTCGATTGCAGTGCAGTTGTCAATCCCCGATTAAAGCTCAGGGGTACTTGAAACTCACTCGATGGTGTTACAAGGGTTTCATAGGCGCCAACGAGATCGGGCAGTGCCGCCAACTGCGGGCTACTCTCCTGCAAACAGCGCAGGATCAACTCATAAAAGCCCTGATCACTCATCTCCAGCATACGATTGCAATCGATGTATACGGGTAAGAACTCGTGGCCCGCTTCCCCTAATTCTTGAGTCCAAATATCGGCTTGGGCAAGTAGCCGCAGTAGCGCCGACTTCCCAATATTGCTGAAACCGATCACCTCGACACAGTGTAAATTGTAAAGCTCTTGAATAATGTGGTGGATATCGGGTCGGCGCATGTAGCCGCCATCCACTAGACGTAAAGAATCAGGCATATTGCTGTCACATTCTGGCTGGCATCGTTACGGGAATGGCGGGTGCGCCCCCTGGTTTGACATTGTCAAAAAGAGCAGAGTCAAAGGCAGCCGATACCGCATCCGGTAGCGTGTCAAACATTTGGTACGCACCCCGAGAAAGTCAATTGGTTGACCAGATGCTCGCAATGGTGATAGACTAAGCACCTACCCCTAATTTCGGTTGTGGCCCAGCGGGAACCGCGAAGTTCAGGATAGGTCTTGATCATGAGCGATAAGGTCGGCGATATCGCACGAATTGTGTAAATCGGGATTGGTCCAGAGGACTGATTCACGACTTACACAATTTCGGCATACCGCCATAAAGCCGGTCAAAACTGTCTACAGTTTAAAGTGTTATGGCGTTATTTACAAATGGTGTGAGGTATTCAACAGTCTTAAAGTGGGGCAGTTTCGCACGAATTGTGTAAATCGCGATGGGTCCAAAGGGCAGCTTAGCGATTCGCCCAATTTTCGGCAGACCGCCACAGTGCGCTCTGTTGGAAAACGGCACTGTGGGTAAGAGGAGAACCGCCGTTCTCAATCTGAACGGGGTATAGTAGTGGAGAGTCTTATGACAACGATCCAACGAATTTGTGAACAATGCGGTGAGAGCGGTCCGCTAGGGGTCCGTTATTGTCCCCACTGTGGTTACGATACTCAAGCTGCGCTGCCAATGACCACACGCAATCTGCCTATGGTTATTGGGAAAGCTGCGCTGCCGATTCTGGCCGGTGCTGCCAGCCTTGCTCTGCGTGCCGGGTGGAAACTGCTGCAACAGCGCTTGGCGACCGCTGCCGACCGGGCTGTCACACCAGCAGCACACCAGCCGCTTTCCAAAGCAGCGGCAGCCAACCAACCGGCTGCCCCCGCAAAGCCCCGCCGGACAATTCACATCCGTTCCAGTTGGGCGGTCGGTGATGCCCGCGGCAACTGGCGCCAAGGCACATCGGAACACACTATTGAAATTGAGGACTGATCGCTCTATTCGTGCCCCCGATCAATTCACCCGATCGGGGCGGGGAGCCAACGTGAGGTCGAGCGCCACTTGCTCTCCGTCGCGCAGCACCTGTAAAACAACGGTGTCGCCTGGGCTGGTGTAGTATTCAAGATAGGTAAGAACGTCATCAAAGGTCGTGATGGGCTCCTCGTTGATGGCAACGATGACATCACCACCGAAATTGCTTGGACAGATAGTGGTATAGTGGGTGTTAGATGAGCCACTACCGCCACGCAAGCCCGCTCGTGCCGCCGGGGTGCCTCGCAAAACCTGGCTCACATAGGCACCCCGGAGGCTCTTCTCCAATGCCAAATCTTCGGCACAGATCGGGCTTAGCGTTGCACCGCGCACCCCAAGATAGCTGTGTTGATAGCGTCCCTCGGCGATCAGAGCCGGCACCACCCGTTCCACAATTGCAATCGGGATAGCAAAGCCCACGCCACTGCTGGCCCGCACATCGGAACGAATCTGTGCATTGACCCCAATCACCTGACCCTGTTCGTTGAGCAGCGGCCCTCCCGAATTGCCAGGATTGATCGCGGCGTCGGTCTGGATGGAGCCGGGAATGCTAAAGCTATTGAGCGCTGTGATGGAACGCCCCAGCGCGCTGACGATGCCGCTGGTCAACGTGCCGGCCATGCCAAAGGGATTGCCAATAGCTGCAACCCGCATCCCCACCTGAATTCCCTCCATTTTGCCCCGTTGCACGGGGATCAGCGTATAACCCTCTGGTTCAATCCGCAGCACAGCGAGATCGCTGCTGACATCACTCCCCACCACTTCGGCCACCGCCATGGTCCCATCGCTAAAGGTCACCTGTAACTGATTCACCCCTTCAACCACATGGTGATTGGTCACGATATGGCCGTCCCTGTCCCAAACAAAGCCGGACCCACTGCCAAGGGGAAAGAGTTCATCCTCTTCAAATTGGTGGGGCAGAATCTCATTGAGCGCGTCGCCCGTGCTCAGCGCGGTAATGTTGACAACCGAGGGGTTGACCTGGCGATAGAGGTTGATCAAAACCGCGCTTTCGTAGTCGACGCCCCCTTCCGGCGTGGCCACCACGACGACTGGCTCCGGTGTGACGACGATCTGTGCGGCTCGGATCGGCACAGCATCCTGCCTTACTAAACCTTCCCCGCGCCTTGCCCCAACCGTGATCTCGCTGCGCAGAGGCAGAAATAGGCCGATGAGGAGTGCACAGCCGACGAGAAGCAGAATAAAAATGCCCCCAATTGCAAGAAAGAGTCGGATGTCATGACGACGCCACTGTTGTTCCATGAGAGTACCTTTACCAAAATTGTCCACGCTGTTCATTGTACAAGAAGCGGATCTTGTTGCTACACAGGATATTGCCATACGAAGTATGCAGCCACTTGTGTACGCCTACAGTGTCAGTTGCGGCCGATCAGTTATGGCCGATAGGGAAATTGTATGGTAGTCACATACCCATATCAGTGGTGCAGCTTGCTTTCCCGCATATTTTGCCGGTCGTACCATTGCACTGCATCTGTTTCTTCGCCTGTTGAACCACTCTGGTTCACCTAGAATCCCCATGGCAAACCGGCCCTGGCACAGTTGTCGGCCTCCCCCTGAGGATTGGTTAATTGTTGCGATAGACAAAGTTTGCGCTCTTCGGGATTGTTCGGAATTGTAAGGTGATTGAAGACTCGTAACCAAGGCTTCCATGTTACAATATTTCAGCCAGATTGCATAGGCAGTCCAAGCTGTTTTGGCAGTAAACTGTAGTAGTTGAGTAATTCGTCTGTTTTTGACCTGTTACCTTACGCTCTATTATTCATTCATCCGCCGCTATCTCCAACGCGTAAGCGAACCTCTAATTAAATCCTATGTACAATCGACGAAACTTTCTTAAATTTTCGGCGGGCGCGTTCGCCTCACTCACCTGGGCCGTAAGTGGCTGTAGTAGCAGAATGACTGTCAGCGAAACCAGCCGCGCCACGACACTGTCTGCCGCTACAATCCCGCCCCGGGATACGCTGCGGGTCGCCATTGCCGGTACACCCAAGCATTTTGATCCAGCGCTCTTTTCTGTTACGGAGGAATACCAGTTGGGTTTCGCCGTCTTCGATGGGTTGGTCTGGGTAGATGAAATGTTGGTGCCACAACCAATGTTGGCGGAAGCATGGGAATCCTCGCCAGATCTCATGCGCTGGACGTTCCAACTGCGTGAAAATGTCCTCTTTCATCACGGTACACCGTTCACCGCTGCCGATGTGGTGTATACCTTCACCCGAATACTTAATCCCAGTACGAACTCTACATTTCGCAACACGCTCAGTTTTGTCGATGCTGTGGAGGCGGTGGATGAATATACCGTCCGCTTTATGTTAAAAAGCCCCAGCGCTGAATTGCCCGTTTTGCTCGGTGCGCCACAAGCGCAAATTGTGGCAAACGATTACGATAGCGTGACGCTCGATAAGCAGCCCTCTGGCACCGGTCCGTTTCAATTAATAAAAAATCTACCGGGCGAGCGGGTTCAACTGGCACGTAATCCTACGTACTGGCAGACGGATTGCCCCCAACTCGCTGCCGTTGAATTCATTTTCATGCCTTATGCGACACAAATTGGTGCCCTCCAACGCAATGAAATCGATATGATGATGCAGGTGGGAATGGCCGATCGGGCGAGCTTACTTACCGATCCGATGCTCACTTTGCTGGAAGTCGCAGGTGGCGCGTATCAGTCGATTGTGCTGCGGGCGACAGTCGAGCCCTTTAAAGATATACGGGTGCGGGAGGCGTTGAAATATTGTATGGATCGGGGGGCCTTTGGCAAGGAGCAACTACAGCAACGTGCCGATGTTGGCAATGACCACCCCGTGGCGCCAATCAGCACGTTCTATGCCGAGCTTCCCGTACGTCCCTACGATCCGGAGCAGGCCCGTACCTTGCTTGCTGCCGCAGGTTACACAAATGGGCTTCAACTCGATCTACTCACATCGACTGTGCGCCCTGGCATGGTTGAACTGGCCCTTGCCTTCCAAACTATGGCAAAGCCGGCTGGAATCAACATCAACGTGATCCGCACACCCCCACAAGTTTATTGGAGTGATTATGCTGGACGGGTACCTTTTCACATCGGGAATTGGGGGTTTCGTCCTAGCATCGATGAGACATTCATGGTCGCTTACCACTCGCTCTCCAAAGGGAATGAGAGTCGTTGGCACAATGCAACGTTGGATAACCTCATTGACGAGGCGCGCGGTGAAGCCAACCGGGAGGAACGACAGAATCTCTATCACCAGGCCCAGCAACTGATTATGGAGCAAGGTGCGGTTATTATCCCCTACTTTTTGCCGACAATTATGGCCAAACGTGCCAATGTGCAGGGGTTCACGCCCCATCCCAGCGGTTGGCTTAATTTCCGCAATACCTATTTTAGTTAAAGTGTGACGGTTTGATCAAAGACGACCGTATCGATCTCCTGTGAAGGCTCCAGTAAACGCTCATCTTTGATCAAAATGTCCTATTTTGAACGATCGTCTGCCACTCCGCTTTCGCACCCGCTGCTGATCTATCTGGCTGTCACCAACGGCAGTGGGAACTGCGATGCGCTCGCTACCATCTCCACTCGTCCTGCTACGCGCCAGCGCAACACGGCTTGTCCCACAAAATAGAGATTGAGAGAGAGTAGCCCCGGCAGGCTGCTGATGCGCAACAGAGGCCATCCCAATCGACCGATCGTGGTGGCGCTCACCAGCCCGACCGAGAGCGCGAGATGTTGATTTGTCGTGAACAGCCCCGCTAATGGCTGGCGCGGCCGCGGCGTCACGGGCGCGACCGGTGGGGCGCCGGCGGCAGTAGTTGCGTAACTAGCGGCGCGGCCGACCTTTGTTGACGCCTATAGTTGACGCCAGCACGCAAGCCACCAATCACGGAGAGCGGAAGCAGCGTTGTCATCACAGCGGAAACTGACTTTCGGCGCAACAGTCCGAACTATCGTTACGAAATGAAATGAGGGTAGAGGTGGCGGTCACTCTCCACCGCGGCAGCCGCTCTACCAACTTTGTGGCGGAGAGCGACAGCCACCTCTGTTCCGTTGCGTTAAGCTGCGGCAGCCTCGGCCGGCGCGATGGGATCAGCCGCGGGCGCGGCGGCCTCGTCGACGGCGGCGGCTTGGCTCTGCTCCTTCATCCAATTCCAGCCGAGCAGACCACCGCCCACGGCCCCCACGGTCAGCGCAACCGGCGGCGAGGCAAGGGTCGCCAAGATAGCGACCACCCCTTTGGCCACGGCAGCCACCGTTACCGCGCCAACCACTGCGCCGCCGGCCGTCACGCCCAACGTTTTGATCTCGTCGGGCTGCCCTTTGCCTTTTTCCAGCAAATTGTTGACGGTTTCCTGCCCTCTGCTCTTAAGCGATTCTAACGTTTGCATCTTGTTCTCCTTATTAAAATAGTACTGAGTGAGTACGACACACCAATCAAACTGCGCCGCCGCGGTCTAGACCGATTGCTTTAGCCAGCGCGCCGGCCAACAGATTAACGCCAATGATCAACGTACTAATGGCGGCAATCGGGAAGAAGGTGGCCCACGGCGCCAACGCAAGCAGCTCGCGGCTGTTGGCGATCATTAAGCCCCAATCGGGCGTGGGCGGCGTCACGCCAAAGCCGAGAAACGAGAGTGCGCTAAACGAGATCAGCATCCATGACCAACGTAGCGCGCCCTCGACCAGCAGAATATCAAGCACGTTGGGTAGCAACTCGCGAAAGATAATCGTCCGCCGCCGCGCGCCCATTGCATAGGCCGCCAATACAAAGTCGCACGTGACAAAATCCAAGGTTGTGGCGCGGGCAATCCGAATGACGGCAACCCCATAGAGAAAGCCCAGCGCTAAGATCAGCACCCCAACGCCCGACCCAAAGAGCGCCGCGATTAGGAGCAGGATCAGTAGCCGCGGCAGCGCCAGGATCGCATCGACCAGCCGCATCGCGATCTCATCCACCAGGCCGCCGACATAGCCTAAGGTAAGGCCCAAGATCCCGCCCCACGTCACCGCCAACCCCGTACCGAAGACCGTGACCAACAGCGCAACGCGCCCCCCCAACAGCGTGCGCGAGAAGACATCCCGTCCTAGTTTATCCGTGCCAAAGAGATGCACTGCCGAGGGCGCAGCGCGGATCGCCGTCGTATCAAATTCCACCGGATCATAAGGCGCCAACAGTGGAGATGTCAAGGCGATCATGAGGTGCAGCGCCACCAACAGCAGGCCGAGCAGCCCGGATGGCGAACGACGCACCGCCAGCCAGATCTCCCACAGCGGTGATTGGCCTGTCGTTTGGGCAACGGGTTGCGGCAGTGCAATGCGGTCGCGTGATAGTGCAATTGTCATGAGTTCATGTTCCTTTGGCGATAGATTTGCAGCGCTGGTTGAGTAGCGTAGCGAAACGGAGCCGGTTGCCTTTTAGGCGCGAAACCAAGCGCGCCCAGGGGCGCCCGCGCACTCTGGTTTCGATACGTTCCTACACAACCGCCGTTCGCGAACGACAACCTATCAGTACTTATTTCACTAAACACTACCGTCTCACTGTCCACTGTCTCACTGTCTACTGTCCACTGCCGTCGGCAACGAACTGTTGCGCCTCGGCAATCCACTTGTCTGGTTCAATCATGTGCCCAGAGCGCAGCGGCCCAATGAGCGCCCGCACCTGGTCCGCAGAAAGTTCGGCCAACTGGGCAAAGGTCTGAATGCCCGCGCTGTGCAACTTGCCCGCATAGACCGGGCCAATGCCATTGATCGCTTCCAGATCATCCGCGACGGCCGGCGTTGCATCGGCGTCGTCAGGGACAATGGATGGGGCAGTTTCCAGCACAGTTGATTCGGCGACGACCGGATCCGCGATGGGCGGCGTGATTTCCGGCGCTGTGGGGCTATCGGCGGCACTCACAGGAATGGTCTCGACAACTGGCTCAACTGTAGATTCATCGGCGCCCTGGGCGGCGGCTTGACGCTTCTGCAGATAACTCCACCCGAGGTAGCCGCCACCCACGGCGCCAAGGGTCAGCGCAATTGGTGGTGAAGCCATAACCGCGAGGATGGCGACCATGCCGCGCGCGGCTGCATTGACAGCTACGGCGCCAACCACGGCGCTGCCGGCGGCGACTCCCCAATGCTTCAGGTCAGACGGCTGATCCTTGGCTACATCCATGACGCTTGCAAAACGCGCTTTGCCTTTCGTTTTTAACGTTTCTAAGGTTTGCATCAATGTGTCTCCTTTTTCATCTCATCAAGAACGATCAAGAACGATCAAGAACGATATCGTGCACTCAATTCCCGGAAATTTTATTGGCGGCCGGCCTGCGCCGACCGCAGTCGCGGGTTGAACAGCAGCGTTAGCAGATCGGCCAACAGATTGGCCAAGACATAAATCACGGCCATCACCACGGCAATACTCTGCACCAGCGGCAGATCGCGATCGTGAATGGCCGTGAGCAAGAGCGTGCCGACACCGGGATAGTTGAAGACTGTCTCAATTACAAAGAGACCGCCGATCAACCAAGCGATGGTCAGCGCGGCAATGGTCAACGTGGGCAGCAGTGCATTGGGCAGGGCGTGACGTACGATTACCCCGAGCGATGCCATCCCTTTGCTGCGCGCCGTGCGGATGTAGTCGCTGCGCATCACCTCAATGATGCTCGTGCGCACAACGCGTAAGATATAGGCCGTGAGCAAGATGATCAACGTCAGGATCGGCAACACAATGTTGGGTAACATCTCTAACAGCGGCGCATCGGGATTAACCAGTGTCACCGCGGGGAAGATGCGCCATTGGATGCTAAAGAGATAAATCAACAACGTCGCCGTGACAAATTCAGGCAAACTCATGCCGATCAGCGAAACCGTCGAGAGCAACAGATCGGGCAGCCGATCACGCGTCAGCCCGGCGATGATGCCCAGGCCAATCGCCAGCGGAAAGCCGACCAGTGCCGCCGTGATCCCCAGCAACAGACTGTTGCGCAGCCGCAACCAGAGAAAGCTGTTGATCGGCTCCTGGCGCGCCAACGAGACACCCAGATCGCCACGCAACATGCCGCCGGCCCAACGCAGAAAGCGCTCCGGTGCCGGGCGGTCCAAGCCAAGCGTGATACGCACCCGTTCCAGCCCTTCCGGCGTGGCGTTGCGCCCCAGGTAAGCAGTGGCCGCGTCGCCGGGGAGCAGCTCGACCATGACAAAGACAATGAGGGAAACGAGCGCCAAGACAACAAGCGCCAGGGAAAAACGCTGTACCAGCAGTCTGCCCATAATGAATCCTTGTGCGTAAAATTTGCGATTAATTCCTACTACTGTTTTGTGAAATAAGTTTTGATGGGTAAATATGACCCCCCTCACAACCTCCCCCAAACTGGGGGAGGAGCCGTGATCTCCGGTGGTGGCGTGACTGTTCCCTCCCCAAACTGGGGAGGGTTAGGGTGGGGTCTGTGACCAGTCAAAACTTTCGTAACAAAACACTACATCAGCATTGGGACTGTACCAGTCTCTCAAGACTGGGGTAACCCAAGTTCCTGTGTAGATTCATTAACTGATAACTTTTCATCCAACAACGGCTTCATGGCAATGCCCAAATTGGTGGCAAAACTCACGATCCAAATGCCAAGCTGCGCAGCAAGCCCCCAATGAAAGAGGAATGCCCCACCAATGATACTCACACCGGGAACGATTGCACTGGCAAAGCCGGCCTTGATATTCGCATCAAATTTACGTCCCATGGTAAACAGGAACGGTAGTTGGTGCAGGCTTTCCTCCATAAAGACAATTTGGGCTGTGTCGGTAGCGGCAGTCGTGGCACCGCGTAAGGAAACCGATACATGGGCTTTCTTCAAGGCAATCGAATCGTTGATCCCATCCCCGACAAAGCAAACAGTCCGCCCTTCGGCCTGCAACTGTTCAACCAAAGCGGCTTTATGTTCCGGTAAGGTGTTTGCGAAATAGCGATCAATCCCCAACTGTTGGGCCAATTTCCGTGTTGGCTCCTCTTGATCGCCGGAAATAATTACCAGTTCCAGTTCCCGGTCATGCAGTTGGGCAATCACTTCGGCTGCTTCGGGACGAATGGTTGGTTCCAATTCAATAGCACCGGCTAGGCATTCCCCAAATGCGACCATCACGAGTGAGTGCCCTTGTGCCTGACCTACTGCTTGTAAAGCCGAAATCTCGTCGGGAATCGATATCCCTTCAAGCCGCATATAGCGATCACTGCCGACACGGACTGTGCGTCCCGCCATTTGTACTTTAATTCCGTAGCCGACTTCATACTGTGCTTGATCAATCGCCGGTAGCGACAGCCCCGATTTGCGCGCTTCCGCCAAAATCGCCCTGGCAATGGGATGTGTTTGGTGGTATTCAGCAGCCGCGGCATAGGTCAGCAATTCTTCGGCAGTGGTGGCATTGCAAGGATGAATGTGGGCGACATGCGGTTGTTCTTGTGTCAATGTACCTGTCTTATCAAAGACGACGACATCGATTTTATGTAATAATTCCAGCGAACGGCCATCTTTGATCAAGATCCCGCGGTCAGAAGCGATGTGCAAAAAGTTGAGCATGGCGATGGGACCGGTAACCCTGATGTTGAAGCCCATGCTGGTCCCCCAAATCGCGATCATGCTTTCGTACCCCGCCACGGGGCCCGCTAACGCCCCCATCAGAAGCGTCGGTATCACGGCATTGTCTGACAGCCGCTGACTCTTGGACTTGACTGACAACTCATAGCCGGCTGTGTTATTGAGAATATGGCTGAGTTGTGCCGCCACACTTTGTTCACCTGATTTCTCAACCTGAATCCGAACTTTCCCCGTCAGGACCACCGTGGAGGCAAAGACCGGGTCACCGGCTTCTTTCTCAGCGGGTTGGGCTTCGCCGGTCAGCGCATGCTGGTCAATTGTGGCCACGCCTTCTAGGATCGTGCCGTCAATCGGTACAGTCTGCCCCGCATGAATCAGCAACTGATCGCCCATCCGTAAACTCTCATAGGGAACCTCCGTCTCAATGCCATCAACCAATACAAAGACCGATTCCGGTTGCTCAAATACATTCACCAAACTTTTGAATGATCGATCTTGTGTGATCAGAATCAACTTTTCACCCAAGCCAAAGAGAAAGGTAAACGTTCCCCCAATCACAAAGTAACCACCGAATAGAACACCAAGTGAATTGAGGGTGCCCACCACAGTTGCTGTGATTTGTTTTTCATGAAATAGGTCATGATAGGCGCGTTGCAGGTAAATACGCGAGGTGTACAGTCCAAATCCTAAACTCAGTAGCCGTAAAGGGGGGAAGATCAGGTTCCCAACGATTGCTGTGCCGACGGTAGCCAGCGATGACAACATCGCATGATTGAGCGACCGATCTTCGGGAGTAATCTCCAAGACCCGTTCACTGGAAGCTAACGCATTGATCTGCTCGTGGCGCGTGCTGCCCAGCAGCGTATCAAATCGGTTGATCATAAACGTTTGATAGGTTTCATCAAGCGCTTCGGCTTTGCCAGCGACAGCAGCAACGGCATTGCGGAACGCCGATCTTGTCTGCCCATCAAATGTTGGCTTTGCCGCGCCAGCATGCAACGTGGTAATCAACGTCTCCCGACGCCGCGGCCGAACATGTCCATTCAGCTTTTGTATGACTTTGGCACCGATTGTGATTGTGCCACCTGCCACGAGTATTTCTGCAAACATAAATGCCCCATAAACAATGCAGGTTGCGCCACAATCAAGCGTAGCGCAACTTCACGATAGAGATCAAAAAAAGGTACTCAGATTACCAAGTTTGTTTTGGATCGAACACATCGCGCACCCCATCCCCCAGTAAGTTAAAGCCGACAACCGTCAGCAAAATCGCCAGGCCGGGAAACGTAGAAATCCACGGTGCATTCTGCAAATAGGGCCGCCCTTCGCTGAGCATGGCCCCCCACTCCGGTGTGGGAGGCTGTACACCAAAGCCAAGAAAGCTGAGCGCCGCCACAGTTAAGAGCACAGTGGGCAAGGTCAATGTGACCAGCACTAGGTTGGTGGTGAGAATGTTGGGCAGAATGTGTCGGCGAAGAATCCAGCGATCTGTACAACCGATGGCCATACTGGCCTGGACGAAGTCGCGTTGGCGTAGCGATAGCACTTTGGCACGCGTTACACGAGTAAAGGGAACCCAACTGACCAGCGCGATGACAACCATTGTGTTAAAAAGCCCCGGACCCACTGCGGCGACCACGCCCAGGGCCAACACTAAGGGGGGGAAGGCCCAAACCACATCGGCCAGCGTGTTCACGGCCACGTCGAGCCGACCACGATAATACCCTGCCACCATGCCCAACGGCACACCGACGGCAAACTCGAGCGTAACAACAACGAGGGCTGTAAGCAGTGCAATCCGCGCTCCGTGCAGGAGACGACTTAATAGATCGCGTCCGAGGCTATCCGTTCCCAATGGGAATTGCGCACTCGGCGCTGCACGGATGAAATCCAGATTCTGCGCTTCATACGGATAGGGGGAAAGCCACGGCGCCAGACAGGCCGCTATCACAATGGTCAAGAGAAGCATGAGACCGGCCATCGCTGCCCGATGCCGGCGCAATCGCTGCAAGTCAATTTGCCACTGACTGCGCACCGGTGTGGCGAGGAGCAGTTGATCGGTGGCATCGGCTCTCGTTGGCTGCGCTACGTAAGACTTGGTTGTTGTTGAAGCAGAAATAGTCATGCTTGTTCAATTCTTGGATCGAGCAGCACTGTGGTAATGTCACCGAGCAGGTTGGCGACCACCGTGCTGAACGCGATGATCAGCAGTAAGCCCTGGACAACAGGGAAATCTTTCTGGAGCAGTGCCTGGTACATCAGCCGTCCCAGTCCTGGCCAGGCAAAGATTGTCTCGATCACAACTGTACCACCAAGCAACCACGGCACGTTGAGAAAGAGCAGAACGGCCACAGGAATGATGGCATTGCGCAAGGCGTGGCGATAGAAGAGGAGGAAAGGACGGACCCCTTTGGCACGAGCGGTCTTCATGTACTCTTCACCCAATACCTCCAACATTTCGGTACGCACCAGGCGGGCGAGCGAACCCATCTGCGGCAGCGCCAGTGTCAGCGCAGGCAAGATGAGTGCGCCGTTCTCCCGATAGCCGGAAATGGGCGTCCACCGCAGCCATAGGCCAAAGATGAGGATCAGCATCAATCCTAGCCAGAAACCGGGCATGGAAAACCAGAAGATTGATGTGTAGGTGATCAGATGATCCCACCAGCTACTCTGTTTGACCGCGGCGACCACCCCTAGTGTGATCCCCAAGAGCGTCCCAATCACAAATGATGTGAGAGTGAGGCGTAGCGTAAAGGGCAGTTGCTCGGCGATCAATTGGGCAACCGGCCGCTTGGCAGTGATCGATACACCCAGGTCGCCGCGCAGGACGCGCCCCAGCCAGCGCAGATATTGCTCCGGCCAGGGCCGATCCAGCCCAAGCTGTACTCGAATCTCCTGAACGCGTTCTTCCGTTGCGCGCGGATCCACCATTGTGCGCACCGGATCACCCGGCGTCAGAAACAAAATGGCAAAGACAATGGCCGTCACGCCCAGGAGGACGGGCACGGATACGAGCAAGCGTTGGACGAGGTACTGTTGCATGGTTGACAGCTACTCGACGATCATCACATCGTTGAGATACAGATCGCGATTGTTTGGGCCAACGTGTAGCCCTTGTACCCAACTGCGGGCAGCAACATAGGAGCGCCGCTCCCAAAGCGGAATTTCGAGTACCTCATCCAGCCAGAACTGCTGGAGTTCGGCGTAGGCCGCTGTCCGCTCGGCCGGATCCCAAATTTGGCGCGCGGCAGTCAGCTCTTCCACCATCTCGGGGTTGTCATACTGGGGATAGTTGCGCCAACTACCGGCCAGCACACCGAGAAAGATATCTGGGTCAAGCCACAAAATGCTATCGAAGCCGATGTCGTAATCTCCGGCACTCATTGCATCGCGGACAAACCCCTCGTCCTGCTGCACAATCTGGAGATCGATACCGATCTCACGCAGCTGTGTCTGCAACACCTGGCTGGCTTGATGCAGTTGCGTATTCGTGGCAGAGGTCAGAAATTCGACCATAAACGGCTCACCTGCCAATTCAACAATACCGTCTCCATCCGTATCTGCCCATCCTGCTTCTGCCAGCAAAGCCTGCGCGGCCTCCACGTCGTGGGGATGTAGATCGCGTGCGTAATCATCCATTTCTGGGCTGTAGGCAAACATGGCAGAATTGATGAACGTATATTGCGGTGAAGCCGTAGCGCCCAATACCTTGACGATGGCCTCTCGATCAACCGCTTTGGCAATTGCTTGGCGCACACGCAAGTCGGAAAAGTAGGGGTGTTGCAGGTTCATCGCAATGCCAACGTATCCCGGTTCTAAATAATCGTAGAGCTGAATATCTGGGTTATTGGCCCACCGTTCAAGCGCAGATTGCGGGGCATTGACGGCCAGATCAATGGCACCGGTCTCCAATTCACCGGCCAATGTGACCTCTTCTTGAATTAGGCGCACCTCGACCGTTTCCACATGGAGCGGGCCTTGATTCTCAACCAGCGGCAGATTGGTCTGATAATTGGGGTTGCGTACGAGGGTTAGGTCGCTACCTGCTGTAAAGTCTTGTACCATGAGCGGTCCACCGGCAACCGGGGCAATGGTAAAGGCTTCATCTCCAATCTCCTCGGCCACTGCTGTGTTCCAGACCGCACCGAATGCGGTGATCAACACAGGCAGCGACGCAGCCGGCGGTACGTTAAAGAGCACCTCGGCTGTCTGATCATCGATGACACGAATCTCTTCCACCATTTCCAAGTCAAGATTATAGGGGCTAATAGTCTTGTAACGCAACCACGCATCTTTGAAGGCCTGAGCATCGAGCGGATCGCCGTTGGAAAAACGTGCATCGCCCGGTAACGTAACCATCAGACTTGTACCATCTTCTGCAAATTCCCAACGTTCGACCAGATCGGGGATAAGCTCACGCGTGTCAGGATCGAGGCGAAAGAGGGGCTGGGCAATCTGGATGGAGTCCACACTGAAGCCGGTGAATGATTGCTGCGCATCCAGCACATCAGTCATGGCAGAGGCACCAATACGGAGCGTGGTGCGTGTGGATTCTCCTGTGCTCTCGCCAGACGCGTCACCGCTCTGTGTGGCTGGTGCCGGTGCAACACAAGCCGTCAGCAGACTTGTGACAAAAAGGAGGGATACGAGCCACTGATAATGTTTCACTAGATTTGTCTCCTTTGGGTTGAACTTGGGTTGGAGAGGATTGGATCAGAGTAAGGCCGGTCTGCTTGTATTTCAGTTTTCTTCTCATCGCATTCTTCACTGCGATATGCAATTTTCGCTCATGTGGCTAACTCACTGGAGTACGGCCATGATAGATGATGGCCGTACGGATAATTTCAGTTCATTGCCCATATGAGCGTCAATTTTTGTTACCAATACCTTGATATTCGCCTCATTTCGACACCCTATAGCCTATCACAGCCGCGTGGGATGAATGTGGCACGAACGTGGCGTGCCACTGGGGAAAGTGCGGTTATTGTGCAACTATCATGCAGGGAAGGAAGGTCAGCACCTGCAAAGCACCAACCTCCCCAATCGCTACTCACT
>ERZ795053.2658-NODE-2658-length-21262-cov-5.091196_pt1 | contig 21262 bp, 13 predicted proteins | sample MGYA00375137_ERZ795053 | MGnify/ENA primary metagenome ERZ795053 (study PRJEB30182, sample SAMN05720284) | activated sludge metagenome | isolation source: Anaerobic digester | place: Hong Kong | collected 2014-12-17 ...
GTACCGCAGCGAGGAGGAAGTGCGGCAGTGGGAGAAGCGCGACCCGCTGATCCGGTTCAAGAAGTACCTGATGGAGCGCAACGTTCTCGATGACGCGAGTGTCGCCGGCGTCGAGGAGGACATTCGCGGGCAGATCAAGGAAGCGGTGGACTACTACGAGGCGTACGAAGGCGTCGACCCGGTCGATCCGTTCCGTTACTGCCTCGCGGAGCCGTCGGCGGAGCTGGTCGCCCAGCAGCGTGAATTCGAGGCGGCGATGCGGGCCGAGGGCCTGATGCGCTAGATTGGTGCCGTGGCGCGCGGGCACGATCGGTCTACAGGAGTCGAGACGCGGCATGGCGATGTTGACGATGGTCAAGGCGTTGAACCTGGCGCTGTCCGAGGCGCTGCGCGAGGACGCTGACGTCGTGCTGCTGGGCGAGGACATCGGCCAGGACGGCGGCGTGTTCCGCGTCACCGAGGGGCTGCTCGAGGAATTCGGGCACGACCGCGTGATCGACACGCCGGTGGCGGAAGCGGCGATCGCGGGGGCGGCGGTCGGCATGGCGCTGTACGGGCTGCGGCCCGTCGCCGAGATGCAGTTTTCGGGATTTGCCTACCAGGCGTTTCACCAGGTCGAGGGGCACGTTTCGCGTTTTCGCAACCGCACCCGCGGGCGCTACAGTCTGCCGATGGTGATCCGCATGCCCTACGGCGCGGGGATCCGCGCGATCGAGCACCACAGCGAGTCGCGCGAGGCGTACTACGCGCACACGCCGGGGCTCAAGGTGGTGATTCCCTCGACGCCGCGGACGGCGCGGGCGCTGTTGCGTGCGGCGATCTTCGATCCCGACCCGGTCATCTTCTACGAACCGAAGGCGGTCTACCGCGCCATGCGTGAGGAGGTTCCCGACGAGCCGGAGGCGCTGCCGATCGGCAAGGCGCGGATCGTGCGGGAGGGCAGCGACATCACTTTCGTGGCCTACGGCGCCATGGTCCGCGCCGCCGAGGAGGCGGCCGACGATCTCGCCGACCTCGACGGCGTTTCCGCCGAGGTGATCGACCTGCTGAGCATCGCGCCGATGGATACGGCGACGATTCTCAATTCGGTCGAGAAGACCGGCCGCCTGGTGGTGATCCACGAGGCGCCGCGGCGCTGCGGTGTGGGGGCTGAGGTCTCCGCCCGCGTGGCCGAGAGCGGAATCGAGCACCTGTGCGCCCCCATTCGACGGGTTACGGCCTACGACGTACTATTCCCCTACTTTGCCCGCGAGCGGGCGCACCTGCCGAGCAGTGACCGCATCGTCGGCGCCGCCCGCGAGGTGCTGGCATTCTGACGTCGGCGGGAGCGGCGCAGCGGTCCGTCAGCCGCGCCGACGCGTTTCGGAGATTGTCGCATGGCAAGCGAGTTCAAGCTGCCCGATCTGGGCGAGGGCATCACCGAAGGCCAGATCGTGCGCATCCTGGTGGCGGAGGGCGATGAGGTCGCCGAGGATCAGGCGATCCTGGAGGTTGAAACCGACAAGGCCGCGGTGGAGATTCCCTCACCGGTGGCGGGTGTCGCCTCCAAGATCCACGTGAAGGAGGGCGAAACCGTCGCGGTCGGCCAGACGCTGGTCACCTTTGACGGCGACGGCGGCGCTGACGAGAAGCCCGCCAAGGCCGAGAAACCAGCCAAGAAGAGCGAATCATCCGGCAAGTCCGCCAAACAGCAGGCACCGCAGGTCGAGGAGCCCGAGCGCAAACGCACGAAGGCTCAGCCGGCGGATGATGATGACGACGACGCGGCGGCGGCGCGCAAGACGAAGGCTACCCCCGAACCGCCGGCACGCGACGTCGACGAGTCCACGCCCGGTGGGCCGCAGCGGACGCGGGCGGCGGCTGCCCCGGCGGTCCGCAAGTTCGCCCGCGAGAACGGCGTGGACATCGACGCGCTGACGGGCAGCGGGCCCGGCGGACGCGTGCTGCAGAGCGACGTGGAGGCGGCGATCGGCGGGGCCCCGGCTCCGGGGCGGCCCAGCGCACCCGCCCGCGTGCCCGCGCCGCCGGCGGTCACCTTCGGCAAGCTCGAGGGGCAGGTCGACAAGGACAATTGGGGAAAGATCAAGCGGCAGAGTCTCTCGCAGATCCGCAAGACGATCGCGCGGCAGATGGTCAAGAGCGTCTCGACCATTCCGCACGTGACGCAGACCGATGATGCGGACGTGACGGTGCTCGAGGAGCTGCGTGCGGGCCTCAAGGCGCGCGGCGAGGGCGGTCCGCGGATCACCAGCATGGCCTTCCTGCTGCGCACGCTGGCACACTGTCTGCGGGAGCATCCGGTGTTCAACGCCACGTTTGACAGCGAGGCGGAGCAGATCGTCTACAAGGAATACATCAACATCGGCATCGCGGTGGACAGTCCCCGCGGGCTGGTCGTTCCGGTGATGCGCAACGTGGACCAGCTCAGCATCACGGGGATCGCCCAGGAACTCGGCCGCGTCGCCCAGAAGGTGCGCAACGTGGATTTCACCATTGACGAGCTGCGCGGCGGCACGTTCACGGTGACCAACTACGGCGCGATCGGCGGCGTGTACGGCACGCCGGTGATCAATCATCCCGAGGTGGCGATCCTGGGCGTGGGCCGGACGCAGGAGCGGCTCGCGCTGGACGGCGATCGCGTCGTGCGGCGGAAGATCCTGCCGCTGAGCCTGTCGTTCGATCACCGGGCCACCGACGGCGCGCAGGCGGCGCGGTTCCTCAACGACGTGGTAACGTACCTGTCCAATCCGGCACTGCTGCTGGTGCAGTGACGACTCCTGGGAAATTCAGCACAGAGGGCGGCACGCATGGTTGTGGGCGAATTCACGCAGGAGACGGACCTGCTCGTCATCGGCGGCGGACCGGGCGGTTACACGGCGGCGTTCCGCGCGGCGCAGCGCGGCATCAAGACCACCATCGTCGAGGCCGGCGACGCCCTCGGCGGCGTGTGTCTGCATCGCGGGTGCATCCCGTCGAAGACGCTGCTGTACGTTGCGGAACTGCTTAACATTCCGGAGCACGCCCGCGACCTGGGGGTCGAGTTCGCCAAGCCGAAGATCCACCTCGACGGCGTCAACAAGTGGAAGGGCGACGTCATCGCCAAGCTCTCCAAGGGGCTCGGGGGGACGGCCAAGCGCCTCAAGGTGGACGTCGTTCGCGGCACCGCGAAATTCGAGGATGCCCGGCACGTTACGCTCAGCGATAGCGATGTGCAGCGGATCCGCTTCAAGCGCTGCATCGTCGCCGCGGGTTCGCGGCCGGTGGAGCTGCGCGGCATCCAGATCGACAGCCCGCGCGTGGTGAACTCCACCGGCGCGCTCAAGCTGGAGAGCATTCCCAAGAACGCGCTGGTCGTCGGCGGCGGCTACATCGGGCTCGAGTTGGGCACGGTGCTCGCCGCGCTCGGATCAGCCGTCACGGTCGTCGAGATGCTGCCCGCGCTGCTGGCGGGCTGCGACCCCGACCTGGCCCGTCCGCTGATCAAGCGGCTGGAGAAGCAGTTCGCCGAGATTGCGCTCGAGACCCGCGTCACCGGCATGAAGGAGAAGAAGGGCGCGGTCGAAGTCAGCTTCGAGGGCAAGAACATCCCCGAGCGCAAGAGCTTCGAGCAGGTGCTGGTGGCGGTGGGGCGGCGGCCCAACGGCGATCAGCTTGACGTGGCCAAGGCCGGGATCGAACTCACCGACCGGGGTTTCATCAAGGTCGACGACCAGTTGCGGACGACCAATTCCCGCGTCTACGCGATCGGCGACATCATCGGTGACCCCATGCTGGCCCACAAGGCGATGGCGGAGGGCAAGGTGGTCGCCGACATTCTCGCCGGTGACCAGACGGTCTTCGAGGCGCGCTGCATTCCCGCAGTCGTGTTCACCGATCCGGAGGTCGCGTGGGTCGGGCTCACCGAGGCGGAGGCCAAGGCCAAGGGCATCGACGTGGTCGTGAAGAAGATGCAGTGGGCGGCTTCGGGCCGGGCCACGGCGATCGGCCGGACCGATGGCCTGACCAAGATGATCTGCGCGGCGGACACACAGCGCGTACTGGGCGTCGGGCTCACCGGTCCGCACGTGGGCGAGATGATCGCGGAGGCGGCGCTGGCCATCGAGATGGGGGCTGTCGCCACGGACATTTCGCTGACCGTGCATCCGCATCCCACGACGTCGGAATTGCTGGGCGAGGTCGCGGACCTGATCTCGCTGCCGGGCAGCGCCCCGGCGCACTGACAGGAATGGCCGAGCGGGCAGACCGGCACCGTGACGGAGCCGCAGCTCAGTCTTCACCTCTGAGGATATTCCCGTGCCCGGTTCCGCACTGGTCAAGCGCGTTGCACAGTTCGTGGCGGAGCAGGAGCTCTTCGCCCGCGATGCCCGGCTGGTCGCGGGCATCTCCGGCGGTCCGGACTCGATGGCCCTGCTGCACGTGCTGCTGGGCCTGAACCGCGAGCACGGCTACACGCTCGACATCAGCATGGCCCACCTGCACCACGGGCTGCGCGGCCACGACGCCGACGCCGACGCGGCCTTCGTGGCGGCGGCTGCCGACGCCATGGCCCTGCCGTGCATCATCGAGCGCTGCGATATTCCCAAACTGCAGGCCATCCAGGGCGGATCGGTCGAGGAACTCGCCCGGCGCGAACGCTACGCGTTTTATCAGCGCGTCTGCGCGGCGCAGGGCGCGCAGGTCATCGCCCTCGGCCACCACGCCGACGACAACGCCGAGACGGTGCTGCACCGCATCATCCGCGGCACCGGCCTGCGCGGGGTCGCGGGCATCGCGCCGCGACGGACAGCCCAGCGCGGTTCCGCCATCACGGTGGTCCGGCCGCTGCTCAACATCGGCCGCGGCGACATCCTCCGCTACCTCGGGGACGAAGGCATCGCCTACTGCGAGGACGAGACCAACGCCTCGCACGACGGCACGCGCAACCGCATCCGCAACGAACTGCTGCCCCGCCTCGAGGCGGACTACAACCCGCAGGTGCGCGACGCGCTGCTCCGCTTGGCTGAGCAGGCCCGCTGGGTCGAGCAGTACATCCGCGAAACCGTGGAGAAGACCTTCCGCTCGCTGATCATCAGCCGCACCGACCAGGAACTCGTGCTCAACGCTTCCGCGCTCGCCCGCAAGGGCCGTATCGTGCAGGCCGAACTCGTGCGCCACGCGATCGGACGCTTCGACCTCGGCGAGCAGGACCTCACCTTCGGCCACCTCAAGAGCGTCACCGACCTCGTCGCGGAGCAGATCTCCGGCAAGCAGATCACCCTGCCCGGCGGCATGACCGCACAGCTCGTCTACAACCGCCTGGTGTTCTCCATGCCCACGGACGAACCGCGCGAGGCCATCGCCGAGCAGGTCGCCATCCACCTGCCCGGCCGGACGGTGCTTCCGCTGCGCCGCATCGAGATCGAGTGCGACCTCGAGCGGATCGGCCCGGGAGAACTCGGCGAACACCTGCACAACCGCGACCGCTTCGAGGAATGGCTCGACCTCGACAACATCCATCCGCCGCTCGTGGTCCGCAGCCGCCAGCCCGGCGACCGCTTCTGGCCGCTGGGAGCCCCGGGATCCAAGAAAGTGGCGGATTTCCTGAGCGACGAGAAGATCGTGCCGGGAGATCGCGAGCGCGTCGCGGTCCTCTGCGACCAGCTCGGTCCGATCTGGATCATCGGTTACCGCATCGACGAGCGCGCCAAGCTCACGCGGATCACCCGCGAGGTCCTGCGTGTGCGGGCGCGGTACCTGGATGAATGAGGCCCCAGCCATCCCGCCGAGCCGTCCTCTTTCCAACCGCGTCCCCTGGAAAACCATGATCGCTGTCTTCCTGATCGCGCTGGCGGCGCGGGCGGGCTACGGCCTTGTCCGGGGCGGCGGCCTCGCCTATGACGACGAGCAGTGGTACTGGACGCTGTCGCGCTCGCTCGCGGCGGGCGACGGCTTGGTAGGAGAATTCGGCCACCGGGCTGAACGCATGCCGCTGTACCCCGCGCTGCTCGCCCTGTTCGACGGTTACCGCGGCGCCCGCGCTGCCCAGTGGGTCATCGGTGCGCTGGCGGCGAGCCTCGCCTGCCTGTTGGCGAGCCGGGTGGGGGCGCCCGGATGGGTCGCGGGCCTGGTCGTGGCGCTCGATCCGACGCTCATCGGCAGCGCGTCGCTGCTCCTATCGGAGACCCTCGCGGTCACCGCGCTGGCGGGGCTGTGGCTGGCGGCGTGGCCGTTGACTGCGCGCACCCGATCGTCCGTGCCGCGCTGGGGGGCTGTCGCGGTGCTGGCGGTGCTGGCGGTTTACGCGCGTGAAGCGTCGGTGCTCTTTGTGGCGGCACTGCTGGTATTTCTGCTGCTGGTGCGGCGCGACCGCCAGGCGCTTCTTGGATCGGCTGCTGTCGCGTTGATTGTCGTGCTGGCCCTCGTTCCCTGGATGCTGCGCAACGAGCGGCTCCTGGGGCACCGCGTGTGGTTCACCACGCGGGGCGGCATATCGCTCTATGACGGCGTGCGCCCCGGCGCGACGGGCGCCAGCGACCTGGCGGACATCAAGGACAGCCCGCAGGTGCGCGCCCTCGACGAGTGGGCGTGGGATGCCCACTTCCGCGGCGCTGCCCGCCGCGAAATCGCGCAGGATCCGTGGCGCATCGTCGCCCTGGCGCCGGTGAAGCTGGCGCGGACGTGGAGCCCCGTCCTGAACGCAGCCGATCTCTCCTCGCGCACGATGCAGATCGTGTTCGCGGGGTGGTACGTGCCGCTCTACGTGCTGATCCTGCTGGGGATCTGGTCGCGGCGGCGCGATGCGGTCACAATCCTGGGATTGCTGCTCCCGGCGTTGTGCGTGTGCGTGCTGCACAGCGTGTTCGTGGGGAGCGTGCGCTATCGACTCGTCGCGCTGCCGGCGCTCGCGGTGCTGGCTGGGCTGGGGGCGGCGTGGGTCTGGTCCCGGCTTCGCGGCGGGCGGGGCGCCAACGGGGTCGCGTCGTGACGCAGACGGAATTCCCATCCCCGGCGCCCGAGCGAAAGCCGCGGCGTAACCGGCGCAGCCGGCGCGGACGTGTGCGCGTGGGCTGGTTGCGGCGCTGGCTGCCGCGGCTGGTGTTGGCGTTGGCCCTGATCATGCTCGTCGGTTATCGCGTGCTGACGGATCCGGCGCGGATCAAGCGCCTTACGCAGGCCTACGTGCAGCAGTTTTTCTCCACCCCGGTGACGATCGGTTCGGTCGAATTCTCGCTGACGACGGGCATCCAGCTCACCGACGTGCAGGTGGCGGATCCGGACGGCGGCCCGGGCCGGCCCTCGCTGCTCAGTATCGACGGGATGTGGTTGCAGCACGATCCGCTCGACCTGCTGGTGGGCCGCGTCACGGTGAACGAAGTCGTCGCTACGCGGCCGGTCTGCCTGGCGCGCTACGCCGCGGACTCGGGGAAATTCAACATTCAGCGTGCGCTCCGTGCGCCCGCGGCGGAAGGGCGGCCGGGACTGCGCCAACTGCCCGTGCTGCGCGTGCGCGACGCCCACCTGCTGATGTATGCGAACACGGACCCCGGCAGTCCGGCTGTCGAGGACGTCGCGCTCTCGCTGACCGCGACGCCCGACGCGCACCGGCGTTACGTCGTCGCGTGGCGGGCGCAGACCGACCGGCGGAGCCAGGGGCGCTTTGCGATCGACTTGCGTCGCGGCATCGTGGAGGACGAGGACGAGAGCGGGGCGCCCTGGTTGTCGCTGGAGGCGGCGTCGCTGGCGATCGAGGCGACGGAGCCGCAGGCGGGCCGCTGGATCGATCTGCTCGGTGTTCGGGGGCAGTTTCGCATCGTGGATTTTGCATTGGGCTTTCGAGGGGCGGCTGAGGCGAGCAACCGGCTGACGATGGAGTTTGAAAGCGCGCGGCTCTCGGTGCCGGTGGCGGCGGAGGAGGATGCGCTGCCTCCGGAGAAGCGTTTCATTCGTCTGGAGGACGTGTCCGGGCGTGTGGCGGTGGATGAAACCGGAGCATCGGCTGACCTGTCCGGCTACCTGGGTGATGCCCGCTGCCGCCTGCGCGGGCACATGGCGGGCGATGTGAGTCGCGACAAGCGTTTCGCGGAGCTCGGCTTTCAGATCGAGGCGGACGTGGAGGGTCTGACGCTGCCGCATTGGGACGATGCGGAGCGGCCCTGGGAGGCGCGTTTCGTCAATCGCTGGCGGCGTATGCGGCACTTCTACCGCGACTTCGATCCGCACGGCCGGGTGGACGTCACGGCGACGCTGAGCAAGGCGCCGGGCGCTGACGCCGGGATCGAGTTGCAGCACGCGCTGATCCAAGCCCGCGGCGGTGACGTGACCATACGCATGTTTCCCTATCGCGTGGACGACGTGCGCGGCACGCTGGAGCTGACCTCCGACGGCGTGTTTATCCACGGGCTCACCGGGCGCCATGGCGAGGGGGCCATCAGTGCGGAGGGCTGGTTCGGTGAACTGAGCAGGCACAGCGCCGCCACGCTGCATGTGGAGGGGTTGGGTGTGGCGCTGGACAGCGACCTTTGCACCGCGATATCCGGGCGGCATCGCCACACCTGGGAGGAGTTCGCACCACGCGGGCGCGCGGACATCGCGGTCACCATGTCGCGACCGGAGACGGAGGATGAACCGGGTCCCTGGACCGTGGGGATTGACGCGGAACTGCTCGGCGTGGACGCGGAGTTCGTTGGATTTCCCTATCCGCTGCGCGACCTGCGCGGGCGCGTACGCATCGACGGGGACACCTTCGAGGTCGTCGACGTGCGCGGTTCCTGCGGCGACGGCGCGTTGACCGCCGCCGGCCTGGTGCGCGCTTCGCCGGCGGGACTCGAGCAGCTCGACCTGACGCTCACCGCCGACGCGCTGCCGCTGGACGACACGCTGCTCAACGCCTTGCCGCCTGCGGGTCGCGCGGAAGTCGCCGAACTGCACGCCCAGGGTGAGGCCGCGGTTGCGGTAAACCTCACCGATTGCGACGGCGAGGTCGTGTATGACATCGACGCCACGGTTGCGGATGTCGATCTGTGCCCGGAGAAATTCCCCCTGCCCGTCACGGGCCTGAGCGGTTCGCTGCGGATTCAACCGCAGTCGGTCGAGCTGCACGATCTGCGCGGCAACGCGAGCGACGGCGTCGTGCGCGCCAGCGGGCGGATCGTCCGCGGCGACACCGGCGAGAACGCGGTGACGATCCGCGGCGAGCAGGTTCGCCTGACCGAAGCGCTGCGCTCGGCCCTGCCCGACGACGTGCGCGCCCAGCTCGAGCCCTGGGACATCCGCGGGCGGTTCGACGTCGAGCGCCGGATGGGCGCGTCGTCGGGTCAAACGCTGCGCCTGGAACTGGACGGCGCGACCGTGACCTACGCTCCCTTCCCGCTCGCCTGGCGGATTACCACGGGCGACGTCGTCGTGGAGGATGAGCGCGTGTGGCTCCGCGGCGTACGCGCGGTCAGCGGCGCCGCCGAGCTGTCGCTCGCAGGTGAGGTGGACGCTGACGGCGGTGCGCTGCGCTACACGCTGCGCGGATTGAAGCTGGACGACGAGGCCGTTCGCATGGCGCTGCCCTGGCGTCTGCGCCGCCAGTGGAACGACCTGGCGCCGGAGGGCTCGCTCGACGTCTTTGACGGCATGCTCGACTGGCGCGTCGAGGGCGATTCGCGAACGCCGGTATGGCAGTTGGCGGGCGACGTGCAGCTGTACGACGTGGGCTTCCTGGCCGGCGTGAAGGTGTCGGGGATGAGCGGGCGGATCGCGTTGGGCGGCGAGGCGCGCCGGACGCTCGCCGATGTATTCCTGAAGGGGGACCTGCACCTCGACCGGCTGACGATCGGCAAGTACACCCTGGCGAACCTCACCGGGCGCGTGCTGCGCGACGGCGTCGGCAAGCGCCTGCGTTTCGACGAACTCGCAGCGACGTTCTACGGCGGGGCGGTGACCGGGACGCTGGACCTGGATGCGGGGCGGGGCGCCACGGAATACAGCCTCGAGGCCACGGTGCAGCGGGCCGCCGTGCAGGGGCTCGTCGCGGCGCAGCGCACGGACGTCACGGCGCACGCCCCGGACAACCTGCATGGTTACGTCGACGGTCGTTTCTTCCTGACGGGCACATTGGGAGATTCGCAAGGGCGGCGCGGCGGCGGACGCCTCCAGGTGCGCGACGCCGAACTCTACCGCCTGCCCCTGCTGCTCGCCGTGTTGCACGTGCTCAACCTGTCGATACCGGAGGAGTCGGCGTTCCAGTCGGCCAGCGCGGGCCTGCTCGTCGTCGGCGACGAGGTGCGCTTCAAGGATATCGAACTGGTGGGCGAGGCGCTGACCCTGGTCGGCAACGGCACGATGGTGCTGCCGTCGGGAGCGCTCGATCTCGAGCTGATCGCGGTGAGCCCGTTCCGTTGGGCCGACATGCCGGTGCTGACGGAGATGCTTGAAGGCATGGCCCGCGAGCTGCTCGAGGTGCAGGTCACGGGAACGCTGGGTGAACCGCGGGCCACGGCGCAACCCCTGCGCAACATGGAGGCGGCGCTCGAGGCGCTGCTCACCTTGCAGCGGCTTCCGGCAGACGAGCGTCCTGCCGTTGCAACCACACCTTGATCGTGGTTCGGTGAATCCGGCGATTGCGGCTCCGCTGCGCGCAGCCGACGTCAGGCGTGGCGGGCACCGACCGGATCGGTGTAGAGAATCCGGCCGCAACTGCTGCACACCAGGATTTCATCCCGGCTCTTGAGGCGGTTGATGTGCTCGAGCGGGATGGACATGTTGCATCCGCCGCAGATGTGGTCCTCGCCGCGGGCGCTGACCCGCTTGGCCTCCGCCATCGCGTCGCCTTCGAGGTGCGCGGCGACGCGTTCGAAGGTCGCCAGCGCAGAGGCCGGCAGCCCTGCCGCCGCCGCCTCGCGTTCCTTCTCGAGCCGCTGGTACGTGCTGCGGGTTTCCTCCAGGTAGCGCTCGAGGTCCTGCTGGTACTTTTTCAGTCGCTCGTCGAGGCGGCCCCGCTCCTGCTCGAACGATTTCGACTCGCCGAGGAGCTGGTCCTTGCGGGTCATCAGTTCGAGAACGCGGCTTTCACACTTGGAGGCGTCGGCTTTTTCGGTGTTGAGCGCCGTGAGGACCGCGGCGTATTCCTTGTTGGACTTGGCGGTATTGAGCGCCTGGCGGTGCCGGTTCATCGACTCCTCGCGCGCCTTGATGTCGAGTTCCGCCTGGTCGATCTCCATCTGGCAGCGGGTGACGGCTTCGCGTTGGGTCTGGAATTCGGCTTCGGCCTTGCTGATTTGTCGTTCGACCTGGCGGGCCTTGCGGCGGAGCGCTTCTTCCTTCACGCGGTAGGTGTTGAGCTCGTTTTCGACCTGTTGTAAACGGTGAAGGGCGTCGAGAATCGCTCCCATCGAACACCTGCCAAACTGTCAGACTATCCCGGTGCGGCTGGGCCCGCGTCCGCGCTGCATCATGATCACCAGTCCGAACATTATCTATCGCAGGGCGAAAGTTTGCAAGCTGGCCGCCTTCTCCGGCATTCCGCGGCCACTGGGCAGCCAAGGCCTCAGCTACGCTTGCCAGTCGCACCGACGGCGGGTAAACGGTGCGTTTACACGAGGGAGCGATCATGAACGTGGCTACAGGTGTCCGTGCGGGAGCAGCCAGCCGGACTTCGTTGCGGGCATGCCGGCGCGTGGTCTCGACCGCGCTGTGGGGGCTGGCGCTGGGTCTCCTGCCCGCGTGCGAACGGGGCGAGCCGGCCCGGGCGCCCCAGTCGCGGCAGGGGTTCGTGGCGTTCATCGGGGCGAGCCAGGACGACCCGCTCTGGCCCACGTTGAGTGCAACAGCCGACCGCTATCGGGAGGGACTTGGCCACATGGGGCTGGAGATCCGGGCCCCGAAAATCCGTTCCGCCAACGCGCAGGCTGACCTGATCCGGGCGCTGCACTCGCCGCAGATGCGCGGGTTGTGCATCGAGCCCGCGGATCAGGAGATCATGCGCGATGTGCTGTGCGAGCTGCAGGTGAAGGGCGTCGCCGTTGTGACGATGATGAAACCGATCGAGTGCGAGGATCCCCTGCCGTTCGCGGGGCTCGACGAGATGGCGGTCGGACAGGCGCTGGCCGACGCCGTCGTGACGACGCTCGACGGAAAAGGGACGATCGCCGTCCTGGATGGGGATGAAGAATTGCCGGCGTTGCGCGACCGCGGCATCGGTTTTCGCGAGCGCATGCGGCAGTGGCCGGCGGTCGATATTCTGCGTGAAATGAACTGTGATGGAAAACCGTTCGTGGCTGAGCGGATGATCCGGGACTACATGGAGCGCTTCCCGCGGTTGGACGCGTGGGTGGCCCTCGACGACTGGCCGTTGCGGGAATTTCCGGGAGAACCGCGCTTGCTGCCCAAGACCTGCCAGCTCGTCACGACGAATCCTTACCCGTGCTACTGGCCGCTGCTCTATGACGGCACCTGTGCGGCTCTAGTGGGCAGCGAATACGAACGTGTCGCGCAGGAGGCTCTGCACATGTGCCAGATCGCCATCCAGGGTGAACCGCTCAGCCTGGATCACTATCTGGCTCCGCCTGTTACCGTGACGGTACGCAACCTGAACTGGTATCGGCGCAACTGGTTCAAGCACAGCGCGCACGTCGCCGACGCGACCGACGCGGAGACGGCGGAAACCTCCGACGACCATCACCCTTGATTTCAGGCTGATGCGGCACCTGCGGTCGGATTCGGCTATAGTATTCGGCTTGCGCCGGTGCGGATGTGAAGCAGCACGAGACGCCGGCGTGTGTAATCTCTGAGGCAGGTGGGAGCAGGCAGAATGAGATTTTCCTCCATCGTCGTGGCATGCATGGTCGTGTTGGCGCTTGCCGCCGGCGTGATCGATATGAAGCTGACGCGGCTGCATATCGATGAAACGCCGGCGGAGGGCATCTTTGCGGACCTGTGTTCGCCCGAGGGCAATTCCGGTTTCGATTGCAAGGTTGTCGTCAAGACGAAGTGGTCCGTGCTGCCCCCGAGCGAGCCGGACCCCGTGACGCACCGCCAGGAGGGGCTGCCGGTGGCGTTGGTCGGTTGGTGGTATTTCACCGCGATCGGCCTGTGGTACCTCATCGTCGGGCGCTGCGACTACACCCGCCGGGGCTGGCACTTTCTGCTGTTGCTCTTCATCGCGTTTGGATGCGCTGTCTCGTTATTCTACCTGTATATCCTGTACTTCACGCCGATACCGGCGAAGTGCCCGTGGTGCATCATCTCGCACGGCATCAACTTTCTGGTGCTGATCGGCACGCTGCTGCTGATACCGCGGAAGTCGGCAGCCACGCACGCTGCCGATGTCGCAACGGCATCGGCAGAAGGCGGTGCGCCCGGTGCAGCGCAGCTGCAGGAAGCGCACGGCACGGTGCCGGCGGTCGCTCCGCGAGGAGACGAGGCGGGGCGGGCCCATCCCGCCGGTCGACTCGTGGCTGCCGCGGTCGTGGCGATCTTCGCGATGGTCTGGTGCGAGTTCAAGATGGTCACGTCGGAGGCGGCGTCGATGCGCGCCACCCATGCGAAGCGGCAGGCCGACGCCTGCATGCTGACGCTGGGCGAGTTCTATCGGGATGACGAGACGTTGTGGAACCGGTACGAGAGCCAGACGCCCGTGAACATCGCCATTCGCCCGGACGACCCGGCGCGCGGTACCGGCAATATGCTGCTGCCCATGGTCGTGTTCAGTGATTTCCAGTGTCCGGCCTGCAAGGACTTCGCGCACAAGCTGGAAAAGAACATCGATCCGGACTTCGACAACCTGCTGCACATCTACTGGAAGAACCTGCCGCTGAATACGGACTGCAACTCGAACGCGGCGCGCACAATTCACCCGCAGGCGTGCGAGGCCGCGTACGCCGCCGAGGCGGCCCGTGAACTCGGCGGCAACGACACATTCTGGAAGGCCCACGACGAGCTGTTCGCCAAGCAGGCCAGCCTGCCGAATTTCGACTATCGGGAATTCGCCAAGAGCCTGGGCCTGGATCCCGATCGGTTCGTCGAGGTCATGCACTCCGACGCCGTCAAACAGCGGATCCGCGAGGACGTGGCCGAAGGCAAGAAGCTGGACGTGCACGCAACGCCAACGATCTATCTGTGGGGGCGCAAGGTCGATCGCAACATGCTCGCCAACCCCGCGTTCGTCAAGCGCATCCGCGAACGCTTCGAGCAGGTGCGCAACCAGCAACTGGCCAAGCAGAAATGGGAGCGCATGACGCCCAAGGAACGTGCGGCGATGATCCGTGAGGCTGAGGCCAAGGCCAAACAGAAGGCGGATGCAGGTTCGAACGGTGTCGCCGGCGATTCCGAAGCGGCCGAGGGCACGGCTGCGCCGTGACGCGGGCAGCAGTTCGCTCGCTATCGGTTCTGCGGGTGGGCGCGCCGGTACACGCAGAACCTGAAGCTGAACGCGTGCCGGGCGTCGCACGCGTGCGGAGTCGCTTCCTGCAGGACCCACGCCGACCGGTCGAGTTCGGGAAAATACACATCGCCCTCCACGGCTGCGTCGATTTCGGTCAGGTGGAGCACGTCGGCCCGCGGAAGCGCCTCCGCGTACAGTCCGGCGCCGCCGACGATGAAGACGGGGCCCGCGCTGTCCGCAGTCAGGGCCAGCGCTTCGTCGAGGCTGCGGACGAGTTCGACGCCCGGGTCGGGCGCTTGCGCGTACTGCCGGCTCACCACGATGTTGCGGCGCCGCGGCAGCGGCGTGCCCATCGAGGCCCACGTCCGCCGGCCCATGATCACCGCGTGGTCGAGCGTCAGCGCTTTGAAGTGCCGCAGATCATCGGGCAGATGCCAGGGAAGCTGGCCGTCGCGACCGATGACGCCGTTGGCCGCGACCGCCGCCGCCAGTTCCAGGCTGGGCCTCATACCGCCACCGGGGCCTTGATTGCCGGATGCGTATCGTAGTTGCGAATTTCTATATCCTCGAAGGTGAAGTCGTCGATGGAGCGCACCGCGGGGTTGAGCGCCAGCGTCGGCAGCGGCCGCGGTTCGCGCTCGAGCAGGAGGGCGGTCTGCTCCAGGTGGTTCTCGTACAGGTGGGCGTCGCCGAACGTGTGGATGAAGTCGCCAGGTTCGAGATCCGTCACTTGCGCCACCATGTGCGTCAGCAGGGCGTAGCTGGCGATGTTGAACGGTACGCCGAGGAACAGGTCCGCCGAGCGCTGGTAGAGCTGGCACGACAGCCGGCCCGACGTCGACACGTAGAACTGGAACATCACGTGGCACGGCGCCAGCGCCATCCGCGGCAGGTCCGCCACGTTCCACGCGCTCACCACCAGCCGGCGCGAATGCGGATTGCTCCGAATCTGCTCGATCACCGCGCGCAACTGGTCGATCGGCGCGCCGTCCGCTCCCGTCCAGGCCCGCCACTGCCGGCCGTACACCGGCCCCAGGTCGCCCGCGGCATCCGCCCACTCGTCCCAGATGCTCACCCCGTGCTCGTGCAGGTAGCGCACGTTCGTCTCGCCCCGAATGAACCAGAGCAACTCGTGGATGATCGAACGCGTGTGAATCTTGCGGCTGGTGAGCAGCGGGAACCCGTCCGCCAGGTCGAAACGCATCTGGTGGCCGAACAGGCTGCGCGTGCCGACGCCGGTGCGGTCGCTGCGCCGCTCGCCCTCGTGCAGGACGCGGCGGACAAGATCGAGGTACGCTTGCATGATGCTCCGTACGTTAATCGCCGGGCAGGAGGGCGACAAGCGGTGCGCCGTGCCGCGCACTCTGGCTGCGATCAGCCGGCATGGCGCATCACTTCGCGAAGACCGTGTGGGCGCGGGCGTACTGATCGGGCCAGGCGACGTCCGCGCCCAGCGCCTCAGCCGCGTGCAGCGGCCAGTACGGGTCGAGCAGCATGGCGCGGGCCAGCAGCACGGCGTCCGCTTTGCCCTCGGTGAGAATCTGCTCCGCCTGGTGGGCGTCGGTGATCATGCCCACCGCGCCCGTCGCGATGCCGGCCTCGCGGCGGATCGCGTTGGCGAACGGCACCTGGTACCCAGGCCCCAGCGGAATCTTCACGTGGGGCACGAGCCCCCCGCTGGAGCAGTCGATCAGGTCCACGCCGAGTGGCTGGACCGCCCGGGCCAGTTCGATCGATTGGTTTAAATCCCAACCGCCCTCCGCCCAGTCCGTCGCGGAGATCCGCAGCAACAGCGGGAGACGCTGCGGCCACACCGCCCGCACAGCCTCCGCGACGCGCAGCACGATGCGCATCCGGTTCGCCAGCGCACCGCCGTAGTCGTCGGTGCGCTGGTTCGCGAGCGGCGAGAGGAATTCGTGCAGCAGGTAGCCGTGCGCGGCGTGAATCTCCACCACCTCGAAGCCCGCCGCGTCCGCACGCCGGGCGGCCGCCGCAAAGTCCTCGACGACGCCGTCGATCTCGGCAACGCTCAACGCGTGCGGGACAGGATGCCCTTCATCGAACGCAAGCGCACTGGGTGCAACCGGTTCCCAGCCGCGATGTGCGACGTCGAGCGGCTTGCCGCCCCTCCACGGAGCGCCGGTGGAGGCCTTGCGTCCCGCGTGGGCAATCTGGATCGCCGGCACCGCGCCAGCCGCGCGGATGAATGCCGCAATGGGGCGGAAGGCCTCGGCGTGCGCATCCGACCAGATGCCGCTGTCGTCGGGCGAGATGCGTCCGTCGGGTGAGACTGCCGTCGCCTCGACCATGACCAGCCCGGCGCCGCCGACGGCGCGGCTGCCGAGGTGCACGAGGTGCCAGTCCGTGGGCATGCCCTCGCGGCTGGAGTACTGGCACATCGGCGAGACGAACACGCGGTTCCGGATGGTCAGTTCCCGCAGTCGCAGCGGTGAGAAAAGCAGGCACATAGGGCGATTCCCTCCAGGGCGTTTCCGGCGAACGCGGCAACCTCCAGCATCACCGCGGGCGTGTATTCTACCGCCGAGTTCACCAATCCGTAGTGAAGCCACCGTCCCCATCGACGCTGCGCGCATCAGAACCCCGGCAGCCATGCCGGGGCCGGCAGCAGTCGCCCATGCTGCCACGCTGCGCCGACAGAGTCGCGCTCAAACGCCGCAGGTCACGCTACTGCGCGACAAGCGTCGCTCGGGCGTTTGTGGTTTCGACGGGCTGAAGATGTTTTGCGGCCCGTGCATCCTGGCCCCCCACTCGCGTGGGGGGTTCTGATCAGCACGCCACCAATCAGAACCCCGGCAGCCATGCCGGGGCCGGTAGCAACCGACCGACTGGACAGAGACGCCGCCGCGCCTGTCAGAACCTGTCGTGAAGCCGGCGGCTGCTTGCAACGGGCGCGGGTCGCTCCCACAATGGCCCGACTGGCGCGCGTGACGCGGACACCGCGCGGTCCCCAGCCCGCTATTGCACTCACGTAAGGAGAACCCCATGCGCAGTGTACGTCTCTGTGCCGCCCTCGCCGCGGCGCTCCTGCTGGCCACCGGATGTTCACACCAGCGCCGTCAGTCCGGGCCATTGCAGTACCCTGAGGCCCGCCAGGGCGACGTCGTCGACGACTACAACGGCGTCAAGGTGGCGGACCCCTACCGCTGGCTCGAGGATCCGGATTCGCCGGAGACCCGCGCGTGGATCGAGGCGGAAAACGAGCTGACGCAGGATTATCTCAAGTCGGTGCGGCAGCGCAAGGCCATCCAGGACCGCCTCACCGAGGTCTGGAACTACGAGAAGTACGGCGTGCCTTTCAAACGCGGCGACCACTACTTCTACATGAAGAACGACGGCCTGCAGAACCAGAGCGTGCTCTACACGGTCAAGGGGCTCGACGACGAACCACGCGTCCTCATCGATCCCAACACGTTCTCCGCGGATGGCACCGTGGCCCTCGCCGGCATGGGCTTCACCGACGACGGCAGCCTCGTCGCCTACGCCAAGGCCGACGGCGGCAGCGACTGGAACACCTGGTACGTGCGCAACGTCGAGACCGGCGAGGACCTGCCCGACACCATCGAATGGGCCAAGTTCTCGGGGGCATCGTGGAGGAAGGACAACTCCGGCTTCTACTACAGCCGCTACGACGCTCCGGCTGAGGGCGAGAAGCTGCAGAGCAAGAACGAGTTCCAGAAGCTCTACTTCCACCGGCTGGGAACGCCCCAGGCCGAAGACCAGCTCGTCTACGAGGATCGCGACAATCCCGATTACGGCTTCGGCGGCTACGTCACCGACGACGGCAACTACCTGATCATCGTCGTCAACAAGGGCACCGAGCGGATGAACCTGCTCTACTACCAGGACCTCCGGCAGGAGGGCGCCCCGGTGGTCAAGCTGATCGACAACTTCGACGCGCAGTACAGCTTCATCGACAACGACGGCCCGACCTTCTGGTTCAACACCGATTTCGACGCGCCGCGCGGCCGCGTCGTCGCGATCGACACCGGTCATCCCGATCGCAGCAACTGGAAGGAACTCGTGCCGGAGACGGAGGATACGCTGACCAGCGCCGGGACGATCAACAACCAGTTCATCCTCGGCTACATGCGCGACGCGCACGACATCGTGAAGTTCTTCGATCTCGACGGCAGCTTCGCCCGCGAGCTGGACCTGCCCGGCATCGGCAGCGCCGGCGGCTTCAGCGGAAAACGCGGCGATACCGAGACGTTCTACTCCTACACCAGCTTCAGCACGCCCTCGACCGTGTACCGCTACGACTGCACGTCCGGCCAGAGCACGGTGTTCCGCAAGCCCGATGTGGACGTCAATCCGGACGATTACGTCACGAAGCAGATCTTCTACACCAGCAAGGACGGCACGCGGGTGCCCATGTTCATCACCCATCGCCGGGGAATGGAACTCAACGGCAAGAACCCGACGCTCCTCTACGGCTACGGCGGCTTCAACATCCCGCTCACCCCGTACTTCTCGCCGTCCAACCTGGTCTGGATGGAAATGGGCGGCGTCTACGCGGTCGCGAACATCCGCGGCGGCGGCGAGTACGGCCGGGCCTGGCACGAGGCGGGCATGCGCAAGAACCGGCAGAACGTCTTCGACGACTTCATAGCAGCCGCGGAGTGGCTGATCGACAACAACTACACCAACTCCAGCAAGCTCGCGATCTCCGGCGGCAGCAACGGCGGCCTGCTCGTGGCGGCGTGCATGGTGCAGCGGCCCGACCTCTACGGCGCGGTGCTGCCCGCGGTCGGCGTGCTCGACATGCTCCGCTTCAACAAGTTCACGATCGGGTGGGCCTGGGAGTCGGACTACGGCTCGCCGCAGAATCCCGACGAGTTCAAGGTCCTCTACAGCTACTCGCCGCTGCACAACCTGAAGCCGGGAACGCACTACCCCGCGGTCCTCATCACCACCGGTGACCACGACGACCGCGTCGTGCCGGCTCACAGCTTCAAGTTTGCAGCCACGCTGCAGGCCGATCAGGCCGGCAGCGCCCCGACGCTCATCCGCATCGAGACGCGTGCCGGGCACGGCGCGGGCAAGCCGACCTGGATGCGGATCGAGGAGCAGGCCGACCAGTGGGCCTTCCTCGTCAAGACGCTCGATATGAAGCCCAAAAAGATATAGAGTCTGGGCTGTGCAACGGCGGAACGATGAACGACGGACGGTGAATCACAGCGCGTGATTCAGCGCTCCGCGTTCATCGCTCTGCTTTTACGCCTAGAGCAAGCTCTATTCAAGTGTGGCGGGCGTGCCCCGATTTCCTTCGAGCACGGACGCGCACTATGACGCTAGAGGTGGACCGGGGACGCACTAGAGGTGACACCATGGACCTGAAGAAGCGGATCGATATCGCCGCCGGCCGCGAGCCGGCTGACCTGGTGCTGCGCAACGGCAAGATCGTGAATGTGCTCTCGTGCGAAGTACACGAGGGCGATGTCGCCATCGCGGGTGACACGATCGTCGGCATCGGGACGTACGCAGGACGCGAGGTCGTGGACCTGGGGGGGCAGTACGTCTGCCCCGGCTTCATCGACGCCCACGTGCACATCGAATCGTCGATGCTCTCCGTTCCGGAATTCGCCAAGGTCGTCGCCGCCCACGGCACCACCGCGGTCGTCACCGATCCGCACGAGATCGCCAACGTGATGGGGGCTGAAGGCATCCGCTTCATGCTCGGCTCGAGCAAGTACTGCCCCATCGACGTCTACGTGATGGTCAGCTCCTGCGTCCCCGCCTCGCACTTCGAGAGCGCCGGCGCCGAGCTGCACGCCGTGGACATCGCACCGTTGCTCTCCGACCGCTGGGTGCTGGGCCTGGCCGAGATGATGAATTTCCCAGGCGTCGTGGCCGCCGACCCCGAGTGTCTCGACAAGCTCACCGTGGTCGGCCCGCGCCCGATCGACGGCCACTGCCCGGGCCTCTCCGGCCGCGCGCTCTGCGCGTACGTCGCCAGCGGCATCGGCAGCGATCACGAGTGCACCTCGCTCGAGGAGGCGCGCGAGAAGCTGCGCATGGGCCTGCACATCATGATCCGCGAGGGCAGCCAGGCGCGCAACCTCGACGCACTGCTGCCGCTGGTAACGCCGGCGACGCTCGACCGCTTCATGTTCGTAACCGACGACAAGGACGTGGACGACCTGCGCGAGCAGGGACAGATCGATCACATGATCCGCCGGGCCATTGCCTCCGGACTCGATCCGGTGCACGCCATCAAGCTCGCGACGATCAACGCCGCCCGCTACTTCGGCCTGCACCACCTGGGGGCCGTCGCGCCGGGGCGCACCGCCTCGCTCGCGATCCTCGAGGACCTCGAGAACTGCCGCGTCACCCGCGCCTACCGCGGCGGCGAACTCGTCGCTGAGGATGGCGTGGCCATCGACCGCCACGCCGACAAGCGCAAGCCGTCCATCCTGCGCAGCAGCATCAACGTGCAGTGGCTGGAGGCCGAGCAATTCCGCATCCCCGCGCCTTCAACCGCACCCTGCGGCGTGCACGTCATCGAGGTGATGGAGGATCGCATCGATACGGAGCGCACCGTCGAGCGAATCACGCCGCGCGACCGCGTGCTCGCCGCCGATCCCGCCCGCGACCTGGCCAAGCTCGCCGTCATCGAGCGGCACCAGGCCAGCGGCAACACCGGCCTGGGTTTCGTGCGCGGTTTCGGCCTCACCCGCGGTGCGATCGCGTCGAGCGTCGGCCACGACTCCCACAACCTCGTGATCGCCGGCACCAACGACGCCGACATGTTCACCGCGGCTGTCCACCTGGTGAAGATCCGCGGCGGCTTCTGCGCCGTCCGGGACGGAGCCGTTCTCGCCGACGTGCCGCTGCCCATCGGCGGCCTGATGAGCGACGTCGACGCCGAGACCCTGAGTCGCCAGTTGCGTCGTC
>ERZ795053.2659-NODE-2659-length-21261-cov-8.027351_pt1 | contig 21261 bp, 18 predicted proteins | sample MGYA00375137_ERZ795053 | MGnify/ENA primary metagenome ERZ795053 (study PRJEB30182, sample SAMN05720284) | activated sludge metagenome | isolation source: Anaerobic digester | place: Hong Kong | collected 2014-12-17 ...
GTTGGCGAGGTCGAGGTCGTGGATCATGAGGTCGAGCACGACGGCGACGTCGGTGCCCCGCGGCTGGAACGGCGCGAGGCGGATCCCCTCGACGAAGACCGGGCGGTCGAGGTACGGCTGCGCCGCGCGCACCGCGCGATTGAACCGCTCGATATGCCCCACCGCGAACGTCAGGTCATGGCGTGCCGCCTCGGCGAGCAACTCGTCGGCCTCGGCGACGGTCGAGGCGAGCGGCTTCTCCATCAGCACGGAGATCCCGCGCCCGAGGCACTCGAGGCCGACCGCATGGTGGACCATCGTCGGCACCGCGATCACGACCGCCTGTACCTCGCCCAGGAGGTCGCCGAGGCGATCGAACGCCCGGGTCCCGGCCTCCTCGGCCACGGTGCGCGCCCGCTCCGGGTCCTGGTCGTGGACCCCGACCAGGTCGGCGCCGTGCTGACTCGCCAGGTGCCTGACGTGGTGGCGACCGAGCGCGCCGGTCCCGATCACGCCGACCCGCACCGCGCTCACGTCGGGACGCCCCGCTGCGAGGAGGCGACGAAGCGGGTGAAGTGCTCGACCTCGGGGAGCTCGGGCAGCTCGGTGCGGGCGCGCTCGAGGGCCTGCCCGATGTTGAGGTCCGAGTTGAAGAAGAGCCGGTAGGCGCGCTTGAGCGCGCCCACCGTGCTGGGCGCGATCCCGTGACGGGACATCCCGATCGAATTGAGCCCGTAGAGCTCCACCGGGTTGCCGACCGCCTTCACGAAGGGCGGGACGTCCTGGTTCACCCGGGTCGCGCCCCCGACGAACGCGTGCATGCCGATCTTCACGAACTGGTGCACCGCGACGAGCCCGCTGAGGATCGCCCGGTCCTCGATGGTCACGTGGCCCGCGAGCTGGGTCCCGTTGGCGATGATCACCCCGTCGCCGAGGTGGCAGTCGTGGGCGAGGTGCACGTAGGTCATGATGAAGCCGTCGGCCCCGATCGTGGTGCTCCCGGTGGCGCGGGTGCCGCGGTTCACGGTCGCGTACTCGCGGAGGATCGTGCGATCGCCGATCTCGACCCAGGTCTCCTCGCCGCCGAACTTGAGGTCCTGCGGGGCGCCGCCGAGGATCGAGCCGGAGCCGACCTGCACCCCGGTGCCGAGTCGGACGTTCATCTCGAGCGTGGCCCGGGCCGCGATCCGGCACCCGTCGCCCACGATCACGTTCGGGCCGATGATCGCGAACGGCCCGATCTCCACGTCGGCGCCGATGGTGGCGGAGGGGTCGATGAGGACCGTGGGATGGATGCGCTGGCTCACCGGTCCACCACCCGCGCCATCATCTCCGCCTCGCAGACGACCTGCCCGTCGACGAACGCCTCGCCGCGCATCCGGCAGGTCCGGCCGCGGAACTGGATCATCTCGAGCTCGAAGCGGAGCTGGTCGCCCGGCAGGACCGGCTTGCGGAACTTCACGCCGTCGATCGCCATGAAATACACGACCTTGCTCTCGGGATCGTCGAAGTGATCCATCAGCAGCATGCCGCCGGCCTGCGCCATCGCCTCGACGATCAGGACGCCCGGCATGATCGGATGGCCGGGGAAGTGCCCCTGGAAGAACGGCTCGTTGATGGTGACGTTCTTGATCGCGGTGATCCGCTTGCTCGCCTCGATCTCGAGGATGCGATCAACGAGCAGGAACGGATACCGGTGCGGCAGCGCCTGCATGATCCGCGAGATGTCGAGCGCGGTCGGATCGCGACGCTCGGCCTGCCGCGCGAGGCCGCGGGCGAGGGCGACGTTGCCCTGGTGACTCGGTCGTTCGGCCATGATGTGTCCCTCCACGCGGGCGCCGAGGAGGGCGAGGTCGCCCACCACGTCCCCGATCTTGTGTCGCACGAACTCGTCGGGCCAGCGCAGCGTCCCCGACTCGATCCCGGTCGCGGTCAGCACGACCGCCATGTCGCTGGTCGCACCCTGCAGCAGGCCGCGGCTGCGGAGCGCGTCGACTTCGTGCACGAACCCGAAGGTGCGGGCATCGGCCAGCTCGGTGCGGAACCCCTCCGGCGTGATCTCGGCGAGGCGCGTCTGCCGGCCGATCACCGGATGGTCCCATTCGATGGTGGCGGTGATCCGCAACCGATCGGCGGGGGAGACGACGTAGCGGGCATCGCCCTCGGTCACCAGGAACGGCGTCGCCACGCGGACGACCGCGGGGTCTCCCTCGTGCGCCACGATGCCCGCGCGATCGACCGCGCGAACCCAGGTGGTGAACGCGCCATCCACGATCGGGAGCTCCGGGCCGTCGAGCGCGATCTCGAGGTCGTCGATGCGAAGCGCATGCAGCACCGCGAGCAGATGCTCGACGGTCTGCACCTCGACGCCGGGTCGACCCAGGGCGGTGCGCCGCTCGGTGGCGAGGACCTCACCGACACGCGCCGGGATGCGCGGGGCCCCCTCCAGGTCGGTGCGCACGAACACGAGTCCGGTCCCCGCGGGGGCCGGCCTGAGCACCACCGACACCTGCCGACCGGTGTGCAGCCCCTGCCCCTCCACCGTGGCGGTCCCACCCAGCGTCTGCCTAGCCATCGCGTCCCGCTTCCTCGGCCGACCGCAGCAGCTCCTCGAGCGCGCCGATGTGCGGCGCGAGCCGGTACAGCGCGGCCTGGGCCCGCAGGAACTCGCGGTGGGGCCGCGCCGGGTAGCCGGAGACGGCCCCTCCGGCGGGGACCGACGAGATGACGCCGGCCTGCGCACCGATCCGGGCGCCGTCACCGACCTCGATGTGGCCGACCAGGCCGGCCTGGCCCGCCAGCACGACCCGGTCCCCGATCCGCGTGCTGCCACTCACCCCGACCCCGGCCATCAGCAGGCAGTGCTCCCCGATCCGGACGTTATGGCCGACATGCACGAGATTGTCGATCTTGGTGCCGCGCCCGATCACGGTGTCCTCCAGCGAGCCGCGATCGATGCAGCTCCCGGCCCCGACCTCCACGTCGTCCCCCAGCACGCAACCGCCGACCTGCGGCACCCGGTCGTGCCCCTGGGCGCCGGAGAGGAAGCCGAAGCCCGGGCTGCCGATGACCGCGCCGGTCTGGCAGTGGACGCGGTCGCCGAGCACGCTGCCGGCATGGATGGTGACGTGTGGGTCGAGCCGCACCTCGCGGCCGAGGACCGCCCCGTCCTCGATGACGACGTGCGGGCCGATGACCGATCCCGGCCCGATCACGACCGCCTCGCCGAGCACCGCGTGATGCCCCACGCGCACCCCGGCGCCGAGGACGGCGCCGCGCCCCACCACCGCGGTCGGTGCAATCCCGGCGGGAGCGGTGGCGTCGGGGTGCAGGACCGCGGCGACCTGGGCGATCGCCCGGCGGGGATCCGGGACGATCACCCGCGTGGCGGGTCCGGGCGCCGCGGCCAGGTCCTCGGTCACCAGCACCGCGCCGGCCTGACTGCTCGCCATCGCCTCGGACCACCGGGCGGCCGCGCACGCGGCCAGCGCGTCCGGACCGGCGAGGGCGAGGGAGCGGACCCGGGTCAGCTCGACCGCCCCGGGACCAGACAGGCGGCCGCCGACCAGGTCGGCGACCGCCTGCGCGGTGAGCACCGTGCCGGGCACCGGCCTCAGTCGTTCCCTGAGGATCCGGCCGACGGGGCGAGTCGGTCGATCGCTTTCTTGGTCAGGTCCAGCGCGGGATCGGCGGTCACGATGTTCGAGCCCTGGCTGCTCACGTCGAAGACCACCGCATAGTTGCCCTCGACGCGCAGGCTCTCGATCACGGCGACGACCCGCTGCTCGATCGGATCGAGCAGCTCGCGCTGCCGCTCCGCCGCCTTCTGCCGCAGGTCGGCGACCTGCTGCTGCATCACCCCGGCCTGGTCCTCGAGCTTCTTCCGCTCGACGGCGCGGTTGCTGGGAGAGAGCATCACGGACTGCTGCTCGAACGCGGCGCTGGCGGAGTCGAGCCGCGCCTGCAGTTCGGTCATCTGGCGCTGGTACCCCGCCACCTCGGCGGTCCAGGTCGACTCCGCCTGGGCGTAGCCTGGGGTGCGCTGCAGCACGGCCTGGATCGCGACGTAGGCGACCCCGCGCGGGGCGCTGCCGCCCTGGGCGACGAGGGCGACGGGGGCCGCACACAGCACCGTCAGGACGGCGAGCAGCGGGAGAGCGGCAGAACGAACACGGGTCATGCGTCGATTCCTCACCAGCGGTGCGTTGGTCCCGGGGGACTAGAAGAAGTTGCCGAGCCGGAAGTGGAGCTGCCAGCCGGGGGCCGGGCGGCCCTGGAGGTCGGTCTTGTCGAAGCCGTACGCCACGTCCACCCCCAGCGGCCCGAGCGGAGAAACTAATGCCGCGCCCACCCCGGCGCCCCTGTAGAGACGCGTGGGGTCCCAGGCGCGCACACTCCGGTACACGTTCCCCGCGTCGAGGAAGGTGTTGAGGTAGAGGGACTGGGAGATCCGGGCCCCGGCCTCGACCGTGAACGCCGCATACGCCCGGCCGAACGCGTCGGCGCTGGCGGTGTTCGAGGCGGCGGTCGGGTCGAACCCGCGGGGGGTGATCGAGAACTCGTCGTAGCCCCGGAGCGGGACGCCGAACTGGACCCCGCCAAGGGAGTAGAGCTCGGTGAAGAACCCGCCCGGGTTGCCGGTGATGAAGCCCGACTTCGCGGTGATCCCGAGCGTGAAGGTCACCCCGCCACCGAACTGGTTGTCGCCGCCCACCTGCCCGATCGGGGTGTACCAGCGGCTCTCGAGGTCGAGCTTCTGGTAGTCGCCGGTGCCTCCGAGGATGCCGCCGTTCTGCTCGATCCCGACCGAGACGAGGGACCCGCCGACGGGGAACGGCAGCCCGATCCGGCTGTCGCGGAGGAACGAGAGCCCGATGGTCGAGCGGGAGCACGGCGCGCAGTTGAACCGCTGCTGGATCGCGGCGGAACCCTCGGAGTAGTTGATCCGCTGGAACCCGTAGGAGGCGAACACCCGGGAGTAGCGCGAGCCGAGCCACGGCAGGCCGATCTGGAGCGAGCCGCCCTCCTGCTGCCGGCGGCCGAGGTCCCCGACGATGAATCGCTGCCGGGAGTTGAAGACGGAGATCGTCCCGGAGATCCGGCTCTCGAGGATCGCCGGGTCGGAGTAGCTCAGCTGGAAGTCGTTGATGTTGTTGCCGAACTGCCACTGCAGCCGGCCGCGCTTGCCGCGCCCGAACAGGTTCGGCTCCTCGAGCCCGAGGAAGCCGCCGAGCCCGGTCCCCTGCCCGATCGAGGCGCCGAAATTGATGTTGCCCGTGCGCTTCTCCTGCACCCGGAAGGTGATGTCGACATCGCCGCTCGCGGTCGGGTCGATGTCGGGGATCGCCATCGGCTGCTCGAAGAAGTTCAGGTTCGAGACGTTCTGGTACGACCGCAGCAACCGGTCGCGGTTGAACAACTCGCCCGGGACGATCACGATCGCCTCGCGGATCACCCGCTCATGCGTCACGTCGTTGCCGACGATGTTGATCTTGTTGATGTAGGCGGGCTGGCCCTCGACGATGTTCAGCCGCAGGTCGAGCAACGGCACGCTGTCCCCCGGCGCGGGGCTGCGGCGCGCCTCCTCGGCGATCACCTGCGAGCGGATGTAGCCGGAGTTCGAGTAGAGCGTCTGCACCCGTTCCTGGGCGGCCTGCCACTGGCTGCGGTCGTATACCAGCCCGAGGTCCTGGCCGTTGTTGAGCTGGCCCGGCAGCAGGAAGCGGAACGACTCGCCGAGCTCCTCGGTGCTGTAGCGGCTGTTCCCCACCACCTCGACCTTGCCGATGCGGTACTGCTGGCCTTCCTCGACGGCGAGGGTGAGGACCGCCTTCCCGGTGGTCGAGTCGGGGACCAGCGAGTCGCCCGTCACCTGGAAGTCGACGTAGCCCCGGTCGCCGTACCAGTCGGGGAGCCGCTGGCGGACGTCCTGAGCGACCCGATCCTCCTCGTAGCGCCCCGAGCGGAACCACCAGAACCCCTCGGGCTTGGATGCCATCGCCCCGACGATCTCCTCGTCGCTGTACTGGGTGTTGCCGGTGATGTCGACCTGGGCGATCGCGACGCGGTTCCCCTCGCGCACGTCGATGGCGACCGTGACGCCGCCGTCCTCGGTCGGGGTGGTGCGGGTCGCCACCCGGACGCCGTAGTAGCCCTGGTCGCGATACATCGAGTCGATCGCGAAGGCCGAGCGGGAGAGGGCGGCCCGGTCGAGGGCACGGCCCTGCACCAGGCTGATCCGGTCGCGCACGTCTCGGGCGGAGAGCTTCTCGGGGCCGGTGAGGGTCCAGCTGCGCAGCACCGGCCGCTCGGTCACGACGATCACCAGGACGACGCGGCCCTCGGCTTCCCGCTGCTCGATCCGCACGTCATCGAACTGGCCGGTGGCGAACAGCGTCCGGATGGCGCGCTGCACGTCGCGGAAGGTCACCTCGGTGCCGAGGACGATCCCGGCGGCCGTGGCGATCTGCTCGGAGGTGAGGCGGCTGTTCCCCTCGACGGTGATGCTGTCCACCCGGGGGAACTGGGGCGCGGCCTGGTCCTGTGCGGCGAGCGGCGAGGCGGTGGCGGCGCCGCCGATGGCAAGGACCAGCACCAGACCTGCCCAGCAGGCGACGCGCCCCCGGGTGGGAGCGCGTCGCGAGGATCGGGGACTCAGGATGCGGCCCTCGACAGGGCGCTGAAGATGAGTCGATCGCGCTCGGGGGCAACGTCGACCTCCACCTCGTCGCCGGCGCTGAAGTCGCCGGCCAGGATCCGCTCGCTGAGCGGGTCCTCGATCCAGCGCTGGATCGCGCGCTTGAGCGGCCGGGCTCCGTAGCTCTGGTCGTAGCCCTGCTCGACCAGGAACTCGATCGCCCCGGGGGTCAGGTGGACGTGGTCGCCGATCCGGCGGCCCATGTCGCGGAGCAGCACCTCGACGATCCGGGCGATGTGCTCCTTCTCCAGCGGGTGGAACACGATCACGTCATCGAGCCGGTTCAGGAACTCGGGGTTGAACACCTTGTTCATCTCTTCCTTCACGGTGTCGCTCATCCGGTCGAACTTCCGTTCGCCGTCGCCGGCGTGGAAGCCGAGCGAGCGGCCCTGCATCAGCTCGCGCGCGCCGACGTTCGAGGTCATGATGACGACGGTGTTCTTGAAGTCGATCACCCGCCCATAGTTGTCGGTGAGGTGTCCCTCATCGAGGACCTGCAGCAGGATGTTGAAGACGTCGGGATGCGCCTTCTCGATCTCGTCGAGCAGCACGACGCAATAGGGCTTGCGCCGCACCGCCTTGGTGAGCGTGCCGCTGTCCTCGTAGCCGACGTACCCCGGGGGCGCGCCGATCAGCCGCGAGACCGAGAACTTCTCCATGTACTCCGACATGTCGACCCGGACCAGCGCGGTCGGGTCGCTGAACAGGAACTTGGCCAGGGCGCGGGCGAGCTCGGTCTTCCCGACGCCGGTCGGCCCCGAGAAGATGAACGAGCCGATCGGGCGCGAGGGGTCCTTGAGGCCCGCGCGCGAGCGACGGATGGCCCGCGACACCGCCTTGATCGCCTCGTCCTGCCCGATGACCTGCTGGTGCAGCTCGTCCTCCATCCGCAGCAGGCGCTCGGCCTCCGCCTCCTGCAGGCGGGTGACGGGAATCCCGGTCCACCGGCCGACGATGAAGGCGATCTCCTCGGCGTCGATCACCGGGCGCCGGGTCTGGCGCTCCTGCTCCCACGCCTCCTGCACCTGGCGGATCTGCTGCTGGAGCTCCCGCTCCCGGTCGCGGAGCGCGGCGGCCTTCTCGAAGTTCTGGTCGCGAACCGCCTCCTCCTTCTCGGTCGTGACCTGCTCGAGCTGCCCCTTCAGCTCCCCCACCTCGGCGGGCGGGTGCTGCGAGGCGAGCCGCGCCCGGGCGCCGGCCTCGTCGATCACGTCGATCGCCTTGTCCGGCAGGAACCGGTCGGTGATGTAGCGCTCCGACATCTCCGCCGCCGCCAGCAGGGTCTCGTCGGGGAGCGTGACCCGATGGTGCTCCTCGTACTTCGGCCGCAGCCCCTTGAGGATCTCGACGGTCTCCTCGATGCTCGGCGGATCGACCACCACCGTCTGGAACCGCCGCTCGAGGGCGCCGTCCTTCTCGATGTACTTGCGATACTCGTTCAGCGTCGAGGCCCCGACGCACTGCAGCTCGCCGCGGGCGAGGGCCGGCTTGAGCATGTTGGACGCGTCGATCGCCCCCTCGGCGGCACCGGCGCCCACCAGGGTGTGCAGCTCGTCGATGAAGAGGATGACGTGCTTGCTCTGGGCGATCTCGTTCATCACCGCCTTGAGGCGCTCCTCGAACTGGCCCCGGTACTTGGTCCCGGCGATCACGGCGGCCATGTCGAGCGAGAGGACCCGGTGGTCGCGGAGGACGTCGGGGCACTGCCCGCTCGCGATCAGCAGGGCCAGCCCCTCGACGATCGCGGTCTTGCCGACGCCGGGTTCGCCGATGAGCACCGGGTTGTTCTTCTTGCGGCGGGCGAGGATCTCCATCACCCGCTCGATCTCCTTCGCGCGACCGATCGTCGGGTCGAGGGCGCCCTCGGCCGCCAGCACCGTGAGGTCGCGGCAGAAGTGATCGAGCGCGGGGGTCTTCGACTTCTTCTCGCCCTTGCTGGGCGCGACGGACTGGGGTCCGGCGGGGCTGGCCGCCGGGGCGGCGCCGGGCTGGGCCGGGTTGACGTCGCTGCCGAGGAGCCGCAGGGTCTCGGCCCGGGCCTGCTCGAGGGTGATCCCGGCGTCGGTGAGCACCTGGGCCGCGATCCCCTTCTCCTCGCGCAGCAGGCCGAGCAGCAGGTGCTCGGTGCCGACGTAGGAGTGGTTGAGCTCGCGGGCCTCCATCATCGCCAGCTCGAGCACCTTCTTGGCGCGCGAGGTGTACGGCAGCTCGGGTCCGGTGGCGGCGGCGGCCTTCCCCTTCTTGACCGTCTCCTCGATCTTCTGCTGCACGTCGTCGAGGTCCACCCCGAGATTCGTCAGCACCGCGGCGGCAACGCCCTCGCCCTCCCGGATCAGGCCGAGGAGGATGTGCTCCGTGCCGACGTACTCGTGGTGGAGCCGGGCGGCCTCCTCCCGGGCCATCTGGAGCACCTTCCGCACGCGATCGGTGAAGTTGTAGCCGTTCATCGGGGTTCCTCCTCGTCCAGCAGCCGTTGCACCAGGCGGGCCCGATGCGCAGGAAGGGCCTCGTCGTCGAGGCCGGTCTCCGCCTCCCGGGCCACGTGCGCGTCCTGCGCCGCGACCAGCAGGCGGTTGAGTGTCGTCATCGGCACCGGGGGAAGGACGCCCATCCCCACCCCCAGGCGCACGCCGCTGAGGAGATTGAGCGTCTCCTCGAAGGCCAGCACCCGGGCGTGGCGCAGCAGCCCCCAGGCCCGCCAGACGCGGTCCTCCACCAGCACGGTGGCGTCGCGACGGAGGACATCCCGGGCCCGCCGCTCGTGCCCGATCACCTCGGTCACCAGGCGACCGAGGTGGTCGAGCAGCTCCGCCTCGGACTTGCCGAGGGTCGTCTGGTTCGAGAGCTGGAACAGGTTGCCCCGGACCTCGCTCCCTTCCCCCCAGAGTCCCCGGTGCGTCAGCCCGACCTGGGCGAGGCCTTGCAGCACCTTGCCGATCTCGCGGGTGAGTACCAGCGCCGGCAGGTGAATCAGGACCGAGGCGCGCAGGCCGGTGCCGACGTTCGTCGGACAGGCCGAAAGATAGCCGAACTCCGGGTGGAAGGCGAAGGAAATCCGGTGCCCGAGCTCGCCATCGAGCCGCTCTGCCTGGCCATAGGCGGCCGTCGTCGCAAAGCCGGGTACCAGCGCCTGGATCCGGAGGTGGTCCTCCTCGTTGACCATGATCGCCCGGCCACCGGCCACCAGCACCGCGGCCCCGCTCCGGACCCGACCGCTCGGGTCGAGGCCGGCGAGTTCGCGCGAGGTGACCTGCCGCTCGTGCAACCAGAGCCGGGTGAGGCGCGGCAGCCCATCGAGGCGGTGCCACGTGGCCCCCGCCAGCTCGGGCACCTCCGCTGCCGCCGTTTCGACCAGGCGGCAGATCCCCTCGCGGTCGACCGCCGTGTTGCGACCCCAGAACGGGCGATCGGCGACGTTGCGGGCGAGGCGGATCCGGGTCGAGACCACCAGGTCCGCTTCCGGACCGACCTCCTCCAGCCACGGCATGCGCTCGAGGGTCATCCGTCGCCCTCCATGGCACGCAGCCGGTCCCGCAGTTCGGCCGCCCGCTCGAAGTCCTCCTCGGCGACCGCGTCGCGCAGGGCGTCTCGGAGGCGGGTCCGCTCATGGCGTGCCCGGAGCGCCTCGAGGTCCCCGACACCGGCAGGATCCTCGTACGCCTCGCCGACGTGACGGGTCCCACCGTGCAGGCGGCGCACCAGGTCGCGGAGCGGCCGCTCGAACGTGCTCCAGCAGGTGGCACACCCGAGGCGACCGGATGACCGGATATCGGCCAGCGAGGCGCCGCACGCCGGGCAGGTTGCGGCCTCGGCACTGGGGAGGGGCGGCATCGCGGCCGTCGGGGACATCGCGGCGAGGAAGCTGCCGAGCGGCGTCGCGGCGGCCTCCGCGTCGGTGGCGATGCCGCGCTCGGCGGCGCACCGGCCACAGAGGTGCACCGTGGTGACCTGCCCTGCCACGATCTCGGTCAGGTGCACGACCGCCTCGCGCTCATGGCACGACTGGCAGGCGCTCACAGGACCTCACCCACCCCGGCCTCGCGCAGGTGACCGTCCTCGAGGGTCAGGATCCGATCGGCCCGGGCGGCCAGGTCGCGATTGTGCGTCACGACGACGGTCGCGGTGCCGCGGCGGCGGGCGGTGGTGGTGAGGAGATCGTGGAGCGCCGCGGCCGTCGGCGGGTCGAGGTTGCCGGTCGGCTCGTCGGCGAGCAGGACGGCGGGCTCGGTGACCAGCGCCCGGGCGAGGGCCACCCGCTGCTGTTCGCCGCCGGAGAGGACCGGGGTGCGCGACGCGGCACGGGCCGTGAGCCCGAGATCAGCGAGCAGGGCGTCGGCGCGAGGACCGGCCTCGGCTGGTGTCCGGCCACCGATCAACAGCGGCAGCATCACGTTCTCCCGGGCGGTGAAGTCCCGGAGCAGGTGGTGGAACTGGAACACGAACCCGAGCCGGGTGTTCCGCAGGTTCGCGAGCGCCTCGGCACCCAGCGTGACGAGCGGCACCCCCTCCACCAGCACCGTGCCACCGTCGGGTCGATCGAGCCCGCCGAGCAGGTGGAGCAGCGTGCTCTTGCCGGATCCGCTGGCACCGACGATCGCGACGAACTCGCCCGCGGCGACCGCGAGATCGACGCCATCAAGAATGGTGAACGCGCGACCGTCCCCGCCGACGAATCGCCGGTGCAGCCCGCGCGCCTCCAGCACCACCGTCACTCGGCCCGCACCGCGTCGACCGGGGTGAGCGCCGCCGCGCGTCGGGCGGGATGAATCGCCGCCACGATGGCGAGGGCGACGGCGGCCACCGCGATGACGGCCACGTCGAGCCCCTCGACCCGCACCGGGAGCCGGTCGATGAAGTACACCGACGGATCGAGCCGGATCACTCCCGAGCCGAAGGCCGCGAGCGCCAGCCCGAGCACGACGCCGAGGGAGGCCCCCACCATCCCGACCACCGCGCCCTGGGCGAGGAAGATCCGCGCGATCCCGGCGGGGGCGAGCCCCATCGCCTGGAGGATGCCGATCTCGCGGGTCTTGAACGTCACCACCATCGTCAGGGTCCCGACGAGGTTGAACGCGGCGACCACCATGATGAAGAAGATCACCAGCCCCATGCCGAGCTTCTCGAGCCGCAGCGCCTTGAACAGCTGTTCGTTCTGCTGCTGCCAGGTCTCGACCCGGTACGGCAGGCCGAGCGCCGCGACGATCGCCTCGCCCACCGCCGGCGCGGCATCGACATCGCCCACGGTCACGGCGATGTCGGAGATGCTGCCGCCCATGCCCGCGAAGCGCTGGGCGGCCTCGCGATCCATGACCATGAACTCCTTGTCATAGATGTACATCCCGGTCTCGAAGATCCCGGTGACGCGGGCACTCCAGTAGCGCGGCGTGTAGCCGCCGGTGATGCGCGATCGACGCGCGGAACTGGGGGAGACCAGCACGAGCTCGTCGCCGGGGCGCACGGCGAGGTCGTCGGCGAGGCGACTGCCGAGCACGATGTTGCCATCGACCGAGTCACCCGGGGCGATCTCGGCGACGAACCGGCCGGCGACGATGGCCTGGTCGAGACCGGTGATCTCGTTCGAGCCGACGCCGGGCTCGAGGCCGGCGACCTTGCTCACGACCGGAAAGCCGCCGGTGTTGCTCGCGACGGTGACCGAGATGACCTCGGGAGCCGCGGCGACGACGCCCGGGATGCCGCGGATCCGCTCGAGTGCCCCTTCCCAGTCATCGATCCGGAGGTCGTCGCCGTAGGTCAGCACCCGCAGGTGCGGCGAGGCGACGAGGATCCGGTCGCGGAGGTCATCGCGGAGGCCGTTCATCACGCCGAGGACGACGATCAGCGCCGCCACCCCGACGATGATCCCGCCGATCGCGACCACCGTCTGGAGGGAGGCACTCCGCGTCCCGCGTTGGCCCCGGAGGTAGCGCAGGGCGATCTGCCGCTCGAGCGGGCCCGGCCACCATGACGCCATCTCAGCCGCCGCCGGCGGGCCGGCCCGACCCCTCGGGCCGCATGGCCGGGAAGAGGATCACGTCGCGGATCGCCTCCTGGTCGGCCAGCAGCGCCACCAGCCGGTCGATGCCCATCCCGATGCCTCCCGTCGGCGGCATGCCGTACTCCAGCGCCCGGATGTAGTCGGCATCGAACTGCTGGGCCTCGTCGTCGCCCGCCGCGCGTTGCCGGAGCTGGTCCTCGAACCGGGCCCGCTGGTCGTCGGGGTCGTTGAGTTCGCTGAACGCATTGGCGAGCTCGCGCCCGAGCACGAAGAACTCGAACCGCTCGGTGAGGCGCGGGTCATCGCGGTGCGGCTTGGCCAGGGGCGAGAGGGCGCGGGGATAGTCCATCAGGAAGGTCGGCTGGATCAACCGCGGCTCGAGTGCCTGCCCGAACAGCTCGTCGAGGAGCCGGCCCCCGGACATCCCGGCCGCCTCGTCCGCCGGCGTCCCGTGCGCGACGAGCCACGCCCGCATCGCGGGTTCGTCGCCCTCGCGGACGTCGATTCCGGTCACCTCGCGGATGCCCTCGGTGAAGGACACCTGCGCATACGGCGGGGTGAAGTCGAGACGATGGCCGCGGCGCTCGAGCACCGTCGTGCCGGTGACCTCGCGCACGAGCCCGGCCAGCAGCCGCTCGAACCGCGCCCGCACGTCGTGGTAGTCGGCGTACGCCTCGTACCACTCGAGCATCGTGAACTCGGGGTTGTGGCTGCGGTCGATCCCCTCGTTGCGGAAGTCGTGGCCGATCTCGTAGACCCGCTCGAAGCCCCCGACGATCAGGCGCTTCAGGTAGAGCTCGTCGGCGATCCGCAGGTAGAGCGGCATGTCGAGCGCGTTGTGGTGGGTCGTGAACGGCCGCGCCGAGGCGCCGCCATAGAGCGGCTGGAGGACCGGGGTCTCGACCTCGAGGAACCCCGCGGCATCGAGCTCGCGGCGGATGTGGGACACGACCCTGGCCCGCAGGCGGAAGATCTCGCGCAGCTCGGGATGGACGGCGAAGTCGGCATAGCGCTGGCGGAAGCGGACCTCGGGGTCGGCCAGGCCGCCGTGCACGACGGTCGAGCCATCCTCGCGCACCTCGGTCTTGCCGCGCGGCAGCGGACGGAGGGCCTTCGCCAGGAGCTCGATCGCGGTGACGCGGATGGTGATCTCGCCGGTGCGGGTACGGAAGACGTGCCCCGCGACCCCGACGTGATCATCGAGGTCGAGCAGCTGGATCATCTCCCAGCCGTCGGCGAGTGCATCGCGGCGGAGATAGAGCTGGATCCGGCCGCTGGCGTCCTCGAGGTGGGCGAAGATGGTCTTCCCCTGCCCCCGCCACGCGACCAGGCGGCCCGCCACGCGGACCGACTCGCCATCGGCCTCCGTCACGGCATCCCCGAGGGCGAGGATCCCGGCGGCGGTGTGGCTCCGGTCATAGCGGTACGCGAACGGCGCGACGCCGGCGGCGACCAGCGCGTCGCGACGCTCGCGCCGCGTCTCCTCGAGGTACCCGCGGGCCAGCAGGGGCTCGTCGCTCACGTCGCCTGCTCCCCGAACTGGCGCAGGTAGGCGCCGATGAGGTCGTCGAGGTCGCCATCCATGACCGCCTGGACGTCGGTCTCCTTCCGCTCCGTCCGGTGGTCGTTGACCATCGTGTACGGCTGGAAGACGTACGACCGGATCTGGCTGCCGAAGGAATTGTCGGTCTTGGTCGCCTCGAGGGCGTCCTTGGCCGCGTTCTGCTCGTCGAGCAGCCGCTGGTAGATGGCCGCCCGCAGCATCTTCATCGCGACGTCGCGGTTCTTGAACTGCGAGCGTTCCTGCTGGCACGAGACGACGATGCCGGTCGGCACGTGCGTCAGCCGCACCGCGGAGGAGGTCTTGTTGATGTGCTGCCCGCCGGCACCCGAGGCGCGGAAGACGTCCATCTCGATGTCCTCCTCGCGGAGGTCGACCTCGATCGTGTCGTCGATGTCCGGGTAGACGAACACCGAGGCGAACGAGGTGTGGCGGCGCTTCTGCGAATCGTACGGCGAGATCCGGACGAGCCGATGGACACCCTTCTCCGCCTTCAGGAAGCCGAAGGCGTACTCGCCCTTGATCTCGATCGTCGCCGACTTGATCCCGGCCTCCTCGCCCTCGATGAGGTCGAGCACGGTGACCGCGAACCCCTTCCGCTCGGCCCAGCGGACGTACATGCGCATCAGCATCTGGGCCCAGTCCTGCGACTCGGTGCCGCCCGCGCCGGGGTGGATGGTCAGGATCGCGTCTCGCGCGTCATCGGGCCCCTGCAGCATCGTCTGCAGCTCGAGGCGGGCGATATCGGCACCGGCACGGGACACGTCCGCGGCGAGTTCCTCCTGGAGCGCCTCGTCGGGCTCGGCCGACAGCAGCTCGAGCAGCCCCTCGGCATCCTCGAGCCGGGACTCGAGGGCGAGGTAGGGCGTCACCCACCCCTTGAGGCGCTTGATCTCCTGGACCTGCTCGCGGGCCCGCTCGCTGTCGGCCCAGAAGGCGGGATCACCCTGCCGCGCCTCGAGGTCGCGCAGTCGGGCCTGGCGGCGTTCGAGGTCAAAGGAACCTCCGGAGCTCCACCAGCCGCTGCCGGAGGGTCGTGACCTCGTCACCGAGGGTCTGCATGGTCATCGCATCCACCGAGTCGGCGGGCCGTTCGCCCTGCCGCCCGATGGCGGCGGCAAACGGCCCGCGTGAACATCCCATGCAAGATAGTCCGGCGACCGGACCGGTGCGATCCCGTCAGCCGAAGAGGGTGCGTCCCTCGGCCAGGATCTCGTTGAGCGCGTCGGTGAAGTAGGGGGTCGTGCGGGCGACCTCCTCGCCGACCTGCTCGGTGTACTCCTCCCAGCTCTTCCGGATCTCCTCCCCGAACAGCTCCTTCAGGTTGCCCTCGGCCAGGCCCCGCTGCCGCTTCTCGGGGTGGTACACCACCAGGTCCGAGACGAGCGCCCGGGCGAGGCGCCGGGCCCGGGTCGCGGGGTCCTGCTGCAGGAAGGGATTGGTGAACCGGCCCCCGGCCGGTGCGGACGGCTCGGCGGTCGGCGCCGGAGGCGGGGGTGGTGGTGGGGCCGGCGCCGGCGCGGGCTCCACGGGGAGTGCACTGAACGGAACCGGGGGTGGCGACACCGGCGGGCGCGGCTCCGCCGGCGGAGGCGGCGGAGCGGGTTCCGGCGCGGGGGGAGCGGCGACCTCCTCCACCACTGGCGGCGGTGGCGGTGGCGGTGGCGGTGGCGGAGGAGGAGGGGGCGGCGGGGGTGGTGGCGCAACCTCAACCGTCGCCGGCGTCGGCGAGGGTGGCGCCGCAGCGGGCGCCGGGGTCGCGGGCGCCTCGGCAAGACGGGCCGGTGCCTCCCCCGCCGCCGCGGGCCGCCGCACCATGATCAGCGCCCGGCACACCGAGCACCTGGCCCGCACTCCCCGTTCGGGGATCTTGGCGGGATCGACACGAAAGACGGTCGTGCACTCCGGGCAACTGACGTTCATGGTGTCCTCACGGGCTGCGGGCATCGCTGCCGCCGGGGCCGCTGCGGGTGTCATGGTCCCCGCGCCGGCGATCGGCCACGAAGACGGAACCCGGCAGCGACTTGGCATAGCTCTTCATCTCGGTCGCCAGCTCGCTCACCTCGGCGGGGTGCGAGAAGCGCCGGAACTGGTTCGTCACCACGCCGATCGAGAGGGTCATCAGCGGGACCCGGTGCAGCTGGCCCCGACGGTCCTTGCCGAAGAAGTATCCGGCCCGTCGATCCTGGGCGTTGTACTGCAGCGGGATCAGCTCGTCGAAGACGGCCACGATCTCCGCGCAGACGGGGGCGTAGTGCTCCAGCGGGGCGACGAAGATGAAGTCGTCGCCGCCGATGTGCCCCACGAAGCCGTCGGATCCGAGCAGGCCGCGAACCACGTCATGCAGGATCCGCGACAGCAGGTAGATGACCCGATCCCCATCATAGTAGCTGTAGCGGTCGTTGAACTCCTTGAAGTGGTCGAGGTCGGCGTAGCAGACCGCGAACAGCGCGTCGTCCTCGAGCCGGCGGCGGATCTCGCGCTCGATCTCGGTCGTCCCCGGCAGCCGCGTCGAGGGGTGCACCGCCACGTTGCGTTCGGTGCGGAGCCGCAGCGCATCGAGGCGGGCCCGCTGCTCCGAGGGCGCGAAGAGGGGCGAGAGGATCTCGTCGGCCCCCGCCTGGTACCAGGCCTCCACCGCCTGCGCATCGTGCGTCGTGGTGAGGATCGTCACGGGAATGATCGCCGTGAAGGGGTCGGCCTTCAGCCGCCGCACCGGCTCGAGGGCCGGCGGGCGCCCGGGGGCATCATCGACGAAGACCATCGCGCCGCGACCGCGCAGCACCAGGGTCTCCACCTCCTCGGGCCGCTCGTAGGCCTCGACCTCGAAGCCGCGCGCACTCGCCCACCGGAGCAGCAGCTCCGGGGGCGGGCGATCACCGGCGCCGCAGTAGAGGATGATCGGTCGTGGCGCCACGACACCCTCCCGCGGATCGGGTCAGCAGGCCGCGCCGGTCCGGCCCCGGCCAGCTCAGAGGAACCATGCCGCCGCCCCCAGCATGGCGTAGAGCGCGAGGAGCTGCAGCCCCTCGAACCAGTGCGACTCGCCGTCGAGCGTGATGATCGCCGAGGTCACCACCGCGAGGGCGAGCCCGATCACCTCGAACGACGGGAAGACGAGGTTCATCCCGGTAACCCCGAGCAGCGCCCCCACGAACACCAGCACCGGCGCGACGAGCAGGGCGATCTGGGTGCTCGAGCCGAGCGCGATCTGGAAGGCGAGGTCGGTGTGCCCCCGCCGGGCCGCCACGACGGCGGTGCCGTGCTCCGCGGCGTTGCCGATGACCGGGATGATGATCAGGCCGAGGAAGGCCTGTGAGACCCCGAACCCGGCGCTCACCGGCTCGACGGCGTGTACCAGGATCTCCGACATCGCCGCCACGCCCACCGTCGCGAGGGCGAGGAGACCGACCGCCTTGCCCACCGACCACGCCCCGCTCAGGTCATGGCCCTCGATCTGGCCCCCGCCGAAGAGCGGTCGGTGGGTCCGCAGCACGAAGAGCAGCGAGCCGAGGTAGGTGAGGATCAGGATCCCCGCGACCACCTCGGAGAAGTGCAGCTCGACCAGCGACGCGGCGTCGGGATGGGTGGCGTGGAAGAGCGTCGGGAAGACGAGGCCGGCGACCGCGAGCGCGAGCATCGCCGCGCTCATCCCGGCGTTGGTGCGGTTGAACCGCAGCATCGACCGGCGGGTCCCCCCGGCGAGGAGCGAGAGCCCGAGGATGAGGAGCAGGTTACCGAGGATCGAGCCGGTGATCGACGCCTTCACCAGGTCAACAAGCCCCGCGCGCAGCGCGGCGATGGCGATGATGAGCTCGGCGGCGTTGCCGAAGGTGGCGTTCATCAGGCCACCGAGGGTCGGGCCGGTCCGCTCCGCGAGCTGTTCCGTGGCGGTGCCCATCAGGCCGGCCAGCGGGAGCACCGCGAGGCAGGCGGCGATGAACACCCAGATCGGGTCGGCATGGCTCAGATACAGCCACCCCGCCGCCGGAATGGCCAGGTAGAGTGGCGTGGTCCACCCGAACCGGCGCGGCGCCTCGATGTCGAGCGGCAGCGCACGGCGGCCCGGGTCGCTCCCCTCGGGTTCGGGCGTCTCGGCCACGGCGACCGGAGCGGCCGCGCGCTGGGCACGGGCGGGTTCGGTCGGGCGCTCGCGCTCGCGCCGCTTCTCGGCACGTTCACGCCGTGGTGCGGGTGCCTCCTCGGCGGCGGCAGCGGCCGGCGTGGCTGCGCTGGTGGCGGCGCGACGGGAGCGCGGCGCGGGACGATCCGAGGCGAGGGCCTTGAGGCGCGAGGGCTTGAGGTCGAACTCGGTCAGGGCGCGCGCGATCGCCCCGCGCGGTTCGTGGATCATCGCGAGGATCAGGTCATCGGCACCGGGCTGCTCGCGCCCCGCCCCGCGCGCCCGCTCGGCGGCGGCATCGATCACCCGCTGGGCATGGGAGCTCAACCCGCCCTCTTCGGCGCCGGCGGGTGGGCGACCGCGACCGCGGCCCTTGCGCCCCTTGGCGAGGACGGCCTGGAAGGAGTCCGGCGTCAGCCCCGCAGCATTGACCGCATCGGCGATCGGCCCGCGGGCATGAATGAGCCAGGCGAGGAACAGGTGCTCCGTCCCGACGAAGTCGGCGGAGAGGGCGGCGGCCTGCTCCGCCGCGGCGGCGCGCAGCGCGTCGATGGTCGGCACGATCAGTCGAGCGGCCGGGCTTCGTCGATCAGCATGATCGGGATGTCATCCTCGACCGCATACGCGAGTCGGCAGGCGTGGCAGACCAGCACTTCGGCCGGGTCCGTGCGGTATTCGAGATCCCCCTTGCACTGGGGGCAGACGAGGAGATCCAGCAGGTCGGGAGCGAGGGGCACCTAGGAAGTCTCGTCCGGAGGGAGTGGAAAGCCGAACCGGGCCAGGGTGGCCGCGCGGCGACGCCAGTTGGGCAGCACCTTCACCCGGAGATCGAGGTACACCGGTTCGCCGAGGAGTGCCTCGAGTCGGCCGCGGGCATGGATCCCCAGTTCCTTGAGCATCGCCCCGCCCTTGCCGATCACGATCCCCTTCTGCGAGTCCCGTTCGACGAATACCGACGCCCGAATGTACACGGGACGCCGGTCCTCCCGGAACTCTTCGACCTCCACCGTCACGGCGTAGGGGAGTTCCTCCTCCAGCCGGGCGAACGCCGCCTCGCGCAGGTACTCGCCGACGAAGAACCGCACCGGCTGGGTCCCGATGTCATCGGGATCGTGCCGGAACGGCCCCTCGGGGAGCCGCTCGGCGATCGCCGCCACGACGGCGGCGATCGTGTCGGGTTCGGACACCGCCACCGGGATGGCCCCCGAGCTCGCGAGGGCCTCGCGTGCCGTGGGATCGAGGAGATCGGCCTTGGTCAGGACGACGAGGACCTGGCTGGTGAGCGGGGCCGCGGCATCGGGGATCAGGGTGGCGAGTGGCGGCGCCGGCGCCTCGGGTGCCGGATGGAGGTGCACGATCAGGTCGGCGCGGCGCAGCCCCTCGAGTGCGAGGTGGCGGAGCGAGCGCTGCAGGGCATAGCCGGGTTCGAGGAGCCCCGGGAGGTCGAGCAGGATCAGCTGCGCGTGTCCGGTCGTGTGGATGCCGGTCACGGGCAGCCGGGTGGCCTGCGCCTTGGGCGAGACCATCGACAGGCCGGTGCCGAGGATCGCGTTGAGGAGCGAGGACTTGCCGACGTTGGGGCGGCCGACGAGGGCGACGGTACCGCAGCGGGTGGTTGGCATGGGGACAAGCTAGCGGGGGGTCGTGGGTCGCGGGTCGCGGGAGGCGCCGTGCACGCGTTCCCTCACGACCCCTGTCTCGCGTCCCGCGACCGGAAAAAAGAAACCGGCCCTCCGTGGGGAGGGCCGGCATCTTGGGGTGGCTGACGATGGTCTACTCTCCCACCACCTCTCAGTGGCAGTACCATCGACGCTGCGGGGCTTAACGGCCGTGTTCGGAATGGGAACGGGTGTGGCCCCCGCGCGCTAATCGCCAGCCAATATGGCGACAACGGAAGGACGGAATGATGTGATGGGAAGGGATCACGGAGAATGGGGAGAGATCAAACTGCACGGGCGATTAGTACGGCTCGACTGAAGTGCTTGCACACCTTGCATCTGCCGCCTATCAACGTGGTAGTCTCCCACGGCCCTTCAGGGGTCTTGAGACCCAGGAGTGTTCATCTTGGGAACAGTTTCCCACTTAGATGCTTTCAGCGGTTATCTGCGCGCGACATCGCTACCGGGCGCTGCCCCTGGCGGAACAGCCCGTACACGAGCGGTCGCTTCGTCCCGGTCCTCTCGTACTAAGGACGACGTCCCTCAACACTCCCACGCCCACGACGGATACAGACCGAACTGTCTCACGACGTTCTGAACCCAGCTCATGTACCGCTTTAACCGGCGAACAGCCGGACCCTTGGGACCTTCTCCAGCCCCAGGATGCGATGAGCCGACATCGAGGTGCCAAACCGCGCCGTCGATGTGAACTCTCGGGCGCGATAAGCCTGTTATCCCCAGCGTACCTTTTATCCGATGAGCGATGGGCCGTCCACACGGTCCCACCGGATCACTTACACCGACTTTCGTCCCTGCTCGCGCTGTCGCGCTCGCAGTCAGGCTGGCTTCTGCGTATACACTCATCGTGCGATTACCGACCGCACTGAGCCAACCATTGCGCGCCTCCGGTACTTTTTAGGAGGCGACCGCCCCAGTCAAACTACCCGCCTGCCACGGTCCTCGCCGGTGTTGCCGGCGGAGTGAGATTGTTAGTAAACGAAGGGTGGTATTTCACTGATGCCTCCCCCGCAGCCGAAACCACGGGTTCGCCGGCTCCCACCTATGCTACGCAGCGCATACCGACAATCAATGACAGGTTGTAGTAAAGGTGCATGGGGTCTTTTTGTCCTGTCGCGGGTAATCGGAATCCTCACCGATGCTTCTATTTCGCCGAGCTTACGGAAGAGACAGCTCCCAAGTCGTTACTCCATTCGTGCAGGTCGGAACTTACCCGACAAGGAATTTCGC
>ERZ795053.2660-NODE-2660-length-21260-cov-19.360528_pt1 | contig 21260 bp, 16 predicted proteins | sample MGYA00375137_ERZ795053 | MGnify/ENA primary metagenome ERZ795053 (study PRJEB30182, sample SAMN05720284) | activated sludge metagenome | isolation source: Anaerobic digester | place: Hong Kong | collected 2014-12-17 ...
ATCCCGGAAGTATCAATAATCGTGAGCAGTTTATCATCCATGGTAACAATGATTTTTAATCAATCAGGAAACATAAGTGTCATTAAACGTTTCTATGGTTCGATTGTTCAATCTTTAAAATGTTTTCTTCAACAAAAGTATTCCGGGCAAAACAATTGCCAAATTAATAATCGGTGAATCCAATATTTTCAATGATGAACAGGTAGAAATTAGGGGTTAAACGGGTGCTGGCTTTATTGAAGGGCGGCAAATTGCATTGTTTGTTTCAATACCGGAAGGTCATGGATCAATGTGCTTCAATAAGCCGGACACCTGAACGGTAAGCATACTCCATGGCCTGATGAATGCAGGGTATATAAAATGCGGTGCCGGCCTTTGTCTTAAGGCGGTAACCAATCTGAGCACTGCGAAATTAATCCCTGATCCTTTTACCCCTGGATCAGGCCGACCGGTTTCAGGAATATGATTGCCCCCGGAGAAAAAAAATGCCGGACAAAATAGCCGGCATCCGAAAAAAACTGTTAACCGATATGTTCTATTTCAGTTCAAAACTGGTTTGACCGATCTCGAAGTCCTCAGCATAAACCGATACCACATACACTCCTTCAGGAAGGTTTTCTTTGGCGGAACGGTTTATCCAGTATGTGCATATATCCATGGCCTGGTTCTGGTAATTTACGGTTTCGCGCATGGTATATTGCAGGATTTCTCCTTTATAGCTGAAAGAATAGTCATCACCCCGGCCCCTGGCAAGAATTATTTTATCGGGCCGCGCGATGCGGATGTAGATGTTTTTGGCTCCGGCCGACAGCAAGGGGTTTTCTCCGAGGGTAAAACAAACCTTGACCTTTTCCACGCGTTTGGCCTTATCGGTCGAGCGTTCCTTGTCGCCACTGCCGCGAACACCGGATGCAGTTATCTTGTATGCCCTGAGGACTGCAGCCATCGTCACCTTTTCGGTGAGGGCCTCCTTATCCTTTTGTAACGAGCTGCTCTTCTGCTGTTCCATTTGATAGCTCGAGCGGATTTGTTCATTTTCGGTTTTCAGTTCCTGATTTACCGTATAGAGCGAATCTATCTGCTTCAGGTAACCCTGTGAAATCGAGCGCAAGCGATCGAGCTTCTTCTTAACCTTGTAAAACTCATACTGTGTATCAAGTAGTTTCCTGATTTCTATGGCATTTGCCTGAATGATACTATCCTTGGCCAACAGTGAATCTGAAAAGGTCCCGTACTCCAGTTTGATATTGTTGTGTTCCGTGATCAGGGAATCAAGTTCATGCTGCAGTTCTACCCTTTGCTGTTCCTTCTCTTCGAGCAGCGAGCCCAGGCGGGAGCGGGTTGAGAGGTAGAGCCAGGTAAGCAATGCCAGGGCGGCAAGCAGTATAACGATAATGATCAGTGATTTGTTCCGGCTCTTGTTGCCAACGTTGATATCATTCATACTGTCCATGTTTCAGCAGATTAATTGCGGATCATTTTAAGTCCGGTTCGTATAGTATGAAACGCAGAACCTTTTGCAAAATTACAGATTTTAGAGAGATTCCGAATATTTTATTTTCCGGGGGAATCACGATAAACAGCAGGGGGATAAATCCTTATAGGAAATATCCCCCTTTTCCGTTTTGTCAACAAATCCTTTTCTAATGGCTTCCCCCCTGGTATTTGAACTTATCGCCGGTTTTTTCTATGATCAACCGGTAATAGGATTCATCATAACCCGGGAATTTAACTTTTGGATTCTGATTGTTTCCGTCCTTAACTTTTACATTTCCATCGAGATATTTGGTAAAAAGGTAGCGGTAAAGTTCTTTCCAGCGCATCACCGTGCTGTTTCCCTGGTTAACCGAGTAATCCGTAAGGAATTCGCGTGCCTTGGCCGGATCCTTCTGATACAATTCCACCGCCGCTTTGTCAACCACATCGGTATAGGAAATAAACTTACCTTCAAGTGCCGACTGCACTTTCTGAATGTCCGCAATCATATCCTTATAACGGGTGTAGGCAAGATTCGAAACCTGATTGAAAACCCAGAAAGCGGAATTGTCGGAGAACTCCATCATGCTTCCGTTGCCAACGGCATATGATTCAGGAACTTGTGTAATGCCGCAGTACATCGGGACATAAACGGTGCTGTAAGTGTCGTCAACGCTAAACCACAGAATGCCGCCAACAGGATCGGGAAGCCATCCGCGCGACTGAGCTACAAAGGAGAACCCTGTCTGCTGGGTGGAGATAGCCCTTTCGTGGAAATAGGTTTCCCCGTCAACTTTCCAGGTCATCGGTCTCCAGCGGACGATCGACTGATAAGGCCCGGCCCCGACATCCTTTGTCATATCCAGTTCAGTTCCCTGATAATAATCCCGCATCATACCGATTACATCTTTTACGGTAAGCTTTCTGTCAGGTTTAACCCACAGCGGCATGCGGTTTTTCAGGTTTACTCCTTTGGCATAATCCACATATTTATCCATCCCGCTGCTCACCTGGTTAAAACCGGCCCAGACCCTTGCTTCACAAAAACGGGCGGCTCCGAAGTCGAGGGGTGCATAAGTGTCCGAGAAACTGAAATCCTGATCGGCACCTGTAAAATAGCCCTTCTCTCTGGCGAAACTGATAACATCCGGCGAATAGATACAGTTTTCCGGGTCGTTGAGCGGAAAAGTGGTGATTCGGGCCTGATTGGCATGGCCTGAGATATACCCGTCAGGAATGCGCATAGCTACCCATACTGCACCTTTGTTATGAACGGTACGGGTGCGTCCTCTTTTGTCCTTTACCACCTGAGGCGATCCCTTGCCGATCATTTCAAGTATCCATACTTCATTGGGATCGGAAATCGAGAACGATTCTCCCGAACTGTAATAGCCGTATTCGGCAACCAGTTCGCCCATGATGCGGATGGCTTCGCGCGCTGTTTTTGCCCTTTGGAGGGTGATATACATCAGGCTGCCGTAATCAATGATTCCTGTAGTATCAACCAGTCCAGGCAATCCGCCGTAGGTGGTTTCACCGATCGCCACCTGATGTTCATTTATATTTCCTACAACAGAATAAGTATGTCGTACCTGTTTGATTTTCCCAAGATACTTCCCGGTATCCCATTCATAGACATCGAGCATGGCTCCTTCAGGATAATCTGCAGCAGGCCTGAAATACAACTCACCGTAGAGCACGTGTGAGTCAGCGGCATAAGTAATCATCGTTGAGCCATCGGCACTGGCCCCTTTGGTAACCAGAAAATTCGTACAGGCCATAAGAGGGCCTGTCAACAATAGCCCCGCCGCAACAAGCAAGGCGTTCAGAGTGTTCTTTCGCATAGATATGTTAATTTATTGATAAATTTTTAGTTTAACCCTGCTGATGCCGTTGACTGAACAACATCGCTCCCGGAGTCCGGGCGGCCAAAATACAAAAAATTAAAACGTTACCATCCCCTAAAAATTATAAGCGCCCGCATCTTAACACCTGAAACCGGCATCATACCGATACATGAAAATATACTCAGCCAAACCATATTATCCGGCTGATTATAAATTTCAGTCTTTCCGTTGCGGATTCAGCAAATGCAGCAGGGATGAAATCATCCATTGCAATTCCGTATAATTCAATTGATCCCTTTTACATTATATCTGAGCTATTCCCGGATAATTTATCCCTGAACATTTGTATAAAACGATTGTTTGTTAAATTTGCTCACTTTCAATATTTCAACAACCAAATCATGGCCGAACCCGTAATTGGCAGAATATCACAGATTATTGGCCCCGTAGTGGATGTGTCCTTTGATCAGAAAAGCGTAATACCGAATATTTACGATGCCCTTGAAGTCACCAGCGATACAGGGCATGTGATCGTGCTGGAATGTCAGCAGGATATCGGTGAAAGCACCATAAGAACCATTGCCATGGACTCAACCGACGGTCTGCACCGCGGGATGAAGGTGGTTTCGAAAGGGCAGCCCATTTCCATGCCGGTGGGTGAAGATGTGAAAGGCAGGCTTTTCAATGTAATCGGCGCCCCCATCGATGGTCTCGGCCCGGTTTCCGGAAAAGATACCTATGCCATCCACCGTGAACCCCCGAAGTTTGAGAACCTTACCACCCAGAGCGAGGTGCTTTATACCGGCATCAAGGTGATCGACCTGATAGAACCTTATGCAAAGGGCGGAAAAATCGGTTTGTTCGGCGGCGCCGGAGTAGGCAAGACCGTGATTATCATGGAGCTGATCAACAACATTGCCAAACGTTATTCAGGCCTTTCTGTCTTTTCGGGCGTAGGCGAACGTACCCGTGAAGGCAACGATCTGCTCCGCGAAATGATTGAATCGGGCGTTATCCGTTATGGTGACGCATTCCTTGAAGATATGGAAAAAGGGGGATGGGACCTCAGCAAGGTTGACCGTGAGGAACTGATGAAATCGCAGGCAACGCTGGTGTTCGGACAGATGAATGAGCCTCCCGGAGCGCGTGCAAGGGTTGCCTTGTCGGGACTCACCATGGCCGAGTATTTCCGCGACGGGGATGAAAAAACCGGCGGCCGCGACATCCTTTTCTTTGTAGATAATATTTTCCGCTTTACCCAGGCAGGTTCTGAAGTGTCAGCACTTTTAGGCCGCATGCCTTCGGCGGTGGGATACCAGCCCACCCTGGCAACCGAAATGGGCATAATGCAGGAGCGCATTACCTCCACCAAACGCGGTTCCATTACCTCGGTGCAGGCGGTTTACGTGCCTGCTGATGACCTTACCGACCCGGCGCCGGCCACCACCTTTGCCCACCTGGATGCCACCACCGTGCTCAGCCGTAAAATTGCCGAGTTGGGCATCTATCCTGCCGTTGACCCCCTCGATTCCACTTCGCGCATCCTCTCGCCCGATGTGGTTGGCGAAGAACATTACCGTACAGCCCTCAGGGTAAAAGAAATCCTTCAGCGGTACAAAGAACTCCAGGATATCATTGCCATCCTCGGTATGGACGAACTTTCGGATGAAGACAAGCTCGTGGTTTCACGCGCCCGCCGTGTTCAGCGGTTCCTGTCGCAACCCTTCCATGTGGCCACCCAGTTCACCGGAATCCCGGGTACATTTGTAGCCATAGAGGATACCATCAAGGGCTTTAAAATGATCCTCGACGGGGAAATGGACGAATATCCCGAAGCGGCCTTTAACCTGGTCGGAACCATTGAAGAAGCTATCGAAAAGGGTAAGAAAATGATGGAAGCCAAATAAATTCGCTTCTGCAAGCTGCTGTTTATGAAACTCGAAATCATTACCCCCGAAACCACCCTCTTCAACGCCGAAGTCTCCCTGGTGCAATTGCCGGGAAAATCCGGGTCGTTTGAAATCATGCACAACCATGCGCCTATGATTGCAACCCTGAAAAAGGGAAAGATTAAAATTGTGGACCCGGACAAGAATATCCGATATCTGGAAATCAACGGGGGGACCCTTCAGGTGCAAAACAACAAAATACTGATTCTGGCAGACTGATTTGATAAATGTTGCAATAACCGGATCCGGTATTTCACTTCTCCGCCATTTTCAACGGCTTCGGCACCAGCAGTGCTGATTTAAAGGACCTGAAAAAAAGTAACGCTTTACCTGGCAGTACTCAATAACCAATTGTGGCTTGCGCTGTCTGAAACTCCAGGGGATGGGGCAAGAAAGAAACCGCGTTAAACAAAAAAACCGGCGATTGCCGGTTCTTTTTCGGTGGTATCGGCCGGGATCGAACCAGCGACACACGGATTTTCAGTCCGTTGCTCTACCTACTGAGCTACGATACCCCGTTTGAGGCTGCAAAGGTAAGCAAGAAATATTCAATTTAACAAATATTTTAAAAAAATTTATCTCCCTGCCCTGAAAATCAGGTATTTTTGCAATCCCGTTCATAAACATCGGCAGCGGCAGCGGCACCCATTGTGCTGATCACCAAAAAACAGCATGAATTCAGGCCTTCACGACACATCCGTAAGACTTATTGTTGATCTTGGCAATACCAGGGCGAAACTGGCTGTATATGAAGGCGGGCGGATAGTTTTGCTCGAAACCGCCGATAATCCGGTTCCTGAACAGCTGAAGGCACTGCTTCCTGAACAATACAATCCGGAAGGCGGCATTATCAGTTCCGTTGCAGGGGATCCCACACCTTACATGAAAGCCCTCGGCAGTTTCAGGTGGATTAACCTGGACAACGACACCCCGCTGCCATTCACAAATCACTATCTGACGCCTGAAACGCTCGGGAGGGACAGGATAGCAGCGGTGGCCGGCGCCAGGCACCTTTTTCCGGGCTCCGACCTGCTGGTAATAGATATGGGCACGGCCATAACCTTTGATTTTATCAACGGGCAGGGCGAATACAAGGGTGGGGCAATATCTCCGGGACTCACCACCCGCTTCAGGGCCCTGCATAATTTTACAAAACGTTTGCCGTTATTGAATCCTGTCGAAATCAATTACCTGACAGGCCGTACAACTGATGAATCCATTTTATCCGGTGTAATCAATGGTATCAGGGCTGAAATAGACGGAATAATTGAAGATTACAGGCTCCTTTATCCTGAGCTGAAGATAATTCTTACGGGAGGGGACATGTTTTATTTTGAAAAAAAACTGAAAAATAACATCTTTGCAACCCCCAATCTGGTGATTACCGGATTGAAACAAATACTCGACTACAATCTTGAAAAATAAACGCGCTATTACACTGCTGCAGACACTGGTTTTACTCCTCTGCATCATCCAGGCCTCAGGGCAGAACCGGATCAGTTCCCCTTACTCCCGCTTTGGCATTGGCGACCTGATGCCCAACAGCAGTGTATACAACATGGCCATGGGAGGGATCTCATACGGGGTAAGTTCACCATTTTTTGTCAATACCGCCAATCCTGCATCCTACACTTCATTTGACACCCTGTCATTTGTATTTGATATAGGGGCCTACACCCGACAATCGAAACTGATTACGCAGAATTTGAGTCAAACGGCAAACTTTACCTCTCTGGGATACCTTTTGTTCGGGTTTCCGGTCACCCGCTGGTGGAGAAGCAGTCTCGGGCTGCTGCCTTACAGCGGAACCGGGTATCATATGACAGACAGGCAGGAGGATGATATATTGGGTAGTTATACCCGCGAGTACGAGGGAAGCGGGGGAATTAACAAATTTTACTGGGGAAACAGCCTCTCAATCACCCGTAACCTCAGCGCCGGATTTAACCTGACTTACCTGTTCGGAACCGTAGATAAATCAAGTGCAACCACTTTCCCCGACTCCGCATTCAGGATGAACTACAAAATCCTGACATCTACCAAAATACATGACCTGATGCTGAATTACGGTCTGTATTACAAATACAATTTCAGTAACGGGATTCAGTTTGGCGCCGGAGTAGTTGCAGGAAACAACAGCAAAATCAGCGCTACCGAGAACAGATTGGGATACCGCTATTTTATTTCAAGCACCGGAGTGGACAATGTGGTTGATACCGTACTGAACGAACCCTCTGTGAAGGGTGATATCCTGATACCTGCTCATTTAGGATTCGGTTTTTCGCTGGCAAAAACCGATAAATGGCTTGTCGGGGCTGATTACCAGTTGCAATTATGGGAAAAATATCGTTACTTTGATCAACCGGATTCCTTGAAAAACAGTATGCGATTCTCGGTCGGAGGACAGTATACTCCTTCTGCTTCAACAGTCTCAAACTATTTTCAACGTATAACTTACCGGGCAGGTTTCAGGTATTCGAACAGTTTCCTGGAACTTAGAAATCAAAAGATTGATGAGTTTGGCATAAGTTTTGGACTTGGACTACCACTCCCTCGTACCAGATCAACCATAAACCTTGCAGCGGAGATTGGAACAAGGGGAACAACAACTGAAAATCTGATAAAAGAGAACTTTGTCCGTTTCACTTTAGGTCTTTCTATCTTTGAGCGGTGGTTTATTATCAGAAAATATGATTAACAATAAAAATTACGAAGTCATGAAAAAGGGTGTAAAAGCATTAATCTTCCTCCTGATGATCAGCCTTGGTTTTACCGGGGTATCCAGGGCGCAGACCGATGATGATTCTGAAGAAAAGACAACAACTGCCGGACCAAAATATGGTGCAGATTCAACAAACTGTGTTATGCACCTGTCGTTGTACCGGGAGTTCTATAAACAAAAAAACTATAAAGACGCCTTACCACACTGGCGCTGGGTGTTTTTCAACTGCCCCATTGCCAGCCAGAATACTTACATTGATGGCGCCAAAATCATCAGCACGAAGGTTGATGAGTGCAAGGACCCTGCTTTGCGCGAAAAACTGATCGATACCCTGATGATGGTTTATGACCAGCGCATCCGGTATTTCAACCGCGAAGGCTATGTGCTCGGCCGCAAAGGCATCGATCTTTTCACTTACCGTACCGATAAAACAGAACAGATTTATCCTGTGCTGAAGAAGTCGGTAGAATTATCAGGGAAGAAGTCAGAGGGAGCCGTCCTGGTCTATTACTTCAGGGCCATTATCTCTATGGTTGACCTTCAGAAAATGGATAAATCAGCCATCGTTGACGGTTACGATCAGATCAGTGAAATCATTGATCATAACCTCAAACTGAATCAGGACAATCCCAAAAAACTGGCCAACTGGGAAAACATCAAAGCCAACATTGAATCGACCTTTGAACCGTTTGCTACCTGCCCCGACCTGATTGGTATTTATGAGAAGAAATATGCTGACAAGCCGGATGATATTGAATTGCTGACCAAGATCACCAACGTACTTGAGCGCAAAAAATGCACCGATTCAGAACTGTTTTTTAATGCTACCGAAAAACTGCACAAACTGCAGCCCAGCGCCCAGTCAGCTTACCTTATGGGCAGTCTGAACCTGGAGAAAAACAACATCAGCAAGGCCGCTGAGTACATGCAGGAAGCCGCCAATCTTTTCGAGGACAATACCGATAAGATCAGGGCTCTGAACCTGCTTGCCAACATCAACTTCAACCAACGCAACTATTCGCAGGCCCGTGCCAACGCGCAGAAAATACTGCAACTTGACCCCAACTACGGCAAAGCATACATCCTTATCGGAGACCTCTATGCCGCCAGTTCATCGATGTGCACAGAGGATGACATGGGAGGAAAAACCGTATTCTGGGCAGCAGTGGACAAATATGTTAAAGCCCGAAGCGTTGATCCATCGGTTGAAGCAGAAGCAAACAACAAGATCGGTCAGTACTCAAAACACTTCCCTCCGGCAAGCGACCTCTTCTTCCGTGACCTGAACGAAGGCGGTTCCTATACCGTTGGATGCTGGATAAACGAAACCACCACCATCAGGGCAGCCAAATAAGTCTTGATTTGTGAAATCCCTTTCCCGTAACACCCTTTTTATAATTACGCTCAAAAGCGTTGCCACCTTCACCCTGGTGGCAGCGCTTTTCGGTTGTAAAAACGACCTTAGTGAAGTCGCCAGGCTCAATCAGCCTGACACTATGGCTACGATGTATGCAAAGGAAGTAAGGATCTCGGAAAGCGAACAAGGCAGGATCAAATACACACTCACCGCTCCTGTGCTCCGTCGCTATGAATCCCCCGAAGGGGCCCTGATCAGGTTTCCGGAAGGGTTCAGGGTTATTTTTTACGATTCGCTGAATCCTGAACAGGTCAGGACTGAAATTACCGCCGATTACGGCATCAACAACGAAATGGCCAAAACAATGGAAGCCCGGCGCAATGTGGTGGTGACCAATTACCTGAAAAATGAAAAACTGAATACGGAACATCTTATCTGGGATCAGAATACCAAAAGGGTGAACTCGGATGTGATGGTTACCATTACTACCCCCGATAAAATCCTCTATGGCGAGGGCATGGAAGCCGATGAAAAATTCTATAACTGGATAATCAAAAAGCCCAGGGGAGAAATGTATATCAATGAAGACCAGTAAACTGATGATGAAATACTTCCAATAATTATTAACTTTGCATAAAACTGTCTCTTAAAACTAAATGGAATTACTTATTCCTGTTGTTATAACAATTCTGTTTTCGGCATTTTTCTCCGGCATGGAGATTGCGTTTGTTACAGCAAACAAGCTGAAGATTGAGGTTGACAAAAACAAGGACTTCCTCCCGGCAAGGATACTCTCCAAATTTGTTAAAAAACCCTCCCGCTTTATCGGTGCATTGCTGCTGGGGAATAACATAGCCCTTGTAATTTACGGTATATATATAGCCCGTATCCTGGAACAACCGATAAGGCAGCTTCTGCCCTCAGGAGCCGGGGCAGATGCAATGCTGCTGATCTCGCAGACCCTGATTTCAACCCTGATTATACTGCTGTTTGCCGAGTTTCTGCCGAAAGTTCTTTTCAGGATCAATCCGAATAGTACCCTGAGCTTTTTTGCCATCCCCATTTACTTGTTCTATATTCTCTTTTATCCGGTAATCTTCCTTTTCATCGGGCTTTCAGAACTGATCCTCAAATATCTTTTCAAAGTGAACATCACCCAGCCTGACTACGCATTCGGAGTGGTTGACCTCGATCACTTTCTGAGCGAATCCACTGCCAGTAAGCCGGAGGAGAGCGATGATTATCAGGAAATACAGATGTTTCAGAATGCCAGGGACCTTGGAAACATCAAGCTGCGTGAATGCATGGTCCCCCGGAATGAGATTATCGCTTTGAACCAGAATGAATCCATTGACAAACTGAACGAGCTTTTTATCGAGTCAGGGCATTCCAAAGTGCTTATCTACCAGGAAAGCATCGACAATATCATTGGATACACCCACTCTTACGATCTTTTCAAAAAACCGGCATCCATAGTGGAAATCACCAAACCTGTGATGATTGTTCCGGAAACCATGCCCGCCAACACCCTGCTGAATATGTTTATGGGCGAACGCAAAAGTGTGGCGCTGGTGGTGGATGAATTCGGCGGTACCGCGGGCATGCTGACGATTGAAGATATTATTGAGGAGATTTTCGGCGAAATTGACGATGAATATGATGTGGAAGAACTGGCCGAAAAACAGATCGACGAGAATACTTACCTCTTTTCGGGCCGTCATGAAATTGATTACCTGAACCAGAAATACCGCCTTGATCTTCCGGAATCGGATGATTATGAAACACTTGCCGGATTTATCATTTCTTACCATGAAAGCATTCCGGCCGAAAACGAGGAGATAAGCGCCGGTAATTTCCTCTTTACCATCGTGCGTGCATCCGAAACCCGCATTGAGGAGGTTTTGCTCAAAGTTAATCCCGCCTGATACTCCCTGCAGCCTTTTTTAATTTTGCCGGTCAGGACTAAGCTATCCTGTTTATTTACATAATTTTAGCCAATGGGCAAAATAATTTTTATCCTAAAACTTTTATTGTAAATTTGCACCCTCTTATAAAAAACTTAAAAAATGGCTTTAATCGGAGATATTCGTAAACGTTCAGGATTACTCGTTATCATCATCGGTGTGGCACTTGCCGCTTTTGTGCTGGGTGACCTTTTATCAAACCGCAGTCCCAGGCGTGGCATCAACACCATTGGCAAAATAAACGGTGAGCAGATTCTGGCTACTGATTTTAACCAGCGTGTGGATGAAAACATTGAAGCAAGAAAGCTGAATACAGGCAATGAAAACCTCTCGCCAGACGAGCAATTCCAGATCAGGCAATCAACCTGGGAACAGGTAATTAACGAAGCCCTGTTGTTAGAAGAAGTTGATCAGCTTGGCCTGACTGTATCCACCCAGGAACTTGACGATCAGATCAGGGGGAAAAATCCGCATACTTATATTCAGCAGAGTTTCCGAGATCCCGAAACCGGCGCCTTCGACCCTGCCAATGTCATCAGTTTCCTCCAGAACCTTGATAACGTTGATCCGCAGATGAAACAGCGCTATCTTACCATCGAAAAAGCCATCAAGGAAGACAGGCTGAATACCAAATACCGCAACCTGATTGCCAGGGGATTCTATGTACCCGCCGCTTTTGCCAAACGCGATTATGAAGCCCGCAATGCCAAAGCCAAGGTCCGTTACTACGGCGCCCCTTACACCAGTATTGCCGACAGTGTGGTAACCGTGACAGACGCTGATTTTGAGAAATTCTACAAAGAAAATAAGCACAAATATCAGCAGGAAGCGTCAAGGGATATTGAATATGTAGCCTTTGATATCCTCCCTTCGCAGGAAGACCGCGATAAGATTACCGAACAGGCCAGAAAACTTTATGAAGAATTTACCACCACTGAAAATGTGGTTTCTTTTGTTAATTCTACCTCGGACGAGCGTTACGACAGTACCTGGATGAAAAAAGGATCATTGCCCTATCAGCTTGACTCCCTGATGTTTAATTCACCTGTTGGAACTACGTTCGGCCCGTATATTGAAAACAACATCTATAACATGGCCAGGTTGGTTGATGTACAGTCGCGCCCTGACTCTTTGAAAGCAAGCCATATTCTGATTACTTACCAGGGAACAAACGTAAATCCTGCAACAACGCTTACCAAGGAACAGGCAAAAGCCAAAGCCGACAGCATCCTGAATGTGGTGAAGGCAAATTCCGCTAAATTTGACGAACTGGCAGAAACCATGAACGACGACCAGACTGCAGCCAAGACAAAAGGTGACCTTAACTGGTTTGCCGATGGCGCAATGGTTCCGGCATTCAACAACGCTGTGCTGAACGGTAAAACGGGTGATATAACCGTTGTTGAAACACAGTTTGGCTATCATGTGATAAAAATTACCGGCAAAACAGCCCCCGTGAAAAAGGTGCGTGTTGCCATGGTGAAATTGTCCATTGAACCCAGCTCAAAGACCATGCAGGATGTTTATACCCTGGCCAGCCAGTTTGCCATCGAATCGAAAGATGCCGAAGGTTTCAACAAGATGCTCGAGGAAAAAGGCTACACCAAACGCCTGGCCGAGCGCATCAGCAAGGATCAGAACTCCATCCCCGGCATTCAGCAGGCTCGTGAAGTGATCAGATGGTCGTTCGACAGCAAACGGGAAATTGGTGACATCTCACCCGTTTTCGACCTTGATGGCAGATATCTCGTTGCCAACCTGAAAGAAATCCGCGAAAAGGGTGCACCTACACTTGAGCAACTCAGGGAATTTATCGAACCCCTGGTAAAACGTGAAAAGAAAGCAGAAACATTGATCGCTGAAATCAACAAAGAGATTAAAACCATTGCCGACATCGACAAGGGCTATCGCGCGCTTGGCATGAAAGCAGATACCAACGAAATTGCCTTTGCCGCTTCAAACCTTCCCGGTTATGGAAAAGAAGATGAAGTAATCGGCGTACTCTTCACCCTGAGTGCAGGTCAAATGTCGAAACCGGTGAAAGGAAACCAGGCCGTATTTATCGTAGTGAATGACGAATTGGTTCCTGCCCCTCCAAAAGATGATTATACATCTGAGAAACGCATGCTGCAAAGTGCTTTCCGCACCCGCGCACAGCGTGAAGCCACCGAAGCATTGAAACGTAAGGCAGAGATAGAAGACAACCGCTTGATGTTCTTCTGATCCGATACAGAAATAAGTTTAAAGGCTTCCGGTTCGGGAGCCTTTTTTTTTTAAATATTTTTGCCCGGGCATCCGCTTTTGCCATAATTTCATTATTTTTATCCTTCTGTTATATATGTACCATCGGTCAATTGATTGCTGCCACGAAGAAATTACATACGGACATTTCTCAGGAATTGCAAACCATTGACGTTACCGGAATTCAGATAATCATTCATCACCAATAACGAAAATTATTCCATCATTTATTCCAACCATGGCCTGTCTGCCTGAACAGAGAAAGCCAGTTCTGAAAAACTGAAGATTTGCACCATAATCATTGACTACCGGGCTTTGCCCGCACATGCTGCTTATAGATTTTAACGGGTTGCGATTCGCTATACATAATACATTATACCGATGAAAATTATAAACGGTTTTGCTGGTGACCTTATCTCCCTGATTTATCCCAGGGTTTGTCCGGCTTGCGGAAATATACTTTACAAAAAGGAAAACATCCTTTGCTTTTCCTGCCTTTATCATCTGCCAAAAACGAACTTTCACCTGATGGACGACAACCCTGTGGCCAGGCAATTCTGGGGAAAGATCAATTTTACTTCAGCAGCTTCCTGTTATTATTTTACCAAAGGGAGTAAAGTGCAGCACCTGGTACATCAGCTGAAATATAATGGTTATAAAGAAATCGGAGAGTATATCGGTAAACTATACGGTAATGAACTTCGGAATGCGCCCCTGTTCAGTGGCATCTCCGCTGTAATTCCGGTGCCGCTGCATCCGCGGAAGCAGGCAACGCGCGGATATAATCAGGCTGAATGGTTTGCGCGCGGACTGGCGGCATCCATGCATGCAGCGCTTGACGTAACCACGCTTGTCCGTTCGCATGCATCAGAAACACAAACCAGGAAATCGAGGTTCAGGCGGTGGGAGAATGTAAAGGAGATTTTCAGGCTGACAGATGCAGGCAGACAGGCTGGCAAACATGTGTTACTGGTTGATGATGTGATTACGACGGGTTCAACCCTGGAAGCGGCCGGGCATGCACTGATGCAGGTACCAGGTATCAGCATCAGTGTGGCCTCCATCGCCTGTGCCGTAAAATAGTCATCAAACAATACTAAGTTTTAGCATATTGGTTTTCCCGGGGGTTCCGATGGGGATACTTGAAACGTAAATGATGTAATTCCCCTTCGTGATACAACCTCTGGCTATCAGCGCTTTCCGCATATCAAGCATGGCGGCATCGGTATTGGTAAATTTTTCAATATAAAACCCCTCTATGCCCCATACCAGGCTGAGGGCGCATAGCAACCGGCGGTTGTTTGTAAAGATGTATATGCCTGCACTCTTTCGATGGCTGGCGAGCCTGAATGCGGAGTATCCTGTGTGCGTCATGGCAATGAGGGCCCTGGCATTGACTTTCCCGGCAAGATCAGCCGCCGCCATAATCACGGCATCCGAAATCCTTCGCTCAGGCGGAGCTTCTTCATAGGGTATTTCAGGATAGTAAATGCCACTTGATTCAACATCGGAAATGATCCTGTTCATGGTCTCCACCGTCTGAACCGGGTATTTTCCCACTGATGTTTCCCCGCTGAGCATCAATGCATCGGCACCATCAAGTACCGAATTGGCGACATCACTCACTTCGGCCCTGGTGGGGCGCATGCTGCTGATCATGCCTTCCATCATCTGGGTGGCCACGATGATGGGCCTGGATGCAGCAATACACATCCGGGCGAACTTCTTTTGTACGATGGGAACCTGTTCCTGGGGAATTTCCACTCCCAGATCCCCGCGGGCAATCATTATGGCATCAGATGCCCGGATAATTGCACCCGCATGCTCCACGGCTTCAGGCTTCTCAATTTTTGCCACAATCTTCAAAGAGCCGGAATCGGGATAAAGTGCTATCCTGCGGCGCAGTTCCTCAATATCGGCGGCCGTACGCACAAATGACAGCGCAACCCAATGAATGTTGTGTCTGACGATAAAATCAAGATCCGCAAGGTCCTTTTCTGAAAGGCTGGGCAGGCTGAGATTGGTCCTGGGCAGATTAACCCCCTTTCTGGAACTTAAGATGCCACCCTGAATAACTTTAGCCCGCACCAGACATTCACCGTCACTTTCTACCGCCCTGAGCAACAGTTTGCCATCGTCGAGCAGTATATCCTCTCCTGCTCTGACATCGCGGGCAAAGCCGGCATAATTCACACTGATCACTCCATTGCGGCAGAGTTCCCCTTTGCAGGTGATTGCCACCTCTTCGCCAACCTTCAGTTCCATCGCGTTATTTTCTACCTCTCCTGTCCTTATCTTGGGCCCCGAAAGATCGGCCAGCACAGCAACATTCATTCCGAGTTCCGAATTCAGCCTTTCGATGGTCTCCACTGATGCAGCGTGGATCTCATGAGAACCATGAGAAAAGTTCAGCCTGAATACATTCACACCTGCCAGCATCAGGCTGCGCAGGACCGGTTCGGCAATGGACGCCGGCCCAAGGGTTGCAACAATCTTTGTCTTTCGCATAGTTAAAAATTGATCTACAACAAATTTAATCAATTAAAGGGACCTTCCCTTCACACGATTATGAAAATATTCTACACGAAATCATTCGGTTCCATACGTTACTACACCGCTGATAATCTGAAACAAGGAGATTGCCAACCGTCCTCTGACCTGACCCATTTTTTATTATTTTTGCAGGCTCAAATCAGGGTCATCTTGACACAGGCAGAAATATTTATTCTTGTTGCAGCATTATCGGCAGAAGGCTTTGCAGGATCGTGGTATACCGGTGCGTTGCACAGGAAACTTGACGAACCTATACCGGTGGCAATGCCGTTAGTCCTTGCTTCGGTGAGAACCCTGGTGATGATGGCCGGTTTTTTGGCCGGCGCAGCCATCAGCCCGCTGATCAATGACAACAGGATAGTTTTCGGCCTGATCCTGATTTTTATTACGGGGCTGAAAATATCCTTGGAAACTTTCCGCTTTAACCCAGAGGAAAAGATAATACTTGTTGATAATTTCACCACACTTTTGCTTTGGTCGGTTGCGGGAAGCTTCAGCGTTTTCCTGGCCGGAGCAGGAGCCGGATTGGGTATTTCCGTCAGTTATTCAGCATTGGCGGTATTTTTCCTGATTTCAGTGCTTGGTTCATACGCCGGCTCAGGTTTTGGCTCGGGGAAAGGGCTAAGGCCCGGTGTAAGGTACATGGTTTTAGTCTCAGGTGTGGTAATTATGATTATTTCGTTGCGTTTACTTATCCTCTTATTATTCTGAACTTCATGAAAAAAACTCTCTTCATCCTTTTGCTTCCCCTGTTCGGCGCCGCTGTTGCCCAGCCCCCGGCAGGATACTACAACAGCGCCTCCGGATTATCCGGTACCGCCCTTCAGGCCGCGCTGCACAATATAATTGACGATCACAATGTAATCAGCTATTCGGGGTTGTGGACCGCTTTCCAGACAACCGACGACAAGCCCAACGGTCAGGTTTGGGACATGTATTCGAATTGCTCATGGACCTTTGGCTCTGATCAGTGCGGAAACTACAACAGTGAGTGCGACTGCTACAACCGTGAACATTCATGGCCCAAGAGCTGGTTTAATGATCAGCCGCCGATGAACTCCGACCTGTTTCATATTTATCCGACCGATGGCTGGGTAAACAACAAACGAAGCAACTATCCCTTTGGCACCGTTTCATCCCCAACCTATACCTCGGGCAACGGGTGCAAGGTCGGTAACTGTTCCTATCCGGGATATTCCGGTGTGGTTTTCGAACCTGTCAATGAATATAAAGGGGACTTTGCCAGAACCTATTTCTATATGTCAGTTCGTTATTACAATGAGGACGGAAACTGGCCGGGCAGTGATATGACCATAGGTGCGCAGCTCAGGCCGTGGGCATTGGCCATGATGCTGGAATGGCACTACAATGACCCTGTAAGCCCAAAGGAAACGGAAAGAAATAACGCCGTTTATGAATACCAGCAGAATCGCAATCCGTTTATCGATCACCCTGAATATGCCCTGCAGATATGGGGTGACCCTACCGGAATATTTGCTGAAAAAACAAACCGGCAAATCAGGGTATATCCGGTACCTGCTGAAAATTTCTGCATTGTTGACCACAATGGATTTTACCAGCCTCAGTTTATTACAATTACCCTTACGGATATCGCCGGAAAACAATATACAACAGATTATACCGCTGACGGATTCACTGTGCAAGTCAACACTTCGTCACTTAAGCGCGGGGTATATTTCATTGCAATAGAAGAGCACGGCAAGTTACCGGCCTATGCCAAAATCATCAAATAATTTGCTTCAGCCATGTCTGTTATCCGCCTGACTAAAGAGTTCAAATTCGAGATGGCACATGCCCTGCCCGGCTATGACGGGCCATGCCGCCATATTCACGGTCATTCCTATGAGTTGTTTGTTACCATAAAGGGTGAGCCGATCAGGGATCCGGCCTCACCCCACAATGGCATGGTGATGGATTTCAGGCAACTGAAAGAGATTGTCCGTGGAAAGATTGTAGATGAATTTGACCACTCCCTGGTGCTTCACAGAGCTACAGCCCCTGAAGAATTCAGTGAAATGAAGGATTTTGTAGGCAGACTGATACTGGTTGATTATCAGCCTACCAGCGAAAACCTGTTATCGGATTTTGCTGACAGACTGAAAAACGCTTTGCCCGGGAATGTAAAACTGCACAGCCTTAAGTTGCGCGAAACGGTGACTTCTTACGCAGAGTGGTATGCCAGCGACAACTGAACCGGATTAATCCGCTGATTCATCGCCCTTGCCGAATAAGAAGCGGTTCACTTTATGGTAAAGTACATTTTTATCAATGGGCTTGGGAATGTAATCATTGCAGCCGGCCTCAAGGCATTCGTCCCTGTCTTCAGCCATTACATTGGCTGTTTGCGCGATTACAGGCAAATCCGGCTTAATCTCCCTGATCCTGCGGGTAGCTTCGTACCCATTCATCAAGGGGAGCTGCATATCCATCAATACAAGGTCCACTTCATTCCTGGTAATCAGTTCAATGGCCTCCCTGCCATCGGAGGCATATAGCAGATCTGCTTCCGTCCGGGTCAGCAGAACCGTCAGAAAGCGCATGTTTACCGGATCGTCCTCAACCATCAGAATGGTCTTATCCTTCCAGTTATATATCTTTCTGATTTCCCTGACAGGCACACTGCCGGCAGTATCTGGATTATTCAATTTCAGCGGAATCCGGAAACGAAATGTAGTTCCCTGACCGGGAACAGAGTCTATCTGTATCCGTTCCCCGAAGAGCGATGCGAGCCCCTGACTGATCGGCAGCCCGAGTCCGACACCGCCATATTGCCTCGATATTCCCGAATCCAGCCGGTGGAACCTTTCAAATATCACCTGATGAAATGCAGCATCTATACCTATTCCGGTATCGCTCACAAAGAACTCAATGCTTTTTCTATCATTGATGATGTTAAATCCGAAAGTTACCTTACCAACTGGCGTAAATTTAATGGCATTCGAGAGCAGGTTCCAGAGAATCTGCCTTACTTTAAACTCATCTGTCTGAACAACCAGGTCGGGGTAATGCGCTGGTATTTCAAGCTTCAGTTCAACGGCGACCTTGCCCATTGATGCGCGGATATTCTCGAATTCCGCCTTCAGCGATTGCATAAACCGTCCCAGGTCGCAAATATTCTCTCTCAGCTGAACCTGTCCGGAATCAATCATGGCAAGTTCAATTACATCATCAATAAGCCTGAGCAGATGGGTACCGCTGTCTTTCATAATCTGCAGGTATTCCCTGCGCTCATCGGGTGTTGGGTCCCCTTCGGTGATAACATCAATAAACCCCATGATGTGGTTCATCGGGGTCCTTACCTCATGGGATATGCCTGCCAGAAAAGCCGATTTCAGCTTATCCGAGGCCTCTGCGCTTATCAGCGCCTTTTTCAGTTTCTCCTCTGTTCTCTTCCTTGAAAGTGCGTTCACCAGAATCTGACCGGTTAAACTGAATATATTCACACTTTGCTCATCCCAGTGATAGGGCCTGCTGTACATGTCAAAGCCGATGTAGCCCATAAACTCCCTGCCCACAAAGAGCGGAATATTGATCAGGGATTCTATGTTCAGTAAATCGAAAAAGAAAGGAAGCTCATCTGTGCCTTCGATAATACCGGCTTCATCTCTCCGGAGTTGAAAAGTCTCACCGGATCTTAATCTCTGAAAATACTCTTTAATATCCCTGATTAATATGGAAGACTGGCAGGAGCGGTGCGATTGTCGGATGTCATCATCCCACTCATGGGTGATGCAGATGTAAGATTCATCTTCGGAAAGGCCAACCAGGTAGGCGCGTTCAGCCTTGTTGAACCGGGCAACCCTTTCGAGCGCCTCTTCAATAAACGCGTCAATATTTAATATATCTGTATTGATCAGTTCCGAAGAGATACGACTGATGTATTCGATAAATTCAGCCCTGTTTCTCAGTTGTTCCTCACTTTGAACCCTTTCGCTGATATCCCTGTAAATGCCAAATATCCGTTGATGGCCATAATTATTGTTGAATGGAACCCCCATAATGGATACATCAATCCAGGAGCCATCCTTCTTCCTCCTTTTACTTTCAACCATTACTTTCCGGCCTTCCCAGTTTGAGCGTGTCAGTTCCAGTGCTTCATCAAGCATCAGACCGGGCGAGATCAGTTCATCAAGTTTTTTACCCAGGACTTCGTGCTCCCTGAATTGAAAGAGGCGTTCAAATTCAGGATTGACATCCAGAATCCTGTTTTCACCGTCTACCATAACGATCGCTTCCGGAGCCGATGCAAACAGATGCTTATACTTTGTTTTTTCAAAAAGCAGTGAAGAATTGGCGATCTTGTTGCGCAGCGATACCGACACCATCCGGCACACCGAAATGAGCAGTTCAAGAGACTGTCCGTGTACTCCCTGCTCTCCGTCATCGCATAAAAACAGCAGCGATGTATGCTCTTCGAGGGGAAATATCAATGCCGTGAAAATCGTATCCTCAAAAGGCAACCTGAAATGTCCGGAGAGGCTTTCGGATACTTCCCTGTTACCATTGATTACCGGACCATACAGGGCTTTTATAACGGCCTGCGATAAATGTCCGGAATCCGGTACCGGTGATGCAGGGCCGCCGGGATACTGAAAAAGCAACTCACGGATGCTGACTGCAGATACTGAACGATCGGCAAAAAAAAGGAAAAAATGCCTGAATTTCAATATACCCGCAAGCGATTGGATTGCTGCGAATTCCTCTGCCGGTATGTCAGTTAAAATGCGTGGATTGTCCATCAAAATTCGAATCTTAGCTGGTTTAGTACCTGATCAGCATCAACTTATTAAGTCGCAGACCCAGGATAGTAATTGTTAATGTGCTTAAAGTTTAAAAGTAAGTGTGTCGTCGTGCAATTATAGGACATTTTTTATAATTCCGATCCAACCAGCTTTTCATTGGACTAATTAAGCATTTTATCCGTTACTAAACCCGTTATCAGCTAATGATGAATTATCCGGAAAGGGCTGCCCGGGCATATCCGGAAATCCGCTTTCTGACAGCTACGCACCGGTCAGCGAAGTACCTTCAGTTAGCCGGAGCTGGTGAACCTTCTGCCGGATATGGATTTAAACTACCTTTGCAAAAAAAATCCGGATGCAGGAAATAGAGATCATGTCGCCGGCCGGG
>ERZ795053.2661-NODE-2661-length-21255-cov-9.118302_pt1 | contig 21255 bp, 19 predicted proteins | sample MGYA00375137_ERZ795053 | MGnify/ENA primary metagenome ERZ795053 (study PRJEB30182, sample SAMN05720284) | activated sludge metagenome | isolation source: Anaerobic digester | place: Hong Kong | collected 2014-12-17 ...
GCGCACGAGGTCGTCGCGGCGGCGGAGGCGGCCGGGGCGAAGCTGATGCTGGGCTTCAACCGGCGCTTCGACCCGCATTTCCGGGCGGTCCGCGACGCCATCGACGCGGGGCGGATCGGGGCGGTCGAGATGGTGACGATCACCTCCCGCGATCCGGCGGCGCCGGACCTTGCCTATGTGGCGCGCTCGGGCGGAATTTTCCGGGACATGACGATCCATGATCTCGACATGGCGCGGTTCCTGCTCGGGGAGGACCCGGTCTCGGTCTCGGCGCATGCCTCGGTCCTGGTGGAGCCGGAGATCGGGAAGCTCGGGGATTTCGACAGCGTCACGGTGATCCTCGAGACGGCTTCGGGCAAGCAGGCGGCGATCAGCAATTCGCGGCGGGCGACCTACGGCTACGACCAGCGGATCGAGGTCCACGGCTCGAAAGGCGTGGTTGCCGCCGAGAACCAGCGGCCGGTGTCGATCGAGGTGGGCGATGCGGAGGGCTACCACCGGCCGCCGCTGCTGAACTTCTTCATGAACCGCTACACTGCCTCCTATGCCGCTGAGATCGCGTCCTTTGTCGATTGCATCGTCCGGGACAGGGCGCCCGATCCGAGTGGCACGGACGGGGTGGAGGCGCTCCGGCTGGCCGAGGCCTGCGTCCGGTCGGTCGCGGAGAAGCGGCGCGTGGCGCTGTCCGAGATCGCGTGATGCGAACGCCGGGCGAATCGATCGACCCGGGGACACCCCCGAACCGGCAATAGCGAGGCATCGCCTCGCGCCGGTTCGTCGGCCGGAGCGCGCGAGCGCGGAGGTCGAGGGAGGTCGGGTTTCACTGGCGCTGGGCAATCCGCTCGCGCCTGCCGGGCCAGGCGGGCGCGCGCGGATTTGTCACCTGCCAAATCCGCGAAGCAGATGCGCCGCCGCCACGGGAGGCCAGGCGTCGGTCAGATCGACTATTCTGAAATATAAGCAACAACAATAGAATGCGCCATGTCCCGCTGCGGGACATCCCCCGCGGGCCGGCGCGCCGGGGCGGGTTCCGATGCCGGCGGACCGAGTTCTTATTACGCCTCAGCGCGGCGGCGGGCGGATTCGGCGATGGCGAAGCGCAGCGTGTCGACGCTCTCGGCAATCGCGGTCCGGGTGTCGAGGGTGTAGTCCTCGTTCTCGATCGAGATGACGTCGTCATAGCCGATGTCGCGCAGCGCGCCGACGACCTCGAGCCAGCCGCGCCGGGAGAGGCCGTGGCCGAGGGGCACGAAGTTCCAGGTCCGGCCGGGGACCGGCACGACGTCGCGGGTGTCGAGCGTGCCGTTGACCCGCGCCTCGGGCTCGATGCGGGTGTCCTTGCCATGCACATGGTAGATGTGCTCGGACCCGAGCGCATGGATCGCCGAGACCGGATCGCCGCCCATCCAGATCAGATGCGAGGGATCGAAGTTCATCCCGACCGCGGGGCCGGCGGCCTCGCGCAGGCGGAAGTAGCTGTCGGGATTGTAGACGCATTGCCGGCCGTGGTTCTCGATGCATAGGCGGATGCCGGCCCGCTTCGCCTCGGGCGCGAGTGCCCTCCAGAAGGGGATGACCCGCTCGCTCCATTGCCATTCGAGCATCTCCATCGCCTCGGGCGGCCAGGAGGAGGTGATCCAGTTCGGCATCTTCTCCTCCGGCCCGCCGCCGGGCAGGCCCGACATCATGACGACGCGGCCGACGCCCATCAGCTTCGCGACCGCAATGGCGTCATGGGCGAGCTTCGTGTCGGTCGGGCCGATGGCGCCGGGATGCAGCGGATTGCCCGAGGCGTTGAGCGCCGAAATCGTGAGGCCGCGGTCGCGCAGCAGGCCCGCGAGGCGGTCGCGGGCGGCGGCATCGGCGAGCAGCGTGCCGACCGAGACATGCGGCGCCGAGGACCAGCCGCCGAGGCCGAATTCGACGGCGTCGAGGCCGAGCCCGGCGGCGAGGTCGAGCGTCTCCTCGAGGCTCAGGCTCCCGAGGCTGTCGGTATTGAGACCGATCTTCATCGCTCAGTTCTCCCAGTCGACCGCGACCGGCGCGCCGGTCTCGGAGGCGGCCTGGATCGCGTCGAGCACCTGCGCCGCGCGATAGCCGTCCTCGATGGAGCCGTTCTCGAAGGGCCGCCCCTCGGCAATGGCGCTCAGGAATTCGTGGATCATGAAGCCGAAGCTCTCGGCATAGCCGATCGGCACGAGATCATGCGGCACGGCGGCGAGCGCGCCGACATAAGGCGAGCCCGGCCGGTTCAGCATGCGCTGGAAGGGGGCGGGGCCCGCCTCGCCGAGGATCGCGAGATCGAAATGCGACGGCGTCTCGTTGCTGAAGCGGGCGGTGCCCTTCGTGCCGTAGACCTCGACCTGGAACCGGTTGCCGGTGCCGACCGCGACGCGCGAGGCGGTCATGAAGCCCTGCGCGCCACTGGCGAAGCGCAGCAGCGCCGACATGACGTCGTCGTTGTCGACCCTGGCCTTCTCGTCGGAGAGCGCGACATGGCCGTGGCCGCTGGTGGTGCCGAGCGGCAGGAAGCGCTCGGGGATCGAGATGGTCGCGGCGGCGCCGATCACCTGGGCGACGTCGCCCATGATGAAGCGCGCGAGATCGACCGCATGGGTGCCGAGGTCGAGCAGGGCGCCGGGGCCGGCGCGGTCGAACTCGTAGCGCCAGGAATGCGGCAGCAGCGGATCGGCGGCGTAGTCGCACTGGTACTGGATCAGGATCTGCACCGGATCGCCGAGCTCGCCCGCGGCGACCCGGCGGCGGATGTCGGCGACCGCCGGGATGCGGCGGTAGTTGAAGACGGTGCCGGAGATGCCCCTGGCCTGCCGCGCGAGGCGCCAGGTCTCGCGCGCCTCCGCGGCGCGGAGCGCCAGAGGCTTCTCGCAGAGCACGTGCTTGCCGGCGGCGAGGGCCGCCCGGGTGACCTCGGTGTGCAGGAAGTTCGGCAGGCAGACCGAGACGATGCCGATCGCGGGATCGGCGAGGACCTCCCGCCAGTCGCCCGCGGTGCGCGCGAATCCATAGGTCGCGGCGAGCTTCTCCGCCTGGGCGGCATTGGCGTCGCAGATTGTCTCCAGGCTGGCGCCGAGGCCGGGGAACCGCGCGAGATGGTGGCGATAGCCGGCCGCATGCGCCGCGCCGATCATGCCGGCGCCGATGATGGCGATACCGCTCTCAGACATGCATCCTCCCTCGGATCGGCCCTTCGGGCCGGTGGGTTCCGCGCGACAGCATAGACCGGCTGCCCCTTCGCCGCCCCCGGCGTCCTGATGGAAAGCAATCAGGGCTATTGGCCGCGGGGCGGGGCTGGCGTAGCCTCCCTGCGGGGGAGCGGACGGGGAGGAGGCCGGGCGTCGCCGTGTCGGAGAAGCGCGCAACGCTCAGGGACATCGCGCGGGAGGCGGGCGTGGGCACCGCCACCGTCGACCGGGTCCTGAACGAGCGGGGCAATGTCAGCGTCGAGATGGCCGAGCGGGTGCTGGCGGCGGCCCGCACGCTCGATCTCCGGCGCGTGCTGCCGGCGCGCTACCGGCGCATGCTCCGGGTCGAGATCCTGCTGGCGCGGCCGGAGCTGCCGCTGATCGAGCGCATGGGCGCGGAATTCGCCAAGCTCGCGCAGCGGGTCGACCGCTCGGTCATCATCCAGCGCACCCGGCTGAAGACCGACGATCCCGAGCTGATGGCCGAGCATATCGACCGGTCGCAGGGCGACGGCATCGTGCTCTACGCCCAGTCACATCCCGCGATCGAGGCGGCGATCGGCCGGGCCGAGGCCTCCGGCAAGGCGGTGGTGACGATGATCTCGGACATCCCGCGCTCGGCGCGGCTCGCCTATTCGGGGATCGACAATGCCGCCGCCGGCCGGACGGCGGCCTTCCTGATCGGCCGCATGGTGGCGGGCGGCGGGCATCTCCTGGTGCTCTGTAACCATTTCTCCTTCCAGTCGCACGAGGCGCGGGTCCGCGGGCTGGTCGTCTCGCTCGAGCGGCAGCCGGGGCGCTTCACCATCGAGATCGTGGAGGGCGGGGACGACAACGACCTTTCCGAGCGGCGGTTGCGCGCGGCGCTGGCGCGGAACCCGGAGACCGTCGCGATCTACAACGCCGGCGCCGCGAACCGGGCGGTCGCGGGGGTCTTGGCCGATGCCGCCGGCCGGCGGTGGCCGCCGATCTTCATCGGCCACGAGCTGACGCGGTTCACGCGCCCGATGCTCCGGTCGGGGGTCATGACGATGGTGATCGACCAGAACCCCGAGCAGCAGGCGCGCTTCGCGCTCGATGTGCTGATGCACCATTTCGGCCATGTGGAGATGACCGACATCCGGCCGCCCTACCTCTCCCGCGTCCCCTTCACGATCTTCGGCCCGGAATACCTCCCGCCGCTCTGAAGCGGCGATGCTCCCGGGGCTGCCCCGGAGGTCGCCGCTGCGCCGCCGGGACCGACGGACGGCGCCGGTGTCACGCCAACGGCCTTTCCGACTGACCGATCCGGCGGCCCGAGGCCGAATCTCGGGACAGGGTAAAGGCCGCGACCCGTGCGGCCCGTGGAGCATAATCCCGGACCGAGGAGGCGAGGCGCCGGTGGCGCCTTGCCCGGTCCGGTCGCCCGGAGGTGCGCGCCGCAGGGCGAGGGGGTGCGGCCTTCCCGCCGATCGCCACGGGTCGATCGGGCCGGGGACCCTCGGCCTGCCTGGGATGAGAGCCGACGGCATGGGCCGCTGGGTTCAGAGATTTTCGGGCGTGATGATCTCGAAGGGGAGGGTGCGCTGCAGGATGGCGCCGTTGCTGGTCTGGCGGATGGCATCGATCATGGTCTGGATGAGCTGGGCGGAGGTCTGCTCGAGCGGGTGGCAGAGGGCGGCGGTGATCAGGCCTTCGGCGAGCCCCCTGCGGGTCTCCGGGCCGATGTCACGGCAGATCACGCGGAAGCCGCGCCGGCGCTCCTCGGGCGCCTCGCGCACCGCCTGCAGGACGCCGGAGATGCCGCCGCCGGCGACATAAACGCCGACGAGGTCGTCCTTCTCTGCCAGGAGCTTCGAGATCAGGCGGTGGGCCTCCTTCGGCTCCTCGTGGGTCGGCAGGCTCTCGTCGATGGCGAGATGGCCGGCGTGCTCGCGCATGTAGGAGCGGAAGCTCGCCTCGGAGATGTCCTGGCACTGATAGCGATGGTTGCCGATGAGCACCTGCACCCGGCCGGGGCGGCAGACGGTCTGGGCGATGAACCAGGCGGCGGTTCGGCCGAGCTTCCAGTTGTCGGCACCCACGTATCCGGCGCGCTCGGGGGCGGATTGGTCGGTGATATAGGCCACGACCGGCCGCCCCTGGAGCCGGAGGGCCTGGATGGCCTGCCCGATCAGCGGATGATCGGCCGCGACCACCGCCGCGGCGTCGCAGGTGCCGCCGAGGGCCTTGAGGCGCGTGGCGATGTTCTCGGGCTCGAGACGGTCGACGAACTCGATCGCCGCGTCGATCTGCGCGTCCTGCCGGCCGGCGGCGGCTTCCCGGATCTTGCGGCCGAAATGCTGGTAGAGTTCGCGGCTCGACTGCTGGAGCAGGAAGCCGAGCCGGTAGTGCGGCATGGATTCCCGCTTGCGTGCCTCGATGAGGTTGAGCCCGTAGTAGCCGATCTCGTCCGCCGCCTCCTGCACCCGCTGGATGGTGGCCGTGCGAACCGATTCCGACCCGGCGAGGATGCGGTTGACCGTCGAGATGCTGACATTGGCCGCCTTGGCGAGATCGGAGATCGTCGGTCGGTTCATGGGCCCTCCTTCCCGTCTCATTGTGTCATTGATAGATTGAGACAATAAGCGCATTTATATCATTGATGAGTGTTACTCTCTCATAATCGGTGATACACATCAACTCGCGAATGGCGCCGTAGCCTTCGACGGGGGGGGAATGAATGTCATGGCACCGGCAGGTTGCTGCAAGCTTCGCTTGGATGGGCGCGCGCCAAGGGCATCCTCGTTGATGCCTTTCGATCAGCTGCGGCGGGGCGCAGGCGGCTAGAGGCGGTTAGTACCCCCTTACGCAGCAAGAAAAAGAAACGGACCGGTCCCCGCAATGTCGGTCGGACCGCAATGCCTAACTTTCGTCAATCAACCAAACCCGGAGGATGGAATGACCCGGATGAAGCACATCACCGCTGCCCTCATGACCACGGCGGCCATCGGCGCCTCGGCCATGGGCGCGCAGGCCGCCAATATCGCGGTTATCGCCGGCTCGATCGAGGACGGCTTCTTCAACCTGATCAAGAAGGGCGTCGACGATGCCACGCTCGTGGTCGAGGCCAACGGCGGCTCGGTCAACTACCTGCGCGTTCCGAACTACGACAACTTCGGCCCCGACCTCGTGACCCTGATCAACCAGGCGGTCGCGCAGGGCGTCGACGGGATCGCGATCCCGGTCTGGGTCCCCGAGGCGCAGGTCCCGGCCCTGCAGGCCGCCGCCGGGCAGGGCATCACCATCATGATGTACAACTCGGGCGCCGACGTGAAGGACGACGTCAGCGGCGTCAACTATTTCGGGTCGGACGAATATGTCGCGGGCGAGGCCGGCGGCGCCTACATGGCCCAGAACGGCGCCAAAAAGATCCTCTGCCACATCCAGGTGCCGGGGGCGGTCAACCTCGAGACGCGCTGCAAGGGTGTCGAAGCCGGTGCAAAGGCCAACGGCGCCGAGGTGACGATCCTGCGCGTTCCCGCCAATCTCGACGGCGACATCACCGGCACCGCCGAGGCGATCAAGTCCGAACTCGTCGGCGACGATTCGATCGACGCGGTCATCACCCTGGCCGCCTGGGCCTCCGACGCGGCCACGAACGCGGTCTCGCAGATCGGCGCGACCGAGCGGGTCAAGGTCGGCACCTTCGACATGAACCCCGCGGTGCTCCAGCGGATCCAGGCCGGCACCCAGACCATGGCGATCGACCAGCAGCCCTATCTGCAGGGCTTCCTGGCGACCTCGATGCTGGCCGCCTACATCGACTTCGGCACGGATCTCGCGACCGACCCGGTCCTGACCGGTCCGGCGATCGTGGACGCCTCGAACGTCGATACCGTCCTGGCCGGCGTCGAGAAGGGCGCCCGCTGATCCCGATCGGTTCGCCCGGCCGGCCATCCGGCCGGGCGTGATCGCAGGCACGCGTCCTGCCTCGAAGGTGCATGAGGGGAGGAAACACACCCATGACCGACAAATCCGCAAACACCAATAACCGGCCCGCGGCGAGTTCCGCGGCGGCGCCGGCTTCGACCGGCTTCTCCATCGGGGGATTGTTCCGGCATCCCGCCGTAGGCGCCTTCATGGGCATGGTGCTCGTCTTCATCTTCTTCTCGATCTTCGGCTACGACCGGAACTTCCTGACCGCCTTCGGCACTTCGAGCTGGGTCAACGCCGCCTCGACCATCGGCATCATCGCCATTCCCATCGGCTTTTTGATGATCGCGGGCGAGCTCGACATCTCCATCGGCGCGGTGGTGCCCGCGGCCAAGATGGCCATGGCCATCTCGGTCGGGTATTACGGGCTGCCCTTCGTCGCCGGGCTGCTCATCACCTTCGCCATCGCGGGCGCGATCGGCTGGGTCAACGGCACGATCGTGACGCGCACCAACGTGCCATCGCTGATCGTGACCCTCGCGACGCTCTTCTCTGTCAGCGGCCTGACGCTCTTTCTGTCGCTGCTTCTGACCGACACGACGAGCCAGGCGATGCCCTCGCCGCCCTGGGCGAAGTGGCTCTTCGGCGACTATCATTTCTGGGGGCTGCAGTCCTCGGTCTTCTGGTGGCTCTTCATCACCGGGGCACTCTACTACGTCCTGCACCACTCGCCCTGGGGCAACTGGATCTTCGCCCTCGGCGGCGACAAGGAAAGCGCCCGCAACGCCGGCATCCCGGTCAACCGCCTGAAGATCGGGCTCTTCGTCCTGGCCTCCACCGCCGCCGCGCTCTCCGGCGTCTGCGAGGCGGTCCTCTCGAACTCCGCCACGACCACCACCAACTTCGCGCTGATCTTCAATACGATCATCGCGGTCGTCATCGGCGGCGTGCTCCTGACCGGCGGCTTCGGCACCGTGGCGGGCATCTTCTTCGGCACGGCGACGCTCGCCATCGTGCAGCAGGGCATCGGCTACACGCCCTTCGACCGCAACCTGTCGAGCCTGATCATCGGTGTGATGCTGCTTATCGCGGTGCTGATGAACGACACTATCCGCAAGATGGCGACAAGCATGTCGACCTCCAAGAAGAAGTGAGGGTCTGAACAATGGCCGACAAGACACCCGTTCTGGAAATGCGCGCCGTCGACAAGAGCTTCGGACCGATCGACGTGCTGCACGAGATCTCGCTGAGATTGCACCAGGGTGAAGTGCTCTGCCTCCTGGGGGACAACGGCGCCGGCAAGTCGACGCTGATCAAGACCCTCTCGGGCGTGCACCAGCCCACCCGCGGCGAGATGCTGATGGATGGCAAGCAGGTCAGGTTCGAGCGACCCAAGGACGCCCAGGCGATGGGCATCGCCACGGTGCACCAGTTCGGCGGGACCTATCCGCTGATGTCCGTGGGGCGTAACTTCTTCGTCGGCGCCGAGCCGACCAAGGGGATCTGGCCGTTCAAGGTCTTCGACCGGGAGAAGGCCAACCGCATCGCGGTCGAGGCGGTGCAGAACTTCGGCATCACCCGGATCACCGACGGCGACCGGCTCGTCGGCGGGCTCTCGGGCGGCGAGCGCCAGTCGCTCGCCATCGCCCGCGCGGTCCATTTCGGGGCGCGCGTCCTGATCCTCGACGAGCCCACCGCGGCGCTCGGCGTGAAGCAGGCCGCCCACGTGCTCCGGATCGTCAACGAGGCCAAGCGGCGCGGGCTGGCGGTGATCTTCATCACCCACCAGGTCATGCACGCCATGACCGTGGGCGATCACTTCGCCGTGCTGATCCGCGGCGCCATCGCCGCCGACTTCCGCAAGGGCGAGCGGACCCGCGAGGAGATCACCGACCTGATGGCCGGCGGCGAGACCATGGCGGATCTCGAGGCCAGCATCGAAGGCTACATGGAGACCCACGAGGGTCATCCGCCCGCCTCGCCGACCGCCTCCGCCTGAGCGAGGGCGGGGCTCCAGGCCCCGCCCGCCGCCCGCCGGTCCCCGTCGTCTGGGCCGGCGACCGCACCCACCCTCTGAGACGCTGCCCCGGCAGCGAGGAGCATAGCCATGAAGATCGCCCTCGACCCCTTTATGCACCGACATCTCTCGCTCGAGGCGCTGCCCTCCAAGGTGGCCGAACTGGGCTACGAGTGGATCGAACTCAGCCCCCGCGGCGATTTCCTCGAGTGGTTCAAGGCGCCGCGCGTCTTCCCCGACCGGATCAAGTCGTTCAGGAAGGCGCTCTCGGATGCCGGCGTCGGGGTCGCCACGCTCCTGCCGATGTACCGCTGGGCCTCGAACGACGAGGAGGAGCGCCGCGCGGCGGTCAAGCACTGGAAGCGCGCCATCGAGATCGCCGTCGAGATGGGCGTCGACACGATGAACTCCGAGTTCGGCCGCGGGCCGCATCCCGACAAGGGCACCTGCTACTGCTGCCAGTCCGGCTCGATGATCGAGGCCTGCGAGGACGCCTGGTGGCGCTCGATGGAGGAGCTGGTGCCGATCTTCGAGCGCGAGGGGATCAACCTCCACATCGAGCCGCATCCCGAGGACTGGACCGAGACCCTGCAGCCTTCGGTCGACCTGATCCGCACGGTGAACAGCCCGAGGGTCAAGTTCCTCTACTGCACGCCGCACACCTTCTATTTCGGCGACGACGTGGTGGCGATGGTGCGCGAATGCGCCGACGTGCTGGCCCATGTGCACATCGCCGACACCTTCAACCACAAGGCCAGCTCCGGCCTGCGCTATATCATCAACCCGCCGGGTTCGAGCGCGCGGGTGCACCAGCATCTCAACATCGGCCAGGGCGAGGTGCCCTGGGACGATTTCTACCGCACGCTGGCCGAGGTCGGCTTCGACGGGATCATGACCGCCTGCGTCTTCGCCTGGGAGGAGAAGGCCGACGAATCCGGCACCTTCATGCGCGCCGAGATGCAGCGCTACGTCGAAAAATACTGGAAGTGAGGGCAGAGAGATGACCCTTCAGGTTGGTGTCATCGGGACCGGGATGATCGGCCAGGACCATATCCGCCGGCTGACCCAGGTACTGTCGGGGGTCGAGATCGTCGCGGTCAGCGACATCGACCGCGACCGCGCGAAAGCCTCGGCGCCGGGGACGGCGGAGGTCTTCGACACGCCGGAGGCGCTCGTGGCCACGGACCGGGTGCAGGCGGTGGTGATCTGCTCCTGGGGCCCTGCCCACGAGGCGCAGCTCCTGGCCTGCATCGCGGCCGGCAAGCCGGTCTTCTGCGAGAAGCCGATGGTGACCTCCGAAGCCGCGGCGCTCAAGGTGATGGAGGCGGAGGTCGCCTTCGGCCGGCGGCTCGTGCAGGTCGGCTTCATGCGCCGCTTCGATGCCGATTACCGGCGGCTGAAGGCGGTGATCGACGGCGGCTCGCTCGGGGCGCCGCTGCTCTACCACTCGGTGCATCGCAACGCCTCGGTGCCGGAGGGGCTCTACACATCCGAGATGCCGCTCAACGACACGCTGGTGCATGACGCGGACATCTCGCGCTGGCTGCTCGGCGACGAGGTGACCGGCGTCGAGGTGCGGGTGCCGCGCCGCTCGACCCGCGGCAAGGATCTGCGCGACCCGGTCTTCGTGCTGCTGCACATGGCCTCCGGCGCGCTGGTCGATGTCGAGATCTCGGTCAACATCGCCTACGGCTACGACATCCGCGGCGAGGTGAGCTGCGAGGCGGGCATCGCCAGCCTGCCGAACCGCCCGGCGACGGTGGTGAGCGACCGGCACGGCATCCGGCAGGCGATCCCCGAGGACTGGCGCGAGCGCTTCATCGAGGCCTACGACCAGGAGTTCCGCGAGTGGATCGCCGCCGCCGGGAGCGGCACCGCCACCGGCCCGAGCACCTGGGACGGCTATGCCGCGACGCTGGTCGCCGATGCCGCGCTGCGCGCCGCCGCGAGCGGCGGGCTCGAGCGGATCGCCATGCGGGAAAAGCCGGCGCTCTACAGGGCAGCGGCGGCCGAGGCGGCCTGACGGCGCATCCGGGGGGAGGACACGCAATGTACAATGGAGAGAAGCGCATCGACCGCCCGCTGCGCTGGGGCATGGTCGGGGGAGGGCGCACCGGCCAGGTCGGCTACAAGCACCGCACCGGCGCGCTCCGCGACAACACCGCCTATCGGCTGGTCTGCGGCGCCTTCGACCTCGACGCCGCACGGGGCAGGGACTTCGGCCTGAACCTCGGGGTCGCCGAGGACCGGCTCTATCCCGACTACAAGACGCTGATCGCCGAGGAGGCGAAGCGCGAGGACGGTGTCGAGGTGGTCACCATCGCCACGCCGAACTTCACCCACTACCAGATCACCAGGGCCTGCCTCGAGGCGGGGCTCCACGTGATCTGCGAGAAGCCGCTCTTCTTCACCGTCGCCGAATGCGAGGAGATCGCGGCGCTCGCCGAAGCCAGGGGCCTGATCGTCGGCGTCACCTACGGCTTCACCGGCCATCCGCTCGTCCGACAGATGGCGGCGATGGTGAAGAAGGGAATGCTGGGCGAGATCCGCCTCGTCGATCTGCGCTACACCCACGGCTTCAACGCCGGCGACGATGCCAATGCCTCGGAGGCGCAGCGCTGGCGGACCGATCCCAGGACCTCGGGGCCGACCTTCGTGCTCGGCGACATCGGCACGCACGTCCACTATCTCTCCGAGATCGTGCTGCCGCACATGAAGATCGAACGGCTGCTCTGCGACCGCCAGTCCTTCATCCGCTCGCGCGCGCCGCTCGAGGACAACGCCCATGTCCTCACCCACTACGACAACGGCGCCGTCGGGCGGCTCTGGGTCTCGTCGGTCGATGCCGGCAACATGGGCAGCCAGCGCTACCGCTTCGTCGGCTCGAAGGCCGCGGTCGAATGGACCGACTCGCGCCCCGACCAGCTGATCTACGAGGTCCAGGGCGAGCCGGTCCGCATCCTGCACCACGGCATGCCCTATCTCGAAGCCGAAAGCCTCGACCTGGACCGCATGGGCGCGCTGCACACCGAGGGGCTCGGCGACAGCTGGGCCAACATCTACCTCTGGATCGCCCAGGCGATCGACGCGAAGTCCCGCGGCGACGCGGCCTTCCTCGAAACCCACCACTACCCCGGCATCGAGGCCGGTACCGAGGGCGTGCGCTGGCTCGAGGCCTGCGTACGCTCCGCCGACGCCGGCTCGACCTGGGTCGACTACGACCAAGCCCCCACCAGAACCGAAGCCACCGAGACGCAGGACGCCTGAACCATGAGACTTTCCATCTGCACCGACGTGATGGGTGACCTCGCCTTTGCCGACATGCTCGACAAATGCGTCAAGCTCGGCGTCGAGGGCATCGAGATGACCGGCGGCGGCTGGTCCAAGGGCCCGCATTTCCGCGCCGACGCGCTGCTCGCCGACAAGGGCCGGCTCAAGGCGGCGCTAAAGGAGATCGAGACCCGCGGTCTCGAGATCGCCGCGCTCAACTGCTCCGCCAACCCGCTCGATCCCGGCCCGATGGGCGCGCGCCACCGCAAGGAGATGGAGGAGACGGTGCGTCTGGCCGGCGAGATCGGCGTCAAGACCGTCGTCACCATGTCCGGCCTGCCACCGGCCGCCCCCGGCGACATGGTCCCGAACTGGCTCGTCTACACCAAGAGCTGGCCCGACGAGATGCCCGAGCGCGACCGCTACCAGTGGGAGGATTGCGCCTTCCCCTTCTGGGAGAAGATGGTGCGGCTCGCCGACGAGGTCGGCGTCGAGAAATTCGCGCTCGAGAACTTCTCGGCGATGCTGGTCTGGAACCCCGAGACGCTCTTCCGGCTGCGCAACGCCGTCAGCGACAAGATCGGCATGAACCTCGACCCCAGCCACCTGATCTGGATGGGCGCGGACCCGATCGCCTCGGCGCGCGCGCTGGGCCCGGCGATCCACCATTGCCACGGCAAGGATACCCGCATCGAGCGCGGCCGGGCTGATGTGGACGGACTCCTCGAATTGCGGGAGGTCACCGATGTCGCCAACCGCACCTGGAACTATGTCGCCGTCGGGGCAGGCCGCGACCTGCAATGGTGGAAAGAATTCTTCTCGGTGGTCCGCATGATGGGCTACAACGGCTGGGTCAGCCTCGAGATGGAAGACTTCACCATGTCGACCGAGGCCGGCATCCAGTCGTCGATCGACGCGCTGCAGGCCACGATCAGCCGCTAGGGGCCGGGTGTGTACAAGTTCATCATCACCATCGAACTCGAGCCGGGGACGCGGGACCAGATCCTCGCCCGCGCCCCGGCGGCACAGGCCGCCGCGCGCGCCGAGCCGGGGTGTCTGGCCTATGACTTCTTCACCTGCACCGACGATCCCGACCGCCTGGTCTTCGTCGAGGCATGGGCCTCGAAGGCGGCGCACGAGGCGCATCTGGAGCAGGAGCATACCAACGCGTGGATCGCTTTCCACGAACCGAAGCACCGCAGCTTCCTTTTCGAGACGATCAATGCTTGCGCTTGACACCCTTCCCGTCACCCTCGCCTGCGCCCCCTGCTGCTGGGGCGTCGACGATGTGCGGAATCCGCACTTGCCGCCCTGGGAGCGCGTGCTCGACGAGGCCGCCGCGGCGGGCTTCGGCGGTCTCGAGCTTGGGCCCTACGGCTACTTGCCGCTCGACGTGGGTCGCCTTGGTGCCGCCCTCGCCACCCGGGGGCTGCGCATCGTCGCCGGCACGATCTTCGACGACCTTGTGCGGCAGGAAAACCGCGAGAGCCTGCTGCGGCAGACCGACGCGATCTGCGCCTTCGTCACCGCCCTGGCGCCGCCGCGCGGCCTCCCGGGCCAGCGCCATCCGGCGCCCTATCTCACGGTGATGGACTGGGGCCACGACGAGCGCGACTACGCCGCCGGGCACCCGGACCGCGCCCCGCGCCTCGACGCCGATGCCTGGGACGGCATGGTCGCGAACATCCGCGCCATCGCCGCGCGGGCACGGGACCGCTACGGCGTGCGTGCCGTCATCCACCCGCATGCGGGCGGCTATATCGAATTCGCCGACGAGCTCGACCGGATCGCCGGCGACCTCGCGCCCGACCTCGCCGGCCTCTGCCTCGATACTGGCCACCTGGATTATGCCGGCATGGACCCGGTCGCGGCCATCCGGGCCTATGCCGACCGGCTCGACTACATTCATTTCAAGGACATCGACGCCGGCGTCCATGCCGACGTCATGGCGCGCCGCATCCGCTTCTTCGATGCCTGCGCCGAGGGCGTCATGTGCCCGATCGGCCGCGGACGCATCGACTATCCCGCCATCCACCGGCTCCTCCGCGAGATCGGCTACGGCGGCTACATCACCATCGAGCAGGAACGGGACCCGCGCTGCGTCGGCGGGTCGTTCACGGATCTCACCGCGAGCCGCGATTTCCTGCGCGAGCAGGGTTTCTGAGATGGGGACGGAGATGACGAAGACACTCGACCTGATCACGATCGGCCGTTCGTCGGTGGACCTTTACGGGGACCAGATCGGGGGGCGCCTGGAGGATATGGGGAGCTTCTCGAAATACATCGGGGGCTCGCCGACCAACATCGCCTGCGGCACCGCGCGGCTGGGGCTGAAGAGCGCGGTGATCACCGGGGTGGGCGACGAGCACATGGGCCGCTTCATCCTCGAACAGCTGGCGCGCGAGGGGGTCGATACCCGCGGCGTGAAGGTCGATCCCGACCGGCTGACGGCGTTGGTGATCCTCGGCATCCGCGACGACGAGCGGTTCCCGCTGATCTTCTACCGCGAGAACTGCGCCGACATGGGGCTGACGGAAGGAGACATCGACGAGGGTTTCATCGCCGAGGCCCGCGCGGTGCTGGCGACCGGGACGCATCTCAGCCACCCGCAGACCGAGGCGGCGGTGATCAAGGCGCTGGAGCTCGCGCGGCGGCACGGGGCGCAGACGGCGCTCGACATCGACTACCGCCCGAACCTCTGGGGCGTGGCCTCCCACGGCGAGGGCGAGAGCCGCTTCGTGGAGAGCGAGGCGGTGACGCGCAAGCTGCAATCCACCCTGCACCTCTTCGACCTGATCGTCGGCACCGAGGAGGAGTTCCATATCGCCGGCGGCTCGACCGACACCCTTGAAGCGCTCAGGGCGGTGCGCGCGGTCTCCGATGCCACGCTGGTCTGCAAGCGCGGCGCCAAGGGGGCCGTGGCCTTCGAAGGCGCGATCCCCGCGAGCCTCGACGACGGCCAGACCGGGCCGGGCTTCCCGATCGAGGTCTTCAACGTGCTCGGGGCCGGCGACGGCTTCTTCTCCGGGCTGCTGCGCGGCTGGCTCACGGGGCAGGACTGGCCGACGAGCCTCGAGTTCGCCAATGCCTGCGGCGCCTTCGCGGTGTCGCGCCACGGCTGCACCCCGGCCTATCCGTCGCTGACCGAGCTCGACTTCTTCCTCGGCCGCGGCGTGGTGCGGCCGGATCTGCGCAACGACGCGGCGCTCGAACAGGTGCACTGGGCCACCAACCGCGGCCGCGAGCACGGCGGCGACTGGTCCGAGATGCGGGTCTTCGCCTTCGACCACCGCCTGCAGCTCGAGGAGATGGAGGGCGCCAGCCCTGCGAAGATCGGCGCCTTCAAGGCGCTCTGCCTCCGGGCCGCGCTCGATGTGGCGGACGGCCGCGCCGGCTACGGCATCCTCTGCGACAACCGGCTGGGACGCGAGGCGCTGCAAGCGGCCTCCGGCTCCGGCCTCTGGATCGGGCGGCCCTGCGAATGGCCGGGATCGCGGCCGCTGGCGCTGGAGCCCGAGCTCGGCAGCGACTACGGCGGGCTCCACGAATGGGCCCGGGAGGACGTGGTCAAGGTGCTCTGCTTCTGCCATCCCGACGACGCGCCCGACCTGCGCGCCGAGCAGGAGGCGACGGTGAAGCGGCTCTGGGAGGCCTCCCGGCGCAACCGGCTGGAGTTCCTGCTGGAGATCATCCCCTCCAAGGTCGGCCCGGTCGACGACGCGACCACCGCGACGCTGATCCGCCAGTTCTACGAGGCCGGGGTCTTCCCCGACTGGTGGAAGCTCGAGCCGATGAAATCGCGGGCGGCCTGGGCATCGGCCATCGCCGCGATCGAGGAGAACGACGCCCATACCCGCGGCATCGTGGTGCTCGGTCTCGACGCGCCGGAGGCGGAGCTCGGGCTGAGCTTCGAGACCGCGGCGGGGTTCGATCTGGTGAAGGGCTTCGCGGTGGGGCGGACGATCTTCGGCGACGTGGCACGGGCCTGGATGACCGGGGGCATGGGTGACGCGGCGGCCGTCGCGGAGATGGCCCGGCGCTATGCCCGGCTCTGCGAGATCTGGGACAGGGCGCGGGCCGCGGCGCGGGAGGCAGTGGCGTGAAGGACGACAAGAGGGGAGGCGGGCCGATGGGCAACACCGTTCGACTGACGGCGGCGCAGGCGATGATGCGCTGGCTGAGCGTGCAGACGACCGAGGAGGGGGGCCGCTTCATCGAAGGGGTCTGGGCGATCTTCGGGCATGGCAATGTCGCCGGCGTCGGCGAGGCGCTGCACGGCATCGGCGATGCGCTGCCCACCTGGCGCGGCCAGAACGAGCAGACCATGGCGCATGCGGCGATCGCCTATGCCAAGACCATGCGGCGGCGGCGCGCCCATGCGGTGACCTCCTCGATCGGGCCGGGCTCGACCAACATGGTCACCGCCGCGGCGCTCGCCCATGTCAACCGGCTGCCGGTGCTCTTCATCTGCGGTGACGTCTTCGCCAGCCGCCGGCCCGACCCGGTGCTGCAGCAGATCGAGGATTTCGACGACGGCACGGTCTCGGCCAACGACGCCTTCCGCCCGGTCACCCGCTATTTCGACCGCATCACCCGGCCCGAGCATCTGCTGACCGCGCTGCCGCGCGCGCTCCGCACCATGACCGACCCGGCCGATTGCGGCCCGGTCTGCCTCGCCTTCTGCCAGGACGTGCAGGCGGAGGCCTTCGACTGGCCGGAGAGCTTCTTCGAGCCGCGGGTCTGGCGCATCCGCCGGCCCGAGCCCGATTCGGTCGAGGTCGAGGCCGTCGTCGCGGCGATCAGGGCCGCCAGGGCGCCGGTGATCGTCGCCGGCGGCGGCGTGCTCTATGCGGGCGCCGAGGAGCTGCTCGCGGATTTCGCCGAGCGGCGCAACATCCCGATCGTGGAGACCCAGGCCGGCAAGGGCGCGACCTCCTGGGAGCATCCGATGAATTTCGGCTCGCCCGGCGTCACCGGCTCGGCCTGCGGCAACGCCGCCTGCGAGGCGGCGGATCTGGTGATCGGCGTCGGCACCCGGTTCCAGGACTTCACCACCGGCTCCTGGACGGTCTTCGCCAACCCCGACCGCCGGCTGGTCTCGATCAACGTCCACGGCTACGACGCGCTCAAGCACGGCGCCATCGGCGTGGTCGGCGACGCGAAGGTGACGCTGGAGCGGATCGACGCGGCGCTCGGCGAGACCCGCTTCGGCGCGGCGGACGCGCAGTCCCGCATCGACTGGCATGCGGCGGTCGGGAAGGTCACCGCGGCGCCGCAGGCGGACGCCAACAAGCTCCCCTCCGACGCCCAGGTGATCGGCGCGGTGCAGCGGGTGGCGACCAGGGACACTGTGGCGATGTGCGCCGCCGGCACCATGCCCGGCGCACTGCAGGTGCTCTGGCAGGCGGCCAGGGGCGGCTACCACATGGAATACGGCTATTCCTGCATGGGCTACGAGGTGGCCGGCGCCATGGGGATCGCGCTCGCCGATCCCTCGAAGGAGGTGATCTGCTTCGTCGGCGACGGTTCCTACATGATGGCCAATTCCGAGCTCGCCACCGCCGTGATGCGGCGGGTGCCCTTCACCATCGTGCTGACCGACAACCGCGGCTACGGCTGCATCAACCGGCTTCAGATCGAATGCGGCGGCGCCGAGTTCAACAACATGTACAAGGACAGCCGCGTCGAGATCCAGCCCGAGATCGATTTCGTCGCGCATGCGGCCTCGATGGGCGCCCATGCCGAGAAGGCGGCGGATATCGCCGATCTCGAGGCGAAGATCGTCGCCGCCCGCGGCCGCGCCGTCCCCAGCGTCATCGTCATCGACACTGAGGCCGTCTCCGGCACCGGCGCCGGCGGCCATTGGTGGGACGTGGCGGTGCCGCAGACCGGCGGCCCCGAGCGGCTGGAGCAGGCCCGCGAGCGCTACAACGCCAATGCGGCGCTGCAGCGCGCGGCCGATTGAGGGCCGGGGCGATGATCCTCTACGGCACCAATCCCATCGCCTGGTCGAACGACGACGACTGGAGCCTCGGCGACCACCTCAGCCTCGAGGATTGCCTCGAGGATTGCCGCAGGATCGGCTTCGACGGCATCGAGAAGGGCCACAAGATGCCCGACGAGGGCACGGCGCTCCGGCGCAAGCTCGCCGAATACGGGCTGCGCTTCACCGCCGGCTGGCATTCGACCAACATCCTCGTCAACGACATCGAGACCGAGAAGGCGGCGCTCCAGGCCTGGATCGACTTCACCAGGGCCGCCGGCGGCGACCACATCAACGCCTGCGAATGCTCGAACGCGGTGCATGGCAACGACGCCGTCGCCGTGAACGACCGCCCCGTCATGTCCGACGCGGAATGGGAGCGCTTCTCGACGGGCTACGAGGAGCTTTCCCGCTTCGCCGCCGGGCAGGGCGTGACGATGGGCTACCACCACCACATGGGCACGATCATCGAATCGGGCGAGGACATCGACCGCTTCATGGCGATGGCGGGTCCCCATAGCCGCCTGCTGCTCGACACCGGCCACGCCTATTTCGGCGGCGCGGACCCGGCCGCGCTCGCGCGCAAGTACATGGACCGGGTCACCCATATCCATGCCAAGAACATCCGCCCCGACATCATGGCGGAGGTGCGCGCGCAGAACCTCTCCTTCCTCGAGGGGGTGCGCCGCGGCGCCTTCACCGTGCCGGGCGACCCGGAGGGCTGCGTCGCCTTCGAACCGGTGCTCGAGATCGCCGCCGCCCACGGCTATTCGGGCTGGCTGGTGATCGAGGCCGAACAGGACAGCGCGGTGCGCAACCCCTTCCAGTACCAGGACATGGGGCTCAGGGCGCTGCGCGCCATGGCGCGGGCGGCCGGTCTCGACAGCGCCGCCGCTCCCGCCTGAGCGAGAGAGGCCGATGTTCGACTTCAGCCATCCGTTCTTCCGCCCGCTCTGGCGCCGCATCCTGATCGTGGCGGTTGCCCTGGGCTGGGCGCTCTTCGAGGCCGTGACCGGCAATCCGGCCTGGGCGGTCGTCTTCGGCGCCCTGGGCGCCGTGGCGCTCTGGGGCCTGCTGGTCGCCTACGACCGCCGTCAATCCGCGAAGGAGGACCGAGAATGAGCCATCTGCTGCGCAGGCCGTTCGGAAGCCATGGCAAGGTGCACGAGATCACGCCCGTCTCGGCCGGCTGGCGCTATGTCGGCTTTTCGCTCTACGGGCTCAGGCCCGGCGATACCGTCACCGAGGCCACCGGCGACCGGGAGGTCATCCTGGTGCTCGTCGAGGGCAAGGCGCGCATCGAAGGCGCCGGGCAGGATTGGGGCCTGCTCGGCGAGCGGATGAGCGTCTTCGAGAAGACCCCGCCGCATTGCCTCTACCTGCCGAACGGCAGCACCTGGACCGCCACCGCCGAGACCGACTGCCAGCTCGCGGTCTGCTCGGCGCCGGGCAGGGGCGGCCACGCGCCCCGCCGCATCGGACCCGAGGGCATCACGCTCACCGCGCGCGGCAAGGGCGCCAATACCCGCCACATCAACAACATCGCCATGGAGGCGGAGGACTGGTGCGATTCCCTCCTCGTCACCGAGGTCTTCACGCCCCCGGGCCATTGGTCGTCCTACCCGTCCCACCGCCACGACGAGGACGACTTCCCGCGCATCACCTACCTCGAGGAGACCTATTATCACCGGCTGAACCCGAAGGACGGCTTCGGCATCCAGCGGGTCTATACCGACGACGGGTCGCTCGACGAGACCATGGCGGTCCGGGACGGCGAGGTGGTGCTGGTGCCGCGCGGACACCATCCCTGCGGCGCGCCCCACGGCTTCGAGATGTATTATCTCAACGTCATGGCCGGGCCGCTGCGCAAATGGCGCTTCGTCCCCGCGCCCGAGGTCGAGTGGATCATGAAGCGCGACGCGTGAGAGCCGCCATGGATTTCGCGCTCAACCAGAAGACGGTTTCCGGCCTCGGCTTCCCCGCCTTCCTCGACCTGGCGGCGGAGCTCGGCTGCGTCGGCGTCGAGCCGCGCAACGACCTCGGCCGGCCGTTCTTCGACGGCCTGCCGCCCGCCCGCGCGGCGGCCATGGCGCGGGAGCGCGGCCTCCGCCTGCTCGGCCTCAGCGAGGTCTACGGCTTCGACGACTGGACCCCCGGGCGCCGCGACGCCGTCGCCGCGCTGATCGAGGCCGCCGATGCGGCGGGCGCGGAGACCATCAGCCTCATCCCCCGGGTGGATCGTCGCGACCCCGATGCCGGGGCCCGGGCGCGGAACCTGCGCGAGGTCGTCGCCGCGATCGCGCCGATGCTCGCCGGCACCGCCGTCACTGCGCTCCTCGAGCCGATCGGCTTCGCCGAATGCTCGATGAAGTTCCAGCGCGAGGCGGTCGCGGCCATCGAGGATCTCGGGCTCGGCGAGCGCTTCGGCATCGTCCACGACACCTTCCAGCACGCGCTGGCGACGGACGGGGACTATCTCGTCGCCCATGTCCGCATGGTCCATATCTCCGGCGTCGCCGGCACGGGCGCGCTGACGGACGGGGAGGATGCGGCGCGCGGTCTCCTCGACGAGGGCGACCGGACCGGCGCGGTCGAACAGATCCGCCGGCTGATCGCGGCCGGCTATCGCGGCCCCTTCTCCTTCGAATGCACCGATCCGGGCATTCGCGAGCGCAGCGACCCCAAGGCGCCGATCGCCGGGTCGATCGCCTATCTCCGCCGGACAATCTCCGGCGCCGACACGTTGACGGGCAGTTCCGCCGCCCGCCTGTGACAGCAGCAAACCAAAGAGGAAACGATGACCGAACTCACCCATTACATTGGCGGCGAATCTGTCGCGGGCCGTTCTGGCCGGTTCGCGGATGTCTTCAACCCGGCGACCGGCGCCG
>ERZ795053.2664-NODE-2664-length-21224-cov-11.186924_pt1 | contig 21224 bp, 16 predicted proteins | sample MGYA00375137_ERZ795053 | MGnify/ENA primary metagenome ERZ795053 (study PRJEB30182, sample SAMN05720284) | activated sludge metagenome | isolation source: Anaerobic digester | place: Hong Kong | collected 2014-12-17 ...
GCGAGACAGAGTAATGCGACGAACGTTAATGGCTTATTCATTCCCGGCTCCTCAGGTCGTCGATCATCCGCTCGAGGCGGTCGATCGCATCCTGCGCGTCGCGTAATTCTTCCTGCTTGCCGAACCGTATGGTCCAGAGCAGGAACGAGGCTCCGCTCCCCGCCAGCCCGAATACCAGGTAGTTCTGGTCGATAACGAGCCGTTGCCTCAATGACAGCGCTTCGGCCGGGGTAGCGGCGACCTGGTAGTCGGGGTACGCGCTCGTGCCGTCGACTATGCCGTATACGGCTACGCCTAGGCCGGCCAAGCCTATGACGGCGCCGAGGTTCGAGATGGCTACCCTGGATTTCCTGGCCTTCTGGATGGCCAGCAATTTATCGAACGCCAGGCTACGCTGGATCGTCAGGTCCGATATCATCCATGAGGTCGAGAAGTCCAGGTGCGGTATCGTTAGCGATTGCTCGGTCCCGGGGACGATTTCGACTTCCTGCTTGAACATCCACTCCCAGTCGGCGCTCATCTTTGCCTCGAGGACGTATCGGCCGGCCGAGAATAGATTGGCCTGCTCCAGGCTTATCGGAAGGCTCTCGTCCTCCCCGTCCTTGGTTATCCGAGCTACGACTTCATCGCTGGAACCCCATTCATATTTCACCCTGAGCCCGCCGTAGCCCGATCCGCCATAGCCGCCGCTCGTCGCGGCCGCCGCCGATCCTCCGGCGGTCGAGCCCGGCCGCATCGTCATGCTGGCGGTCACGCGGGCGGTGGCGCCGTGCGTCACGCTGGCGGTCAGGCGCTGCTGGTCCCAGTTGTCGCCGGTGAAGGACACCGAGTGGGAGCCCTCCGGGAAGAGCCCCAGGTCGTACTCGTCGCGGAGCCCGTCGCTCCTGGCGACTATCTTGCCGTCGACGGCTATCTGCACGTTCCTCGGCACCGACAGGGCGACGATGCGCCCGCCCCTGAACGCGGCCGTCGCGGTGGCCCTGGCCGCGGCGTCGACGGTGACCAGGTAGGGGGCGGCCCAAGCCTCGTGGTAGACGCTGAAGCTACGCGGCCGGGGCCAGGCCGCCGGCGGTGAAGCGCCCCGCGGCTATAGTCCCGAGCTCGCGGCCCGCGGAGTAGATCACCGCTCCGTCCGGGAAGCCCTCGAACGCCACGGTCGCGAAGCTCTCCTGCCGGTACGCGAACGACACGGCGTTCGGAACGTCGGGGTAGACGACCAGCTTGCGCGTCTCCTGGTTGTCCGAGTACTGCAGGGTGACGACGCGCTCGCCCTCGGCGACGCCTGGCAGCACGAGGGTCGAGCCGGCGGCTATCGAGCCGAGCGCCTTGCCGTCGACCAGCACGGTCGCCTCGGCCTGGGCGCTGACGGTCAGGCTGCCGAAGCGCGGCGCGCGGTAGTCGAAGCCCTCGCTCGAGGTCTCGCCCGCGCGCACGAGTATGGAACGCCGCTCCTCGGAGTCGCCGTAGATCACGCGCAGCTCGTGGACGCCGGCGCTCAGGTCCTTTAGGAGGAGCGGCTTGCCGGGATCGGCCGCGCCGAGGCCCCTGCCGTCGACCTCGACGTTCGCGCTCGTCGCGACGGCGACCGACACGGAGCCGTAGCTGGGCCGCAGGAAGAACGCGAAGCTGGAGCCGGCCTCGTTGCCGGGGATCGTGCCGAGGAGCGGCACGGTCTTGGTCACGTTGGCGCGGATGCGGTCGTACATGCTGTACGGGTCGAGTATCGGGTCGGCGTTGCGCTCGAGCGTGGTGACGAAGTAGCGGCCGAACTCGCTCTCGTCGGGCACGGTCTCCGAGGCGCCGGAGGTGAGCACCTGCCTGGCCTGCAGCCTGAGGGCCTTGGCGAAGTAGGCGCTGTCTATCGTCGGCCCGGCCCCGCGCGACACGTTGAGGAAGTCGCCCGAGAAGCAGGCGTCGGCGACGACGAGCACGCGCTGGGCCTTGAGCATCGACAGGTAGTTGCGTATCTGCTGGTTCGGAATCCAGCCTCGCTGGTCGAACACGTCCTTGACGCCGTCTGAGGCTATCCAGAAGCCGGTGCTCGACGCGTCGAGATAGCCGTGGCCGGCGTAGAAGATGAACAGCGAGTCCTCTTTCTTGAGCTTGCCTGGCAGGGTCTCGGCGAACAGCTTGCGTATGCCGGCGGCGGTGGCCGCTCCGTCGTACAGCTCGATGAACTCGTCGATGTAGTAGCGCGACGATAGTATGGACTTGACGTTCTTAGCCTCGGAGACCGCGTTGCGCAGCGAGTTCCATTCCTTGTAGCGGTCGATGCCGATGATCACGGCGTACTGGCGGCCGATATCGAAGGCAGGGTCGCCGGTAACCTGGCGGGCCTGTACGGCCAGGCCGCGATCCTGCGCGGCGAGCAGCTGGGCGGCGATGAGCATGACCGGAAACATGATCGATAGGCGGCGGGTGACTGACGGTCCGATCAAAGCAAGGTTGCTCATTATGAACCTCCACTTTAATCAAGGCACTATTATAATCCTATTTTGGCCTTAATGCAGAATAACGCAAGTAAAACCGATCGATGCACATCCTGGTCGATCTATGGACGATCGAGGCCGATAAAGAACGGCGCCTTGGAGTTGAGCCGCCTGGACGAGTTCGCCAGGCGGCTCAAGGAACCCGAGGCGCTGCAGGGCGGCCTAGAACCGGGGCGTCAGCCTCAGGATCTGGTAGCCGGACGGCATATAGACGCGGCCGGCCGAGTCTATGGCTATGCCGTGGTTCGAGTAGACGTCGGCGGTCTTCCCGCCCACGTCGGCGCGCAGCCGCTCGATCAGCCCCTCGGCCGACACGCGCAGTAGCCCCGGGTATGACGAGCAGGCTATGTAGACGCGGCCGTCAGTGCCGCAAGCCACGTCCCTTGGCGAGTTGAATCCCGCGTCGAGCGCCTTCGAGAACTCGTCGCCGTCAGCGAAGCCCGAGAAGCCGTACTCCGCGCTCGTGACGCCGCCGGCGTACCGAGTAGCGACGCCGTCCTTGACGGCCAGTACACGGCCGCAGCCCTCGGCCGTGTAGAGTGTTCCGCTGGCGGAGAACGCGAGGCCCGACAATTGCTCAAGCCGGATCGACGTGGCCGACAAGCTCGATATAGTCTCGTACGTGTATGAAATGTCCATCGAGCTTGTCCCGGCGACCGTCGACAACGCTGAGCCCTCGAGCTTAACTACTAAGTTGCCGTTATCCGCCGCATGTAGTACTCCGTTCGAATCGATGGCTATATCCGCGTATTGGGGGTAGATGGATTCGTAGCCGCTATAGCGATCGTACAGGGTCGTGGCGGCGCCTAGGTCGGTTACCTGGACGAGTTCGTCTCCGTAGCAGTAGACGGCTCCGGCTATGGACGGGGAGGCGACGACGCCGGTCGGGCTCGTGGACGTATCGAGCAGCGTCACCTCCCCGTCCGACAGGCTTACGCGCCGTATCGTGCCCTCGTCGTACTCGGTGAAGTAGAGCGCCGTGCCGCCCGAGTCGATAGCCAAGTCGTAGGGATGGACGAAGCCGCCGGCCGCCGCGCCGCTGGCTGTCTTATCCTCCTTGCCCGCGATCAGCGTATCCGTTCCTGCTTCCGGCGTCGCGTAGACGCCTTCAGCGATATGGTTCGTCGTATAGTCGGCGTTGTACCAGTACAGCTCGTCCGACGGGCCTGCGCAGAATACGTCCGAGTCGATGCCGTTCGATGTCCACGCAGCGGATGTTCCGGCGGCGGGGTGGTACGCGTAGACGCCAGCTTCGAATCCGGATCGGAACACGATCCTATCGTCGCTCGTTATAGCCAAGGTTGAATCGCGGTTCGGTTCGATGCCGGTGCTAGTCACGTCGGTCGACCCCGCCCGGAACGCCAGGAGGCTCATGCCGTACTCGTCCCTGTCCTGGGCCGACACGTATACGGAGCCGTCGGCCGCCGCGACGCAGGAACGGGCCCAGTAGTCACTGAAGAGCCCGTCCCAATAGCCCTTCTTGGGGAATTCGTAGTTCGAGGGGTCGGATGACTGGGTCGACGAGGATCCGGAGCCGGTCGGCACCGCGTAGACGACATCGTTCAGCACGAAGTACAGCGTGTCGCCCGCGAGGCTCAGCGAGCTGTGGCCTTCCGCCGCGCCGAGGCTCGAACGGTCCCAGGTATCGTCGGTCCACGCCGCCAGGTCGAGGAAGGTCGCGATAACGCCGGACGGGCTGACCGTACGGATAGCGCCGTTTCCGTAGTCGTAGACGTACAGCGAGCCCGAGTCCGATACGGCGAGGCTTGCCGGCTGGTACAGCGTCGCCGCCGTCGCCTGCCCGCCGTCGCCGGAATATCCCGGAACGCCCGTGCCCGCGATCGTCGCGGCGGTACCGGCGTCCAGGTCGACGCGTATAACGCGGTTATGGAGCGTGTCCGACAAGTATAGATAGCCGCCCGCGCAGGCCATGCCCTGGACCTCGGACAGCAGGAGGCCAGTAGCGGCTCCGTCGTCGGGTATCGCGCCTGAGCCGACGCCCGCAACCACCTCGACGGTATAATCGGCGAACTCCCTGCTCAGGGGGTCGTTCCGATTGTTGAGCGAACCTAGTATCGTGAAACCGAAGTTGCACGACGCCGCTATCGCGGTCGCGGCGATAGCGGCGGCGCATACTATCCTGCGTCGTCTCATTGCGGGCTCCTCAATGTACGTAGCTCCTCGTCTATGACGTCGACGAGGGCCTGCGCGTCCCTGACCTGGTTCCGTCCCCAGAACCGGATCCCCGAGAACGAGATGAGGCTGAAGGCGGAGTAGCCCCCGAAGATCACGAAGTTGGTATCGAGGTTGAGCCTCCGGTGGAGGACGGCCAACGTCGCGGGATCGGTGCCGGTTTCGTAGTCCGGCATGGCGATCAGGGTGTCGACGACGCCGTAGGCGCAGAGGCCGAGGCCGGCCAGGCCGACTATGGCGCTTACGTTCGCGGTGGTCCTGCGAGCCTTGCCGGCCTTTACCGCCTTCTCGAGCCCGAGCAGCGCCGCCTCGCGTTGCAGCTCGAGATCGGCGATGCGCCAGGCGATAGAGTACTCCACGGCCGGGATGACCACGGCGCCCTCGGCGCCTGATACTATGGCGACGGCCTTGGAGAACGCCCAGTCGGGGTCGCCGACGCGGCGGGCTTCGACGATGTAGTCGCCGGCGGAGAGGACGTTCACCTGGTCCCATAGGAAGGGTAGGGCCTCGTCGTCTCCGTTCTTGCGTACGCGTACCTCGAGCCCTTCGCCGAGGCCGCTATCGTTCCTGATTCTCAAGGCTCCGAAGCCCGAACCGCCTCCGTACCCGCCGGACGCTACGGTCCCCGATCCGGCGGTCGAGCCCGGCCGCATCGTCATGCTGGCGGTCACGCGGGCGGTGGCGCCGTGCGTCACGCTGGCGGTCAGGCGCTGCTGGTCCCAGTTGTCGCCGGTGAAGGACACCGAGTGGGAGCCCTCCGGGAAGAGCCCCAGGTCGTACTCGTCGCGGAGCCCGTCGCTCCTGGCGACTATCTTGCCGTCGACGGCTATCTGCACGTTCCTCGGCACCGACAGGGCGACGATGCGCCCGCCCCTGAACGCGGCCGTCGCGGTGGCCCTGGCCGCGGCGTCGACGGTGACCAGGTAGGGGGCGGCCCAAGCCTCGTGGTAGACGCTGAAGCTACGCGGCCGGGGCCAGGCCGCCGGCGGTGAAGCGCCCCGCGGCTATAGTCCCGAGCTCGCGGCCCGCGGAGTAGATCACCGCTCCGTCCGGGAAGCCCTCGAACGCCACGGTCGCGAAGCTCTCCTGCCGGTACGCGAACGACACGGCGTTCGGAACGTCGGGGTAGACGACCAGCTTGCGCGTCTCCTGGTTGTCCGAGTACTGCAGGGTGACGACGCGCTCGCCCTCGGCGACGCCTGGCAGCACGAGGGTCGAGCCGGCGGCTATCGAGCCGAGCGCCTTGCCGTCGACCAGCACGGTCGCCTCGGCCTGGGCGCTGACGGTCAGGCTGCCGAAGCGCGGCGCGCGGTAGTCGAAGCCCTCGCTCGAGGTCTCGCCCGCGCGCACGAGTATGGAACGCCGCTCCTCGGAGTCGCCGTAGATCACGCGCAGCTCGTGGACGCCGGCGCTCAGGTCCTTTAGGAGGAGCGGCTTGCCGGGATCGGCCGCGCCGAGGCCCCTGCCGTCGACCTCGACGTTCGCGCTCGTCGCGACGGCGACCGACACGGAGCCGTAGCTGGGCCGCAGGAAGAACGCGAAGCTGGAGCCGGCCTCGTTGCCGGGGATCGTGCCGAGGAGCGGCACGGTCTTGGTCACGTTGGCGCGGATGCGGTCGTACATGCTGTACGGGTCGAGTATCGGGTCGGCGTTGCGCTCGAGCGTGGTGACGAAGTAGCGGCCGAACTCGCTCTCGTCGGGCACGGTCTCCGAGGCGCCGGAGGTGAGCACCTGCCTGGCCTGCAGCCTGAGGGCCTTGGCGAAGTAGGCGCTGTCTATCGTCGGCCCGGCCCCGCGCGACACGTTGAGGAAGTCGCCCGAGAAGCAGGCGTCGGCGACGACGAGCACGCGCTGGGCCTTGAGCATCGACAGGTAGTTGCGTATCTGCTGGTTCGGAATCCAGCCTCGCTGGTCGAACACGTCCTTGACGCCGTCTGAGGCTATCCAGAAGCCGGTGCTCGACGCGTCGAGATAGCCGTGGCCGGCGTAGAAGATGAACAGCGAGTCCTCTTTCTTGAGCTTGCCTGGCAGGGTCTCGGCGAACAGCTTGCGTATGCCGGCGGCGGTGGCCGCTCCGTCGTACAGCTCGATGAACTCGTCGATGTAGTAGCGCGACGATAGTATGGACTTGACGTTCTTAGCCTCGGAGACCGCGTTGCGCAGCGAGTTCCATTCCTTGTAGCGGTCGATGCCGATGATCACGGCGTACTGGCGGCCGATATCGAAGGACGGGTCGCCGGTAACCTGGCGGGCCTGGACGGCCAGGCCGCGATCCTGCGCGGCGAGCAGCTGGACGGCGATGAGCATGACCGGAAGCATGATCGATAGGCGGCGGGTGACTGACGGTCCGATCGAAGCAGGGTCTCTCATGGCGAACCTCCACTTTTTTCGACACCCTAGTATAGACGCTTTTTTGACTGATTTAAGTAAAAACGTAAAAAAAAACGGCCGGGGCAGAGCCCGGCCGCCATATGACCGTTTTCGCCGGATCGCTCCGGCGTCGTCCTTATTCGCCTTCTTTCACTATCTCGATCTTGATGCCCTCGTTGACCTCGTCCGACTCCTTCGGGGGCACGGTCACGCGGAGGATGCCGTTCTTGAACACGGCCTTGACCATGGCCTGGTCGAACTTCTCGGCGGGCACGTAGTACTTCTGCTTCTCGATGTCCTTGAGCTTGAGCCGGCGCTTGAAGTAGCGCACGCCTTCCTCGGGGGCGGCCTCGAGCCCGATGCGGGCGGAGAAGACCATGTAGTCGCCCTGGAACGACAGACTGATGTCGTTCTCGTCGAAGCCCGACAGCGCGAACTCGAAGACCATCGAGCGGTCCTGCGTCAGGAAGATGTTCATCGGCGGGTAGGAGAAGCTCGGGTACCAGTCGGAGTTCTCGTCCTGGTCCATCATGCCGAACCACGGGTTCGAGCGCTGCGAGCCGGGGCCGCCGGGCCCGAAGTTGTCCTTCATCTGGTCGCCGAAATTCTTTGCGGCGTCGAAGATCTCGTCGAGCATCGACCCGATGTCGACGTACATGCGGTTGCCTTTCATAGGTATCCCCCTAAGGCGGTATCGTCTGCCCCTCCGTACGGAGCGGGCACTGCGGACCCGAGGGCGTCCGCGGGCCGGGACGGCTATCGCCGTATCCGGATACGTAAATGATACGAACGCTTTCCATAAAAGGCAAGCCCGGATCCTATGGAGGGACCCGGGCTCGCCGGCCGGCGGGGCGAGGCCCCGCCGCCCTCCGGTGACCCTCTTACTTCTTGGGCGGGTACATCAGCGGATAGGAGTTGGCCTTGCCGGCCGCGGCCCAGTCCTCGGGGATGACCTTCCAGTTGTCGTCGCGGGTGACCGTGATCGGGCCCGACTGCTTCTCGAACCACTTGAGCATGTAGAAGCGCAGGTCCTTCGTGGTGCTCGAGGTGACGAGCTCGAGCTTCTGGAGCTTCTCGGCCGGGAGGCCGACGCCCTTGGTCAGGTGGCCGCCGCCGCCCGAGCCGCGGTACGAGTTGATCGCGACCGAGTAGGTCTTGCCGAGCTCGAAGGGCGAGCCGTCGGCCATCGAGATGACCGTGATCCTGGAGCCGGCGGGCTTGGACACGTCGACCGTGTACTTGATGCCGGCGACGGCGTCGTAGTTGTAGGGCCTGGTGACCGTGTCGTAGTTGTTGTAGCGGGCGTTATAGACCGGCTTGCCGTCCTTGTCCTTGACGAAGGCGATCAGCTGGTCTTGCGGGCCGGTCATGGTGTTGAACTGGTTGCCGTAGTTGAATTCCATGAACTTGACGATCTGCTCGCCGGTCAGGTCCATCGTGTACATGAAGTTCTCGTACTTGTACAGGCTGAACATGTCGCGCACCTTGATAGTGCCGTCCTGCATGGTCGGCAGGTACGCGTACTGGTCGAGGGGGGCGGCGATCGATATCTGGGCCGGCTTGAGGCCCATGGTCGGGTCGGCGCAGAGCTCGAGCTGGATGCGGTTGATCAGGTCGACGAAGGCTGAATCGCCGAACATCGCCTCGTCGCTGTTGATCGAGCCGACCATCTTGCCGATCGGGCGCTCGACCCAGGCCATCAGCTCGGCCTTGGCGGGCTCGAACTTGGCCAGGAAGGCCTCGTCGGCGGCGACGCCCTTCATGGGCACGAGCGATCCGGCGATCTCCTTCTTCCAGGCCTTGGCCGCCTTGTCCCAGGTCATGGTCACGTCGACGACGGCCACGTTCTGGGCGCCGGAGAGCGCGCCGTAGATCGGCACGATCTTGCCGCTCGGGTCCTTGACTTCGACGTCCTTGGTCTTGGTCTCGGGGTTGTAGCCCATGCCTTCCCAGCCGGCGTGGTCGTGGCCGACGAAGACGACGTCGAAACCGGCTACCTGCTCGACGATGAGCTGGCTGGCGCTCTCGTTCTTCGGGGTAGCCTTGGTCTGGCCGCCGTAGGTGTAGTCGACGCCGGCGTGGAAGAGGCCGACGAGGAGGTCCGGCTTCTCCTTCTCGAGGATGATCGGCACCCAGCGCTTGGCGGCCTCGACCATGTCGAGCACTTCCATGCCCTCCCAGAAGGCCTTGGGCAGCTGCTCGGTGATCTTGGGCTCGATCATGCCGATGACGGCGATCTTGACGCCCTGGCGGGTGACGATCGCGTACGGCGGGAAGTACGGCTCGTCGGTGCCTTCCTTGTTGATGTTGGCGCAGATCATCGGCGCCTTGACTTCCTTAGCCAGCTTGTCGTAGACGGCGTGGCCGGCTTCGATGTCGTGGTTGCCTATCGTCGCCACGTCGTACTGGAGGTAGTTGAGCACCTCGCCCCAGATGTGCGGGACGGCGGTCTTCTCGAAGTTATAGTAGTAGACGGTCGGCTGGCCCTGGAGCACGTCGCCGTCGTCCATCAGCACGACCTCGCCGCCCTCGGCCCGCTTCTGGGCCACGAGCGTGGCGACCTGCGCCATCGACGTGTCCATCGGCTTGCCGGTGATGAAGTTATACGGGAAGATCGAGCCGTGGATGTCGGTGGTCTCGATAAAGGTGATCTTAAGCGGCGTTTCGGCGAACTGCTCGAACGGGTGCGCGCACGAGCCGAAGGCCAAAACGATCGCGAGCGCGGCCAGCGCCGCGAGGATCGTCCTTGCTGACTTTCGCATAGATTCCTCCTTAAGGATTCGTCTTCCGATTCTACGGAAGGGATAATGAGTATATACCCAAGCGGATCAATATCAAAGCGAAATAGCGTTAGGATTCGATCAACCGGCCTAGGTTCGTTGCGTGTTGACGGACTCGAAGAGCAGTGCGATTATCGATCGGGCTATTTTTTTAACGATTCTATAATCGGCTTCGGAGGACCATGGCCATGGGACGACGCCTTGACCGTTTCTTAAGCGCGTATGACCGGGAAGGGTTGCAGCTACGCAAGAAGGCGCGCATGGTCGTGATGACCTGCGTGGCCGGTAGCGTCGCCGCGGCGCTGATGACCGCGACGAGGGCCGTCCTGGCCTTCGATATCGTCAGCTTCGCGATGGGGCTGGCGATGATAGCCAGCGCGGCCGTCTGCGCCTTGCTGGTCCGGTCCGGCCGCTATACCTTCGGCGTCAACTTCATCATGGGCATGCTGTCGCTCGGCTTCTTCGCGCTGTCCGCGGTACGGCCCGCCGAGAACGCTTCCTTCTTGTACCTGAGCGCGCTCTACGACGCCTTCCTGCTATCGGCCCTCTGCCTGATAGCGATACGGACCTACCAAGTAGCCGTCTTCACCGTAGGCTACGTCGCGTCCCTCGTCGCGCTGTTCACGCTGAAGCGCGCCTCGATGGTCGATCCGGCCGCGCTGATGCCCGTGGACCTGGTCCAGGCGGTCGTGTTCACCGCGCTGACCGGCACGGTCGGCCTCCTGGTCATGCGCATGACCAACGGGACGATAGAGATCGCCGAGGCCGAGGCCGAGGCTAACGATGAACGGGCCGAGGGCATCAAGGCGGTCGTCGCGAAGCTCCACGCGGGCCTGGACTCGGGCGACGACCTGCTGGCCGCCTCGAGCTCGGCTCTGGCGTCGCTGCGGGCCGTGGAGCTCGCGGTAGCCGCTATCCGTTCCGAGGCCTCCGGCCAGCGCGAAGCGACGGAGGCCGCCAGGCGGCTGGGCGCCGAGACGACAGGGAAGGTCGCCTCGGCAAAATCGGACCTGGACTCGCACGACGCGGCGGTACGCAGCGCCGTCGCCTCTGTCGCGGCCATCGGCGATTCGATCGGCCGGCTGTCGGCCCTGGCCGCGCGGGGCCGCGACGCGATGGACAGCCTGGTCGGCGCGGCGGCCGACGGCGAGCGCAGCATCGACGACGCGAACGCCGCCCTGGCGGCCGTCGAGAAGGCCTCGGGCGAGATGCTCGGCATCGTCAACGTGATAGCCGGCATAGCCAGCCAGACCAACCTGCTCGCGATGAACGCGGCGATCGAGGCCGCCCACGCGGGCGCGGCGGGCAAGGGCTTCGCGGTCGTCGCCGACGAGATACGCAAGCTCGCCGAGGAGACCGACCAGAACTCCCGCTCGATCGCCGATAGCCTCAAGCGCAACTCGGCGGGCGTCGCATCCTCGATCAAGACGAGCCGCCAGGCGCGCGCGTCCTTCGGCAGGATCGCCGCCGAGGTGGGCGAGGCGAACGGCTCGATGGGCGGCATCCTCGACGGGCTCGAGGGCGTCCGGGCCGAGGCTGCCTCGCTGGGCGGCGACCTGCGGCGGGTGTCCGAGGCGTCGATGGCGGTCGCCGGCTCGATGGCCGGCGTCGAGGCCATGGCCGCCGAGAGCGGCGCCGGCCTGTCGGCCATTTCCGGCGGCGCCGAGTCGATCGCCTCCAAGGCCGCCGAGATCGCGTCCGAGTACGGGCGCATAGCCGCCGAGATGGCGAAGGTCGACGGCATTGGCAAGGAGACGGTCGCGCGCATCGGCTACGTCGACGGCGAGATGCGCCGCATAGATTCCGCGAGGATAGATCGGGCCGGCTCGTCTCGGGCCTGATCGAGGGGCGGACGGCTGTCCGCCATAGAACCGTAAAGGGAGGTTTCCGCTTGGATACGTACATGGCCTTCGCCCTGCTTTCGGGCCTGTTCTGGACGGCGACGTACGCGCTCATCATCTACCGCGGCTTCAAGGACAAGGCCCACGGCATGCCGATGTACGCGCTGGCGCTGAATTTCTCGTGGGAGTTCATCTACTCCTTCGTGACCCCGTCGCCGGGCGTACAGTGGTACATCAACATCGCCTGGTGCCTGTTCGACGTCGTGATCGTGTACCACTTCCTGCGCTGCTGGAAGGTCGACTATCCGGACCTGAAGCCGAAGGCTTTCTATCCCTACGCGGCGCTCGTCTTCGTCACGGCCTTCCTCCTCGTGCTGTTCATGCAGCTCGACGGCATGAACCCGGCGCTGTACGACCAGCGCGGCCACGCGCTCGGCATGGGACGGGCCTACTCGGCCTACGGCATGAACCTGATCATGGCGGTGCTGTACGTGGAGATGATCCTGAAACGGAAGTCGATCGCCGGCCAGTCGATCTACATAGCGCTGTTCAAGCTGATAGGCACGGTCTTCGCGAGCCTGTGCTTCGTCATCGCGCCGTATCCGAACGCCGCCCATCCCGGCACGCCGGCCCCGGGCGAGCTGCTCTGGCCGCTCCTGTACGCGGCCATCTTCGCCTTCGACGCCATCTACGTCGCGCTGGTCTATAATCGGTGCAAGGCCGAGGGCGTCAATCCCTGGAAGCGCGCCTAGCGCGACGACTCGCCTCCGCCGGGCCTAGGGACGGCCGTCCAGGCGGTCGAGCTCGGCCTGGGCGGCCGCGCGCTCGGCTTCGAGCCCGAGCTCGGCGCAGGCGTCGCGCAGGTTGAACCAGGCGTCGTAATAGTCGCGCCTGTTCGCCGTCGCGGCCGCGAACAGCCCGCGCGCCCTATCGTAGTCGCCGCGTCCGAACATCAGCACGCCGAGGTCGTTGGACGCCTCGGGGTGACCGGGCTCCAGCTCGAGGGCGCGCAGGTACGCCCGCTCGGCGTCGGCCTCCCTGCCCGTCTCGGACAGGGCCAGCCCGAGGTTGCACAGCAGGTCCGCTTCCTCGCCGCCGAGCGCCAGCGCCTCCTCGAAGGCGGCCCCGGCGTCGCGGGCCCGTCCGTCGCGCAGCCTCGCCAGCCCCAGGTTAAAGGCCAGCGCGGGCGAGGCGGGATCGAGCCTGCGGGCTGCGACGAAAGCCTGGGCGGCGTCGTCGTAGCGCCCCGCGTCGAGCGCGGCTATGCCCTCGGCCGCCAGCTCGGAGGCGCGATCGGCCCCGCTCATAACCCTAGAAGCCCCGGCAGGTAGACGCCCGCGGCGACGAGGGCGCCGGCCGGGAGCAATACCAGGAGTATCGCGTCGACTATCCAGTTGCCCTTCTTGGCGTCGGATAGCGCGTTGGCTATGAATATAGTCGCCACGCCGGCTATGAAGCTCATGTAGCGATAGGAGAGGAACGGGACGCCGGAGCTCAGCTCGCGCAGCCAGGCCATAAAGCCTATGTCGAGCGAGTTGGAGAAGTAGGCGAAGCTGGCCAGGTAGCCCATCAGCACGGGCGTATAGCGCTGGTCGGAGCCGAAGAACACCCTGAGGAAGAGGATCACGTAGAAGTAGATTACCAGGGCTACCGGGGAACCCCAGGCGCCGAGCCTCGTCGAGATCAGCTCCTGTAGCCGGGGCAACCCTATCATCGATAGGGCCGGGGGCACGAGGAGCAGGAACGCTATCCATCCGACGACGTTGAACGCGCGCTGCCGTACGTTTCCGGCGGGCGCCGGACTCTCTGTTTCGTTCATGACTATCCTTTCCGCGACGCGCCCGGCCCCTCGCGGCGGTCGGACGCAACCTTGTTAAGGAATATACACAGGCCCGGCCGAAACGCAAAGCGGCTGGCGCGGAACGGCGGGTCGGGCGCGGAGGGCGCGGAGGGCGCGGCTCGCCGTTCCGCGGCGCCGCCGCACCCGAGCCCCGCGGGCCGCTACGCCCGCCGGTCGAAGCCGGGCAGCCCGAGCCGGTGCGGCATGTTCGAGATGACGCCGTCGCAGCCGATGCGCAGCACGCGCTCCGCCTCGGCCGGGTCGTCTATCGTCCACGGCACGACCGGGCGTCCGCCTATCATCCTGCCCCAGGCCAGGCCGGCCTTCGTCGCCTGGCTCGAGCGCGGTTTCAGGAAGTCCGCGTTGCCTATCCAGCGGCCCTCGCCGCGCCTGAGGTACGGCGGAACGCCGTCGTCGACGCAGTAGATGATCGCGGTCGGCACCGTCGGGCACAGCGCCTTGAAGCGCTTGATCGCGATCGGGTTGAAGCTGGACACGACCACGCGCTCGGCGCCGTACCCGAAATCGGACAGCAGCTTGGCGAATGCCGCCTCGAGCCCCTTGTCCTCGGCCTTGCCGCTCTTGATCTCGATGTCGAAGTACAGGTCGTTCCCGAGCTCCTCGAACAGCTCCGACAGCAGCGGCGGCCGCTCCCCGGAGAACTCGGCGCCCTTCCACGAGCCGACGTCGACGGCCTGCAGCCGCGCCGCCGTCTCGTCCTCGACGACGAGATCGGTGCCCGGCGCGACCCGCTTCGTATTATGGTCGTGGATGACGATCAGCTTGCCGTCGGCGGTCAGGTGGATGTCCAGCTCGACGCCGGGCGCCTTCTTCTCCTTGGCGAGCCTGAAGGCGGCCATGGTATTCTCGGGCGCCTCGCTCGACAGCCCGCGGTGGGCGAACACGAGCGGCCTGTCCCGCTCCGGTAGTGGTCTCAGTCTAGCCATGATGGTCTATTCGCTTCCTTCTTTTAGCTTTCTCTTCAGCGCCGCGAGCGCGTCGTCCGCGCCGAGCGCCGCCATATCCGAATCCAGCTTGGCCGAGCCGTCGTCGTCCCTGTCGTCGGGCGACTGGCCGGCCGCCATGCGCAGCTGGGCCAGGAGCAGGTCCGGGTCGACCGAGCGCTCCGAGGCGCCGGCCATAGGCAGCTTCTCCCTGATGCGCGCGACTTTGGCGGCAAGCTCGGCCTTCTCCGCCTCGAGCGCGTCGCGCTTGGCGCCGAGCTCGGCTAGCCTGGCCCGCGCCGCCGCCTCGAGGTCTGAGGCGCCCTTGGACGCGGCCAGCTCCACCCGCTTGGCCCAGAGGCCGAGCTCGTCGGCGAGGCCGGCGAGCTGGCGCTCGAGCGTCTTGAGCGAGGTCATGAACTCGAGGGCGTAGGCCTTGGCGTCCTCGGCCGACAGCCCCCGTAGATCGGTATCGTCCATCATCGCCCTAGAGCTTGAAGGTGGCGCCGACGCCGAGCTGGAGTCCTCCGTAGGAGCCGAAGAGGCCGCCGGGCGTCGGGTCGAGGATGCCGAGCATGTAGTCGCCCTGGGCCTCGATGAAGACCTTGAAATCGCGCGAGAGTAGGTACGATAGGTAGGCGCCGGCCGAGACGCCGTAGTGCGTGAACCACGGGTCGTCGCTCTCGGACAGCTGCTCCTCGATGAGGCGGATGATCGCGTTGGTCGAACCGCCGACGCCTGCGCGGGCGCCGATCTCGATGCGGCGGATGAACGTGTTGACCTGCCCACCGACGATCACGTTGATCGGCATCCACATCTCAAAGTCGGCGATGGCCTGGATGGCGGCGTACGGCCTGAATCCGTAGAAGCCGCGCGTCATCTCGGTACGCGCCCCTATCACGAACGACGAGTCGTTTCCGGAGCCGCCCGAGAAGTACTTGTACGTGTGGGCGTAGACTGCCAGGTCGGCGCCGAGACGCGGAATCTCGCGCAGCTGCGTGTCCTTCTCGACTTTGGCCTTGGAGTAGAGGATGGTGCCCTTGGAACGGGTAGTTCCGACGTCCTTGATGACGATGAGGCCCATCTCGCGCTCGTCCACGAAGCCCTCGAGCTCATCGACGACGATGACGGCGTACTCGTCGCCTTTCTTGATGCCCATGTTGGAGCCGAGCTGTATATCGACGCCGCCGAGGCCGGAGGCGAGCACCCTGGTGACGTTCTGGAACTGGGAGATCTTGCGGATTTCGTACTGGAGCTGCATCGGGATGCCGTCGATGGCTTCCTGGACCGACTTGTACTGGGTCTCGCGGCTCGTGCCCTGGGTCTCGACGTTCGCTATGCCCATCATCGTGCCGTCGGCGACGTTGATGAAGCTGACGTTCGTCTTGATATCGGTGCGCCATTCCTTATTGTCGACGTACTGGCTGTTGTAGCTCGTGACGACGGGCACAGCGATGATGAACGAGCCGACGAGGCGATTGAAGTCGGCCTCGGTCAGGAAGGCCTCGCCGAACTGGTACTTCTCGGGCAGCACGAAGGTGGATTCCTTCATCTGCTTCAGGATGGTGATGAACTGGTCGACGTCGCTCGTGGAGAAGCGCTTCTCCATGCCGAAGATGGTGAAGCGGCCGAGGTCGAGGAAGACCCGCTGTATGTCGATGTCGATGGTGCCGAGCGTCTCCTGCGGGATATCCCAGCCGTAGAAGCCGAGCGAGAAGATGGCTATCTCCTTCTTCTCGCTGACCTCGGGCTGCCCGAAGGCCGCCGTCGCGGCGGCGACGAGTAGCAGGGCGACGATAGCCGCCGTCGGTATGCGTTTCATGATTCCTCCTGATGGCCGAATGTGCCTAGCTCGAATAGTATAGAGCATGGCGACCGCTTTTGCGAGCGGCGGCGACAGCCCTCTCAGGAGGAACTGGCGACGAGAGGCTCTCCCGTCGCTTGTGGCTATTCGGCTACAGCCCCGCCGCGAGCGCGGCTATCGCCGCCCCGAAGTCGGCTCGGACGGATCGGACGCCGGCCGGGAACTGGGGGTGCGCCGGCGACAGGTCGAGCACCGCCTCGATGCCGGAGTCCTTGAGCCCGTCCGCGGCCGCCTGGGCCCAGGCGCCGCCGACGGCGAGTATGGCTATCCTGACGCCCATGCGCCTGGACAGGTCGGGCAGCTTCGAGAGCGGCAGCGCCCTCGCGCCGTCCCGGCCGACCGAGGCGCCGACCAGGGCCGGATCCGGCTCGAATACCGCTATCGCCTTGAAGCCGTGCGCGGCGAGGCTCTCGTCGGCCAGGGCCGCGTCGGCCATCGGGCCGGCGCCGATGACGAATACGTCCTTCGACGAGGTGGATCCGAGGGCCGCGTCCAGGGTGGCGATAGACTGCGCCACCGGGAAGCCGTACTTGGCCTTGCCTACGAGGCCCGCCTGGGCGAGGTCCTTGCGCACCTGAACGGCGCACTGCCCGAGCCGCCTGGCCAGCGCGTCGGAGCTGACCCACTCGTCGCCCGCGGCGGCTTTTTCCTCGAGTATGCGCCTGTACAGCGGCAGCCGCTTGAGCGTCGGCAGCGAAATTCGCAGGGGTTCGATCATCGGCGCCAGTATAGGTTCCTTCCTCCGTCTTTCGCAATAGTTGTGTTTATATCGGTATCCGCGCTCGTTCGGCGACGCGGAGCCTGAAAAGAAGCCGCGCCGATCGGGGGGATTGACCGGCGCGGCTTCGGTACAGAGACCTATTTCATAGAGCGGCCGTAGTACGCGGCCTCGTAGATGCGCTTGACGTCGGCGACGGTCGGCGCGCCTGGGTTGGTCAGCGTGCAGGGGTCGGCGTGGGCGTTGGCGCTCATCCTGTCGAGCACGGCCAGGAACTTGGCCTCCTCGAAGGGCACCTCGGCGCAAGCCTCGAAGGTCGCCGGGATGCCGAGCTTGCCGTTGAGCCTGCGTACCTCTTCGGCGAGGTCGGCCACACCGAGGTCGCGCTCAACCTTGCCGTACTTGGCGCTCGACTTTCGGTTGAAGTCGATGATGTACGGCAGGAGTATGGCGTTGGCCAGGCCGTGGGTAACGCCGAACTCGCCGCCTATCTTGTGGGCCAGCGAGTGCACCAGGCCGAGCGAGGCGTTCGTGAAGGCCATGCCGGCCAGGGCCGACGCGTTGTGCATGTGGTAGCGGGCGTCCATGTCCTTGGGCGACGAGAAGGCCTTGGGTAGGTACGCGAGCACCAGCTTGATCGCCTCGACGGCGTAGGGGTCGGTGAACGAGGTGGCGGCGGTCGAGGCGACGGCCTCGATGGCGTGGCAGAGCACGTCCATGCCGGTGTTCGCCGTGACGGAGGCGGGCATCGTGGCAGGCAGGGCCGGGTCGAGTATGGCCAGGTCCGGCACCATGTCCGCCGCGACGATCGGGTACTTGATGTGCTTCTCGGTGTCGGTGATCACCGAGAACGCGGTGATCTCGCTCGCGGTGCCGCTCGTCGACGGGATCGCGACGAAGCGCGCCTTGTTCCTGAGCGGCGGCATCGAGCCGGGGGTGATGATGTCCTCGAACCTGATGCCTGGGTGCTCGTAGAAGCACCACATAACCTTGGCGGCGTCTATGGCGGACCCGCCGCCGATGGCGACGATCCAGTCGGGCTTGAACGCGAGCATCGCCTCTGCGCCGCGCCTGACGGTCTCCACGGACGGGTTCGGCTCGACGCCGCCTATGACCTCGCTCTCGATGCCGGCCTTGGCGAGCAGCGCGGCGGCCTTGTCCAGGAAGCCGAATTTCTTCATCGACGAACCGCCGGTAACGAGTACGGCCCTCGTTCCCTTCAGGGTCGAGAGGCGCTCGAGCGCGTTCTCTCCGTATACGATGTCCCGCGGGATCGAGAATGAAAGCGTAGCCATGGTGACCTCCTAGTCGCTTGGTAGCGATAAATCATATCGATAAAAGAATACTTAAAAAAATATTGAGTGTCAAGCGCGCTATCGGCTCGCCTCGCGGATCACTTGCGGGTCCCGGCCGGAACGCGCTATCGTTGGCCGATGGCCAAGGGATACCTGGATATAGAGGACGACATCGCCGCTATCGCGACGGCGCCCGGCGCCGGCGCGCTGGCAGTGGTGCGCGCGGCCGGCCCGGGCAGCGTCGAGCGCGCGGCCCGCGCCTTCTCCCGCCCAGACGCGCTCAGGGCGCTCGACGGCTACCGGGCCGCGTACGGCAAGATGGTCGACGGGGACGGGCGGGCCGTCGACGAGGTCGTGGCGCTCGTCTTCCGCGGCCCAGCGAGCTATACCGGCCAGGACGGCGTCGACATCATGTGCCACGGCGGCCGCGCCACGACCGACGGCGTGCTGTCGGCCCTCGAGGCGGCCGGCTTCAGGCGCGCGCTGCCCGGCGAGTTCACGTTCAGGGCCTTCTACAACGGCAAGATGGACCTGGCCAGGGCGGAGGCCGTCGGCGAGCTCGTGGCGGCGCGGACCGCGGCCTCCAGGGCCGACGCGTTCTCCAGGCTGTCAGGCGGCCTGTCCCGGGAGCTCGCGGCGATCAAGGCGTCGCTCGTCAGGATAGCGGCCGCCTTCGCCCTGCGCCTCGACTACGGCGAGGACGAGGCTCCGGAGGATATCGTCTCCGAGCTGCCTGCCATCCGCGAGGCCCGCGCCGCCTGCCTGGCCCTCGCCGACAGCTACGCCGTCGGGCGGGCCCTGCTCGACGGCTCCGTCGTCGCGCTGGCCGGCGCCGTCAACGCCGGCAAGTCGTCGCTGTTCAACAGGCTGCTCAAGGACGAGCGGGCTATCGTGTCGAGCCAGCCGGGCACCACCCGCGACTATCTCGAGGCCGAGCTCGACCTCGGCGGACTCCCGGTGCGCCTCGTCGACACGGCCGGCGTCCGCGACAGCGCCGACCCGATAGAGCTCGAGGGCGTCAGGCGCTCGCGGCTCGTCGCGGGCGGCGCGGACGCCGTCGTCTACGTGGTGGACGCGACGGCCGGGCTCCGGCCCGACGACTTGGCCTTCGTCGAGGCCGACCCGGCGGCGATCAGGGCCTGGAACAAGGTGGACGCGGCCGGGGCCGCCCCGGCGCCGGCCGGATGGATACCCGTATCGGCCGCGACCGGCGACGGCGAGGCCGCCCTGGTAGCCGCCGTCCGCGCGGCCCTGCTCGGCGGCGCCTCCGCGGACGCTTCGGCGCTGGCGTCCGGGGCGCCCCCGATGTCGGCCAGGATAGGCACGGCGCGGCACCGCGAGGCCCTGCTCCGCGCCGCGGCATCGCTCGGCGACGCCGCGGAAGCCGTCGAGGCCGGCGAGCCCGTGGACATGGCGGCCGTCGACGTGGCCGCCGCGCTCGAGGCGCTCGGCGAGATTACGGGCGAGACGACCGGAGAGGACGTGCTCGAGTCGCTGTTCTCCAATTTCTGCGTCGGTAAATAGAAGGTAATCGGTAGGAACGATGGATTACGAAGTCATAGTGGTCGGAGGCGGCCACGCCGGCATAGAGGCCGCCTTGGCGGCGGCCAGGCTCGGCAGGAAGACCCTGCTCATTACCCAGAATCCCGACGCGATAGGTCGGCTGTCCTGCAATCCGGCGGTCGGCGGCCTGTCCAAGGGCAACCTGGTGCGCGAGGTCGACGCGCTCGGCGGCGAGATGGGCCTCCTGATAGACGCGACGACGATACAGTACCGACTGCTCAACCGCTCGCGGGGGCCGGCCGTCCAGGCGCCGAGGGCGCAGGCGGACAAGTCCGCCTACGCCGCCGCCGCGAGGCTGGCCGTCGAGCGGCAGCCCGGGCTCCGCGTGTTCATGGATACCGTGACGGGCCTCGTCGCGTCGGCCGACGGCGCGCGCGCCCTGGGCGTCGTGACCGAGCGCGGCAACCGCATAGGCGCGCGCGCCGTCGTCGTCGCCTCCGGCACCTTCATGGAGGGCCGCATCTTCATAGGCGAGCACCGCGCGCCCTCGGGCCGCCTCGGCGAGGCCGCCGCCGTCGGCCTCGGCTCATGGCTGCGGGCGGCCGGCTTCCCGGTCGGCCGCATGAAGACCGGCACCCCGGCGCGCGTCAAGGCGTCCAGCGTCGACCTGGGCGCCCTCGAGCTCCAGCCCGGCGACGAGGAGCGTAGGCCGTTCTCGTTCATGAACGACGAGATGCCCGGACCCGAGCTGCCGTGCCGCATCACCTATACGAACGAGCGTACCCACGCGATCATACGCGCCAACATCGGCCGATCGCCGCTGTACTCCGGCGATATCACCGGCAAGGGGCCGCGCTACTGCCCGAGCATCGAGGACAAGGTGGTCAAGTTCCCCGACCGCGACCGGCACCAGATCTTCGTCGAGCCGGAGGGCCTGTACACCGACGAGCTGTACCTGAACGGCCTGTCGTCGTCGATGCCCGAGGACGTGCAGGAGGCCTTCATCCGGACGATGGCCGGCTTCGAGGAAGCCTACGTCGTCAGGCCCGGCTACGCGGTCGAGTACGACTACGTCGACCCAGTCGACCTGTACGCCAGCCTCGAGTCGAAGCGGATGCGCGGCCTGTTCATGGCCGGCCAGACGAACGGCACCTCCGGCTACGAGGAGGCCGCGGCCCAGGGTATCGTGGCCGGCGTCAACGCCGCGCTGTCGGTAGCCGGCGAGCCGCCGCTCGTGCTATCCAGGGCCGACGCGTACATCGGCGTACTGATCGACGACATCGTGACGCTCGGCGCGAAGGAGCCGTACCGCATGTTCACGAGCCGGGCGGAGCGCCGCCTGGCGCTGCGCCACGACACCGCCGACCGCCGCCTGACCCCGATAGCC
>ERZ795053.2665-NODE-2665-length-21218-cov-5.170344_pt1 | contig 21218 bp, 16 predicted proteins | sample MGYA00375137_ERZ795053 | MGnify/ENA primary metagenome ERZ795053 (study PRJEB30182, sample SAMN05720284) | activated sludge metagenome | isolation source: Anaerobic digester | place: Hong Kong | collected 2014-12-17 ...
TCTTCGACGAACCGGTGTCCACTTCGTCGGAAAATGCTCTAGAGCGCCGTGCGCTCTAGGAATTCCGCCCCACGTCGTCTAAGACTGCGGCGCCGTGCTCCACCAAGCGCCACCACCCCAAAGCAAGAATTCACCATGACCTCACCCCTGCCCGCACCGAAACCCGGAATTCTCGACATCGAAGCCTATGTGCCCGGTGAGAGCAAGCTGCCGTCCGGCATCAAGCCGGCCAAGCTGTCGTCCAACGAGACGCCGCTCGGCCCCAGCCCCAAGGCAATCGAGGCCTACAGGTCAGCGGCGGCGGCGCTGGAGCGCTATCCCGATGGTCAGGCGACGGCTTTGCGCGCAGCGATCGCCACGCGTTATGGGCTCGATGAAAATCGGATCGTGTGCGGCGCCGGCTCGGACGAGATCTTGAGCATGCTGGCGCATGCCTATCTGGGCCCGGGAGACGAGGCGATCTACACCGAGCACGGCTTTCTCGTTTACCGCATTGCCATCCTCACCAATGGCGCCAACCCGGTGGTGGCGCCGGAACGCGACCTCAAGACCGATGTCGATGCGATTTTGGCGCGCGTTACGGCGAGGACGCGGATGGTGTTCCTGGCCAACCCGAACAATCCGACCGGCACGTACATTCCAATCGATGAAGTACGCCGGCTGCGCGCGGGGCTGCGTTCCGACATTCTCCTGGTGCTCGATGGCGCCTATGCCGAGTACGTGCAGCGCAATGACTATGAAGCGGGCATGGAACTCGTCTCGACCACCAACAACACGGTGATGACGCGAACCTTCTCCAAGATCCACGGACTGGCGTCACTGCGCATCGGCTGGGGCTATTGTCCGGCACAGGTGGCGGATGTGCTCAACCGGATCCGCGGGCCGTTCAATCTGTCGAGCGCGGCCATCGCGGCGGGAACCGCGGCAATCAAGGACGCGGCGCACATGGAAAAGGCGGTCGCGCACAATGCCAAGTGGCTGGCCTGGCTGACAGCCGAAATCGGCAGCCTTGGCCTTGTCGTCACGCCATCGGTTGCCAACTTCATTCTCATTCACTTCCCGCGCGAGGCTGGCCGCACGGCACGCGATGCCGATCAGTTCCTGAAACCCAAAGGCATCATCTTGCGGATGGTCGCCAGCTATGGGCTGGGGCATTGCCTGCGCATGACGGTCGGCACGGACGACGAAAACCGCCGCGTGGTGGCAGCGCTGGCTGAGTTCATGGGGGTGCAAAGCTGATGGCCAACACACCAAAACCAATGTTCAAGCGGCTGGCGTTGATCGGCATCGGCCTCATCGGCTCATCGATCAGCCATGCGGCGCGCCGCCATGGCGGGCTGGTGGGTGAGATTACCGGCTGCTCGGCGACGGCCAAGACGCGAGAGGCGGCGCTGAGCCTGGGTCTTGTCGAGCGCGCCTATGCCAGCGCGGCCCAAGCCGTGGCCGGCGCCGATCTCGTCATCGTTTGCACGCCTGTTGGCGCGTGCGGGCCGATCGCCAAGGAAATCGGGCCCGCTCTGGAAGCAGGCGCCATCGTCTCGGACGTCGGCTCGGTGAAGACGACCGTTGTCACCGACATGGCGCCACACCTGCCGGACCGCGTGCATTTTATTCCAGCCCATCCGATCGCCGGCACCGAGCGCTCGGGGCCGGACGCGGGCTTTGCCGAGCTGTTTGACAATCGCTGGTGCGTCCTCACGCCAGCCGAGGGCACGTCGAGCGAAGCAACTGACAAGCTCGCCCGGTTCTGGCGGGCGCTCGGCGCCAATGTCGAGATCATGACGCCCGAACACCATGACCTGGTGCTGGCGATAACCTCGCACCTGCCCCATCTCATCGCCTTCAACATCGTCAATACGGCCGAGCACCTCAAGCGCGTCACCGACTCGGAGGTGATCAAGTTCTCGGCCGGCGGTTTTCGCGATTTTACGCGCATCGCCGCTTCCGATCCGACCATGTGGCGCGATGTCTTCCTCAACAACAAGGATGCGGTCCTGCACATGCTCAAGCGGTTTGGCGAGGGGCTTTCGGTGCTGGAGGAGGCGATCGTGGCTGGCGATGGCGCTACACTCCACCGGCTGTTCAACGAAGCCCGCGTGGTCCGCCGTGGTATCGTGGACGCGGGGCAGGACACCGCCTCGCCCGACTTCGGCCGGGGGGCGCCGCAAACCTCGGCTCGGCGCGGGAGTTAGAGCGCCGACCGGCTTGATGTTGGGACTCAAATTCGCCGCGGCAGATTGATCCCGATAGATCGTCGGGCGCTCGAACCTCCCGCTTCTTGTTAGGTCTACGCTTGGTCCTTCTTGCCAGAATGAATGTTTCGCCTCACGATCTTTGGGTTTTCGGCTACGGCTCGCTGATGTGGCGGCCGGGCTTTGCCCATGTGGAACATGTGCGCGCGCGGCTCACCGGCTATTCGCGACGGTTCTGCGTCGAAAGCGTGCATCATCGCGGTTCGCTGACCCGCCCGGGACTGGTGCTCGGGCTTGACCGGGGCGGGGTCTGTGACGGCGTGGCCTACCGGGTGCCGGCGCGCGATACGCCAAGTGTGCTGCGCTACTTGCGCGCCCGAGAACAGGTCAACGGCGTCTATCGCGAGGCCCTGCTGCCAGTTGAAATCGCAGGAGACCTGCCGTGCACGGTGCGGGCTGTAACCTACCTCGTCGAGCGGGCGCACCCCAGCTATGCGGGCCATCTTCCCATCAAGATACAGGCACGGCTCATCCGCGGCGCCAGCGGCCTGTCGGGCGCCAATCTGGATTACGTCATCAACACCTCGCGCCACATGGCCGAACTGGGCATCCGCGAGCGCCAACTGGAGCGGCTGATGGTGGAGCTGGGTGGATTTTTCGCACGCGGAGCGTGCCAAGGCTTGGCTTGGCCGCGCGCCGAAGTGCTGCGGCGCGTGGCTCTGCGTCAGGGGCTGGCGCCGGGAATGGTGCGACGGATGCGCCCGGATGCGCGGCGGCGTTTTGGCTATCGCCAGAAGATCAGCGCGGCAAATTCGAGCACACCAGCTGGCTAAACGGCCATCACCCACTCACGATCTGGCAGATCGGCAGACGACGCCAACCCACCATGCGCCAGCGCCAGTACCAGTGTCGGTGTCAGTGCTGGGTGAGAGATGTATAGGCGTCTGTCGTGTCGTAATGACCGCACTGTAAATCAAATGCAATGCGCTTGGCTTCGCGGTCGCTGTCGGCAAGAAGGTGAACATGGACTTCGTTGGCACCCAGAGTGGCGCCACGCTGGCGGATCTCTGCCAGGTTTAGCGTTGGTGCATTGCCTGACAGCAAGCCGATCTCCAGGATCGTGCGATGGCCGCTTTCGTCGCGGTTGACCAGGATGAAGTTGCCCGAACTCAAAGCCGGGCAGTCGAGCAGCGTATAGATCGTATGGACATAGCGCTGGCCCGATGCACCATTCCAGAACTGGAACCGTTGCATCAACTCTGCAGCCTCTGCGCCGCGATCTCTTGTATGCTCGTTGGTGCTGATCATCCGCGACCTTGCCCGGCTGGCGCGGGCTGCTTCGAAATTGATGATACGCGCACTCATGACTGCTCTACCCCAAATACCACTCATCACTCGAACTCGACGCTGCTGTGGCGCCTGTTCCATGCGGCGCAGTGTGCCGAAAAGTTCTAGCTGAATTATGTCTCTGCCTGAGACTTCTCCAGATATGGTCAATTGCGCGTAAATGTATGTTTCATGGGCGCTTCCGGTTATGCAGGCCAAGGTCTTAACAGAGTGTTGCGGGTGCACGCACCTGCCCCCGCCAGCGCTCCGTTGACTGGGTTGTGTTGCCTGTTCGCATCTGTTGCACGTTGGGACGCCGCACGTTGGAACGTTGCGCGTCGGAAAGTTGCGCGCACGGCGTTCATAAACACGCACCCGCTTCATCGCCCCCAGCCCCCGGCGTGCAAACTCCCCATGCGCAAAGAAGGGTGAGCGCAAAGGAGGGCGCGCGCGGCCATGCGGAAACAACGCCTGTGAAGCACCACCTGTGGAAGCACCGCCTGTTATCGCCCGGCGCTGCGCCGTCGACGCCCCCACCTCCCGTTCATCCGCATTTGGAAAAGCCGCAATCGCGACAGACCCAACAGCCCTCCTTGCGATCGAGATGCGCAGATGAGCAGCGCGGGCAAAAGCGCGTCGGACGCGACTGTGCAGCGGCCTCCACCTCATCGACACGAGCTGGTTGTGTAGGCCGACCGACCGCAGCAGGACCCGCACCACCGCCGGGCGCCAACTGCTCGATCTCGACATCGGCGCTCTGTTCGTCCGCGATATCAAGCGTCCGGGCGCTGCTGGCGAGAAAACCGATCTCGATCATGTGGCGCTCGATGACATCGCCAATGGCCGCGAGCAGGCTGGGCACGTAGCGACCGCCCATCCACTGTCCGCCCTGCGGATCAAACACCGCCTTTAATTCCTCGGCGACGAAGGCAACATCGCCACCACGGCGGAAGACGGCCGAGATCATCCGGGTGAGCGCGACGGTCCAGGCGTAGTGCTCAAGGTTGCGCGTGTTGATGAAGATCTCGAAGGGGCGCCGGCGGCCATCGCGTTCGATATCGTTCAAGGTGACGTAGATCGCGTGGTCACTGGCTGGCCACTTCAGCTTGTAGGTGTAGCCGGCCAGCACGCTGTCGCGCTCAAGTGGTTTTGACATGTAGACGACGTCACCGGCCACAGGTCGCAGGTCAGACTGCCCGCGCGCCGTTCCAACGGCGGCGACGGAAACCGGCGGTACCGATTTAGCGTCACTTGGCGCTGCGGCTTGTCCGGTGCGAACTCCGCCGGCGCCCAGCTCCGCCGGCCCTTGGCTCTCGCCCGCACCCGGTTCGCCACAGCAGGTCGCATCCGATTCCAGCACGGCGCCGCGGACCGGACTTGGCCGGAAGGTGGTGCACCCCTTGAGCCCCAGGGAATCGGCTTCCAGATAGATCGTCTCAAAATCAGCAAAGCTCATCTTGGCGGGTACGTTGATCGTTTTGGAGATGGCACCATCGACGTGACGCTGGAGCGCGGCCTGCATGGCAAGGTGCGCCAACGGGCTCAGATCCTTGGCGCGAACAAAGGCATCGGGTAGCGGCCCCTCACCGGAATAGCGGCTGCGATAGAGGCGGTAGGCATAATCCTCCACGGTCTCCTCGCGGCGTGAGCCGCTGGGATCCAGCACATGGCGGTGATAGCGAAAATCGAATACCGGTTCGATGCCGCTGGAGACGTTGCCGGCAAGCAGCGAGATGGTGCCGGTTGGCGCAATCGAAGTAAGGCAGCCATTGCGCAATCCGTGCCGGGCAATGACGGCCCGAGAGGCTTCGTCCAGCGCCCGCACATTGGGAGCGGCCAGGATGGCATCACGGTCATAAAGAGGGAAGGCACCCTTCTCGGCGGCAAGTTCCGCGCTGGCCCGGTAGGCAGCGTTCTGGATCTGCCGCATCCAGCTTTCGGCGGTCCTGACGCCGGCCTCACTGTCATAGCGCAGGCCGAGCAAAATCAGCGCATCGGCAAGCCCCGTGACGCCAAGGCCAATGCGGCGTTTGTCGTGCGCCTGCCGGCGCTGCTGCGCCAAACGATAGCGTGAGATCTCGATGACGTTGTCGAGAAAGCGAACGGCTGTGCAAACGCGGCTTTCCAGGCGCGCCACATCGATCGCAGCATTGGGTTCGAACGGGTTGTTGACCAGCGCGGCAAGATTGATCGAACCCAGCAGACAGGCGCCATAGGGCGGCAGGGGCTGCTCACCGCACGGGTTGGTCGCCGCAATCGTCTCGCAATAAGCAAGGTTATTGTTGGCGTTGATACGATCGATGAAAATCACACCCGGCTCGGCATAGTCGTAGCTGGCGCGCATCATGCGGCGCCACAGGGCTCGCGCCTTGAGCGTGCGATAGATCTTGCCGTCGAATACCAGATCCCATTCGCCATCGGCACGCACCGCCGCCACAAAGCGATCGCTCGCCAGCACCGACAGATTGAAGTTGGCAAGCTGGCCGGCACCCGCCTTGGCATCGATAAACGCCTCGATGTCGGGATGGTCCGCCCGCATGCATGCCATCATCGCGCCGCGACGCGCACCAGCCGACATGATCGTGCGGCACATGGCATCCCATACTTCCATGAAGCCGACCGGACCTGCCGCGTCCGCTCCTATCGAGCGAACCAGCGCTCCCTTGGGCCTCAGCGTGGAAAAATCCATGCCGACACCGCCGCCGGCCTGCATGGTCAGCGCAGCTTCCTTGAGGCTATCGAAGATCCCGCCCAGGTCGTCGGGAATGGCCCCCATGACGAAGCAGTTGAACAACGTGACGTCGCGGCCGGTGCCGGCGCCTGCCAAGATGCGACCGGCCGGCAGGAAGGTGAGATCGGCCATCGCCTCGCCGAAAACCTGCGCCCAGCGCTCCCGCACACGCTTGCCGCCCTTTTCCACCGCTGCGGCTGCGGCAGCGACACGCGCAAATGTCTCAGACAGCGAAGCCTCTTGTGAACCGTCTGCACGGGTCAGGCGGTACTTGGAGAGCCAAATCTCGTTGGCAATCGGCGCCGTGCAAGAGATCTCTTCGGGTGCTGCTGCGGACATGACGTTTGGGAACCAATAAAGCCTTAGAAGCGAATGCATCGGGCGCGTACGGACCCACAGAATATGGGTATCGCACACATGAGTCAACAAATGTTCTCTTAAAAATCACTAAATGTTCTTGTTTGGTCTGCGCATGGTATTAGTCCGCAAGCCATACTCGATACAGCTCCAAAGGAATGGCTCTTTGATGAATGGCGCGCTGGTGCCTGTTCCGGCGACGCGGACATTTGGTTTGGCGCAAAACATGCTCCCCAACAAGAAGCCAATTCGGCGGCCAAGCGCGCGAGGCGCGCTCAGCTGTGATCCCGGGTTACGAATGACGGACGATTTGGTGGTTTACCCACGCACCGCCACATGGCGCACGTCCACACACGACGCAGCGCCAACTCAAGGAGGCGAACTCGACACCCCTCGGTCCGCAACCCAACTTTGCAGACCGTAAATCAGAAATCGCCCTTGGCGCCGCGCTCCAGAATGGCCTGCATAATCTTTTTCACACCGATCGCTTCTTCCTTCAGCTCGGGGGGAAGCGGTTTGCCGCCATGAATCATCATGTCCATGTTGAGTGTGTAAAGCCACAGCCTGCCGGTCTTGTCTTCGAGCAGTGAGATGCGGCACGGCAGATAGGCGGAAAAGGCGTCGGAGTAGTCAATCATCTTAGCCGCGGTCAGCGGGTTGCAATAAAGGTAGATGTTAAGCTTGCGCCAGGGTTTGCCCTGCATGGCGGCAACCTGATCACCCAGCGGCAGTTCGCCAACACCCTTGATGTTCATTTCGGTGGCGACCGACTTGATCGACTGATCGACCTCCTCGAACGTCAGGCCTTCTTTCACCTGCGCCTTCCACACCGTCGCCTCGGCGGCATTTCCGGTGGCAATCAATTTATCAGCCATCTCCTCGTAGGTTTCGAGTGCCTTGGGATCAAACTCCTCAAACTTGGCGATGTCGCCGCGGTGGCTGGCATACATATACCCGCTACCAATGATGGCGATCAGACCGATGAGCGCCAGAACATTGCGAATGAAAGCGAACATAGGCGTTTCCCTCGTATCAGAAGATTTATTGGGTCGCAGGCTACAGCCGCCACCGGACCACTGCTTGAGTTGCAATGATGCGAATATCAAGTGTTTTGCGCAACCAAAACCTCCCCGCCGCACCCACCAGCGATAGTTGTGGGCATAATGCTGCGTCGCAACAAACCGAGACGCCACAGGCACCCTAGCGAGCGGCATATTCACGCAATCGCATTTTTTGATTGAGCAGAGTGCGGGCTTTAGGACACGGTGTCCAAAATGCTTGATCCAAGATGCTTGGGTCCGGCCCCTAGAGCATTCTTCGGCGACGTGAACACCGGCTCGTCGAGGAAAATGCGACCAACAACAACCTGGAGCGCCGATCCCTTTCCATCGAATCGAAAAGCGCTCCGGCGGCCAACGCGCGCACCGGGAGGACGACCCAATGAAGCAGCTCATGATCGAAATGATGACGATGATGATGCCCTACATGAAGCCGCTGATGTGGCTGGGCGTCGTTACTGGCGCGCTTGGCATTGCGCTACTCCTCGCCCACATGCTGTTCCGGTCGAACACGGGCGGATGGGTACTGCTGGCCGGGCGCGTGACGCTTGGCTTTGCAATCTTCTTTTTCGCCTGTCAGGCCGCCGGCTTCTTCCTTGGGGCAGCCCCCGGCATCAATTTTGGTGACTTCAGCAAGATGGAATTCAACATTGTGCCGTTCTGGCAGATCGGCGCCGGTTTCTTTGTGGCAGCGCTGGTGTTGGGCTTTTTCGGAGGACGCTTGCGCACAGCGTGAACAGTCCCGTCCCCAGCCGAACCGTTACAACCTGATGGGCATAAAATTCGGCGCCGGATCGCAAGATCCGGCGCCTTGTTGTTCGTTATGGGGTGCTGCGTGGGCAGCACAACATCACTTGACGCGCTTGAAGACGCCGGAGGCGCAAGCGCCAGCCGCCGTGCAGCCGTCCATCTTGAAGGCGTCCGGACCGTCCTGCACCATCTTCGCGTTGTAGGTCTCGCCCGTCATCGGGTGAGCGATCTGGCCAACGAAAGCTCCGTCCTTCGGCTCCAGCTTCGATTTGACCATTTCCATGCCCTTGTTCTTGGGACCATCCGTCACAACGCAGGACATGCCGTTGGCACCACCTTCCTTGCACTCGATTGTGAAGCCTTCCCAACCCCACTTTCCGACCATCGGGTTGGCCGCAAAGGCCGACGTCGCCAGACCAAGAGCTGCAAAACCGACAACCGCAGCGAAAGCCTTCTTCATGACGTTACTCCCTAGAAACCCCGGATCCCCTGTTACATGGTCCGGTTGAGCTGATCAAAATCACCCCCCACGGTGAAACGTGCCAACCGTGGCGAAGTCACCCCTGCCGCACGGGGCATGGGAGCACTTGGTTAACACATTCCTACATTCGAATGAATGATATTCGGCGTTATCGATGATGTTCCAAAGAAGCTACCGATGGCGCGCGTTGATGTGCAGGTCTGGCTAGAACCGGCGTGGCGCTGCAGCGCAGCAACAGCCATGAAAGCAGAGGTCCTGCAAACTAGTTCTTGAAAAGATTTCATGACTTTGTCTGTAGACCTACCCAGGGTTGGACCGCCTTTTTTGCACGGCACAAGCAACCCCAACCGACCGCTTCTGCTTCTCGACAAATCGTCGCATTGCTCGCGGAGGACTGGCCACGAAACCAGCCAAGATGCATTATATTCGTAATTGCGAATACAATGCTTTTAGTCGACCGAGTAGGTGAACCCATGTCCATGACCCAGCCTTTGCGCTTCCGATTTACGCGCCAGACGCGCGCCCTGGCATGCGCGGCCTGGGCGGCTGCCGCCATATTGGCCCCGTCGGCGGCCATGGCCGACACGCTGGTTCTGGTGCAGGGGTATTTGGGAACCGCCGGCAGTTGGCGCGCCAGTGGCATCGCACCGATCCTCCATCAGCGCGGCTGGGTTGATGCAGGACACCTATTCGTGGGGCCGGACGGGCGGCTCAATTCAACGTTACCTACACCCAGATCCAAAAATCGCCTTTACACGCTCGATCTGCCAACAGAGGCGCCAATCGCCCTGCAGGCCCAGGTGCTCTCCACCAATATTGCCGAAGTGGCGCGGCGCCATCCCGGCGAGAAGATTTCGGTAGCGGCCCATTCGGCCGGCGGTGTTGTTTCGCGCTACGAGATGGTCACCAACCCGAGGACACAGATCAACACGCTGGTGACGATCGCCAGTCCACACCTGGGCACCTCGACGGCCGAAGTCGGCTCGATGATTGGTCACTCGCCGCTGTCATGGATCGCCCCGTTCTTCGGTGCGGGCACGATCAACCGTTCGCAAATTCTCTACCGCGATCTATGGCGTGATGGGCCCTTTACGATGCTCGGGTGGCTCAACCGGCAGCCGCATCCCAAGGCGCGCTACGTTTCGGTCATCCGCACCACGGACGTGCGCGCCCCTTATGCCGGCGATAGCGTGGTGGCAGGCTGGAGCCAGGACATGAACGTGGTGCCGGCCCTGGCAGGGCGGGCAGAGCGTTTCGTATCTCCGGGCGATCATGGATTGCGTCCCGACGACGGGCTGCTGATTGCCGATATCTTGGCACCGCACCCAATCCAGGTTGCCAGGCATTAGAAGCGCTTCATGATGAGGTGGAAGCGCTCAGGCCGCGACTGCGGCCTAGAGCGATAACAGATCAGATCGTGGGCGTCAGGATCTGCAGGCGCTGCATGCGCCGCCACAACGTGGTGCGGTCAACGCCCAGCAGCTTGGCAGCGGCAGAGCGGTTGCCATTGGCCTGAACCAGCGCATTCTCGATCTCACGGCGCGCCACGTCGTCCTCGTCGACGTCGCCTGCGCTACTTTCCGCGGGATGCTGGACCGCCTTGTCCGCACCTGACCACATCTGTTTGGCCAGCACGCTCATGCGGATTTGCTCGGGCAGGCTTTCTGGCTTGACCGTTCCATCCACCGCACAGATCAGCGCATGCTCGACGGCGTTCTCCAGTTCTCGCACATTGCCCGGCCAGTGATAGTTCATCAGGATCTGCAGTGCCTCAGCACTGCATGAGATGCCGGCCGGATAGCCGCGCGCTTCTAGATTGTCGCAAAAGTGCCTCAACAGCAGCGGGATGTCTCCGCGCCGCTCGCGGATTGGCGGCACATTGAGCGTGAAAACGGCGAGCCGGTAATAAAGGTCAGCGCGAAAGTCACCAATGTCGACCATTTCGCGCAGATCGCGGTTGGACGCGGTGATGATGCGTATATTGACGCGCACCGTCTTGTCGGAACCAACCGGCTCGAACTCCTGATCTTGCAGAACGCGCAAGAGCTTGGCCTGCAAGTGCATGGGAATTTCGGCAATCTCGTCGAGGAACAAGGTGCCACCATGGGCCGCCTGGAAGCGGCCCGGCCGATCGCGCATGGCACCGGTGAAGGCCCCCTTCACGTGGCCAAACAGTTCACTTTCGATCAGCGTCGTGGGAATCGCCGCGCAATTGACCTCCACAAACGGTTTTTCGGCACGGCGGCTGAGACGATGAATGAGCCGGGCGATATGCGTCTTGCCGGTACCCGATTCGCCTTGCAGCAACACCGATGCATTCGAAGGGGCGACCTGATGCACACGCTCCAGCAGAGCCAGCACCTTGCGATCATTGGTGACCAGATCGCCGCGCGATCTGTCGATCAGCATCTCCAAACGCTGGCGTTCCGACACGTCACGCAGGATCATCAGGCGAGTCTTGCCAACGAGTTCACACGTCTGACAGCTGAGCAGCTCCAGATAACGGGGTTCTCCGTTCACGGTGATGCGCCTTTGGAAGCGCACGAAGTCTGTGAGATCGCCGCCCTCCTTGCCACCCCGAGCGGCCTCAGCCAGGGCCGCGTCGATGGATTGGCCTTCGGCAATACCCAGCACATTGCGCAATGAAGTGAGCGGCTGGTTGGGCGCAGCGCCGAGGAGCGCTGCCGCGGCTGGGTTGTGATAAATGATGCGACCGTCAAGATCGGCCACGATCACGCCCTCGTCGATGAACGAGACCACAGCCTCGAGCAGAACGCGCAGTTGATCGCTGTTAGGCGTCTCCAAGAGCCATCCTCCCGGCAAGAATGACCTATTCAGCCTGCCGAATTCTGGCGTTCGGACGAGGCGGTTGCGCCCATTGTTGCAACGCGTGAGGCGTTGCGCAACACTTTGCCCAATAACAAGTTTAAATTTTTCATTCAGAACAGATATTTATAAGAATATTTTAAGAGGAAATAGCGATACTGGCTGCAACCAGCGCAACATGACTTGTATGTGAAAATTTATATTTTACAATGGATTAACCCTTGGCACAGGCATTGCATTCGAGAAACCGAATATTCGTGTATCGTGTGCTTAATGGGGCGGCAAGACCCCTGAAGGCGGGGAGGAGTGCCGGGAATGGCATCATTGTTTTCAGCTGACTGGATGGAACGGTTTCGCGAAGCCTGGAATGCCGAACCCGCACTTGCCGGGGCGCTTGGCAAGATCGGCTTCAACTCCACCATCGGCTATGGATTCCGTGGCGAGGGGGCACCTCGCGGCATCCTGATTGTTGAAGATGGTCAGGCAATTCGGGCCAAGGCTTTCGAGGGCGAACACCTCGACTGGGATCTGCGCGCAGATCCCGAAATGTGGGCCCAGTGGCTGGCCGAGCCGCCCGGCATGGTCAGTCTGGGCATGGCCTACGCGGCCTCGCGCCTGCAGTTCGTGACCGGCGATTATGTGACCATGATCAAGGAACCGTCGATGGCCGGTCCGTTCATGAAAAGTTTCAGCGTTATGGCGAGGGTATAATGCGTCTTTTTGGTCTTTCTGCCACCGCGATCGCGGCCGCTGCCGTCGTTCTGGCCACATCAGGGGCGCACGCGGAGCAGTATCGCACCGCGCCGGTCACGGTCGACAGGACGGGGCACCTCACCACAGTCGGCGGCACCGTTGTTCCCTACAAGGAAATTACGCTCACCGCACAGTTTCCAGGCCAGGTCGAAAAGGTTGCCGGTCGCGAAGGTGATCCTGCGCGTTCCGGCCAGGTGATGGTCGCCATCAACGATGATGCGCTGCAAGCCAGCAAACGTGCCGCCGAGGCGCAGTTGATCGCCGCGGAGGCGTCATTGCGCAACGCCCACGTCCAGTACTCGCGCGAATTGTGGTCGCCGCGCACCGGCCAACCCAACGGCATGGCGCTCCCTTCGATGATGGACAGCTTCATGCGACCGTTCACCGGTCAATATGCCGGCGGCAACGATCCCTGGGTGCGGCGCTACGCCGACCTTTATGGCCAGGCCAAGGGCGTCGACGATGCGCGTACCTCGATTCTTGCCGCGCGCGCCAACATCGAGGAACTCAATGCCAAGATCCGCGACGCCAGCCTGACCGCACCCTTCGACGGCGTGGTCGTAAAGAAGCTGGTCGAAGTCGGCGACACGGTGCAGCCGGGCCAGCCGCTGATGCAGATCGCCTACGTAACGTTCCTGAGAATTCAGGCCGAGATCCCCGTCGGGCTCGTTTCATCGTTGCGGATCGGCGAATTCGTGCCCGCGCGTATCGATGTCGGCGGTGGCGTTCCGGTACAGGCGCGCGTCGCTCAGGTGTTTCCGATGGCCGATGCCTCGCGCCACACCGTCACCGTCAAATTCGACCTGCCCAGCGGCCTACCAGGCGGCCCGGGTATGTATGCCGAAGTCATGCTGCCTGATCCCTCCTCGCACGCCAGTGCACTGCCGACCGTGCCGCGCGAAGCCTTGGCATGGCGCGGCAGCCTTCCGGCCGTGATGATCTTGAAGGATGGCAAGCCAACGCTGCGCGTTGTGCGCGTCGGCGCAAGCCTGCCCGATGGGCGCGTAACGATCCTTTCAGGGCTCAGTGGTGGCGAAGAGGTGGTTCTCAAAGCCGAAAGCTCTGAGGGCGCCGCACCAACGCAGCAGGCCGGCACCGGAGACGTCAAGGCGCAGTGACCGATGCACTTAGCTCCCCTGGAACCATTCAGGGAGCAACGCAGAAAATCTTTTATACGGCAAAGCCGGCCGCCAGAGCCGACAAGTCCGCGAAACGCATGATGTGTGTAGAGTACGGGGATTGATCCGTGGCGAACGCCGGCGATAACACCAAGCGGCAAGACACAGAGCCAGCTCACAACCTTGGCGTCGCCGGGGGTATGACGGCGATGTTCATCCACTCGCCGCTGACACCCTTGTTCCTCGCGGCACTGCTATTGCTGGGGCTACTCGGCCTCATCATCACGCCACGCCAGGAAGATCCGCAGATCTCGGTGCCGATGGTGGACATCATGTTCTCCTTCCCCGGCGCCTCATCGGAACAGGTGGCTTCGCTCGCTACCGATCCTCTCGAACGCATGATGAGCGAAATTCCCGGCGTCAAGCACGTCTATTCCGTCTCGCAGCGCGGCGGCGGCATGGTCACGGTGCAGTTCGACGTCGGCCAGAAGATGGAGCCTTCGCTGGTCAAGCTCTACGACAAGCTGGCCTCCAATCTCGACAAGATTCCCCCGGGCGTATCGCAACCGCTGGTCAAACCGCGCGGCATTGACGACGTGCCGACAGTGACCTTCACATTGTGGTCTACCGATCTGGACGATGCGGGACTGCGTCTCGTGGCACTCGAGGTCATGCAGCGCCTGAAGACGGTGGACGATACGGCAAGTTCGTTCATCGTCGGCGGCCGTCCTGAGACGATCCGCGTCGAAGTGATGCCCGAACGGCTCAAGGGCTACTCGATCTCGGTCGGCCAGCTGGCCAAGACGATCTCGGCCGCCAATGACCGCTCCGACATCGGCACGACGGAAAGCGGCGGCACGCATTTTCGCGTCTATACCGGCCGCTTCCTGCAACATGCGCGCGACATCGAAAACCTGATCGTGGGCGTACGCAATGGCGCGCCGGTCTATGTGCGCCAAATCGCCAACGTGATCGAGGGGGGCGATGAATCCAAGGACCTCGTCCAGTACTTCTCAGGGCCCGCGGCCGACCAGGGCCGTCCCACCACGAAGGGCGCGCCAGCCGTCACCATAGCAATCGCCAAGAAGACCGGCACCAATGGCGTCACCGTCGCCGACGCGCTGATCGACAAGATCAATTCGCTGAAGGGCACGGTGATACCCGACAACATCCATGTCGAGATCACGCGCAACTACGGCGAGACGGCCAACGACAAGGTCAACGAACTGTTGTTCAAGATGTTCGTCGCGACGGGCGCGGTGTGTTTGCTGATCTACCTGTTTCTCGGCCTCAAGCCGACGATCGTCGTTCTCGTCGTCATTCCCGTCGTGATCCTGATCACCGTGTTCTCCGCCTGGCTGCTGGGCTTCACGATCGACAGAGTTTCATTGTTCGCGCTCATCTTCTCGATCGGCATCCTGGTCGACGACGCAACCGTCGTCGTGGAGAACATTTATCGACGCTGGTTGATGAAAGGCGGCATCGATACGCCGACCACCATCGACGCTGTTCGCGAGGTCGGCAACCCGACCATTCTGGCCACCTTCACCGTCATCGCCGCGCTGCTGCCGATGGGCTTCGTATCGGGCATGATGGGCCCCTACATGCTGCCAATCCCGGTGCTTGGATCAGTGGCGATGCTGTTTTCGCTGTTTGCCGCTTTCATCTTCACGCCCTGGCTCGCCATCCGCATCAAGCCGAGCCTCAAGGAACTGCACAAGATGGAGGCTTCGGAACACAAGTTCTCCAATCGGCTGCAAAGCTTCTACCGCAACGTCGTCGGCCCGCTGCTCGACAGCCCGGCCAAGGCGCGCGCATTCCGCATCGTGATCTGGGTGGTGTTCCTGGCCTGCTGCATGATGTTCTACACGACGCAAGTCACCGTGAAGATGCTGCCGCTCGACAACAAGCCCGAGTTCAACGTCGTCGTGAACATGCCCGAAGGCACGGCGCTGCCGGTCACCGCCAACCTTATCCAGGAACTCACCGACGAAGTCCTGAAGCTGCCGGAAGTAACCGCCGTGCAGACCTATTCGGGCGCCGCATCGCCGTTCAACTTCAACGGTCTCGTGCGCCACTACTACCTGCGCGACAAGCCATGGGAAGGCGATGTCCAGATCCAGCTTCTCAACAAGAAGAAGCGCCATCGCACCAGCCACCAGATCGCGGTGGAGGCGCGTGAGCGCCTGACGCCCATCGCCATCAAGCATGGCGCCAAGATCCAGGTCGTCGAAATGCCGCCAGGACCACCGGTGCTGCAGACCATGGTGGCCGAGATCTATGGTCCAGATGAAGCAACACGCCGCCAGGTGGCGAAGGATCTGGAGGCCATCTTCCAGAAGGCCGAGAGCATCGTCGACGTCGACAGCTACCTGCAGGCGCCGCACGACACCTGGTCGTTCGTCGTCAACCAGCAGAAGGCCGAATACCAGAATGTGACGATCGAGGACATCACCCAGCAGCTCGGCATGGTGATGGGCGGCAAAAAACTCGGCGCGGTGAAGGTCGGCCGCGAACTCGAACCGCGCTTCATCATCATCCAGGCACCGCTCGAAGTGCGCAGCCAGTTCAGCCAGCTGGGCGAACTTCCCATCCAGACGCGCGACAACCGGCTGGTGCCGCTGGCCGAACTCGGCACCTTCGTGCGCCAACCGCAAGACCCGCTGATCTTCCACAAGGACCTGCGCGCCATCGAGTACGTCACCGGCGAGGTTGCCGGCCGCCTTGCCGCACCCGTCTACGGCATGATCGAGATCTCGAAACTGCTCAAGGACTACAAGGCGCCCGATGGCGTGACGTTGTCGGGCACGCTGATCGGCCCGCCGTCAAATGATTTCACCTCCGGGTTCGAATGGACCGGCGAGTGGACCGTCACCTACGAGACGTTCCGCGACATGGGCCTCGCCTTCATCGCCGCCCTCATCCTCATCTACATGCTGGTGGTGATGGAGTTCGGCAACTTCCGCCTGCCGGGCATTATCATGGCACCGATCCCATTGACGCTGATCGGCATCATTCCCGGCCACTGGCTGTTTGGAGCCGAATTCACCGCAACCTCGATGATCGGTTGGATCGCGCTTGCCGGCATCATCGTGCGCAACTCGATCCTGCTCGTCGATTTCTCCAAGCACGCCATTGCCAACGGCACGCCGGTACGCGAAGCGGTGCTTGAAGCGGCGCAAACCAGAACGCGCCCGATCGTCATCACCTCCATGGCGCTGATCGCGGGCTCGGCCTCGATCCTCACCGACCCGATCTTCCAGGGCATGGCCATCTCGCTGTTGTTCGGGGCGATCGTCTCTACCGCGCTGACACTGATCGTGATCCCGATCGCGTGCAACCGCGCGGCCGGCGCCTTCTCGATCGTCAGCAGTTACGATGAGCCGCAAGGCGGGGCAGCCGTTCCGGCACTGGCGCACGCGCCCGCATGCGCCCCATCGAGCGCGCAGCCTGGGATCTTCAAGAAGCTCGGCAACGCCGCGGCAAACGCGGTGCGCGGATCAAATCGTACCGTTGGCGGTGTAAACCAGGCCGCCAGCACGGGCGCTGATGGAACCGCAAAACGCAATCTGCCCGGCTGGCTCGCCCCGCTCGCCGCGTTCGCAAGCCGGCTTGGTGCGTTCGTTGGCGAAGCCTTGCGTCATCTGTTCTCACCGGGCGTCATTCCCAAGGAAAAGCTGCCTTTTGCAGGTTTCTTCACCGCGATGTGGGAAGCGCTGGCACATCTGTTCGGCCGCACCACCAAACCGACCAGCGCTGCTGGTGGGCGCAAGGGGCCAAGCAGTAGCGGGTCGCAAGGCGGCACGGGTGGTGGTCTTGGTGGTGTCGGCGGAGCTGGTCCTCAGCCGCGTCCAACCGGACCGACGCCAAGTGGTGCGAGTGGCGGTTCAGGGAGCGGCGCGCCCGCGCCAGTTGCCAGCAGCACCGCCTCACAAACCAGCAGCGCACCTGCGCTCTCCACGCAAACGTCAGCACAACCGGCGCCTGCACGCGATCCCCAGCACGCGGCAGACACCTCGGTTGGTCGCGATGCGGCATCGCAAGCAAGCCGGGCGATTCTCGCCGCGACTGTTCCTGGTCGCACCACTGCCGCATCACAGGCTGCACAAAACGCCGTGCGGCTGGCACGCGGGGGTGCTTCTGCCCCCCTGCAGAATGCTGATCGTGCAAACGGTGCGGGAGACAGCAGCAATGATGGTCAGGATCTTCAGCAGATCATCGGCATTGGTCCGGTCGTCGCGGCGCAACTGAAGGCGCTCGGCGTGCGCGGTGTCACCGACATCGCCATGTGGTCGCACGAGGATATCGCACGGGTCGCCTCCACGTTGGCGATCAACGGGCGGATCGATCGGGAAGACTGGGTCGGGCAGGCCCGAGTTCTGATCGCTAATCAGGCGATTGAAATGGACGGTGACGTATGAACACGATGACACCCCGCCTCAAGCTCAATACCGCGATCGCGCTTGCCGCTGCTGGGTCATTGCTGTGCATTGCGCCAGACAGTGCCGATGCGCAGCCTCTTGGCGTGCACCCTGCAGCAGCACAGCCCGCACCACTTGGCACCGGCGGATATCCGCCACTCGGCTTCGATCCGGGTGGGGAAGCGGAAGGCCCCACACAGGCGCCATCGGCACCACCAGGGCCGTGGCCGACGTCACCACCGCCTGAGACGATGCCGCTTGGACCTTATGCGCCGATAACCGGTCTGCCATCCAAAGAAGCCGACACGGCTGCGAGCAAAGGCGACACGTCGGTGCCGCCAGCAGCTGACGCCAACGCTGCCGCGCCTGCCACTCCCGTCACCGCTGCGCCGACAGCTCCCGCGCAAGCCCCTGGCGCCGTCGTCCCCCCTTCCATGCCAGCCGATGCGACGACCACGCCAGCGCCAGCAGTGCCTCCATCTACCCCGCCAGCAGCGGTGCTCGCACCGCCTGTGGTAGCCCAACCCCCTGCACCACCAGCGCAAACGTCATCACCTGTTGTGCCTGCACCGATCACACCTCCTCCGGTCGCCACAGCTCCGCAACAACCCATGCCAGCCCCCACGCAGGGCGGCTACCCGCCACCAGGTTTCGTGCCGCCACAAGCGCCGCCAGTCACGGCGACGCCACCAGCACCACCGGCAGCAGCAACGACGCCGGCAAATCCTTCGCAACCGGCAGTGGCAGCGGCACCTGCTCCCGCCGCGGCGCCTTACGGCTATCCACCACAATGGGGGGCGAGTACCAGTCAACCGCAGGCGTATGGCCAGCCGGGCTATAGCGGATACCAGCCATGGGCCATGCAGCGGCCCTACTGGGCGCAACCACAGCCACCGGCACAGCAGATGCCGGCGCCACAACCGCCCCAGCAACAGATTCAGCCGCCAGCCCAGCCCCAGCAGCCAACACAGGCCCCCGCCTATGCGCCTCCGGCTCAGGCCCAGCCACAGTGGGGCGCGCCAATGCCACCACCCTCGACCAATTGGCAGCCAAGGCCAGCCTACCCGCAAGTGGGACAGGCGCCGCAGTGGTGGGGCAGGGCTGCACAACCTGCACCGGCATTGCCACCGGCTGGCACACAGCGCTGAGGAAACGAGAACAACAATGAACGTACGACTGTCGAGCGTGGCGATCTTTGCAGGGCTGGTGGCAACACCGGCGGCAAATCTCCATGCGCAGTCGAACCCCTGGTACATTCCACCACAAGCACCGGCACAAGCACCGACCCAGGCACAGCCTGGTTATCGCCTACAGCCGGGCTTTGCCATGCCGTCTGGCACTCCGGTCCAGCACGGCGCACCGCAACTGGTGCCGCAGGTCTATGTGCAGACACCACCCTATGGATTGGGTGCGGGCTACACCGTGCCCCAGCCGCAAGCACCCGCGACCATCCTCGTACCGCAAACCGTGGCGCCGTATCCGTACGCGGTGCCCAGCTCTGGCTATGCACAACGACCCGCCACGACCGGCACCGTCGCCAGCGCACCAACGATTGCCCCAGTACCGGCCTATGGCGCGAGCGCACCCCACGAGGCAGCGCCAACGCCTGTTCCACCGCAACAACCTGCCTTCGTCTACGTCGTGCCGCAACAGCAGCCGGCCACGGCTCAGGCCTATACCTACCAGCCGCAGGTCCAGGTCTTCGGCAACTATGCCCCGCTCGGCATCGATCCGACCATGCCAGCCGGTCAGGCCACACGGGCGAACCCGCAGCCACCGCCGGCCGCACCGTCATCGGCTCCGCTTACGGCGCCCAATTGGGGGGCGCCCAGCGCCCTGCAATACCCTGAATTTGCCGGACCGACGACGCTGTCACCGGGCTTGGGAGCCTATCCCGGTCTGCCATCAACCTATGGAGCACCTTACGGCGCAACACCCTATCTCGGTCTGCCGTTCTACTGACGGCAAACGGAAAGAAACGACCTCTCCGGGGATCAAGGCCCTCCTCTCCGGACTGCAATGACCGAGCACTTCGCAAAGGGGGCCAATATGACAGGAGACGTTAGAGTATGAAGCATCTTGTACGTTCCGCAGCGGTTGCAGCAGTTTTAGCTGCCGGTGCTGCGGCCTTGCCGCTCGACACGGCGAAAGCCTGGGGCTGGGGTGGTCCTGGCTGGGGCGGACCGGGCTGGGGTGATGGCTGGGGCAACGGCTGGGGCAATGGTTCGGGCTCAGGCAATTTCGGCATGAATTTCTCGGGCAACTCGAACTTCGACGGCCGCGGCTATGGCTACCCCGGTTATGGCTACGGCGGCTATCCGGGCTATGGCTACCCGGGCTATGGATACGGCTATCCCGGCTATGGAGCACCTTACGGCTATGCTCCCCCGCCACCGCCGCCACCAGCAGCTGCCGCTCCGCAAGCTCCGGCGGCTCCCCAGGCTGCCGCTGCACCCGCAGCACAGGCACCCGCCCCGCAGGCTCCCGCCGCATCAGCCGGCGCGCCGCCACCACCAGCTTATCCCGCTGGCCCTGGCTACTATCCGGGCGGTTATGGCTGGAACCAGGGCAGCGGCTCGGGCAGCGGTAATGTCTCGGGCGGCATCTCGATCGGCGGCAACGCCAATGCCCAGGGCAATGGTGCCGGTTATCCCGGTTATGGCTATGGCGCACCCTATGGCTACGCCCCGCCCCCAGCCCCGCCGCCAGCCGCTCAGGCTCCGGCTGCGCCTAAGTAAGGCTCGCCTGCCTACCGGCAGCGGCTGAGGCTATCGCCGCCTTCGCACTGCCGGTAACGGCCCCGGCCGTTTCTCCTGTCCTGCCGGTGATGGATATCTGCGTCCATCACCGGTGCGATCGGCGGACCGCCGAAACGACGGTGACGAAGTGAGCCCTCCCCTCGGCGTCACGGTCGCAAAGTTCGATGATGTTTCGTGGAGGGAGTAACGCGTAAAGGAGTACAGCGATGCACAAATTGCTTAAAACGCTTGCCGTTGCAGGACTGGTGGGTGCAACAGCCCTATCCTTCTCGGCTTCTGATGCAAAGGCTTGGGGCTGGGGTGGTCCTGGTTGGGGTGGTCCCGGTTGGGGCGGCCCTGGTGGCTGGGGTGGTCCTGGTTGGGGCAATGGCTGGGGCGATGGCTCGGGTTCGGGCAGCTTCGGGATGAACTTCTCGGGCAACTCGAACCTCTCGGGCCGTGGCTAC
>ERZ795053.2666-NODE-2666-length-21216-cov-5.630452_pt1 | contig 21216 bp, 19 predicted proteins | sample MGYA00375137_ERZ795053 | MGnify/ENA primary metagenome ERZ795053 (study PRJEB30182, sample SAMN05720284) | activated sludge metagenome | isolation source: Anaerobic digester | place: Hong Kong | collected 2014-12-17 ...
GCGCGCGGCTATGGGGCAGTCGATCCGGCAGCCGACGTCGTTGTTCTCGGTGAGATGGGTATCGGCAACTCGACGATTGCCGCAGCACTGGCATTGGTCCTGTTTGGCGGAGAGGCGCAAGATTGGGTGGGGCCGGGAACCGGTGCAAATGCGCTTGGTGTATCGCTCAAGGCAGATGTCATAGGTCGTGTGCGAGATCGGATTGGCAACCTTCCTGCTCGTGGCCCGCTCCACATTCTGGCGGCCATCGGCGGGCGCGAGCAGGCGGCTCTTTGCGGCGCCATCCTTGCCGCGCGCGCGCGGCGAATCCCAGTCATACTCGACGGCTTCATCTGCACGGCATCGGCCGGGGTGCTTCATCGGCTGGCGCCGGGCCTACTCGATAACTGCATCGCCGGGCATGTCGGTGCGGAACCTGGACATCGGCCGTTGCTGGAGAAGCTCACGAAGAGACCGCTGCTTGATCTTGGCATGCGTCTTGGGGAAGGATCTGGAGCCGCTGTTGCTCTTCTTCTGGTCAAGTCTGCGATTGCCGCCCACACGGGCATGGCGACCTTCGACCAGGCCGGGGTTTCGGACAAATGAGCGATGCGACACCACGCGGCGATCTGCTGCGTATGCTCAAGGCGCGGCGTGACGAGGTGCGCTATGCGCTTCTCTTTTTGACGCGGCTTCCTGTCGGTCATATCGCGCAGTTGCCACCGCTTGCACACGCCGCCTGGGCTTTTCCCATTGTGGGTGCGGTGCATGGTCTGATCATCGGTCTTGGCTATTGGGCTGCGCACGTGCTTGGACTGTCCAATCTGGTCTGCGCACTTCTCGCGGTCCTGGCCGGTGTCGTGGCATCGGGTGCATTGCATGAGGATGGGCTTGCCGATTGCGTCGATGGTTTTGGAGGCGGATGGACACGCGCGCGCAAGCTGGAGATCATGCGTGATAGCCGCGTCGGCACGTATGGTGTGATCGCGTTGATCATCGCCCTTGGCTTGCGGATCTCCCTTTACGCGGAAATCAGCAAGACCTACGACGTGCTGTGCGCGGCGGTTGGTCTTGGCGCTCTGACGCGCGGGTTTTTGCCGCTCGCGATGGCGTTGCTGCCTGCGGCCCGCAAGGACGGTGCGGCGGCAGAGGCGGCTGCACGGCTGTCGTCAAGTGTCGTGGGGGTATCGGCTGTTCTGAGTGTGACGATCGCGTTGGTGCTGCTGGGTCCATCTGGGCTGTTGGCGATCGGTGCCTGTCTATGCGCAATGAGCGCGATGTTCTTGGTTGCCGTTCGGCAGATCGGCGGACAGACGGGCGATGTCCTAGGGGCTGCGCACGTGATCGGAGAGATCGCAGGGCTGCTGGCGATCGCCACAGTGTTGGCCCCGTAAAAATCGTTTGTCGGCGCTCTGGGCCCCTGGCGGTCCTACCTTTTTTGCGCCGAACCGGTGCCCACTTCGTCGGAAAATGCTCTATTGCGCCGCCGGGCGGCCAGGGATAGAAGCGCGCTCATGTCGCGATCCCCACAAACAAAGGCTCCTCGGAGCTCTGTCACACCTGTCCCGGCCACCCCCAAAGTGGGCTTCGTCTCGCTTGGCTGCCCGAAGGCGCTGGTCGATTCGGAGCGCATCATCACGCGGCTGCGGGCGGAGGGCTATGAGCTGTCTGCTGACTATGCGGGCGCGGATGTGGTGGTCGTCAATACGTGCGGTTTTCTCGACAGCGCCAAGCAGGAAAGCCTCGACGCGATTGGCGAAGCCCTGGCGGAGAATGGCAAGGTCATCGTCACCGGCTGCTTCGGGGTGGAAAAGGACGCCATCACGTCCGTGCATCCCGGTGTGCTCGCCGTGACGGGCCCCCATCAATACGAGCAGGTCGTGGAAGCCGTGCATGGTGCGGTGCCGCCGCTGCACGATCCGTTCCTCGATCTGGTGCCGCCGGAGGGGTTGCACCTGACGCCACGGCATTATGCGTACCTGAAGATTTCCGAGGGCTGCAACAACCGCTGTTCCTTCTGCATCATCCCCTCGCTGCGGGGCGATCTGGCCAGCCGTCCCGTGGGAGACGTGCTGCGCGAGGCCGAGCGGCTGGTGGCGGCCGGCGTCAAGGAAATCCTCGTCATCAGCCAGGATACCAGCGCCTACGGTCTCGACCTCAAGTATCAAGAGAGTATGTGGCGCGGTTCACCCGTGAAGACCAGGTTCCTTGATCTGTCGCGGGCGCTGGGCAGTCTGGGCGCGTGGGTGCGGTTGCACTATGTCTACCCCTATCCCCACGTCGACGATGTCATTCCGCTGATGGCGGACGGGCAGCTTCTGCCTTATCTCGACATTCCCTTCCAGCACGCCTCGCCGAAAGTGTTGAAGGCGATGCGGCGGCCTGGCGCGCAGGAAAAGACACTCGAACGGATCCGCCGCTGGCGCGAAATGTGTCCTGATCTTGCGATCCGCTCGACATTCATCGTCGGCTTCCCCGGTGAGACGGAGGAAGATTTCCAGATGCTGATCGATTGGCTGGGCGAGGCAAAGCTCAACCGCGTCGGCTGCTTCAAGTATGAGCCGGTTGAAGGGGCGCCGGCCAATGCCCTCGAAGGCGCGGTTCCCGACGAGGTCAAGGAAGAGCGCTGGCACCGCTTCATGGCGGCGCAGCAGGATGTGAGCCGCGATGTTCTTGCAACGCGCCTCGGGCGCGAAATTGACGTCATCATCGACGAGGTGGACGAGGAGGGCGCGCTTGGGCGCTCGGTCTGGGATGCGCCGGAAATCGACGGTAGCGTTTTCCTCAACGGTGATACGGAACTGGTCGCAGGCGACATCGTGCGCGCCCGAGTGGTTCACGCCGATGAGTATGACCTGTGGGCGGAGCGCCAGCCCGCCACGTGACGCGTAGTGGCGTCTGGCGGGATGGCATGCGACGGGTTCAGCCGTTGCCGTTGTGGTTCGAAACGCTGTTATCGAGCGCGATTGCGACGTCCGGTTTGGCTTTCTCATCGGGCTCGACGTGAATGATGACGTCGGCATCGACGAGTTCGGCTTCAATTGCGCCTTCAAGGCGATCGCAGATCGTGTGTGCGTCCGCTACCGTCATGCTGCCGGGTACCACGAGATGGAACTCGATGAATGTCATGCGTCCTGCGTGGCGGGTGCGGATGTCGTGAGCTTCCAGTGCGCCTGCACCATTGGCCGCGATGGCGGCACTGATGCGCGCTTCGATTTCGGGTGAGGCGCGCTCGTCGAGCAGGCCGCTCATCGATTCCCTGGCCAGTCCGTAGCCGGTCCACAAAATGTTGATGGCGACGGCGCAGGCAAGTAGGGGATCGAGGATCGTCCAGCCGGTCAAGGTTGCGAGCACAAGCCCCACAAAGACGCCAACCGACGTGACGACGTCGGCCATCAGGTGCTTGCCATCGGCCACGAGAGCCAACGAGCCCCAGGTGCGACCCCGGCTGATCAGGAGCATGGCCCAGCCGGCGTTCAATGCGGTTGCCGCGCCATTGATGGCGAGGCCCAAGGCCGCTTCGGTGATCTGGCGTGGCGCGAGCACGGCCTGGTAGGCTTCACGCAGGATCATCAGTGCTGCCACGATGATCAAGGCGCCTTCAAGCACCGCGGAAAGGTATTCCGCTTTGTGGTGCCCGAAGGGGTGTTCGGCATCGGGCGGGCGCATGCCGATACGGATCGCAACGAGGGCTGCGATGGCGGTCATCACATTGACGATGCTCTCCAGCGCATCGGAGTAGAGTGCGACCGATCCCGTCTTCAGGTAGGCCAGATACTTGATGCCCATCACAATGAAGGCAACGACGATCGAGCCGACCGCCATGGTCTGGAGCAACGGTGCGCGGTTGGCTTGTTGGGTGGCCTTGATCATGTTCCCTACGTCTCAATTGCAAATTTAGAGGCCGGCGCGGACGCATCCGCCAAGAGAGCGCGGCTGGCCGCCAGTCGGGATCGCCAGTCGATAGCCGGTTCCGTGGCATCTGCCCAGGTGTTCATTTGGATTTGGAGCCGCGAAAGCCCTGTTTGCTTGGATTGCCGCGATGCTGTGGGTGTCTCTTTTTCGTGGGTTCACTGTTTTCCACCATTCACATCAGGGGGCGGCTCCCCCTGAAGACACGAATCAGGTCGTGATGGCCAGATGCGTATTGCACGGGTGCTGGCGTTGAGCGCGCCCCATGCGGGAAAGGGAGGCCATGGCCAATTTTACCACCCATATCGGCGCGGGAACCGTGCAGGCTGGCGTGCTGGCGACGTTGACGCTCGCGGCAGACGTCGTAGCTCCTGAAAACCTGGTTGCGGTGACGTTGGCGGGCGTGTTGGGTTCGGTTCTTCCCGATATCGATCTCAAGGACTCGCGCGCAAGCAAGATGATGTTCGCCGGGTTGGCGGTTTTCTCATCATTTGTCGTTCTGTTCGCTTTTGCCGAGAAGTTCTCGATCGTCGAACTGATGGTGCTGTGGCTCGGCACCCTAATTATCGTGCGCTATGGTCTGCACACGCTGTTTCACCGACTATCCGTGCACCGCGGTGTATGGCATTCGCTGCTGGCGGGATTGTTTTGCGCCGCCGTTACGGCGATCATCCTGCGTTATGTGCTTGGACGGCACGAGGGTGTTGCATGGCTGGGGGCCGGCTTTCTGTTTCTCGGTTATCTGCAACATCTCGTCCTCGACGAGATCTACTCGGTCGATGTGATGAACCGGCGGATCAAATCCTCGTTTGGTACGGCGCTCAAGCTGTTCGATTCCAGATACCGTGCGGCATCGGCAGCAATGCTTGTTGCGGCTGCACTGGCACTCTATATGACACCGCCAACAAAGACTTTCGTGGAGGGCATCACGCAACGCGAATTGTGGGCAGGTCTCAATCAGCGACTTCTGCCGGAAGGCAAATGGTTCAAGATCATATCGCCCCCGCACTACGTTTCAACGCGTGCCAGTGATGCGTCCGGGAGCGGACATATCACCACCGGCACACTGCCTGCGCGGCAGGAAGAATAAACTCCTCCGTGAAAGCGATTACTCGGCGTCGTCGCTTTAAGCTGCGAATTTGCCGAGGCCGTTAAGGTAGGTCTCAATCAGATCGCGAACCAACGGCCATGTCGATTCCGCCGTGATACTCGACAACTTGTCAGCTGTCGACAGTGAGGTGATGCCATGAACGCTGGCCCACAGCACTCGGGAACGGCGTTTCAATTCGTCCTCGCTGATGCCGGGACCAGTAAGAGGACGTAGTGCATTTTCGATGCGGGCGAGCAGGCTATCAAGTTTTTCGCGGTAGGTTGTTGGAACGTCGACTGTCGCGGGCAAATGGTGCTCGAATAGCAAATTCCATAGACGCGGATTGTGATGAGTAAAGCGTAGATATGCTTCCGCAAGCCCAAGCAAGTACTCGCGTGGCGCCAGCGTATCGGGTAACTCCTGGAGCCGGGCGTCGAGATCGTCGAGCATTCTCCCCTCGATGGTGAGGATGAGATCGTCGAGATTGACGAACACGTTATAAATAGTTCCAGGCGAATATCCGATATGTCGCGCAATTTCGCGAGCCGAGAGGCCAGACAATCCCTGATGCGTAATAAGCTCAGTAGCTGCCCGAATAATGTGCTCGCGCAGCTCTTCCGGTGTGTGGACCGACCGGCGTCCCATGGCATATCCTGTAAAAGTTGTGAATGATCCGCATAGGAATATTACAGCAAATATGGCGTTCCCACGACAATTGAACCAATACAAAACATCGTTCTTTAATCTTTAACGGCAAAACATCGTCTCTTATGGCCATGAAATCTACGCAAAAAGGCCACCCTTGAGGGTGGCCCATCATATGCCAGTTTTCAAATGGTGATCACTGATAAATTATATCAGTCAGGGCAGGTCTGGCAATTTGCGGAATCATAGGCCACGCAATTCCAGCGTGGCGAGTGATAGGCTTTGGACGACCAGCTACCTGCCAGGCCATCGATATCATTGCGTTTCTTTTTCAGGCCTTCAAGGCTGAAGTCTCCGAGAACGAAATTCCCGAAGATAGGATGATAATTGTATCCGACTTCTGCCACGACGACGCGCGAGCCTTTCTGCTTGAGTTCGGAGTCGATGGCGAAGGCCGAGCATTTGGCGTACGGCGTGACAAGCGGACCCGTGCTGGTATCCTGGATTGCGGTGCTGTTGATTTCGCTCGACCACTCGACCTTTGTGGCACCATTCGTGTCGGTGCGAACCTGAAACAGGCGAACGACAAGAGAATTGTCGTCATAAGGCTTCATGACGTGGTTGAGTGAGCGATAGATGTTTTTGAGATCAGCATCATCGACCTTTTCCTCGCGCGCGACCAGTTCGCTGGCCATCGCGCTTACAGAGTTGAGGCGTCGGTCTATGCTGACCGCGCGCGATAGCTCGAACGTTGCCATGAGCATTACCAAAAGGATTGGTGCGATGTATGCAAACTCGACGGCTGCAACACCTTTTCTATCGCATGCGAAGCGTTTTACGAACGCGACACCAAGGCGAAATTTTTTCTTCAAGTCGACCATTGCAGCCTCACATGATGCCATTTACGCCCATTCAGGCGGGCGTTCTCATTCGTAGGGTTCTGTCTGGAAGATTGCCGACGCCTGCATCAACATTCCGCCGCTGGAGAGCGGGGAAGTAAAGCGGCTGTTGCCGTGATCGTCGTGTAGAAGGAAGGGCAGATATTTGGCAATCGTCCAGTCGTAGCAGACGGTCACAAGGACTTTTTTGCTCGCGCCACCGACATCATTGGTGATCGGGGTGTTGCCCGAGTTTCCGTTGGAAAGCTGGTGGGTATCGTTGTCGACGCAGTCAGGAGGTGCGACGTCCTTCCAGCTGTCGTAGCTGGAAATGTGAACCCGCAGTTTATTGCAATCAAGATGCGGAGAGGACAGGCTGCATACGAGGCTCGCAAACTGTTTTGAGGTCATGCCTGATTGCTGGGCTTGGCCAGTGCGGATCTGGCGACTGGCGTCATAAACAGCCTTTTCGAGCGAATTGGTCGACAGATAGTGTAGTCCGATCGTTATGATGCCGAAGGTGAAGGCCAGGAAGGGTCCCAGGACGATCGCGAATTCGATGGCGGTAGCGCCATTGTCGTCGCGCTTGAAGCGATTGCTTAGGGCCAACAAGCGGCCAGCGCCAGGGCGAGCAATTGGCTTTTCGGACATGGCTGAGGGATCCTTACGCGGCACACAAAAATACATGCAGGAACAATATGACCCGCAACGTAAAGAAAACATTTATCAAAAGAGTTTCAAAGTGAGTTGGTTTGTAATGTGTTGAGATCTGCCTGACGTATTGAAGGTATTTTGGTGGGTATCTTTTAATACTGTTTTTGTCAATAAATGGACAAATAGAACAAAATTGAAGATTCTTGGAATTGAGCGTTGGCGATTTCCAGACTTCACGTCGACGCAAAGTTGAGCCAAGCAAGAAATCTGCAGCAGCTCCACCCTCGGCTGTCGCGGATGCCCGTTTGCTGCGGGCAAGCAAGGCGCGAGATCAACATTGCCCCGTTGATCTCGCGCTGTTTCGTCTTCAAGCTGGAGTTGGTTAGGGTCCGGACCCTGATCTTCAATGGTATTATGGGCGAGTGAAGCCGGCGCTCTCTCTCATTCCCTATTATAAGGTACGCTATGTACTTATCGTGAGGCTCCACGGTGGCGTGCCCGCGCCGGGTGGGCTCACTTGGCTATTGACCGCCGCCTGGCGTTGATTCTGCGCCAGCGTCAGAGAATTTGGTCTTGGCCGTTGCGTGCTTGGAGATTTGGTCGAAGAAGGTGGGATCGTCGCCGATTGTGATCGTCGGCTGGCAGGTGGGTGAGCACGTATAGGATTGGCGCTGGGCGCCCTTGTGGAGATTGACCAGTCGCTGTTCGTCGCGCTGTACAATGACGCGCTGATCCTCAATGACGTTGCGATCTGCATCAAGGGCGATCACGTTGGTGACGCCGAAAGTCTTGCCGGTGATGACCAGGATGTCGTTTCCCTGGATCGCGACATCCGCAATCGAGGGGTTTCCGATGATCAACTCGGACACCGGGCGTGGTAGCCGTAGAATCTGTGATTGGTCATAACGGACGATGAGATCGTTAGCCCTGGCCTGCTGGGCGCCGAGCGCCATGGTTGCAAGAATTGCCATTGTGGCAGCCAGGCCCGTCTGCATCAGAGTGACCAACTTCGACTTTGAGTTCGTATAAGGAAGCATGTTCCGCTCTCCAGACTTGTCGCTTGGCGCTATTAGTCCAGGAAAAGGTAAATGTAGTGCAAACAGCCGTTAGACTTTGAACCGCGTGCGCAGTCATTGCGACCAAGCCTGTCGTGATGACAGCGCCATACAGGAAAGATTGGACCGGATGGCTTGCCGAATGTTGGCCGTCGAGGGGGGCGGAGGCAAGAACTGCTAAAATTGAACAGAACGCTTGGCAAGCTGTCTTTGAGCCTGATTCTGCTCATAAAGTATAGATTCACATAAATCAGAAGTATAAATCCATGTATTGCTCGATTATAAGTATTTCTTAATTACGATAATCGTGAAAAATAAATAAAATACGGAACATTTGAGTTGTGTTGATGCGTAGAATTCATGGTGTTTCTTTATAAAAGGTACTATCTAATGCAAAATTATAAATTTGTTATCCAAGATTACTTGAATGTTTCGAGTCAATGCTTTGGATCTTCATATCTTTTTAATGGGCCGAATGTAATCTGCAAACAGTTCAGACACGCGGCAAGAGCCGACGTCGAACTGGTCAGCAGTAGCAAATTTGCTCATTGGGAGAGTAGTCATGAAGAACGTTTTCGCTCGCTTCGTCAAGGATGAGTCTGGCGCCACCGCTATCGAGTATGGCCTGATCGCCGCCCTTCTGTCGGTTGCTATCATCGGGACCCTGAAGCTCGTTGGCACGAACTTGATCGGTGTTTACACCAAGATCGTTTCCGCTCTTGCTGGTGCTTAATTTTCAGCACTGGTCTTGGAACAAAGCGGCGGAGCCTCTCGGCTCCGCCGTTTTCATATGTGGATTGCATCGCCTGACCATCTGATGAGCGGCGTGGGCGATGTTCGATCAAGTGGAGTGTGGTTGATTACGGCTGCTTAAGTATGTGGGCGTTCGCATTTGTATGGGGCAACTTGAAAACATGCTGTTCAGCAAAGCGTTACTATTGTGACCTAGACTCAGAACTCACTGGCAATGTCGCGATAATGAAAGGAAATACTTTGTTGTCGTTGATGAGAAAACTTGTGGCAGATGAGAACGGGGCCACGGCGATCGAATACGGGCTGATTGCAGCGATGATCGCCATTGCAATCATCGGGGTATTGCGGACGGTGGGCGTTTCGTTGGTGGAGACGTTCATGCTCGTGGGGTCCAGTCTATGAGAGATCGGGGCGGGATGGCAATTTTACGCACCATTTACTGCCTCGTGAGAGATTGTTTCGCGTGTTTGGGAGCGGACGTGTTGGCTTCGGGAAAAGCTCGCCAGTCGTTTGTTATTCCAGAACACAACTCAAAGAGGGTCTGGTGATCCGGTGAAGGCGCTTGGCAGCCATATGCTGGCGAGTGGATGCTGCAACCCGATCTCTGTAACTGCGTAGAGTTGTCGTGGCCATGATCGATTATTCGCTTCTTCTGCTGTTTCCAGCCGTCATGGCTTTTGCGGCTGCCATGGACATGCTGACGATGACGATTCCCAACAGGGTATCGCTGCTGTTGGTCGGCACCTTCTTCGTTGCAGCCTATTTTGCAGAGTTGCCGATGCGGCAGGTTCTTGAGCACGTGGCCACTGGTGTGGTGGTGCTGGTCATCTGCTTTGTATTGTTTGCCATGCGGGTGTTCGGTGGTGGCGACGCCAAGTTGGTGGCGGCCTCATCATTGTGGATCGGATTTGAATATCTGCCAGCTTATGTTCTTGGCATCTCGCTTATGGGGGGGGCGCTCGCCGTGATCTTCCTGGGCGCACGCATGTATCTGCCCGAGGGCTCGCTCAACGCGCCGCGCTGGGTGCTGCGTCTGCTGTCGAACGGATCAGGCATGCCCTACGGCTTGGCGATCGCAGCTGCCGCGTTGTGGGTCTACCCGCAGACGGCTTTTTTCCACGGCCTGGCCCACTGAGTTTGGGCTGTAATGATCGACAAACGAAGCTGATTTGCGTGGGAGCCCATGTGGGTGAAAACGGTGTTTGTTCGAAATTAGTGCGAAGATTAACCTCCAATTGACGTTTGTCGCTCAGATTGAACGGGACCTTGGGTTCGAGCCTTCGGGTTTAAGAGGACCGTTTTGCGATGAAGAAATCTCAGTTGATCGGAATTGGCATCGCCGGTGTGGCCGGCCTTGCGGCATTCATCCTGATGAAGGGGATGGTCAACAAGCCGCCGCCAGCTCCGAAGGAACTCCAGAAAGCTCTCAATACCACCGAGGTGCTTGTGGCCCGATCTGACATTCCTCTTGGCGAGGTTGTCAGCGAAGGGCTGCTACGCTGGCAGACTTGGCCTGCTGATGCGGTAACGCCGAGCTTTATCACCAAGTCAGGCGGCATGCAGGCGCAAAAGGAGATGGCTGGACGCATTGCGCGTGCGCCAATTCTTGCGGGTGAACCTATCACAAACCACAAGCTGGTTGCTCCGGGCAGCGGCGGCGTGCTTGCCGCCATCCTGCCTGCCGGCATGCGTGCCATCTCGACCAAGATCCGAGATGAGGAGAAGGCGGTCGGCCGGCTTATCCTTCCCAACGATCATGTCGATGTGATCTTGATTCGTCGTGTGCGCGGCAAAGGCGGGCAGGAAGGCTTCGTCGCCGACACGCTTTTCACGAATGTGCGCATCCTCGCCATCGGCCAGCAGATCGAGACGAAGGAAGGCAAAAAGTCGGCGGACGGTACGACCGCCACGCTGGAGCTCACGCCTCACCAGGCCGAGTTGCTCGCTCTGGGCAACCAGATGGGCGATGTGACCCTGTCACTCAGGAGTGTGGCCGATCTCAAGGACGGCGGTGGTCCTTCTAATGGTAGCGACATCAATTCAGAACGCGGCAATGCCATCCGTATCTTGCGTTACGGCACCCGTTCGCGTGCGTACGGCGTGAACTGAGTAAATCCTAACGTAGCTCGTCGGAAGGCGATAAATCGATGTTTATGAAAACGAAGAAGGCTTTCGGAGCCACATTGGCGGCTATCGCAGCAGTTGCGCTCATTATTGGCGGTCTTATGCCAGGTACGAATGTGCAAGCGGCTGATTTTACCGCCAAGAGCGGAACAATCACGGCGCACCAGTCGCTCATAAAGATCTCTGCGGATACGTCATTTCCAATCCGGCGCTCGACGCGTGTCGGCCTTGGCAAATCCGTGCTGATCGAGTTTCCGCGTGATGTGAGGGACGTGCTGGTTTCCAACCCGCAGGTCATGGATGCGGTTGTGCTCAGCTCGAACCGTGTGTTCCTGCTGGCGCGTCGCATTGGCGAGGCAAATGCCTTCTTCTTTGGCGCGGATGGCGAGCAGCTGGCAACCTTCGAGCTCTACGTGGAGCGTGAGACGACCGGCCTTGAGGAACTCCTCAACCGGATCATTCCTGGTTCGCGCATTCGCGTGGAGATGCTGAACCAGACGGTGATCCTCTCCGGTTCGGTTCGCAACCCCGCCGATTCGATGCGCGCCTCCAACATCGCCAAGCAGTTCGTCACTGTCGAATACGAAACGAAGACTTTGACACAATCAGAAGGTGCGGCGATCAAGAGCTTCTCCAAGGATATGGCCGACGAGGCGGTGATCAACCTGCTGCAGGTTGAGGGCGAGGAGCAGGTCATGCTGCGCATCATGGTTGCCGAGGTCCAGCGGTCGATCATGAAGCAGATGGGTATCAACCTTGGTGCCGCTATCAACGCTGGCAACTTCTCGACAACGCTGTTGACTGAGAATGCTCTGCCGCTCACAGCCGCAGCCGGTCTTGGAACGCTGCCGATCCCCGGGATCAATCTGAAAGTCGACGACAAGCAGTTATGCGGTGTTGCTGGAGCGATGTGCAACTACAACAATGGTCCGAGCGCTGATGCCTATGGAAATAGCGGCCTCAGCGGCGGTTGGTCGAATGGCAACCAGTCCGTGTCGCATGCAATCCGTGCGATGGAGCGCGATGGGCTGATCCGTACGCTGGCCGAGCCGAACCTGACTGCAATCTCGGGCGAGACAGCGAAGTTCCTGGCGGGTGGTGAATACCCGGTTCCGGTTGTGGACAGCAATGGCCGCCTCTCCGTCACCTACAAGGAATTCGGTGTCGGTGTTGCGTTCACTCCGACGGTCATGTCGGAGGGCCGCATCAGCTTGAAGATCGAAACGGAGGTTTCCGAGCTCTCCAACAATGGCGCGGTTACGCTGTCGGCGATTTCGATCCCGGCATTGAAGAAGCGCTCCGCGAAGTCAACTGTTGAGCTTCCCTCTGGTGGCTCCCTGGCGATGGCTGGATTGCTCTCAAACGACGTGCGCCAGAACATCGACGGTTTTCCGGGCCTCAAGGATCTGCCGGTGCTCGGCACGCTGTTCCGCAGCCGCGACTTCATCAAGCAGGAAACCGAGCTTGTCGTCATCGTCACGCCCTATCTGGTGCGGCCAACGGCGCGCAAAAATCTGGCGAAGCCGATTGATGGACTAGCCAATGCGACTGATCGCAAAGCCAACTTCCTGGGGCATCTGAATGCGGTCTACGGGCGCACCAACGATGTTCCGGTGGGTGATCTCAAGGGCGATTACGGTTTCATTGTTGAATAACGGATGTGGTGGAGAACTCTAATGAAGGACGTGTCCATAATGACCAGTCACACCGCATCCGGATCGATTGGATCGGCGCTCAGGTTGGTCGGTACATGCGGTCTTGCTGTGATGCTTGCTGCCTGCAAGCATGGCGATGATGGTGCCCGGGTGGCCGGCTGGACGCTGGTTGATCCAGCCGAGCAGCATCCAATCTTAGTGTCGCAGAAGCCCTCGACCTTGTCGCTTCACGTTGCGCGTGGCTCCTACGGATTGTCGCCGGTGCAGCGCGCTGATGTTCTGGACTTCGCAACCCGGTATCGGATGAGCGATACCGGTAACAGCCGCATGGTGATTGCCGCGCCGAGCGGTAGCAGCAACGAAATTGCCGCCTTGAAGGCTGTGCATCAGGTCCGCACCATACTTGCAGACCTTGGATTTGGAGATGCCGCCATCTCGGTGGAGCCCTATCCGGCGGGTAAGGGAGGTGCTCCCGTGCGCGTCTCTTACTTGCGCTATGTTGCGGAAGCACCCGAATGCGGCATCTGGCCGACCAATCTGGCGCATGATCCCGGCAACACACCTTATGCCAACTTGGGTTGCGCAACGCAGCGCAACTTCGCCATGCAGGTTGCCAATCCGGCCGATCTGCTTGGTCCGCGAACGATGACCGACCGCTCAAGCGAGCGCCGCGATGTTGTCTTTGGCAAGTATATCCGCGGCGACACCACCGCCGCCAAGAAGTCAGAGGATGAGCGGGTTCGGATAAGCAAAGGTGGCGGCGAATAGGCAGTACTTTTCTTCAAGCAATCTTGAAGCCACAAATTTCGATACTAGGAGAGAAGAAGATGTCTGGGCATGAACTCGCCGAGTTTGACTATACTGAAGATGCTATGGCGGGCGCGGACATGAGCGCGGAGCGGGCCCGCCCCATTCCGCGTATCTCAATCCAGTGCTTTTGTGATACGCCGCAGTTGGCAGAGGTTCTGCAGATTGCGGCGGAAGATCGGCGGCTGACCAAGGCGCATCTGTCGATCCACATGGGCGGGATCAGCGCAGCGGTGGCCCACTATCAGGAGAGCCCGACCCCGAACCTCATCATTGTGGAATCGCGGTTGCCGCGAGGTCAGGTTCTGAGTGAACTGGACCGTCTTGCTGAATGCTGTGATGCGGGCACCAAGGTGATCGTCGTCGGCCATTCTAACGACGTCGTCCTTTATCGCGAGTTGCTGAAGCGTGGTGTCAGCGAATACCTGATCCAGCCGACATCGCCGCTCGCGGTGATGGAGGGTATTTCCAATCTCTATAACGATCCGGATGCAGATCCGGTTGGGCACGTTCTCAGTTTTGTCGGCGCAAAAGGTGGTGTGGGCTCATCGACGATCTGCCACAACGTGTCCTGGGCGCTCTCGGAGGTTTTGACTTCGAACGTGATTATCGCCGACCTGGATTTGGCATTCGGTACAACAGGTCTCGATTTCAACCAAGATCCCGTACAGGGAATTGCCGAGGCGCTCGCCAGCCCAGAACGACTTGATGAGGTGCTTCTCGATCGTTTGTTGACAAAGTGCTCCGAACACCTGTCGATCTTCGCTGCACCCGTTGTTCTCGATCGCGACTACGATCTGTCGGCGGACGCCTGTGATATGGTGCTGGATGTTGCGCGCCAGAACGTACCGTACGTTGTGGTCGACCTGCCGCACCTATGGACGTCCTGGTCCAAGCGCATTCTGCTCCAGTCGGATGAGGTTGTGATCACAGCTGCGCCTGATCTTGCCAACCTGCGCAATGCAAAGAACGTCATCGATCTGTTGAAGGGATCGCGCAAGAACGATACGCCGCCTCATCTGGTGCTCAACATGTCGGGCATGCCGAAGCGTCCGGAAATCTCGGTCCGCGAGTTTGAGCAGGCGCTGGGCATCGATGCACTCACGGTTATCGAGTTTGACAGTGAAACCTTCGGCCAGGCTGCCAACAATGGGCAGATGATCGAGGAAATGAATGCCAAGGCGAAGTCGGCGCCCCAGTTCCGCAACATTGCACTTGCACTGGCACACCGCAAAGAGCTGCAGGTGGAGAAGAAGTCAGCATTGGCTCCGTTTCTTGAGAAACTGAAGCTGAAGCGCTAAGGAGCGATCATTATGTTTGGGAGACGTTCTTCTGACGGCGGTCCTCCTCGTCGTATCTCGCATCAGCCATCGCAAGAGCCGCGAGCGCCGCAACAACAAACTCCGACAGCGCCGCCCGTTCCGGTGGCGCCGCCGCCGGCGCAGTTGCAGCCTCAGTCGCAGCCCCAGCCACCGCCACAGTCTCGTCCGCAGACACCGGCAAACACGGCGCATGGCAACCAGACTCCGGTGCCTGAACCACGCTCGCGCAACCAACAGCCGGCGCAGCAGCATCCTGAGGCACCGCGCGCGGATACGCGCGAGGCGCAGCGCCGGCATTCGGAAGAGTACTACGACGTCAAGACAACCGTCTTTAATGCACTGATCGACACAATTGACCTGACGCAGCTGGCGAAGCTGGACGCTTCGGCGGCGCGTGAGGAAATCCGCGACATCGTCAGCGAGATTATTCAGGTCAAGAACGTTGTTATGTCGATTGCCGAGCAGGAAGAACTGCTCGAAGACATCTGCAATGACGTGCTTGGCTATGGACCGCTTGAGCCGCTGCTGGCGCGCGATGACATCGCGGACATCATGGTCAACGGGGCGGACACAACCTTCATCGAGGTGGGCGGCAAGGTTCAAAAGACCAACGTTCGCTTCTCCGACAATATGCAGCTGATGAACATCTGCCAGCGTATTGTCAGTCAGGTTGGCCGCCGTGTCGACGAATCCAGTCCGATATGCGACGCGCGCCTGCCTGATGGAAGCCGTGTCAACGTCATTGCGCCGCCGCTTTCAATCGATGGGCCGGCGCTCACTATTCGTAAGTTCAAGAAGGACCGGCTGCGTCTTGAGCAGCTGGTCAAATTCGGCTCGATCACACCTCAGGCCAAGACGATTTTGGAGATCATCGGCCGTGTCCGCTGCAACGTTCTGATTTCCGGTGGTACCGGCTCGGGCAAGACGACGCTTCTCAACTGTCTGACGGGCTCCATCGATCATGATGAGCGCGTCATCACCTGCGAGGACTCCGCAGAACTTCAGCTGCAGCAGCCGCATGTGGTGAGGCTGGAAACCCGTCCGCCCAACCTGGAGGGCGAGGGCGAGATCACCATGCGCGAACTCGTCAAGAACTGTCTGCGCATGCGTCCTGAACGAATCATCGTGGGCGAGGTTCGCGGACCGGAAGCGTTTGACCTGCTGCAGGCGATGAATACCGGTCACGACGGATCGATGGGAACGCTTCACTCCAACAGTCCGCGCGAAGCCATCAGCCGCCTTGAGTCGATGATCATGATGGGCGGCTTCCAGCTGCCTGTGAAAACTATTCGTGAAATGATCGTTGGCTCCATTGACGTCATCATCCAGGCATCGCGACTGCGTGACGGTTCCAGAAAGATCACGCACGTCACTGAGGTGGTGGGCATGGAAGACGAAGTTGTGACCTTGCAGAACCTCATTGTCTACGAGATCACCGGTGAGGATGCGAACGGCAAGCTGCTCGGTCGCCATCGCTCGACGGGCATTTCTCGGCCCCGTTTCTGGGATCGTGCTCTCTACTACAAGGAAGAAAGCCGTCTGGCGGATGCCTTGGCTTCATCCGAGGTTCTCGATGCTCACGGTAATCCCATGGGAGAAGGTAATGGGTGATATCGATCTAATGCAGGCTGGCGCGGCATTGCTGGCTGCGATTGCATTCGCTGCGATCGTGTTCATCCTTGTCAATCCCTATACCTCGGGGGAGAAGAAGACCGAAAAGCGCATCAACTCAGTTTCGAAATCTCCTGCGCGCACGAGCGAGCGTCGTGTCGCCAACGACCAGGCCTCGGCGCGACGCAAAGCGGTCGCCGATACGCTCAAGGATCTCGAGGCGAGACAGAAGAGCAGCGAGAAAGTCGATTTTCGCCTGCGCCTGCAGCGTGCAGGTCTCGATATTTCTCTGAAAGGCTACTGGCTGATGAGCATTGGTGCGGGTCTGGCCTGCGCAGTCGTCAGCTTCATCGTATTCCCAACTGCTCCGCTTGCTGCTCCAATCGTCGGCTTTGTTGGTGCCTTCGGCCTGCCCCGCTGGTACGTGTCGCGCGCGACAAAGGTGCGACAGACAAAGTTCTTGAAGGAGTTTGCTAATTCGATCGACGTCATCGTGCGTGGTATCAAATCGGGCCTTCCTCTCAATGAATGCCTGGCGATCATCGCACGCGAGAGCCCTGATCCGGTTTCGACCGAGATTCGCGAGGTTGTTGATGAGCAGCGTATCGGCGTGCCGATCTCCGAGTGCCTTGATCGCTTGATGCAGCGCGTGCCGCTGCCGGAGGTCAAGTTTTTCGCCGTTGTCATCGCCATTCAGCAGAAATCGGGTGGCAATCTCTCGGAGGCACTTGGAAACCTTTCGGGTGTGTTGCGTGATCGCATTCGGCTGCAGATGAAAGTCAGATCAATGTCGGCCGAGGCCAAGGCGTCGGCCAGTGTTCTGGCGGCCCTTCCACCGATCGTTGGCCTTTTGGTTTACCTGACATCTCCGGCTTATATTGCACTGCTGTGGCAGCTCAAGACGGGTCAGTTCCTGCTTCTGGGATCTGCATTCTGGATGTTCTGTGGCGTCATGGTGATGCGCAAGATGATCAACTTCAAGTTCTGATGGAAATGAACCGCTGAGAGGCAGCGGCGGTCTGTTTCATCGCATTGACGTGAGGAATCACTCATGACGGAATTGGCTGAGTTCATTATGCGTCCCCAGCTCTTGGTGACGTTTCTGGCCGCGGTCTCAGCTTTTGCGACCGTGCTGACGATTGCGCTTCCGCTTCTTGAACGCGACCGTATCGGTCAGCGCATGAAAGTCATGGCGGTCGAGCGCGATAAGATGCGCGCAGCGAGGCTGGCTGAAATGGCCGCCAAGGATGGAAAAAGCGGAAAACTTCGGCAAGCGCCGAAAGGATACATGCAACAGGTGGTCGACGCGTTCGACTTGAAGGCGCGTTTTGATAATGACGAGGTACGCAACAGGTTGAAGATGGCTGGCCTTAGAAGCCAAGCCCATCTTGTAGCCTACCTGTTCTTCCGTGTTGCTCTTCCGCCAGTCCTGTTCATTGCGTCGGTCGTCTATTTGTTTGGTGCTGGATTTGAGTATCCTCCGGCAATCAAGTTGCTCGTCGCTCTTGGTATCGGTGTGGTGGGCTTTTATCTGCCCAATGTGTTCCTGAAGAACCGCATACAAAAGCGCCAGGTGTCGATCCGTCAGGCTTTCCCGGACTCGCTCGACATGCTGCTGATCTGCGTGCAATCGGGTATGTCGGTGGAAGCGGCCTTCGCGCGTGTCGCCAAGGAGGCAGGCAGCCAGTCGATCGAGCTTGCCGAAGAGTTGTCGCTGACCACCGCCGAACTTTCCTATCTGCAAGATCGCCGCGTGGCATTCGAAAACCTGGGCAAGCGTACCGGTATTCCCGGTGTGAAGGCGGTTGCCACGGCGCTCATCCAGGCTGAGCGGTATGGTACGCCAGTCGGACAGGCGCTGCGCGTGATGGCAAAAGAGAACCGCGACATGCGTTTTGCGGAAGCCGAGAAGAAAGCTGCCGCACTGCCGCCGAAGCTGACCGTGCCGATGATTATCTTCTTCCTGCCGGTACTGTTTGTCGTGATCATGGGACCAGCGGTTATGCAGGTGATGGGTGCAAAGTAACCGACAGATTGCAAGGGTAGATTTGCCTGGGGAGAACCCATGCGAGGCACCCAGAGTAACGAAAGCCTTCAGCGTTTGCCTCCTTGCTTGAGAGCTTCGAGGTGGCTCGAGCCTGCGCTGATGTTGTGTCTGCCCCGCCTGTTGTCAGGCGGGGCAAACTCTTTTTTGGAGAATCAATTGAGCAGGTGCTGCATCAGGGCGCGCAACTCGGCAGGCCGGATGGGCTTGTAGAGCACCTCGCAATTCAATTGCCGGGCAGCGGTGTTGATTTCGTCGGAGCGATCGGCCGTTATAATGATTGCCGGCAGGTGCGGATCAAATGCTGCGCGCACACGCTCTATGGCTTGCGTGCCAAGTGCTCCGAAATCAAGATGGTAATCTGCCAGCACGATTCCGGGGCGGCAATCGCCGTTCGTGACGAGGTCTTCTATATCATTGAGATCGTGGGCGGTGTGTGCCTCACATTCCCAGCGAGACAGCAGGTTGACCATCGCGTCAATAACACGCTTGTCATTGTCGATGACGAGGACGCGCGTGCGGGCAAGGCCGATCGTTTGGCCGGAGGCGTGATTGGGTGTGGATAGCTCGGGTTGCAGACCTGCGGCGCTGGTCGCGGGCGCCAGGATCGAGAAGCGCGTGCCTCGTCCGGGGCGGGTGCACATGTCGAGTGGATGTTCGAGCGTCTGCGCCATGCGTGAAACGATCGACAAGCCGAGACCGAAGCCACCGCGGTGTGTGTCAAGGGAGGTTGATCCGCGCTGAAACTCCTCGAAGATGCGCTCGCGTTCAGATTCTGGAATGCCTGGCCCAGTATCCCATACCTCCATCCGCACGTGATCGGCGCGGCGACGGGCGGTGACGAGGATGCCACCGGTTCGCGTGTAGTGATGGGCATTGGCAAGCAGGTTCTGCAGGATGCGCCGCAGCATCAAAGGATCGGATAGTACGGCAAGGCCGCCAGATCGGCTGGTAATGCGCAGGCGTTTGGCGTCAACCAGCGGCCTCATGTCGACGACGAGTGAATTAAAGAGCGGCTCGAGCGCGATCGCCTCGATCCTCGGTTTGATGACGCCGGCTTCGAGCTTGGAAATGTCGAGCATCGTGCGCAGCAGCTCTTCGATGGAAGCAAGCGCATGATCAACTTGCATCGCAAGGCGGCGCTGGCCTTCCTGGGCAGTTCCCTCAATGAGAGCCGACAAGGACAGCTGTGCGGCATGCAGCGGTTGCAGGACGTCATGGCTGACGGCAGTGAAAAAGCGGGTTTTGACGCTGTTTGCACGCTCAGCGGCATCGCGTGCCAAGGTCAACTCCTCGTTGAGGCTTTCCAGATTGACGAGGGCTGAATTGAGTTGTTCGGTGCGAACACGAATTTGGCTCTCTAGTCCGATGGCGGTCTGGAACATCGAATAGGCATTGGCCTGCTGGTCAAGGGAGCGCTCGACACGATTCATGAGGGCCGCGTTGATCTTCTCCAGCTTTTCGATGCGCCGACGCAGATCGTTGGCATCATTGTGCGGATCATCTTGGTGGCGGTTTGTCAAATCACGCCTCACGCACTGGTCTTGGCAGGTGGCGCGCCGAATGCAATGCCAGTAAGTGTCTGGTTGAGATGCATGGCGTTGAATTGCTCGCCGTAGGTATGGAATCCCACGACGTTGAAGCGGCGGTAGATGTCGGCGAGCTGGTGGCGGGTCTGGCGGTTCTCGGCATCAAGGCGGCGCAGGATGCAATCAAACCCGAGCACCGTGTCGATGCGCCCAAGCGATTGCTCAACGCGTTGCAGCGTGAGAAGGGTTGATTGCACCATGTCCTGAGGGGTGGCAACCGTGAATACGAGACCCTCGTCGATGGCGCAGAAGAATGTCAGACTGCCATCCTGGTTCATATTTCTGATGGATCGGCAGTAGTAGTCGCCGCCGACGCGAACAACCAGCGGATAAGAGGCGAAGCTGAAGGGGCCAAGGTCATGGGTCAGAAGACCGATGGCTGCGGCGTATTCCTGCGCGGCGGGCTCTGCATTCAGCTCGTAGACGATACGCTTTTGCGTATCTGCCGCGGTGACCACCAGCTTGGTGCCGGTGGGTTCGAAATTCTGCGTTTTGAATACCTCAAACGGGAAATCGCTCTCGACGAGAATCAGCAGGGCTGCATGCTGGATGATGTGCCCCTTGTGGAGCAGGGATGTTTCACGAAACGCCAGATCGTCGCCAGCCGAGCCGCCGATCAGCTGTACATCGTCCATGGCCCAGTGAACGGCGGCGATCAGCATCTCTTCGGCATTGGACAGACCGTCGACAAGCAGGAGAGCAAAAACCCGGTTGCGCATCGGTTGCCCTGATCCGAAACGGAGTTTCAACTTGCGGGCCAGTTCGGTTGCGTGTTCGACGCCAGAGCGATCGACGTCGGCGATAACGTCGGCTTCAACACGAAATCCAGTCTCAGGAAAGGCCAGAGCGACGATGCCTCCTTGCATCATGCCGAACGGTGTAATCTCGCCCGAGGTCGAGCAGCCGGAGATTTCGGCGTCGGGAAATGATTTAGCGAAGAGTTCGCCGATCAGCTTGGCGTGGTGAGCGGGGGAATACATGACGATGATGTGCTGGAAGGGCCCCTGCCCAAGCGCAGCTGTGATCTCGGCGACCGCGGCCGCAGTTCCGGCCTGTGAACTCGCCGCTGAATGAATTCCGCAAGTTCCCACCTTCGGC
>ERZ795053.2667-NODE-2667-length-21209-cov-4.976884_pt1 | contig 21209 bp, 18 predicted proteins | sample MGYA00375137_ERZ795053 | MGnify/ENA primary metagenome ERZ795053 (study PRJEB30182, sample SAMN05720284) | activated sludge metagenome | isolation source: Anaerobic digester | place: Hong Kong | collected 2014-12-17 ...
AGATCGAATGCCGACTGGGCGCCGTTCGTCACGACGATCTGCTGGGCCGTGCAGTTGACACCACGCGACACCGTGAGATAGCGCGCCAGCGCCTCGCGGAGTGGCGGGTAGCCTTCGACGTCGTAGGCCCCGAACAGATCGTTGCGCGCCAGCTTGGCGCGGCGGGCAAGGAGCTTCGACCAGGTATTGAAGGGAAAATTGTCGGGATCGGGCATGCCCGGATGAAAAACCAGGTGGCGGGGATCGCCATGGTGGTAGCGTTGGGCGCCGAGCAACTGGCCACGCACCGACAGGCGCCCGCCGCGGCTTTCCGGCGCCATCGCGGCGGGCCTGCGATCCGGCAGATCGACCACCAGCGGCGGCGCTCCCTTGCGCAGTTCCACAAACCCTTCGAGTGCCAGCTGGTCGTAGGCCGCGATCACCGTGTTGCGGCCGATCTTCAGATCGCCCGCCAGCACGCGGGTGGAGGGCAAGGCCGTTCCGCTGGCCAGAGCGCGACTCTGGATCAGCCGCCGGATCTGGTCATAGAGCTGGCGATGCAGGTTGGCGGCTGCCGATGCATCCAGGATGATCGATTCAATATCGAAGACGGCCGTCATGGTGGTTCCCGATTTTGATCAAGAACTGGTTCTGATCCTATGACCACTTTGCCTCTAATGTGGCCCGTCGACAATGCCGGAATCCAAGCTTCCTGGAGTTCAAATCATGTACATCGTCGGTGAAGAAGAGATCGAGGCGCTCGCAAAGGTCATCCGCAGCAAGGCGCTGTTCCGCTATGGTGTCGGCCATGAGTGTGACCGCTTCGAGGAACGCTATGCGGACTATCTTGGCGTCAAGCACTTCGCGCTTTCGGCCAGCGGCAGCAATGCCATTCTCGCCGCCCTCGTGGCGCTGGGAATCGGTCCGGGCGACGAGGTCCTGATTCCTGCCCACACTTACATGGCGACCGCCACATCGGTACTGGCGGCGGGCGCCATTCCGGTGATCGTCGACGTCGACGAGAGCATCACCATCGATCCCAAGGCGGTGGAAGATGCAATCGGCCCGCAGACCCGCGCCGTCATTCCGGTGCACATGTGGGGTGCGGCCTGCAACATGGGCGCGATCATGGACATCGCCAAGCGCCGCAATCTCCTGGTGATCGAGGATTCCTGCCAGGGTGTGGGCGGCGGCTACGAAGGCCGCAAGTTCGGTTCCATCGGCCACATCGGCGCGTTCAGCTTCAATTTCTACAAGAACATGACCTGCGGCGAAGGCGGTGGCATCGCGGTCAACGACGACCATCTCGCCAAGCGCGTGCGCGGTGCCATCGATCCCTGCCACTTCTACTGGAACGGCCGCGACAGCGAGGAGAAGCCCTTCGCCGGCAACGGCGCCAGGGCGTCCGAACTGATGGGGGCCATGCTCAATGTCCAACTCGACCGGCTCGACGGCATGATCTCCGCCATGCGCGCCGAAAAGCGCAGGATCCTGGGCGCCACCGCCTCCCTCGGCAACCTTGGCCTGAAGCCGACGCCGATGAACAGCGCCGACCACGACTGTGCGACCCATGTGATGTTCACCATGCCCTCGGCTGCCGCCGCCAAGGCCTTCACCGAGGTGTTTCCAAATGTCATTGCCGGCAAGACCGGCCGCCACACCTATACCGAATGGGACCAGGTGCTGCTGGGCGCCGGCGCTGCCCACCCTGCCATGAACCCCTACCTGATGCCGGCCAACGCGCCATGCCGCAAAACCTACTCGATTGACATGTGCGCGGCGTCGCTCGACATCCTCAACCGCACGGTGATGGTGCCGACCAATCCGGAGCACACCGATAGCCAGATCGAGGACATCATTCACAACATCGGAACGGCGAGCCGTGTCGCACTCGGCGGCATGTCTTTGGCCGAAGCCGAACTGCGCAACGTGCAGCCCCTCGACATTCAGAAATTCGACGCCATGGAGCGCGAGGCAGATGACGAGCGGCAGGCGGCGCTCGCAAAGGGAGCAAGATAGAGAACTCAATGCGCTGTGTCCGCCAGAAGCGGACCCAGCACATCACGAAGGAACCAGTGCTGAAGGCAACGACCCATGAAGTGATTGGCAACTGGTCTGCCTGGCTCTTGTGCGGGCAGGACAACAACAGGAGGAAGCAATATGCGAAATCTCTTCAAGATGACGGCCCTGGCCCTGGGGCTGGTCGGCTGCATGAGTGCGGCGGCCAGCGCCGAAGGCCTCAAGGACCCGAAAGACGTTCACATCGCCTTCGTCGTCCATGGGTCGGCGTCCGATCCCTACTGGTCGGTGGTCAAGCGTGGTGTCGACGACGCGGCCAAGTTGACCGGCGCCCAGGTGCAGTACCTGTCGCCACAGGTCTTCGACGAGGTCGAACATGCCCGCCTGATCGATGCGGCCATCGCCACCCAGCCGGACGGCATCGCCGTTTCCATTGCCGATGCGGACGCCATGCGTGGACCCGTCGGCCGCGTCATCGCTGCCGGCATTCCGGTCATCAATGTCGACTCCGGCGAAATACCGGGTCAGGAGATGGGCGTCACACTCTATGTCGGTACGGTGTCGGAATATGACTCGGGTGTCAGGGCCGGCAAGCGCCTCGCCAAGGATGGCATTCTAAAGGTCGTCTGCATCAATCATGAAGTCGGCAATACCAGCCTCGACGACCGTTGCCGCGGCCTGAACGACGGCCTGGCACCTTCGGGCGGCGGCACCGAGGTCGTCGCCGTGACGCCGGACCCGGCCGACATCCAGCGCCGGACCGAAGCCTATTTGTCGGCGCATTCGGAAGTCCAGGCGGTGTTCGCCATGGGCGCTGGCGCATGCAATCCGCTGATCCAGATGTTCCGCGAGAAGGAGCTGTTCGGCAAGCTGAAGCTCTACACCTTCGACATCTCTCCGGAAGTGCTCGACTCCATCGCCGCTGGCGAAATGGGTTTCGGCATGGATGCGCAGCAGTACCTCATGGGATTCCTGCCGGTGCTCTATCTGGTCGAGAATGCCACCCACGGCTTCTGGCCCCTCAACAGCGTCTATACCGGGCCGCTGTTCGTCGATACGCCTGACAAGGCCAAGGGCATGCTGCAACTGGCGAAAGAAGGCATCCGCTGATCTTGCCGCTCACTGTCCGGGGAGTTGCGCATTGTGCGCTCCCCGGTCTTAATGGAAGACGATTGCAGCGGCTGGACAATGACTCCGATGGATCAGGGCGCCCGACGGCTTGCCGGTACCGAACAACCGGGCACGAACGCCGGGGTGGTTTCTAAGCATCGCGACGGGCCCGACGAACGGGTCAGGCATACGGGCTGGCTGATGCGGCTCTTGCGCCGTCCCGAATCCGGAGCCGCCGGTGGGCTTCTCGCCGCCTTTCTGATCTTTGCCTTCCTGCCCGGCGCCGGCGCCCTGTTCTCGCTTCAGGGGTCGATGACCTTTCTGACGCTGTCGGCCGAACTCGGCGTTCTCGCCAGTGCTGCCGCCCTTCTCATCATCGCCGGCGAGTTCGACCTGTCGGTCGGCTCGATGATCGGTTTCGCCGGCGTGGTGATCGGGCTTACGGTGCGCGAGCTCAACATGCCGCTGTGGGGCGGCATCGCGTCTGCCTTCGCCGTCTCGGTGATCGTGGGTTGGTTCAATGGACTGATCGTGGTGTCCACGCGGCTGCCGTCCTTCATTGTGACACTTGCGTCGCTGTTCATCCTGCGCGGCCTGTCGATCGGGCTCACCCGCGGCATCACCGGGCGCACCCAGATTCCCTATATTCTCCAGGATGTTCCCGATCCATGGGTCGCCTCGCTGTTCAACGGGCATATCCTGCGCGGCCTGTTCCAGTGGATGGGCGACATGGGCTGGATCGCAACCCGCAGCGATGGCGTGCCGTTCATTCCCGGCATCCCGATGTCCATCGTCTGGTGCGTCGGCATCGCCGTCGTGGCAAGCTGGGTGCTGACCAGCACCCGGTTCGGCAACTGGATCTATGCTTCGGGCGGCGATGCGCTGGTGGCCCGCAATGTCGGCGTGCCGGTGTCGCGGGTGAAGATCGTGCTGTTCATCTGCACGGCTTGCGCTGCGACACTCGTCGCCACTATTCAGGTCACCGAGGCGGGTTCCGCCGACACGTTGCGCGGCACGCTCAAGGAGTTCGAGGCCATCATCGCCGCGGTGATCGGCGGGGTGCTGCTCACCGGCGGCTACGGCACCGTCTATGGCGCCATTCTGGGTACCCTGATCTTCGGCTTCGTGCAGATGGGCATCTTCTACACCGGCATCGACACCGATTGGTTCAAGGTCTTCCTCGGCGCCGTCATCCTCGCCGCCGTCCTCGTCAACAACTACATTCGCGCCAAGGCGCTGGGTGAAGGAGCACGCTAACCATGGTTCCGGCAATGGAATTGCGCGGCGTCTCCAAGCATTTCGGCTCGGTGATCGCGCTGCAGGACATCGATATCAAGGTGCATCCGGGCGAGGTCCACTGCCTGCTGGGCGACAATGGTGCGGGCAAGTCGACGCTGATCAAGATCCTGTCGGGCGTGCACCGCCCGTCCAGAGGGCAGATCTTGGTCGACGGCAAGGAAGTCCAGTTCCGCTCACCCCGCGATGCGGCGGAATATGGCGTGGCCGCCGTGTTCCAGGATCTCGGCATGATTCCGCTGATGAGCATCTCGCGCAACTTCTTCCTCGGCCGCGAACCGGTGAAAGGAATTTTTCCCTTCTCCCGTTTCGACAAGGAGAAGGCCAACGCTGTCGCCCGGCAGGCCATGGCCGACGTCGGCATCGACATCCGCGATCCGACACAGGCGGTGGGCACATTGTCGGGCGGCGAGCGCCAGTCGGTTGCCATCGCCCGGGCCATTCATTTTGGTGCCCGGGTCCTCATTCTCGACGAGCCCACTTCGGCGCTGGGCGTCCACCAGGCGGCCAATGTGCTGAAGTTCACCATTGAAGCGCGTCTGCGCGGTCTTGCTGTGATCTTCATTTCGCACAACATCAACCACGCCTATCCGGTCGGTGATATGTTCACGATGCTCAATCGCGGGCGGAACACCGGCACCTACAAGAAATCCGAGATCACCCGCAACGAGGTGCTGTCGATCATGTCGGGCGGCGAAGACATGGAAGCCGTCGAGCGAGATCTCGAACGCCTGCTCGAGAGTGTCAGGCCGGTCCAAGGCTGATGAGCCCGACGGAGAAGCAGGTCGTCATCCACGCCGATGATCTGGGCGCCAGCCACGGCGCCAATGCCGCCTTTGCGGAACTGTCGGGGCTTGGCGTGTGCACCTCGGGCTCGGTCATGGTGCCCTGCCCGTGGTTTCCCGAAGTCGCCGCCATGGCGAAGACCGATCCGTCGCTCGACATCGGCGTTCACCTGACACTCACCAGCGAAATGGCGCATTACAAATGGCGCCCGCTGACCGCACCACCGGCTTCTGCTGGGCTGACGGACGATCGTGGCTATTTCTTCGCCGACGTCGCAACGTTGCGTGCGAGAGCGAAGCCTGACGCCGTCGAGGCGGAACTGCGCGCCCAGATCGATATGGCGCTCCGGTCGGGCCTCGATGTCACCCATCTCGACGATCATGCGGGTGGCGTGCTGGCACCTGAATTCCGCGACATCTACCTCCGCCTCGGCATCGACTACGAATTGCCGATCCTGGTGACACCGAGCCTCACGACCTATGGCGGCATTCACAATCTGCAGGGCGTCGAGGACGACGCCTATCGGGCATGGGCGGCCGATGTCGCGCATCACGGCTTCCAGCTGTTCGGCCGCATCCTCGAAACGCCGTGGCAGCGCACTGAGCCAGCCGAAGCGGCCTACCGCGACATGGTCGGCCAGATCGAGCCCGGACTCAGTTTCATGGCGATGCATTTCACCAAGCCCGGCGAGATCGAGGCGATCGATCTCGACTACAACCATATCCGGACGGCGGAATACGGCCTCTTCCGGTCGGATAAATTCAGAGCGTGGCTGAACGAACAGAATTTGACATTGATCGGCATGTCGGAATTTCGTTCCAAGCTCCGAACGACGTAGTGCCAATGCCCCTCGATGATGCATATAGAGAACCAAACCAGTCGGTTCAGCGCATTACGCACGAGTAGACCTTCGCTCCACCAGGTCTTCCTGTGAAATTCCCGGACTCTCCGCCGGCGTGAATTCCGCCGTTACAGCCATCAGAGTTCGAGCTGCACCTTCATGCTGCCCGGTGGCTTCTTGCCCGCCATGATGTCTGCGACCCCTTCGAGTGGCAGACGATGGGTGACCAAATCACGGATTCCAGGGCCGATGGCGTTGATGACGTCGAGTGCAGCGGGAATATTGTGGTTCAGCGAATGCGTGCCGAAGAGCGAGAGTTGCCGTCTGAATATCTCAAATGGCGAAATCTCGATCCGCGCGTCCTTCGGACAAACGCCAAAGAACAGGGCCGCGCCTCCATTGGCTGCATAGTCGACGATGGATCCCGCAACTGCAGCTGAACCGGTCGCATCGACCACAAGATCGCAGCGCTGCCGAAGGGCGGCAAGCTCCGGGGTTCCGACGGCCACCGTCATCAAGCCGTGTGTCGCGGCCCGCTCCAGACGTGCCGGGTCAAGATCGGCCATGATGACCTCGCCTGCCCCGCGGACCTTGAGCGCCAGCCCCATGAGCAGTCCCATTGGCCCGGTGCCGATGACAAGCGCGCGCGCGATTTGGCGTCCCTCAAGCGGCGAGAGTCCATTCAGCACGCACCCCATCGGTTCGGCGAGCGCCGCAACATCGAACGGCATATCCCCGATCGGATACACCCTGTCGGCGCGCACCACACTGAGCGCGGCAAAGCCGCCATTGACGGTCACGCCATAAGCGCCAAGATGCTCGCACAAATGTGCCCATCCGCGCTGGCACGCCTGGCACGTGCCGCATTCGAGGTTCGGGTCAATCACTACCCGGGCGCCAGCGGCCAGGTTTGCGACCCCTGGCCCGACCTCGACCACTTCGCCGGCATATTCGTGCCCCGGTACCACCGGAAAGGCGGACGTGCCGTAGTTCGAATGCATCACGTCGAGATCGGTATGACAGAGGCCACTCGCGCGCACTCGCACCACCACTTCGCCTGGACCTGCGACCGGATCAGGCAGTTCAGCGACTTCAACCCGGTCCTTTTTTGGAAAGACTATGGCTTTCATTTCCGTCTATCCCTTCAAATAGGCCTTCATCGCCGCCTCGACGCCTTCGTCCCAGATCATCTTCAGCCATCTGGAAAAGGCATCCGCGAAGACCGGCTTGTCGGCGAGGTTGCCGTAGTACTGGCGCATCTCAAGCCACGCTTTCGGGTCGTCCTTCGCGTTTTTCGAAACCGCCATGAGCTCGTCCCAGAACGGATCGTTGGGTTCGATGACCTCACCGTTCTCGCGGGTGCCGAAGCACTGGCGGCACCACGCCGCCTCGACCAGGGCCAATCCCTCGACAGGTGTTCCTGCCGCCACCGCCTCGCGGATCGTAGGGATGACCATGCCGGGATGGCGGGACGATCCGTCAAACGCGATCCGCCGTGCCGTGTCGACAATCGCCGGATTGGCGAAACGTTCGTCGATCAACTCGAAATATTCCTGCGGCGTCTTGCCTGGAACCGGCACCACCAGCGGCACGATTTCTTCCATCTCGACCTTCTTGAAGAAGGCACGGATCGTCTCGTGCCGCATGATGTCCGAGACGACCGAGATGTTCATGATTTCGGCAACGTTGGCGAAGGTCTGGTGGCCGGCATTGAGGATGCGGATCTTCTGCATCTCGTAACCGTGAACGTCGTCTGAAAACTGCGCGCCAACCTTGTCCCAGTCCGGCCTGCCTTGGCAGAACTTGTCCTCGATGACCCATTGCCGGAAGTTCTCGTGTGTCACCGGCACTTCATCGTCAATGCCGAACTCCTTGGCCAGCGCCAGCTCCTTGGGGCCGGTGGCCGGCACGATGCAGTCGACCATCGCGTTCGGGAAGGTGCAATTGGCGTCGATCCACCCGGCAAGCGCCGGGTCAGAGAGACGCGCCAGCGACACAATGGTCTGGCGCAGGATATTGCCGTTGCCTTGCAGGTTGTCGCAACTTTGGCCGCTGAAGGGGCCGACGCCCCGGTCGCGCCGAAGTTTCAGAGCGGCAACCATTGCACCGAAAGCGGTCTTCGGTTTGTCCGGATTGGCAGCATCGTGAACGATGTCAGGATGGCCCGCATCGAACGACTTGGTGGCCGGGTCAATGTAGTATCCCCCCTCGGTGACGGTGAGCGACACAATGCGGATATCGCGCTGGGCCATGCGCTCGATGAGGGCGGTATTGCCCTCGGTGACGGGCACATAATCGATCATCGAGCCCACCACCTCGGCCGAAGTCCCCGAAGGATCGAGTTCGATCAGGGTCGTCAGGTAATCCTGCTCTTCCAGCTTCCGGCGCTGCGCTGCGTCATAGCTGCGGACCCCCGCACCGATGATCGCCCAGTCCAGAGCCAGCCCCATCTGCATCAAGCGGTGGAGATACCAGGACTGGTGAGCGCGATGGAAGTTGCCGAGCCCGATATGCACAATCCCGGGCGAGAGCCTTGTGCGGTCGTAGCCGGGACGCTTCACGGCTTCCGGGAGTTGATTGAGGGTAGCGTTGGACAGTTTCACGGTCATGGCGAGACCTTTCCTTTCAAATCAAGACGGCCGCGACCCCAAGGGAGCCGCGGCCGCAACATCCGGCACGGTTCCCGGCGTCAGCTCATCCAGTTGCCGCCGTCGACATTCAAGGTCTGGGCGGTGATGTAGCGTGCCTCATCCGTAGCAAGAAACACGCACGGGTCTGCCACGTCGCGCGGGTCTCCCATGCGGCCAAGAGGCACGGCCTCTCCGACTTCACGCTTCTTCTGGCCAATCGGCTTTTTCTCGTATTCGGCGAACTGAGCATCGACCACATCCCACATCGGCGTGTCGATGACGCCCGGCGCAATGGCATTGACGCGGATCTTATCCTTTGCGAGTTCCAGTGCCAGAGATTGGGTCAGCGAAATCACGGCGGCCTTGGTCGAACAGTAGATGGTGATGTTGGGCTCTCCCCGTCGCCCGGCCTGGCTGGCAAAATTCACGATGACGCCACCACCCCTCTTCTTCATTGAGGGGACAACTGCCTGAATTGTAAAGATCGTGCCGCCGACATTGACGTCGTACTGTCGGCGGTAGTCTTCGACGGTTATCTTGTCGATAGAGGCCATGTTGAAGATACCGGCATTGTTGACGAGAATGTCGATCCCGCCCCAGGCCTTTTCGACTGCCGCAACACCCGCGGCAATCGAGGCCGTGTCCGCAACGTTCATCGCCACCGCCATGCCCCCAATCGCGGCAGCGGTCTCCTTGGCATCGGCTTCACGGAGATCCGCCACCGCCACTTTTGCGCCGGCCTTGGCATAGGCTTCGCAGATGGCACGGCCGATGCCGCGGGCACCACCGGTCACGAGCGCAATTTTTCCTTCCAGTCGCTTCATGCGAGTCTCAGTCCTTCTTTGTCAAAACGATGCAGATTGTCGAGATGAGGGGTAAGGCTCACCTTGTCTCCGTATTTGAAATCGACCTCGCCATCAGCCCGAACCGTGAGAGGCTCCTTGAATCCGTTCACGTTGACATGGAAAAACGTGTCGCTGCCAAGATGTTCGGAGACGCCAACGGTTCCTGTCCAACTGCCCCCGGCCGTGCCAATCTCGATATGTTCCGGACGGATACCGATGGTGTGTGCTCCGTGTTTCTCGGCCTCCTTGCCTTCGATGAAGTTCATCTTCGGCGAGCCGATGAAACCGGCGACAAACTTGTTGCGCGGATGCCGGTAGAGTTCGAGCGGACTGCCGGTCTGCTCGATGACGCCGGCATGCAACACCACGATCTTGTCTGCCATGGTCATGGCTTCGACCTGGTCATGGGTGACGTAGATCATGGTCGTCTTGAGCCGCTTGTGGAGTTCGCTGATTTCAAGACGCATCCCGACGCGCAAGGCGGCATCGAGATTCGACAGGGGTTCGTCGAACAGGAACGCCTCGGGTTCCCGCACGATGGCTCTGCCGATGGCAACGCGCTGGCGCTGGCCGCCGGAAAGCTGGCCCGGGCGGCGGTCGAGATAATCGGTCAGATTCAGGACCCGCGCAGCTTCTGCAATGCGCTTGTCCTGTTCGGCCTGCGGCATTCCCGCCATCTTCATCGGGAAGGCAATGTTCTTGCGAACCGACATGTGCGGATACAGCGCATAGGACTGGAAGACCATGGCCAGGCCGCGCTTGGCGGGCGGAATGTTCGTGGCATCCTTGCCGTCGATCATGATCTGGCCGCTGCTGACATCTTCGAGGCCCGCGATCAGGCGCAGCAAGGTCGACTTGCCGCAACCGGATGGGCCAACGAACACGACGAACTCGCCATCTTCGATTTCAAGGTCTGTCGGCTTGATGACCTTGACGGTGCCGAAATCCTTGGTGACCTGCTTGAGCGTGATCTTCCCCATGATCATTTATCCTTATTTCACGGCGCCGAACGTCAGGCCGCGGACCAGCTGCTTCTGGCTGAACCAGCCCATGATGAGAATTGGCGCGATGGCCATGAGCGAGGCCGCCGAAAGTTTTGCGTAGAACAGGCCCTCCGGGCTCGAATAGCTGGCGATGAACGCCGTGAGCGGGGCTGCCTGCGCCGCGGTCAGGTTCAGCGTCCAAAAGGCTTCATTCCAGGCGAGGATGATGTTCAGCAGCACCGTCGAGGCCATGCCGGGAATCGCCATGGGTGTCAGAACGTAGAGAACCTCTTCCCTGAGCGATGCCCCGTCCATGCGGGATGCCTCCAGGATCTCACCCGGAATTTCTCGGAAGTAGGTGTAGAGCATCCAGATGATGATCGGCAGATTGATCAGCATCAGGACAGCGGTCAGTCCAATCCGGCTATCCAGCAGGCCCGTGTCACGGAAGATCAAGTAGATCGGCACCAGAACACCAACGGGCGGCATCATCTTGGTGGAGAGCATCCACATCAGCACATCCTTGGTGCGCTTGGCAGGCACAAAGGCCATGGCCCACGCAGCCGGAATGGCGATGACCAGCCCCAGAAGGGTGGACCCGATCGAGATGATCATCGAATTCGAGAAGTGCTTGAAGTAGTCCGAACGGGCCTGGACCGTGCTGAAGTTCTCCATCGTCCAGCCAGAGTTGAACAGAACGTCCAAAGGCGCCCTGATGGCGTCTTCTTCAGTCTTGAACGCGAGAATGATGACCCAGAGGATCGGAAAGAACATCAGGAAGGCCAGCGTTCCGGCAACCGCGGTATTGAAGGCCTTGGTCTTGTTGGAGACTGCGCGCGCCATAACCTCTCCTCCCTATGCGTCAAGGTTCTTGCCAATCATGCGCATCAGGAAGAACGCAACGATATTGGCTAGAATGATGGCGATGACACCGCCGGCACTTCCCATGCCCACGTCGAACTGCAGCAGGGACGATACGTAGATCAAATATGTCAGGTTGGTCGTTGCCGTGCCGGGGCCGCCGTTTGTGGTGACGAGAATTTCGGCGAAGACCGACAGCAGGAATATAGTCTGGATCAGGATCACAACGGTGATCGCCCGCGCCAGATGGGGGAGCATCATGTACCAGAACCGGCTTGTCCAGCTTGCGCCATCCATTTCCGCGGCTTCCAGTTGCTCCTGGTCAAGCGACTGAAGCGCGGTAAACAGGATCAGTGTCGCAAAGGGAAGCCATTGCCAGCTGACGATGATGATGATCGAAACCATCGGAATCTTGCCGAAGAAGTCGATCGGCTGAAAACCCAGGCCAGTGGCGATTTGCCCAAAGAACCCGTTCACCGGGTTCATGAACATGTTCTTCCAGACCAGGGCGGAAACGGTCGGCATCACGAAGAAAGGTGCGATCACCATGATGCGGATGATGCCCTGGCCGAACATGGGCCGGTCCAGCAGCAGGGCAAACAGGATGCCTCCGACAACCGTGATCAGCAGCACGCCGCCGACGAGAACAAGCGTGTTGATCATCGCCGCCTTGAAGCTCGGGTCGGTCACGAACCAGTAGTAGTTCTCCCAGCCCACGAAGGGGTTTCCGCTGGGCGTGAGCAGATTGTATCTCAGAAAGGAGAAGTAGATCGTCAGCACAAGCGGAACGATCATCCAGCCGAACAGAAGGATCACGGCAGGCGAGATCATCAACCGGGCGGCAGCGCGGGAAGCTTTGGTTGCCATGTGTTCCTCCCGTTGAATCTTTTATTGCGGCACGAAGAAAGGACCCACCCCGGTCATCTCTTCAAGGCTACACTACAGACATATCGGAGGTTAGAAAAGCGGGCCGATCCGCGGAGACCGGCCCGCCCTGGGAGGAGGTTACTTGATGTAACCGGCCTTTGTCATTTCGCGCGTCGCGAACTGCTGGCTGTTGGCCAGGGCCGTGTCCACCGACTGCTGACCAGCCAAAGCCGCGGCGATCTGCTGTCCGACATAGTTGCCGATGCCCTGGAACTCGGGGATCGCCACGAACTGGATGCCGGTGTAAGGCACCGGATCCTTCGTCGGATGGGTCGGATCGGCTGCGAAGATCGCGTTCTTGATGGTTGTCGAGAACGGCGCTGCCTTCAGGTAGCGCGGATCATCGGCAATCGAGGCGCGCGTGCCACTCGGAACGGCGACCCATCCCTCTGTCTCGCCGACCATTTCGAAGTATTGCTTCGAGGTACCCCACTTGAGGAAGTCCTTCGCAACGTCAGCCTTCTTCGAGCTTGCCGGAATGGCGAGCGCCCAGGACCAGAACCAGCCGGTTCCGTTGGACGTCACCTCTTTCGGCGCCTGGAAGAAATCGGTCACGTCGGCGACCTTCGAGTTTGCCGGGTTCTTGACGTCGTTGGCAGCCGAGGTCGCGTCGATCCAGGTGGCGCATTTGCCGTCCTTGAACAGGGCGCGGTTTTCATTGTGGCCATTGGCGGTCGCGCCCGGAGGACCGTACTTCGTCATCAGGTCGACGTAGTAATTGATCGCGTTGTGCCACTCCGGGCTGTCGATCTGCGGCTTCCAGTCCATGTCGAACCAGCGGCCGCCAAACGCGTTCACCATCGGTCCGATGAACGCCATGTTCTCGCCCCAGCCGGCCTTGCCGCGCTGGCAGGTGCCGTAGACGCCATGGTCCGGATCATGCAGCTTCGCCGCCATGTCCTTGAACTGATCGTAGGTGATCTGTTCCGTCGGCTTGGCGATGCCGGCCTTCTCGAACAGGTCGGTCCGATAGTAGGTGAACGACGTTTCAGAGTAGAGCGGCACGGCATAGAGATGACCGTCGGCCGACAGGCTGTTCCGCACCAGCGGGAAGATGTCGTTCAGATCGTAGGCGGCGTCGTCAGCGAAATCGTCCAGCGGCGTGAGCCAGCCGTTCTTGCCCCAGATCGGCGTCTCATAGGCGCCGATGAAAACGATGTCGAAAGATCCGCCGCTGGTGGAGATGTCCTGCGTGGTCCGCTGACGGAGCACGTTCTCTTCCAGCACGACCCAGTTGATCTTGTTGCCGGTGGCTTCTTCCCACTTGGGCGCCAGCTTCTGCATCACGATCATATCGTTATTGTTGACAGTAGCGACCGTGATTTCCTCGGCAGACGCGTCAACGCCCGCGAAGCCGACAAACGCCAGCGCGGTGGCGCCGAGGAGAGTCCTAGTCAGTTTCATCTTATTACCTCCCAGTTTAAAGATGGTTGCACGTTGGGTTGCCAGTTGACTTAAGCGTCCGCCGTTTCAAGAGTCAACAAAAATTTACCCCCGTAAATTTTGCTATGCCGAAGACCGAAGAATGAGTTTGCCGTCAAACAGGTATTCATGGCGTTCGTTGTTGACGCCGTTGATCAGATCGAACAATACTTCGACGCTCTTTGTGGCAATGGATTCATAGTCTTGCGCAACAGTGGTAAGTGGCGGACAGGTGAAGCGCGACCACGGATGATCGTCATGGCCGGCAATGCGAAGTGCACACTCCTTGCCATGGCCGACGCGCAGTCCCTTTTGATAGGCGGCCGCGATCAGCCCGATGGCGATGCGGTCGTTGCTGCACAGAACGGTATTTGTGGGCAAGGCGCGTTCCGAGATGAGACGAAGACCGTTTTCAAGGCCAATCTGCTCGAAGTCCCACCCGCCACCGCCTGACGCCATGATCACTCTCGGATCATGGCCAAGGCGGTCCATGGCTTCCACATAGGCCTCCCGGCGCTTGTTCGCATTGGGATTGACCGGCGGCATCTCGAAGAAGCAAGGCGGCTCACCTGTCCTGCAGAGATATTCGACCAAGAGCGGAATGCTCTGGAAGTTGTCCGAGCCCACAAAAGCCTTGCCGACCGGCACATTGCTGTCGAAGACGACCGTCGGCACCTTGCGGGTAAAGATTTCGACGTTCTCGAGATCCGAACGCCGGCCAAGTGGAGCGATGAGTGCCCCCGCAGGCTTGAGCGATTGGAGTGTCGATAAGGCATTGTTTTCCAACTCCGTTTCGCCATGGGCACTGAACACGATCGGCCAGTAGCCGGCATCGATGCATTGCCATTCGATGAAGCGCACGATCTCGGCGAAGAACGGATCCGCAAGATACGGCACCAGGATTCCGATGGTCTTGGTCAGCTTCCGGTTCTGGTTGATCGCGAAGATGTTCGGCCTGTAGTCGAACCGGTCCAGTGCAATCTCGATCTTCGCCCTGGTCGACTTCCGCACGCTGTCGGGATCATGAAAAAACTTCGAAAGCGTCGGCCGGGAGATGCCGCTGACGGAGGCAAATTCCTCCATGTTGCGGATCCGGTTTTCTGTCATATGAGGCCACCTTTCTCGAGACATGCGCACGAAACGCTCACAACACACGGCCGCATGACACACCCGTAATTTCTTTACGCGCGGCGTGTTTAAATTGACACAGGTTAAGCATTATGGCAACCATTCCGTCAGCGGGATGCCTGGCGCAATCGCATCTACCGGAGGCACACATGAAGCGCGTTGTGGTGATAGGCGAAATTCTCGTTGAGGTCATGGCCGACACGATTGGCGAGGGATTTCTTGTCCCTCAACCTCTTACCGGGCCGTTCCCGTCAGGTGCTCCAGCAATTTTCGCCGACCAGATGGCCAAACTTGGTCACCCGGTCTCGATCATTTCGGCCGTGGGCGACGACGATTTCGGCCGCGTGAACATCGGCCGGCTGAAAAATGATGGCGTCGACACGCGCGCGGTCTACATCGACGGCGAACGCCCGACCGGCAGCGCCTTCGTCCGGTATCGCAAGGATGGCGCACGGAATTTTGTCTTCAACATCCGCCACAGCGCCGCCGGCCACCTTCACATGACGGAAAATGTCAGGGACGTCCTGGCAGCGGCCAATCATGTTCATGTCATGGGATCTTCGCTTTCAAGCCCGGAGTTCGTCGGCCTCAATCTCCAGGCCATCGAGAGTGTCCGCGCGCGTGGCGGGTCCGTATCCTTTGACCCGAATCTGCGAAAGGAAATCCTGTCTGCACCCGGCATGGCCGAAGCAACGAAGCGCATTCTCTCGCTGACAGACCTGTTCCTGCCGAGTGGTGACGAACTCACCCTCTTCACCCGCAGCAAGGATACGGCCGGCGCGATTGAGCAACTGCTTGCACAAGGTGTCCGCGCCATCGTCCACAAGCGCGGGATAGAGGGGGCGACCTACTATGACAAAGCGCGCAGCCTCGCTGTGCCTGCATTCAAGGTTGACGAGATCGACCCGACGGGTGCGGGCGATTGTTTCGGCGGCACCTTCACGACCTTCTGGTTGCGGGACGCCGATCCGCATGAGGCGCTGCGTCTCGCCGCGGCGAGCGGTGCATTGGCGGTCACGCGGCGAGGGCCAATGGAAGGCACCGCAGATTTGGAGACTCTGAAGTCCTTCATCAAGAATGCGGAAAGGGTGGCATGATGGCCGACGCTCTGAAGTCGCTTCCGACTGCCTATCATCGCGGAGAACACCTCGGCATAACGTCAGTATGTTCCGCGCATCCCGTTGTCATCGAAGCCGCACTGCAGCTGGCGCTGGAAACCGGCAAGCCGGCACTGATCGAGGCCACCTGCAACCAGGTCAACCAGGACGGCGGCTACACGGGCATGACACCGCTGGATTTCCGGCATTTCGTGGAAGGCATCGCCCGAAAGGTTGGCCTCGATCCATCCAGCATCATTCTTGGCGGCGACCACCTCGGCCCCAATCCCTGGAAAGGTCTGCCTGCCAGTCAGGCCATGGCAAAGGCCGAAGTCATGATCGCGGCATTTGTCGAGGCCGGGTTTTCAAAGCTTCACCTCGATACATCGATGGGATGCGCAGGCGAGCCCGTGGCGCTTGCGGACGAGGAGACGGCCCGCCGCGCCGCGCAGCTCGCTGTCATCGCAGAACGCCACAAGGGCGCGGTCGATCCGGTCTATGTGATCGGAACCGAAGTCCCCGTCCCGGGAGGCGCCACACATGCCCTGGATCACCTCGAGCTGACACAACCGGCAGCCGTTGAAAAGACCTGGTCCGTTCATCGCGAAGCCTTCTTGGATTGCGGTCTGGAGGATGCCCTCGCCCGGGTCATCGCGCTGGTCGTCCAGCCAGGGGTGGAATTCGCTCACACCGATGTCGTTCACTTCGATCCGGCAAAGGCAAAGTCCCTTTCAGCCACGTTGCAGGATTTTCCGCAGCTCGTATTCGAAGCTCATTCGACCGACTATCAGACTGCGGCCGGCTTGCGGGACCTCGTTGCAATGGGGTTCTCGATCCTCAAGGTAGGACCCTGGCTCACGTTTGCGCTTCGCGAGGCGCTGTACAAGCTTGATGGGATTGCCGACATCATGGACAATCAGGTTCCATCCGGCCGTTTGATGGCGGCAATGGAAGCGGCCATGCTGGCCTCACCCGGCAATTGGGAAAAGTACTATGCGGGCAGCAAGCACGATCAGTGGATTCAACGGCATTTCAGCCTGTCGGACAGGATCCGGTATTACTGGCCCCAGCCCAGTGCCACCAGCGCCGTAGATGAATTGCTGACCAGACTGGGCGACCGGAAAATCCCGGCACCCGTCCTGCATCAGTACTTTCCAGAAATCGGCATGCAACCCGAACCGGCAACCGCCGCCGAATTGCTTCTTGGGTCAGTCAGGCGGGTCCTGGTAACATATCGGAATGCAACTGAGCCGGTTCCGTCACCGGCGTCATGATCCTGCAGATTTGCTCTGCGGCTATGAAACGCTGTGAATGATGTCCCAGTCAAGGCCGAAGCGCGCCAGGTATTTGCGCAGGCGATCGGCATCGTTGCTGCTCGCCTTCTTGCGGCGCGAGGCGGCGAAGAGCTTGCGGCCCGCCTCGCTGAGCGACAGGCTGTTGCGACAGACCTGAATGACGGTTGCGAGCTGGGCGCGATCGAAGATGTCATCTGGCCGACCAGCTGCTGCTGCCCATGGCACTCGGCGCGAGCGGGAATTTTATCACCCCCCTCCCGACCCGGCACACCCACACCAACACCGACACCATCCAGCGTTTTCTCGATGTGCCGGTGACGTTTGCCGCAGCGGGCAACGGGCTGTGGTCCGTTGAAGTTGGTGGAAATTGAAACCGGACGGCCGGGGTCTGCCATTTCACAAGCAGGACCCGATCCTGCAGCGCGACAAAAGGGGTCGATCCCCCTTCGCCCCCCAAGTCTATCCCTGAATACTGAGCCGATGCCCGCCATTCCGGCATGCGCCGATGCCGTCGTCAAACAAAATCCGGCTGCGAAGCAATTCTCAGTCGCAATGACAATCACCCATCAAAAACTGGACGGCCCAGACCCACCGGCCTCAGATATAGACGTCACTCAGCACATGGCCCGGCGTATCGTAAATCGTGACGCGCTGATCCCATGTATGGTTATTGTCGACATCGTAGATCGTCCGCTGGGCATAATTCGGCTCGCCCGTATCGTAGTAAAGCCATTTGGTCTTGAGCGCACCGGGTTCGGAATATTCTCGAACCATCGTCTCCCAGGTCTTGGAATCGTCGTGGTCAAAATCGATGCGCTTCTGGTAAAGCTTCCCGCCCGCATCATAGGTGAAGGTCTTGTAGTCGAGCACGCCTTCGCCGACGTAGGCGAACAAGGTCTGATCCCATCTAAAGGCATCGTCCTGATCGTAATCTATCTTTTGAGAGTAGAGCGGCTGTCCGATGTCGTAAAGCGTCAGCTGAACGTCCAGAATGTCAGGGGCCGAGTAGGTGTATGTGATTGTGTTCCATGTGTAGGACCCCACCTGGTCATAATCGACCTTGGTTGCCCAGATAGCCTGTCCATCGTCGCGGTAAGTCCACTTGTAGTCCACGATGCCTGCGGCTGAATAGGTGGTCTCGATCGAGTTCCAGGACTTTGCATTATCCTGATCATGGTCGATGACGCGCATGAATTGCGGCTGATTGCCATCGTAGACGATCTTTTCGCGGTCCAGAAGGCCAGCAGAATCATATATATATTCCCATCGCTTGAATGGCTGATCCCTGTCCACGTCAAAGTCGTACAGCTTGTAATTGGTCAGCGTGCCGACAGGCCCCGCCGCCAACGTAGTCGCAACTTCCAGCGTCGATTTCGACAGCAGCGTCGAGCCGCTTTGCGCAATGATAAGGACGTTACCGGTCGTATTCACCTGGATCGCGCCATTGATCAAGGCCCCTAATGCATTCGCCACGACCGATGGCGTGCCCGTGTTGTTCGCCAGCACGATGTAGTCTTCCGTCGTGTAATCATGAACCGTCTCGGTGGCGTTAAGATCGGTGTTCGAAAACACGAACCAGTCGGCGCCCGTGCCGCCGGTAAACAGGTCAAAGCCCGACCCGCCGTACAGCCAGTCGTTGCCTGCGCCTCCGTTCATTTGGTCGTTGTTGTTCCCGCCATACAGCTGATCGTTGCCGCCCATGCCGTATAGAACGTCGGACCCGTCTTCGCCGTAGAGGATGTCGATCCCGCCCAGGAAAACGCCGGAATGGGCCTGGCCGGTTAGAGAGATGTTCAGCAAATATTCCTCGCCGCCCGAGAAGTTCTGCAGCCCCGTGCCGGCCAGATAGGCGCCGACCTGGATGTAATAGGTCCCGGCCGTGGCAAAGGTATAGCTCAGGTAGGGGTCCGCGAAGGATGAGCTGCCGCCACCGCCAGTCGTCGAGCTTGGTGAATCGTCATTGGCCGCGATCACATTGCCGCCGGAGTCGTAAAGCTGGAGCTCCATGTCGCGTGACCCGCCGATGGCATGGCTGCCATAGTCGAGGTCGATGGTGATGGTCTCGCCCGCGCCGACAACAACCTGGTACCAGTCCGTCTGTCCCGATGTTCCCGAAGCGTAAACCAGCGTATGCGGGATCGTGGGGTCGCCGACGTCGGGGCTTTCCTCGACATTCCAGGCGCTGACCGCACTGGTCAGGACGGACCCGGTACCCATCGCGGACCCTGCCGCCCCGGCCAGCCAGAACGTATTGATATCGCCCAGAATGAAATCGTCACCCGCACCGCCAAAAACGCCGGAATTGGCGTTTCCATCGCCATCCCAGTCAAACAGGAAATTGTCGTTTGCGTCGCCGTATAGCGGATCACCGGTGTAAAGAAGAGACATTTCGGACTCCTATGAGAACGAGTGCAGATTTTCTCGGGTCGTCGAGAACGAAGGTAATACCGCACACATGCTCCAGACATCCATGGATGAGATACTGCGGTAGGCGCCGACGGGATTTGGCAGACCAAACAAAAGTTCAAATTTTGGTAACATTTTGTCAAGCGGTGAAATACGGCAATGCGGGTTGACTGGCCGAGTATGTGATAACAGAGCAAATGACCGGGAAGCCGGTGAACATGATGACATTTTCTGCTCTGGTCGACTTGTGGCCATTTATTTCTAGTGCCGATGACAATCGCTGCAGGCTTTTGATCGACAAACACTCAATTCTGGACGCCGGAATGCGAATGGTCCAAGATTGGTGGCATGACTCAGATCCGCTTCGAACCCGCCGACTTCCACAACACCATTGGCAGCCATCCGCCGGCCCTGAAGGTCCGCGATGGCGCCACAGTTTCCGTGCGCACGCTGGACGCCCATGGCTTCGACTATCTCGGCAACAAGCCGGGCGATCGGCCCAATCCCATGAGTGGGCCAATCTTCGTCGAGGGCGCCATGCCGGGCGATGTTTTGCACGTCACCATTCACGCGATCGAGATGACGCGCGCCAGCGGCTGGACGTTCCAGACCCTGGCACCCAATGTCGTTGACCCGGACGCGGTGCCGCGCTTTCCGCCGCGCGAGAAGACGCAATGGGTGATCGACAATGCCGCAGGGCACGCGCGCCTCGCCGAACCGCCGGCCAGCCTCAAGGACTGGTCGGTGCCGATCGAGCCGATGATCGGCTGCTTTGGCGTCGCACCGGCTCTGGGCCAGGCGATCTCGACGGCGACCAGTGGCCGCAATGGCGGCAACATGGATTATCGCGGCTTCAAGCCCAGCGCGGAAGCGATGTTTCCCGTGGCCGTCGAAGGAGCATTATTCTTTCTGGGCGATGTCCACGCCTGCCAATGTGACGGCGAAATCGTCGGCACCGGTATCGAGACGGCGGCCGAGGTGACGGTGACCCTCAAGGTGATCAAGAACAAGACCATCGGCTGGCCGCGCGGCCGCAACGGTAGCGAAATCTTCGCCATCGGCAACGCCCGCCCGCTGGACCAGGCCCTCCAACATGCGACGACGGAATTGCTGAACTGGCTGATGGAGGACTATGCACTCGATGAGGTGGCGGCCAGCCATCTCATGGGGCAACTGGTGCGCTACGACATCGCCAATGTCTTCAACCCCGCCTACTCGGTCGCCTGCCGCATCGACACGGCGGCCCTGGCCTCGCTCAGGAAATGAGCCGTTTCAGGCTTTCGAGGGTGTCTGCTTCGGCAGCAGGCTTGTCCCACCGGATTCGCGCGATGCGCGGAAAGCGCATGGCGATGCCGGACTTGTGACGGCTCGACGCCTGCACCGCATCGAAGGCCACCTCGAAGACCAGCTTCGGCTCGACGCTGCGCACCGGTCCAAAGCGATCGATGGTATTCTGGCGAACGAAACGGTCGATTTCGGTCAGTTCCGCATCGGTGAACCCCGAGTACGCCTTGCCGACAGGCACCAGCCGCGGTTCGCCGTCAACTTCGGTCCAGGCGCCAAACGTATAGTCTGAATAGAAGG
>ERZ795053.2671-NODE-2671-length-21190-cov-6.101348_pt1 | contig 21190 bp, 20 predicted proteins | sample MGYA00375137_ERZ795053 | MGnify/ENA primary metagenome ERZ795053 (study PRJEB30182, sample SAMN05720284) | activated sludge metagenome | isolation source: Anaerobic digester | place: Hong Kong | collected 2014-12-17 ...
CCAAGCCGAAATACAGCATGGCCCTGCATTCCTTCACACGCTCTCTCAGAGCTCGTCGAGGAGCCCCCGCAGGCGCTCGAGCGCGAGCCTTAGCCGCTCCGTCCGAATCGCGAAGCAGAGCCGCACATGGCTCTCGTTGCCGGCCCCGAACGTGTAGCCGGCGGCGATCCCGACCTTGCAGCGCTGCAGCACCTCGCGCGCGAAGGCGAGGCTGTCGGTCAGCCCCTCGATCCGCGGAAAGGCATAGAAGGCACCTTCCGGCTCGGGCAGCGTCACCTTCGGGTGGCTGCCGATCAGCTCCATCACCAGGTCGCGATTGATCCTCGTCCGTGCGACGAACGAGCGGACGAATTCCTCGCCCTGCTCCAGCGCCGCGAGGCCGCCTGCCTGGGCGAAGACCGTGGCGCCTGTGTTGTTGCATTCGGCCAGCACCGCCATGGGCTCGACCAGGTGCTGGGGTGCCACCATCCAGCCGAGCCGCCAGCCGGTCATCGCCCAGGCCTTGGAGAAGCCGTTGAGCACGAAGACCGGCTCCTCGGGCCCGGCGAGCTCGAGGAAGGAGGGGGCCGGATCGCGGCCGTGAAAGACATTGCGATGGTAGACCTCGTCGGCGATCAGCCCGAGGCCGTTGTGGCGGCAGAGGTCGAGCAGGGCGCTGCCTTCCTCGGCGGACATGATCCAGCCGGTGGGGTTCGACGGCGTGTTGACATAGACCGCCTTCGTTCGAGGCGTGATCGCCCGCGCCACCTCGCCCAGGTCGAGCTCCCAGCGCCGCTCCCCGGCCCTGAGCCGGACATCGACCGACCGCGCCCCCATCAGCCGCGCCGCAACGCGGATGTTCGGCCAGTAGGGGCCGAGCAGGACGATCTCGTCGTCCCGGTCGAGCAGGCATTCCGCGGCGACGACCACCGAAAGCATGGTCGAGCCCGCGACCGTGATCCGGTCGGGGTGCAGGTCGATGCCATAGAGCCGGTCGAGATAGGTCTTGAGCCCGGCACGCAGCGCCGGCGTGCCGCGCGAGTAGGAGTAGAACGTCTGGCCGGAATCGAGCGCTGCCTTCGCCGCGTCGCGAATGAAGGCCGGCGTGACGATGTCGCTCTCGCCGAACCAGAGCGGGATCACCTCCGGATCGCCCAGGGCACCCAGCGCCACCTTGCTGATGCCGGATAGCTCGAGGTCCTCGATCTCTTTGCGAATGGCGCCCATGGAGCTCCCGATCACTGCGCGACAGCGGGTCTCTTAGCGCCGTCAGGCGACCGCGGCCAGCCTCGGGGCGGGGTTGGCGGCAGGCGCGTTGGTCAGGAGTGTGCAGTCGAGCGGCCAGTCGAAGACGACGGTCGTGCCGCGGGTCGTGCCGTCGCTCTCGACGCGCATCGTGCCGCCGAGGCGCTGGACGATCCGGCGCACCAGCGCCAGGCCGATGCCGCTGCCGCCGCTGCTTTGGCCATCGCGAATCCGGAAGATGTCGAAGATGCGATCGTGCTCGGCCGGGGAAATGCCCGGGCCATCGTCGGTGACGCGAAAGATGGCGCGGCGGTCGCCCCGGCAGACGTCGACCTTCAGCTGCACGGCACCACGGTCGTGGTGCTTGATGGCATTGTCCATGAGGTTGCGCACGACCAGCGCCAAGGGTGCTTCGGGCGTGATCAGCGTGGCGACCGGCGCGTCGATCTCGAGCGTCACGGGCTTGGCGGGTGCGAGGAGCGCCAGCTGCGCCTCGATCAGCTCGCGCACCGCGCACTGATCGGCCTTGCCGGCGACCTGGCTGGCCCGGGCATAACGCAGGAGATCCAGCAGCATCGCATCCATGCGGCCGGCCGAATCCCGCAGCCGGTCGAGGTGATCCAGGGCCGCCTGCGGCAGGGGGCCGGCATCGGCCTCGAGCCAGCCGGCGATGTTGACGATCGCCCGCAGCGGTGCCCGGAGATCGTGGCTGACCGCCGCCGCGAAATGATCGAGCTCGGCGTTCGAGCGCTCCAGCTCGGCGGTGTGCGTCGCGATCGCGGTCGCCATGGCCTCCATCTCGGCGGCGAGCTCGCTGAGCTCGTCCTTGCCGGCGAGCTGCAGGTCGAGCGGCCGGCGGCGCCGCGCCAGCGCCCGGGCGTTCTCCTCCAGCAGACGGATCGGCCGCACGACCAGTCGATCCAGCCCGACGAAGAGCGAGACCGTCATCAGGAACCCGGTGAGCAGCAGGGTCGATGTCACCGCCAGGTTGACCCGGCGGATGGCGAGGTTCCGGGCATCGGCTGGATAGCCACCCACGAGCGTCCAGTCCCAGGGCTCGAAGTGGCGTGCAGCGAGGAGATAGGAGGTTCCGCCAATCGCCTGCACGAAGGCCGCGGCGGACGATTCGGGCAGCGGGCTCGCCTCGTCGAGCACGAGCCCGGCCGGCAGCAGGACATCGCCCTGGCCATCCAGCACGAAGAGCTCCGTCCCCGACCGACTGGCCAGCTCCGCCAGCTCGGCCAGCGCCGCCGTCTCGTAGCGCTCCCGATAGGCGGGCACGTTCTCCAGGGCATAGGTCTCGAGCACCCGGTGGCGGTCCTGCACGATCCTGAGCGCCGCATTGTCGAGCAGATGCGTCAGGAGCTCTTCGTGCTGGCCGGCCCATTGCCGACCCTGCTCATAGCTGCTGACCAGCCATTGCAGGGTCAAGCCGGCGAGCACGACCGGCAGCATGACGACGAGAAGCTTGGTTCGCAGGCGCATGATCTCACCGATAAAGCCGACCGCGCGTGAGCTCGAGAAGCTCGGGCGACGGCACGATGCCGAGCAGGTCGGCAGTCTTGAGGTTGAGCGCGATATCGACCTGGCTCGGCGCCTGGACCGGCAGCTCGCCCGGCTCCCGGCCGTCGAGCAGGCGCTTGGCCATGGCTGCCACGTCGCGGGCCATGCTCTCCGGCTCCGGCACGAGCGACATCAGGGCACCCGCCGCCACCGCCTCCAGGCCCGCTGCGTAGAGCACCTGCCCTTCGGTTCCGGCATTGATGGCGCGAACCAGCGCCGGCACGTCGACCGGCGGCTCGATCGTCAGCCAGAAGCCGGCGAACCCCCGGCCCTCCGATGCGTCGGCGATCGCCTCGCGCACCGCCTCGACGATCGCGGCGGTCGTGGCGTCGGGCGGCAGCGCCACGCGGATCGGCACCAGCTCCAGCGAGGCATCGGCGCGCGCCAGCAGCCGCGCTGCATCGTCCGTGGCGTGCAGCTCGGCGAGGTGAACGACACCGACACGCTGGGGCACGCCCTCCCGGCCGGCAAGGAGCTGGCGCAGCATGGCAAGCGCCACGGCGCGCGACAGCCGCCCGGCGATCCCCGTGGCTCGGGCGCGAGCCGGGCTGCCATCGCTCGAGACCAGCCGGGCCGCCGTGCTCGGCGGCACGAACGCGAAGAGATGTGGCGTTGCCGTCCCTGCCAGCGCCCGGGCGGCGCTGCCGGCAGCGACACGCCCGAGGCTGATGACGAGGTCGGACGATGCGAGCTGCTGCGACGCCAGCTCGAGGCCGAGCGACCCCCGCAGCGTCGACAACAGCACTCTTTGGCCTTCTTGGGCGAGCAGGCTGGTCAGCTCGGCTTCGAGCGCCGGGACGACGCGCTCGGCAATGATTGCCGGAAGACTGTCGACCAGCACGACACGACGCGTCGAGGGGATGGGTTGCTGGGCCAGGGCGACGAGCGACAGAGCCAGGGGAAGAGCAAGCAAAAGGAGGGCGATACGCACGATGGACCCGCTGGCCAGTCGATGATTTAGGATTATTAGCCTATTTCTTCCTTTCCATCAAGTTCCTCGATCATCACGAGTGGCGCCGGCTCGAGCTCTGGCCCGTGGCCGGCGTAGGCGATCCGCGACGCATTCTCGATCCGGCCGTCGCTGGCCAGCCGCAACACCCCGAGACCCCGCCCCTTTCCGGCACCGCAGTCGAGATGGACGACCTTGCCCCCGAGCTTGTTCGCCCGAACCAGGACCACCCGGTCGCTGATCGGATGATGGCCGATGACGACCGTCATGCCGGCCCGCACCTTCTCGGCCCAGCGATAGGTACGGACCGGCTTGCTGCCGCCCCCGCCCGACGCCGTCTCGCCGTAGAGCGCCAGCGCCTTCAGCCGAGGATGGAAGGTTCGACTCGCCAGCATGGCGCGAGCGAAGGCGCCATGCACCATGACCGAGTTGCCGAGGGTCGCGACGAAGGGTGCTGCCCGAAAGGCGCTGCAGAAGCCACGCTTGAGCGCTTTCGAATCCGGTGCCGCGTCGAGCTGCTCCAGGGTCACGGCAAGATCGCTGTCGACGCTCGTGGGGTTGCCCTTCAGCGTGCGATGGAGCTTGTCGTCGTGATTGCCGCGAATGAAGGTGCCGGTCTTGCGGCCCAGCAGATCCAGCATGAGCCGGATGCAGCCGTCGTTGTCGGGGCCGCGATCGACCAGGTCGCCGAGCGACAGGACGTAGCGCCGCTCCGCCGTCGCCAGATCGACCGCCGCCTGGAACAGCCGGGCCTGGCCATGCACGTCGCCGATGACCAGGACACCTTCGGCCCAGGGCGGCAGGGCCAGGGCCAGTCGATCAGCCACGCTTCTCGATCACGAGGACCAGATGACCATCCAGCTCGACGCTCTCGACGAGCCGATGCCCGGAGACCTCGCAGAGCTGGTCGAAGTCGGCCGGCGCCTTGGGGTCGGTCGCCAGCACCCGGAGCCGCTCGCCGGCGGCGAGGGACCGGAGCGCCTTCTGCGCCTTGAGCACCGGCAGCGGACAATTCAATCCGCGCGTATCCAGCTCCACCATACGTGCTTTGTCCGGACCTGCCACCGCCCCCGATCGCGCTGCGTTCCCCGTGTGGCCGAACCACCATCCGCATGGTAAGCGGAGTGCGGCGGGATGAGCCGCCACAGCAGGTGTGCAGCCCAATTACCATGCGCGTCATAAGTGTTGTCGGTTGGAAGAACAATGGCAAGACGACCCTGGTCGTCCGCCTGATCGAGCATCTGACCGAGCGCGGGCTGCGGGTTTCGACCGTCAAGCACGCCCATCACAGCGTCGATCTGGATCAGCCCGGCAAGGACACGTGGCGCCACCGGCAGGCCGGGGCCGGCGAGGTGATCCTCGCCACGGGCCGTCGCTGGATCCTGATGCACGAATTGCGGGACGAGCCGGAGCCCCCGCTCATGCCGCTCCTCGCGAAGCTGGCACCGGCCGACCTGGTGATCGTCGAGGGCTTCAAGGGGACCTCGCTGCCCAAGATCGAGGTCCACAGGGGCGAGCGCGGCACCGGGCTCATCGCCCGCGACGACCCGGATGTCGTCGCCGTCGCCGCCGACATCCCGATCGACGATCTGCCGGTGCCGGTCCTCCACCTCGACGACATCCCGGCCATTGCCCGCTTGGCGCTCGACCGTGCCCGGGAGATCGAGACCTGACTGAGGCACCACCCTTCGACTGCTTCGATTCCGGCCGCGGGCATATCGGCCTCGCGGCGGCGCTGGAACGGCTGCGCCAGCGGGTCGGCCCCATCGTCGGCACGGAGACCGTGCCGTTGGCCGAGGCGGCCGGCCGCGTGCTCGCGGCCCCGCTGGTCAGCCCGCGCGCCGTGCCGGCCTTCGACAACGCGGCGGTCGACGGCTTCGCCTTCGCCGCCACCAGCCAGGCATCGACGGGACCGTCGCGCCTCACTCTCGTTTCCGACCGCGCCGCGGCCGGTCATCCGGCCACGGCCGCCGTGCCGCCCGGCCATGCCATGCGCGTGCTGACCGGTGCCATGATGCCGGCGGGGACCGACACGGTCGCCATGCAGGAGGAGGTGGTCGAGGACGGGACCAGCCTGACACTCGCCAGGCCGATGCGCCCCTCCAGCAACCGCCGCCGCGCCGGCGAGGATATCGCGGCAGGTGCGACGCTCTTCGCCACGGGCCTGCTGCTCCGCCCCCACCATGTCGCCGTCGCCGCCGAGATCGGGCTGGCACGCCTGCCGGTCTTCGAGCGGCTCCGGCTGGCGCTGCTGTCGAGCGGCGACGAGCTGCGCGAGCCGGGCGGCAGCCTGCCGCCGGGAGCACTCTTCGACGCCAACCGCTATCTCCTCCGAAGCCTGTTGCGGAACCTGCCGATCGAGGTCGACGACCTCGGCATTCTCGCGGACGAGCCCGATGCGGTGGCGGCGGCGATGCTGGCGGCCGCCGGCACGCACCACGTCATCCTTTCCTCGGGCGGGGCTTCCCGGGGTGACGAGGACCATGTCGTCCGTACGGTCGAGCGGCATGGCCGCCTGCATTTCTGGCAGATCGCGATGAAGCCGGGCCGCCCGCTCGCCTTCGGCCATCTCGGCGAGGCGCTGACCATCGGCCTGCCCGGCAATCCGGTGGCCGCCGCGGTCTGCTTCATGCGCCTGGCACGCCCCGTCCTCGCCCGCCTGGCCGGCGCCGACTGGCTCGAGCCCAGGGCCTTCACCCTGCCCGCCGCCTTCGAGCTGACCAAGAAGCCCGGCCGCACGGAGCTGCTGCGCGCCCGTCTGGTGGGGAGCACGGTGGAGATCATCCGTCGCCAGGGCTCCGGCATCCTGACCTCGCTGACCGACGCCGACGGCTTGGTCGAGGTGGCCGAGAGCACGACCAGAATCGTCCCGGGCGATTCAGTGAAATTTTTCAGCTTCAACGAATTGGGGGCAGTTTGAGCGACAGCGAGACCGACGGGGACACGTTCGACATCATCGTGATCGGGGCCGGCATCGCCGGTGCCGGGATCGCCTGGAATCTCGCAGCCGATGCACGGGTCGCCATCGTCGAGCGCGAGGATCAGCCCGGCTACCATACGACCGGCCGCTCGGCCGCCGTCTATCTCAAGGGCTACGGCACCGAGGTCATCCGCGACCTGACCGTGCTGAGCGAGGCCTTCCTCGCCGGCCCGCCGGCCGATTTCAGCGAGGTGCCCCTGATCCACCCGCGCGGCGCGCTGACCCTCGTCCGCCCCGACCAGATGGACAGGCTCGACCGCTACCTGGCACGCCAGCGCCGCCACCTCCCCCACGTCGAGCGGCTGGACCCCAAGGCCATTCTCGCCATGGTCCCGGCCCTCGATCCGGCCTACGCGGCCGCCGCGGTCTATGACGGCGATGCCCGGGATCTCGATGTCGACGCGATCTTCCAGGGCTTCCTGCGCGGCTTTCGCCAGCGCGGCGGCAAGCTGCTCACCTCGGCCGAAGTCCGGACCGTGGACCATGGCAACGGCCTTTGGCACGTCGGCACGGCACGCGGCAGCCTGCATGCACCCGTCGTCGTCAATGCGGCGGGTGCCTGGGCCGACGAGCTGGCGGCGCTGGCCGGCCTGGGTCCGCTCGGCATGGTGCCGAAGCGCCGCACCGCCCTCATCGTGCGCCCGCCGGACGGGCTGGACGTCAGCGGCTGGCCGTGCGTCGACGACATCGACGAGCAGTTCTACTTCCGGCCGGAGGCCGGCAAGCTGCTCTGCTCGCCGGCGGACACGACGCCATCCGAGCCCTGCGATGCCCAGCCCGAGGAGCTCGACATCGCGATTGCCATCGACCGCATCGAGCGTGCCCTGCCGCTCGGCATTCGACGCGTCGAGCGGAGCTGGGCGGGCCTGCGCACCTTCGTCGCGGACGGCTCGCCGGTCGTCGGCTTCGATCCGCGCGCCGAAGGCTTCTTCTGGCTCGCCGGCCAGGGCGGCTACGGCATCCAGACCTCGCCGGCCCTGTCGCAACTGGCCGCCCGGCTCGCCACGCGGCTGGAGCTCAACGGGAAAGAACTGGAGATCGCCGCCGCCCTCGGGCCCGACCGGTTCCTCGGCTAGCTCTTCGTCGGCTCGTCCGGATCCAGGAACCGGTGCAGGTGGACCACGAAGTAGCGCGTGTGCGCGTCGTCGACCGTCGCCTGCGCCTTGGCCCGCCACGCCCGCTCGGCGGCCGCGTAGCTCGGATAGATACCGACGATATCGAGCTTTTCGGTATCGACGAACTCGGTGCCCTGCGGGTCCTTGAGCTCGCCGCCGAAGACGAGGTGCAGCAACTGCCTGGTCATGCGCGTCCCCTTGTGCGACCGGGATGGCCGGCCATTCGCAGCGGATCGACTCCGGGCAAACCTATGCCACCCGGTGGACACACGATGCAATGACCGCGCCACTGCCACTGACGCTTCTGCTCTGCGCCGTGCAGATGCTCGCCATGACCGGCTCGCTGACGTTCCAGGCGCTGATCCCGGTCTTCATCCGGGAATGGACGTTGACCAACACCGAGGCGGCCTGGATCGGCGGCGCCTCGTATGTGGGCTATGCGATCGCCGCCCCGATCCTGGTCGCCGCCACCGACCGCATCGATGCCCGCAGCATCGTGCTCTCTGCCTGCCTCGTCGGCGGCATCGGCGGCATCGGCTTCGCCCTCTTCGCCGAAGGCTTCTGGTCGGCCGCCGGCTGGCGCGTGCTCACCGGCGTCGCCATCGCCGGCAGCTACATGCCGGGCCTGAAGGCGCTCACCGACCGGCTGCCCGAGGGCCGGCCCGGCGGCCGCTTCCCTGCCCTCTACGCCGCCACCTTCTCGCTCGCCTCGGCCACCTCGCTCTTCCTCGCCGGCCTGCTCACCAGCACCTTCGACTGGCATGCCGCCTTCGCCCTGACCGGCCTCACCGCGTTCACCGGAGCGGCTCTCGTCTCCCTTCTGCCGAAGCGTTCGCCCAGGCCTGCCTCCACCGGCGGCCACGCCCTGACCCGCGTCGGCGCCGTCCTGCGCGATCGCCAGACCATGCGGTTCATCCTGGCTTATGCCGGCCATTCCTGGGAAATGTTCGCCTTCCGCACCTGGATCGTGGCCTTCCTGACCTTCGTGGCGGCACGCTCCGGCGACGGCAATCTCGTGCTGGTCGGCCTTGCCGCCACCGCCCTGGTCGTCGCCGGCCTGCCGGCTGGGCTGCTCGGCAACGAGCTCGCCGAACGTTCCGGCCGCCGTCGCGCCGTGGCCACCCTGATGCTGGCCGCCGCCGCCATGGCGGCGCTGATGGCGTTCGCCACCGACCAGGGCTTTGTCCTCGTCGCCTGCCTCGCGCTGGTCTATGGCGCCCTCGTGATGGCCGACAACTCGGCGATCCTGGTCGGCACCATCCAGAGCACGCCACCCGAACGTCGCGGTGCGGCCATCGCCGTGCAGACCTTCCTCGCCGCCACGATGGCCCTCCTGAGCCCCCTCGCCATAGGCGGCGTGCTCGACGCATTCGGCGCCGATGCCACGGCCTGGGGCCTCGCCTTCGGCGTCATGGGACTTGGTGCGGCCACGGGTGCGCTCGCCATGCTCTGGCCGGGCGAGCGCGGCACAGCCTAGGAGCCGTCCAGCCTGCGGCCGGGCCAGGGCGCCGGTGCCACGTCGACTTCGATGCAGGCACCGATCGCGAGCAGCGCCTGCTCGAGCGTGGCGTCGTCCGGTCGGGCGAGATCCAGCACGAGCCGCCCGGTCGACGCCTTGCGATCGTCGAGCAGCACGGCAGGCTCGCCTCCCTGTAGGGCAAATGCGAGATCCCGAGCCGAGAAGCCGGCGAGCGCCGCGTCGACGACCAGCACGAGACCGCCATCGCCCGGCTCGACGGCGATCCCGGCGATGCCCGAAAACCGGGCCGCCACGCGGTCGCGCCGGTCCTCGACCAGCGCCGCCCGATCCACGGCCAGGGCCCCTGCGAGCTCGGCTAGCAGCGCCGGCGTCGGCTGCACCAGCCGGCCGATGCCGAGCCGCTGCAGGCGGGCCGCCCGCACCAGCGCCGTCCGCCCGGCGACGATGCCGGCCCCGGGCCCGCCGAACGCGGTTGTCGCATCGAGCACCACGAGATCGGCCCCGGCATCGAGGAGACCGGTCCAGTCCACTCGATCGGGTGCCACGACGACCACCGGCACCTGCCGGCTGTGCGCGGCGAAGAGGAAGCTCGGCAGCTCGAGCAGCGCTCCGCCATCCACGCCGGCACCGACCACGAAAAGCGCGCCAGCCGCGCCCTCGGCCAGCGCCTCCTCGAGCTGGTAGAGCGCCGTGCCATTCACGGCCCCGATCTCGACCGGCACCGCCCCGGCCGCGGCAAGGATCTGGGTGAGCCGGCAACCGAGATCGATGCAATGCGCCTTCTGCAGGACGATCCGCCCGCCACCATCGGGCAGACGGTCGATGGCGCCCGGGCGCTCGCCGGTCAGGCATGCCGCCACCGCCACCAGGATGCCACCGGCGAAGCCGTGCACGACGGTCGCCGCTTCCGTCCCCAGGCGGTCGGCGAGCATGGCGTCCACGGGCGCCAACGCCGCCGGCACGACGAGCCCCCGCGTCACCCCCGGTGCCAGATCGATCACCGCCATCGCCACCCGCCCTTCCTGCCGGCGTTGCCAGAGCCGGACCCGCAGTCTAAGCCCCTCGCTTCATCGAACAAAGAGGCCCGGAGTCGCTACCGACCATGTTGCTGCACAGCCTCCGAGCGCTCTCGGCGACGCCCACCTCGCGCGCCATAGCACTCGTCTTCATCGCCAATGGCTTCGTGCTGGCCAACTGGTTTACCCGGATCCCGGCAACCAAGGAGGCGCTCGGGCTCGGTGACGGTGCCCTCGGCCTCGCCCTCATGGGCATGCCGCTCGGCTCGGCGCTCATCCTGCCATTCAGCGGCCGGCTGGTCGGCCGCTTCGGCGCCGGCACGCTCGCCGCCATCACCGGCCTCGCGACGGCCACCGCCGCGGCCCTGCCGGCCTTCGCGGTCGATATCTGGAGTCTGGCGTTCGCCATGTTCCTGCTCGGCTTCGCCAACGGGGCGATGGATGTGTCGATGAACGCCAAGGGCGCCGCGATCGAGCGCGCCCTCGGCTTCAACATCATGTCCGCCCTGCACGGCATGTACGGCGTCGGGGTGCTCCTCGGCAGCACGGCCGGCAGCCTCTTCGCCGGGCTGGCGATCCCGGTCGCCGTGCATCTGCCGTTGACCAGCGCGCTCGCCATCGCGGCGCTGCTGGCCATCCGCGCCGCACTGGCCGACCGGCCCGCCGAGGCATCGGGGCCGGGCGAGAAGATGTTCGCCTTCCCGCACGGCCCCCTCTGGCCGCTCGCCTGCATCGCTGTCGCCGCCTTCCTCGCCGAGGGTGCGGCGGCGGACTGGAGTGCCGTCTATGTCCGCACCGTTCTCGACGCACCGCCCGGCATCGCCGCCCTGGCCCTCGCCGGCTTCTCGCTCGGCCTGACCCTCACCCGATTTATTGCGGATTCGCTCGGCGAACGGTTCGGCGAGCTGACGCTGCTCCGCGGCGGCTCCGCCCTGGCCGGCATCGGCATGACCGCGGGCCTGCTCCAGTCCGGCACCGCGATCGCCATCCTCGGCTTCGTCGCCCTCGGCGCCGGCCTCGCCGCCGTCGTGCCCATCGCCTTCCGCCGCGCCTCGAACACGCCGGGCATCCCCCCCGGCACCGGCGTCGCCGCCGTGGCCACGGTCGGCTACACGGGCTTCCTCGCCGGCCCGCCGCTCATCGGCCTGCTGGCGGAAGCAATCGGGCTCAGGGCCGCCCTCTTCATCATCCCGATCCTGGCCATCGGCATCGCCACGCTGGGCGTCGCCTCGATCAGGCGGAGCTAGGAGCCCACCGCAGCCGCCGCGATCGCCGCCTGGATCTCCTCGAGCTCGGCCGCCAGCAGCTTCAGCTCCTCGCCACCATCCGCATAGGGCGCGAAGACGAAGCTCGCCGTCTTGTAGGACAGGGTGGCCGTGCCATCCGCGTCCTCGGTCAGGTAGAAGCGCAAGGGCGCCTCGTAGCCGGCGGCGATGCTCGCCTCCAGCATGCGCACGGCGAACTGAGGCGCGAAGGCGTGCACCACCATGTTGCCGGGAATCTCGAGGCCGAGGTTCTTCGCACCCACCGTGGCGCTCGCCGCGGAGAGCTTGTTCAAGGAGCTCTCCCCGATCGCCGCATCCAGCCGATCGACCAGGGTCGGGTAGTCGTAGGCGCTCCGGTGCACCGCCCACCCGTCGATCGCATCGGGCAACGGGTCGGCCACAGCCGAAGCGGCCGGCAGGAGAAGGGCGGCAAGCAGGATCTTCAGGCGCATTTCCATGACTCCCATGGTCGATGATGCGCCGTTCATGCCGGGGTCGGCATCTTCACGCCAATGACGTCGGTTCACAGGCCGGTGACGATCGCCCGTCAGGCCTTGGCGTCCGCCAAGATCATCTCGGCCGCCTTCTCGCCGATCATGATCGTCGGGGCGTTGGTGTTGCCGGAGATCACGGTCGGCATGATCGAGGCGTCGGCGACGCGCAGCCCCGCCACGCCGTGCACCCGCAGGCGCGCATCGACCACCGCCATCCGGTCGTCAGCCGGGCCCATCTTGCAGGTGCCGGAAGGATGGAAGATCGTTCCGCCGGTCGACCGCACGAAGCCGAGCAGCGCCGCATCGTCCGCGCAAGACGCACCCGGGACGACCTCCTCGGCGATATAGGGCCGCATCGCCGCCTGCCCCATCACCCGGCGGATCAGCTTCATGCCGTCCACCATGGTCTGCCGGTCGGTCTCGGTCGCGAGATAGTTGGCGTGGATCACCGGCGGGTCGGTCGGGTCGGCCGAGCGCAGCGTCAGCTCGCCGCGGCTCTCGGGCCGAAGCTGGCAGACCGACACCGTGTAGCCCGAGAAGGGGTGCAGCGGCTCGCCGGGCTTGTCGGCGCTGAACGGGATGACGTGGAACTGCACGTCCGGCGTCGCCAGCTCCTCGCGCGTCTTCCAGAAGAGCGCCACGCAACCGGCACCCATGGTCAGCGGCCCCGTCTTGAACAGCCCCCATTGCAGCCCGGCGAGGCCACGCCGCCAGAGGCTGTTGCCGACATCGTTCAGGGTTGCCGGGAAGGGAGCCCGGTAGACGGCGCGCGCCTGGAAATGGTCCTGCAGGTTCTGCCCGACGCCCGGCAGCTCGTGCTGCCGGGCGATGCCGTGCGCCTTGAGCGCCCCATCCGGCCCGATGCCCGAGAGCAGCAGGAGCTGCGGCGACTGGATGGCGCCGGCGGCGAGCACGACCTCGCCCCTTGCCTCGGCGGTCCGCTGAGCGCCGTCCTGAAGGTAGTCCACCCCCACCGCCCGGCCATCCTGCATCCTGACACCGGCGGCGAGCGCCCCTGTTGCGATCTTCAGGTTCGACCGGCCCCTGATGTCCTTCAGATAGGCCACGGCGGCACTGCACCTCTTGCCGCCTTTGATGGTGAGCTGGAAATAGGCGACGCCGTCCTGCCGCGTGCCGTTGTAGTCGGGATTGCGCGGGATGCCCGTCGCTTCCGCCGCCTCGATGAAGGCATCCATCAGCGGCGAACGGTAGATCGGTCCGGAAACCCGCAGCGGCCCGCCCTTGCCGCGCAGCGCCGGATCGCCGAGCTCGCTGTCCTCGAGCTTCTTGAAGGCCGGCAGCACGTCGTCCCAGGCCCAGCCCGGATTGCCGAGCTGCCGCCAGTGGTCGTAGTCCTCGGCCTGGCCCCGAACATAGGCGAGGCCATTGATCGAGGACGAGCCGCCGAGCACCCGACCGCGCGGCCAGTTGATGCTGCGGCCGCCGAGCTCGGGCTCCGGCTCGGTCACGAAATTGCCGGCGACGGCCGGGTTGAAGATCGTCCGGTAGTAGCCGATCGGCACGTGGATCCAGGGGTTCTTGTCCTCCGGCCCCGCTTCCAGCAGCAGCACGCTGGTCGTCGGGTCCGCGCTCAGCCGATTGGCGAGGACGCAGCCGGCGGAGCCGGCGCCCACGATCACATAGTCGAAGCTCTCGCTCACGTCCCCGATGCCTCCAGCACGATGCCCCATTCACGCCCCGCCTCGAGCAGCCAGTCGAGCAGGCTCTCGGCGAACGAGCGATTGCCATACAGATCGAATGCCTCGTCCGCCACCGCATGGACGAGCACCGCCATCCCGGCAATGCCGGTTTGCGCAGCGGCACCCGGTCCGAACTGGTCGGGGTGCAGGTCGATGTCGATGCCCTTCTGCAGGACCGACCGGCTCGCCGCGCCCTCTAGACGCAGCACCACCCGCCCGTGGCTCTGGTCGATCACGAGCGCTACGCCATCGAGCCGCCGGCGAAGGTCGACCGCAAGACCGCCCCGCCGGCCGACCGGATCATGACGGACGAGGAGCCAATCTCGTGGTCTCAGCGCCATGACCGTCCCGTCGCCGATCGTCATGGCCGTGCCCGGCCGCTCGGGCAGCTTCTGGCCGAGGATGCGGGCCAGCTCACGCTCCTGTCCAGGGCGGGCGATCACCTGCGTCAGGCAGAGCCCGAGCCGCTCGGCAACCCGACACCGAGAGCCCTCGGCCGTCGTTGCCGGTCGGAGGATGACAGGCCGCTCCCGCAGCTCAACCACGCAGCCGCTCCCCTTCCGGGTCGACGAAGCAGGACTGGCGCACCTCGACGGTCACCCTTTCGCGATAGAGTGGGAAGACCGCATCGACCCGTTGACCGAGCCGCTCGGTGCCGTGGGCCAGAAAGCCCAGGGCGATCGGATGCCCGAGACCCGGACTCCAGGCAATCGATGTGACACGGCCCAGGTCGTTCGCCTGCACCACTTCGGCCCCCTCGGGCACCAGCAGTGCGCCGGCCCGCAGCCGCTCGCTGCGGTCGACCGGCACGAGCCCGACCAGCATTGGCCGCGCCGGGTCGGTCAATCCCGGCCGGTCGCGAAGCGCCGCGCCGATATGCGGCTTCTTGCGGATCTGCATCCGCTCGAGCCCGAGATCGCGGGGTGTCGTCCTGCCATCCAGCTCGGCCCCTGCCACATGCCCCTTCTCGATCCGCATCGTGCCCATGGCCTCGAGCCCATAGAGGGTGATGCCGTCCGTCGCCCCGGCCTCGAGCAGGCAGTCCAGCAACGCCTCGGCATGGCCCGCCGGCACGAAGACCTCGAAAGCCCGCTCGCCCGAGAAGCTGATCCGGGCAATGCGGCAGACCACGCCGCCGATCCGCCCCTCGGCCACCGCCATGAAGGGAAACGACGCATCGTCGAGCGCCGGCTCGTCCACGACCCTTTGCAGCACCTCGCGCGACCTCGGCCCCGCCACCGCCAGCCCCGCCCACTGCTCGCTCACCGAGGCGAACTGGACATCGAGCTCCGGCCAGAAATGCTGGTGATGGAGCTCCATGTGGCTCAGCACGGCGGCGGCATTTGCGGTCGTCGTCGTCACCATGAAATGCCCGGAGCCGAAGCACCAGATCGTGCCGTCGTCCAGCACCATGCCGTCCTCGCGCAGCATCAGCCCGTAGCGCGCCCGGCCCGGCCGCAGCGTCGCCATGCCGTTGCAGTAGAGCCGCTCGAGAAAGGCGCGCGCATCTGAACCCGCGAGCTCGATCTTGCCGAGCGGGCTGACGTCGACCACACCGACGCCGGCGCGCACCGCCTGAACCTCGCGCCGCGAAGCCGCCGCCATGTCCTCGCCCGGTCGCGGCACATACCGCGCCCGCAGCCACAACCCCGTCTCGAAGAAGACCGCCCCTAGCACCACCTGCGCCGCGTGCAGCGGCGTCCTGCGCACCGGGGCGAAATGGGGGCCACGATGATGATGCGCCAGGGCTCCGATCGCGACGGGGGTGTAGGGCGGACGAAACCCGGTCGTCCCGACCTCGGCCACTGGCCGGGCCAGCGCCTCGGCGAGGATGGCGAGCCCGGTCACGTTCGCCGTCTTGCCCTGGTCCGTCGCCATGCCGAGCGTGGTGTAGCGCTTGGCGTGCTCGATGCTCCGATAGCCCTCGGCGGCGGCCTGACGCAGATCGGCGACCGTGACGTCGTTCTGCAGGTCGACGAAGGCCTTCGCACCCGCTCCCTCCACGGCGAAGAGCGGCGTGATACGGTAGGGCTCGGCCTCGTCGGTCCCGGGCAGGGTCGGCGTCCGTGCCGCATGCCCGAGCCGGCGGCAGAGATCGACCGCCGCCATGGCCCCGTCCGCCAGGCAGTCCTCGAGCGCGAACCGGCCGGCGGCAGCGCCGACCGGCAGCAGCTCGCCGTCGGCGGGTGGTGGCAGGAAGGTGGCGAGCTGGTCGTCCCAGCGCGGCCGCCCGCCCCGGTGCGCCGCCAGGTGCAGGGTCGGATTCCAGCCGCCGCTGACCAGGAGCTGGTCGCATTCGAGCTCGCGCCGGCCGCCCAGCTCGTCGCGCATCACGACGCCCGTGACCGCGCGCCCGCCGACCGCCCGCTCGACCACCGCATGGCGAAAGAGCGGCACCCCGGCCTCGTGCAGCGCCCGCGCGGTGGCCGAATCGACGACCGGGCCATTGTCGATCACCGCCTGCACCGCGATCCCGGCCCGCACGAGGTCGAGCGCCGTGGCGTAGCCCGAGCTGTTGGTGGTGAAGACGACCGGTCGCCAGCCGGCCACCACCGCATGCTCGAAGAGATAGCCCTGCGCCGCCGAGGCCAGCATCACGCCGGGCAGGTCGTTGCCCGCAAAGGCGATGCTCCGCTCGATAGCACCCGTCGCCAAAACCGCCGCCCCGGCCGAGATCTGCCAGAACCGCTGGCGTGGCAGCCGCCCGTCATCGCTGGCGAGCTGCTCCACTGCCCCGAACGTGCCGTGGTCATAGGCGCCGAAGACCGTCGTGCGCCGCAAGAGCGTGACATTGGCCAGCGCCGCCAGCTCCCGCTCGATCTCGCCGAGCCACAGCATGGCACCGCGCCCGTCGATGCGCCGGTCCTCGTGCCGCAGCCGGCCGCCGAGCGCAGGCATCTCGTCGGCGAGGGTCACCCTGGCCCCCGCCCTGCCCGCCACCAGCGCCGCCATCAGCCCGGCCGGCCCGCCGCCGACCACCAGCACGTCGCAGAAGGCGAAGCTCTTGTCGTAGCGATCCGGGTCCGCCGCATGGCTCGCCCGGCCGAGCCCGGCGGCATGCCGGATCACCTTCTCGTAGAGACCGGTCCAGGCGGCGGGCGGCCACTTGAAGGTCTTGTAGTAGAAGCCGGCGCCGAGAAAGCGGCCCGCCAGCCCGTTCACCGCCTGGAGATCCAGCGAAAGCGTCGGCCAGCGGTTCTGCGAGGTGGCTTCGAGCCCCTCGGCGAGCTCGACCATCGTGGCCCGCGTGTTGGGCTCGGCCGCTGCCCCGTTCCCGATCGTGACGAGCGCATTGGGCTCCTCGACGCCGAAGCCCATGATGCCGCGTCGGCGATGGTGCTTGAAGCTCCGGCCGAAGAGCTTGACGCCATTGGCGAGCAGTGCGGAAGCCAGCGTGTCGCCGGCGAGGCCCTTGTAGCGGCGCCCGTCGAAGGTGAAGGCGAGCCGGCTCGTGCGGTCGATCCGCCCGCCGGTCCGCAGGCGAAAGGCGTCGGGGCTCATGTCCGCCCCCGGGGCCGCCCCCGAACATCGGCGGCCGGCTCGACGCGGAGGATGGCGTGGGTCGCCGTGTCGCGGGTCACCACCAGCCAGGTCCGACAACCCAGCACATGCTGCCAGAGCTCCCTGTGCTCGCCCCGCGGATTGTCGCGAAAATGGACGAAGTCGACCCAGGCTGCCTCGCCCGCGCCATCGTCCGGCCGGAGCGGCGAGGCATCGCCTTGCTGGCTGAACTCTGTGAGCCCGCGCGAGCCGCAATGGGGACAGGTGATGCGCATCGTCGCTGCCTCGCTCCCGCTCAATGCCAGCCCGGCTGCGGGCCGGCGCCGCGCTCGTCGATCAGGTGCCCCGTGGCGAAGCGGTCGAGGCGGTAGGCGGCATTGAGCTCGTGCGGCTCGTCCCGGGCCAGCGTGTAGGCGAAGCACCAGCCCGAGGCCGGCGTCGCCTTGAAGCCGCCATAGCACCAGCCGCCATTGAGGTAGAGGTTGGCCAGCGGCAGCCGATCGATGATCGGGCTGCCGTCCATGGTCATGTCGACCAGCCCGCCCCAGGAGCGCAGGATGCGGACCCGCCCGAGCGCCGGGAAGAGGGCCACCGCGCCGGCCGCCACATGCTCGACCGTCGGCAGGTTGCCGCGCTGCGCGTACGAGTTGTAGCCGTCGATGTCGCCGCCGAAGACGAGGCCGCCCTTGTCCGACTGGCTGACATAGAAATGCCCCGCCCCGAAGGTCACGACCGTGTCCAGCCAGGGCTTCAGCCCCTCGCTGACGAAGGCCTGGAGCACGTGGCTCTCGATCGGCAGCCGCAGGCCCGCCATGGCGGCGAGCCTGGAGCTGTTGCCGGCGACGGCGAGGCCCACCTTGTCCACCCTGATCGTGCCGCGGGTGGTCTCGACAGCACTGATGCGGTCACCGTCGCGCACCATGCCGGTGACCTCGCAGTTCTGGACGATGTCGACACCCAGCGCCGAGGCCGCGCGGGCGTACCCCCAGACCACGGCATCGTGCCGGGCGGTGCCGGCGCGGCGCTGCAGGAGGCCGCCGGTGATGGGAAAGCGGGCGTTGGCGAAGTCGAGGCCCGGCACCATGGCCCGGACCGCTTCGCGATCCAGCAGCTCGGCATCCGCGCCCATCATGAGCATGGCGTTCCCGCGCCGGGCGAAGGCGTCGCGCTGGGCGTCGGAATGGCACAGATTGAGCACGCCGCGCTGGCTGAACATGACGTTGAAGTCGAGCTCGGCCGAGAGCCCCTCCCAGAGCCTCAGGCTGTGCTCGTAGAAGGGCTCGTTGCCCGGCAGCAGGTAGTTCGAGCGGACGATCGTGGTGTTGCGGCCGGTATTGCCGCCGCCGATCCAGCCCTTCTCGAGCACCGCCACCTTCGTGATGCCGTGCAGGGCGGCGAGGTAGTAGGCCGTGGCGAGGCCGTGCCCGCCGCCGCCGATGACGATCACATCGTAGCGGTCCTTCGGCGCCGCATCCCGCCACGCCTCCGGCCAGCCGCGATTGCCCACGAGCCCCTGCCGGATCAGGCTCCAGACCGAATAGCGCAAGCGCACCTCCCACTTCCGCCCCTCGGTAGCGCAGGGCGGGGCAAGGGGAAAGGGCGTGCGCGAGCGTCGACCGGAGCGCCGGCGTCCAATCCGGCAGGCTGGCTGGCCGCAACCTGCTCAGACCGGGCAGGCCTCCAACAGCTCGTCGACCGTGTCGCGGGCCTTCTCGGGGTCGCGAATATCGGTCGGCACCTCGCCAACCGTCGAGAGCGTGTTCGACCAGGCCACCTCGCCGGTCCGCAGATCGACGAGGGTGGCATAGCCGTATTGGCCGGTCCCCGGCATCGGCGCCCAGATCGGGCCGAGCAACAGCCCGAGGCTGTAGCGCATGGCGACATGACCGGCGGACTGGAAGCTCTCCCTCAGGAAAACGCTGAGCGCATAATCGGCCTTGAAGTCCTCGCGCAGCGGCGCCAGGAGCTCGGGTGCCGGCAGCTCGACCTGCACCGGCGCGGTCGGCGCCGGACCGCTAGCCGGCAAGCGGACCGCGGTCAGCGCGGCGATGGCCGCTTCCTGCCCGGCCCGGCGATCGGGGGGGAATGTCGAGCCGTCGTAGACGACGAGCCGCGTCTCATGCTCGCGCATGAAGTCCGCGAGCGCGCGGGTGACGCTGGCCTCGGCCTTCGCCGTCCATTCGGGCCGCGCCTGGGTGCCGCCGACCGCCACCTCGAGGCATTCGATGTCGGGCCTGAGCAGAAGCACGGTGGAGCCGCGCGCAACAGGCTCGGTGACCCCCGGCGCCACCACCGGACGCGTGGTGGAGCAGGCGGTGAGAAGGAAGAGCACCGCAGCGGCAACTATTTGAGGACGGAAGCAGAGCGACGACACGAACATGAGCACAACTCCAGCAATCAAGTTTACCGGGGCTCCAGGAACCTCAGGCTGTCGAAGAAGGCGTCCGCCTCGGCCATGAAGCCGGGGGCGGTTCCGTCCGGGTCCTCCGGCAGGCGCTCTGACCAGGCGAGCTCGACGGGCGCCCGGGTATGGGGATCGACGCAAGTGTAGTACCGCGCATGGTAGACGAATGGCCGGCCTGCTTGGCCGGGCACCTCGTGGTCCAGGGCAACCAGCGCCCGTTCGCTGCATGCGAGGTTGCGTGCGGCCTGCGGCGGTCGCGCGCCGCCAACCCGCTCGAAGCTCAGCAGGGTATTGGTCGGCCGTCCGGGTGAGGCGCGCTCGAGCGGCTCCACGGCCGTCAGATAATCCGCCAGAACGACCGCCTCGGTCGATCCGGCCATCTGCGATCGAAAGTCCGGCCACCGGCCGGGATCGACAACCGTCCCGTTGACCAGGACGGAAACCGTGTGGAGGGGGCTCGCCGATCGGAGGAAGACGTACGAGCCATCGGGCAGCAGCACGCCCTCGTCGCGCAGGGCGGCGGGGATGACCGCCGAAAAGCGGGTCTGCGGCGTCGCTACCTCGAGCACCCCGTCATCGGCCACGCTGACCGGCCGGCCCGGCATGCAGGCGGCCACGAGCAGGAGACCGCCGACAAGCCACCCGCGCCGTGCGCAGAACCAGCCAGCTGACCGACTTGTTGGGTTCATTCGACCCCCTCCGGCCGCGCGACGCGAGCTCGAAGTGGCAGACTATGCGCCGCCGCACGGATTCGCCTTGATCCAGCGCAAACGCATCCTGGGCGCGACAGCGGGCGGCGCGCGACAAGGCGTAGCGGTGATCGGGGAAGGCCGGCAACCTTGCGGCTCTTGACGATGTCGACGCCGGGTGCCGAGGCCGCCCGGCCTTGGCTCCAAGCTACCGCATCGCGCCGGGTGGGGCCGATCCGGCGAACCAGGGGCCGCCGGTGGTTGGAAAGCGGGCGCTGGCGAAGTCCGGCGGCGGTGGTCGACCTATGGACAACCCCCTCGGAAATGACAGCGGGCGCCGAGGCCCGGTGCGAGCATCGATGTCGCGATCGAGGCTGCAGCAGGCGAGACGCACGCCGAGGAGCAGGAAGCCGGCGCTCCCCATCGTGGCGATCGCCTCGCTCATCGAGGTGACGCCCTCTCCCAAGGGCATGCTCGAAGGTCGCCCGGCAGGGCGCCTCGTGCCTTGCGGCGGCCGCGACGCTGGCAAGCGCGCCGGGGCGCGTGCACAATCGCGGCCACTGATCCGATCGGGAGGAACGGCGATGAACGAGAACCGTATCGAACGAGGGGTTGCCCGTGCGTGAGCTGACGAATGGCCTGCTCTTTCCCGAGGGTCCGGTGGCGCTGCCGGACGGCTCGGTCGCCCTGGTCGAGATCGCCCGAAAAACCGTCACGGTGGTCGAAGCCGATGGCACGAAGCGCGTGCTGGCCGAGCCGGGCGGCGGGCCGAACGGGCTCGCCATGGGATCCGACGGGGCCTTCTACGTC
>ERZ795053.2674-NODE-2674-length-21167-cov-5.409672_pt1 | contig 21167 bp, 17 predicted proteins | sample MGYA00375137_ERZ795053 | MGnify/ENA primary metagenome ERZ795053 (study PRJEB30182, sample SAMN05720284) | activated sludge metagenome | isolation source: Anaerobic digester | place: Hong Kong | collected 2014-12-17 ...
CACAGTCCGCAAAGATAACCGGATGCCCAGTAGGCTATGCGCCTTAACGAACCATTGACGAAACCGGCATAACTTTGCCGGCCATCCAATCGTTACCCTCGCATGAACACCCGATATGTCTTCCTCATCAGCTGCCTGCTGAGCTTTTTGTTTTCCAGTGCCTCGCTACATGCCCAGGACAACACCTGGAAGACGCTTTCCAAGGTCACCTTTACCAAGAAATATGATGACCTGCTGGGCTTCAAGGTGGATGTACCGGTGTTTGCCGCTGATGTGAAGAAACTGGATGGAAAGGAGATCACCCTGCGTGGTTACATCATTCCGGTGGAAGGCTACCGCAGTCACACGGAATTCATCTTTTCTGCCTTTCCCTACAACATGTGCTTCTTTTGTGGCGGGGCCGGACCTGAAACGGTCATGGAGGTCAAGTCAGCCCAACCCGTGAAATACACCACCGAACCCATCACCCTGAAAGGGATCCTGCATTTGAATGACACGGATGTCAATCGGCTGATGTACGGTCTGGAAAAAGCCCGGCTGGTCCAGTAAGGGCGTTACCGCCGCTCGAAGGCACGGGCCCATCCGAGCCTGAACAGCACCAACAGGGCAATGAGGATCAGGATAACCCAGTAGAACGGCAGGTAGGTGAAGGCGATGATATGGGTGCGGTCGATCATCCACATCAGCAGCAGCACCACAAAGATCATCATCAATAGTCCGGCCAGCTTGCCAAAACCGGGGACCTTCTCCAGGGATACATTCCATCGGATCAACCAGAAGGTCGCGGCCATGCTGACGATCGGCAGTACCTGGACATAGAGATCGGTTTCCAGGATCGGCCGACTCTCGAACAGCCAGAAATAGACGCTCAGGACGATCGCAAAGATGCCCGGAACGGCGGCCAGGTACACCAGCAGACTATAGAGGTAATTCCAGGGGATCTCTTCTCCTTCGTGCCGTCCCAGGATACCCGCCAGCAGGGCGGTGATCGGGATGACCAGGTAATAGCCGACCAGGAGGATCGGATTGCCGGATAGCAGGGTAAAGAATTCGCCGAGGGTCATGATCTGGATTTATACGGCCAACAGGAAGCGGACCGGATCTTCCAGAAGCTCCTTGACCTTGACCAGGAAGGTCACGGACGAGCTGCCATCGATCACCCGGTGATCATAGGAGAGGGCCAGGTACATCATGGGGCGGATCTCAATCTGCCCGTCCACCACGACCGGGCGGTCCTTGATGGCATGCATGCCCAGGATGGCTGACTGGGGCTCATTGATGATCGGTGTGCTCATCATTGAGCCAAATACACCTCCATTGGTAATGGTAAAGGTGCCTCCGCTCATTTCCTCCAGGGTCAGTTTACCCTGACGGGCCTTATCGGCCAGGTCCTTGATGGCCAGTTCGATCTCATGAAGGGCCAGGCTTTCCACATTGTGCACAGGAGGGACGACCAGACCGGTGGGTGTGGAAATGGCAATGGAGATGTCTGCATACTCGTGATAGATCAGATCATCGCCATCGATACGGGCATTGACCTCCGGCATCTCCAGAAGCACCTGGGCACAGGCCTTGGCGAACAGGGACATGAAACCCAGCTTGATGCCGTATTTCTTGACAAAGGCATCCTGATGCTTTTGCCGCAAGGCGAAGATGGCACTGAGATCCACCTCGTTGAAGGTGGTCAGCATGGCTGTATTGTTCTTGGCAGAGACGAGTCGCTTGGCAATGGTCCGCCGCATGCGAGACATCTTTTCCCGACGCTCTGTCCGCGAGAATGCCGTTTGCTTCGGAGCCGGTGCCCTGGATGGTTCAGTCGATTCCACCTTGGGAGGTTCCGGCTTGGCCTCTGCCTTGACCACATCCTCCTGGGTAATGCGACCATCGCGACCGGATCCGGTGACCTGACTGGCCTCCAGCCCTTTTTCACGCATCAGTTTTGCCGCAGCCGGAGAGGGGTGTCCCTCCGCATAGGACGATGAGCTGGCCGACGATGCTGGCATCTCCTTCGGCTGTTCTTGTTCAGGTGCGGGTGCCGGGGTCTTCTCCGGAGCTTCTTCGGATGAGACACTGGTATCCAGGCGAGCGATGAGGGCCCCGATCTCGAGATCATCTCCCTCCGATGCCACATGGATCAGCTTTCCGGCAGCTTCTGCCGGAAACTCCAGGGTGGCCTTGTCCGATTCAAACTCACAGATCGCTTCGTCCATGCGAACGATGCTGCCATTCGGCTTCAACCATTGGGACAGCGTGACCTCCGTGATCGATTCGCCGACAGACGGCACTCGTAATTCAATGACACTCATAGCGTAAAATTGGGTGCAAACTTACCGTAAAAGAGGGATTCCGGTATAGGAAATCCAACTTCCTCCACGGTAAACGGCTGAGAGCCCTTACTGTTTCGATGCCGGGGATTCTTCTTCCGATAATCGAAATACGGCGATCCGTGCGGGTACATTCTTCTTTCCTTCACTGGCAATGAACAGATCGCCTTTTCGGTTGAAGGCAATCCCCTCCGGCTGTGGAAGGATATTGGCATTCAAGGCATAGACCCGATCAAAATCGCCATCAGACCGGAAGACCATCAACAACTTCCCGCGGGAACTGATCATCCAGATCTCCCGGGTCAATGGATGGACAGCGATCCCGGATGGCCCCAGGGGATAATGGCCATCTTCATCATCCAGCCACTTCAGCAACTTTCCCCTGACCCGGTCATCCAGCTGGCCCATGATCGCCGCCTGCAGGGAGTCCGGGGTCAAGCCGCACACCTGCTCCTGCGGACGCGATTCGGCCAGATTCCAGTAGACCCAGCCCTTGACAGGGTCCCTGGCCTCCAGGGTATCCTGACTGTAATCCTTGATCCCCAGCAACAACAGCCTGGACTGCTCATCATACCCCAATCCTTCCACGTCCGTTCCTTCCGGAAATCCGGTCGGTATCTCGATGACCTGGTCGCTGGGCCCATTGTCCCATCGGGTGCCATAGAGCTTTCCATCACTGCGCAGGAGGAAAAGGATACTGTCGGCCATTTCGATTCCCTCGAAGTCACCCTTTCCAGCCACCTTCCAGGTCTGTCGGATCCTGCCGCTGTTAGGATCCAGGCCATAGACCGTCCCCCGTTCATCCTGCAGGCAGAGGATAAGGCTGTCACCCATGGTAAAGGACAGGGCCGATATCTCTACCAGTTCCGGCCCAAGGGTCCATACATCATCCGGTTGCCCAAACCTGCCCTCTTGCGCACAGGATGACAGATATCCAAGGACTACGACCAGGGTCAGGATCAGCGAAGTTGTTCTCATGTCAGTTGGTTCAATCGATACTGGTAGACGGCAGCCGGCAGTTCATCCAGGAGTCGGCTCAAGTATGATCTGGCCAACTCGCGATCCTCGGGTGTTCCGGTCATTCGAGCCACCTGATAGGCCGCCTCTGCCTGCATCTCGCGGTCCTCTTCCTGTTGCCTGAACGTCAAAAGCACCGCCATTCGTCTGTCCGGGTCCAGGGTTCTGGCCGACAACAGGGACCAGTCGCGCTGCATGGCCGGATCATCCCATTGCATCACATCTTCTTCCGCCATCGCCAGGATAGAGCGTGCCTGATCCCCTTCTCCCGCCTCTAAAAGGATCCAGGCGATGATCAAGTGGCTTTGGGCCTGCAATTTCCGGTTTTTCATCTCCCTGGCCAGGGCGGATGCCTTCCCGGCCATCGACAGGGCCAACCCGGCATCTCCCTGGATCAGTTTGGCCCTGGACAGGGACAGGTAGGCTTTGACCTGACCCTTTCGGTAGCCGATCTGCTGGCTCAGGACCAGGGATTGCTCCAGATGTGCTTCACCACTGGCCCATAGCCCCTGACGTAATTCGAGGGATCCCATCAGTTCCAGGGCAATGGATTCACCCTGGCGATCCTGCAGCTCCCTACCCAGTACGAGGTCCTGCTGATAATCGAGCATCGCGTTCTTCCAGTCGCCCAAATGCTCGCGGACCAGGCCACGTGAACCCAGAGCGATCGATATCCAGAGCGGATGGCCCATCTCTTCGGCCAGGTGCAGTCCTTTCTCCAGATTGGACAGCGCCACCTTGTAGTGCCCCATCTCATTCTGGACGATCCCCAGGTTGGTGTACAGGCTGACCAGGCACTGTTTCTCGCCGGTTTGATGGCGGATCAACAGGTCATTGTACAGGAGTTGCTCTGCCTCAATATAGCGTCCCTGGTTCATCCGGATCAGGGCCAGACTCATCACCAGTTGATTGTCGATCTCGCTGGGATCATCCACCTGGACCATGGAACGGGTGATGTAGGTCTCGGCCCGCTCATAGTCGCCCTGGCGAAAATAGAGGGTAGCCAGATCTCGGTGGCATCGGGTGATGCCAGGTTGATCACCCTGCAACTCAAACAGGCGAATGGCCTCCTCCAGATGGTCATCCGCCTGCTGGTAAGCCCCCAATAACACGCGAAAATGTCCCAGGGCAGCCAGCAGTTCAGCCCGCCGGCCATCATGGACTTGTGCTGTCTCCAGAATGGCTTCAATGGAATCAACGGCATTCTGCCACATTCCCAGGGCCTCGTAGGCCGGCAGCTTGGCCAGGTGCAGGGCATAATGCCGATCGGCTGATGCATGAGCCAATGCCCGGTCAAAAAACTGGAGCGCCTCCTGGTTCTGGTACTGGCGCAGGGCATAGTGCCCCGCTTCCTCCAGGTAGTGGACCGCTCGGTCAATCCACCCGGCAGCCTCGCTGTGCTCCGCCAGTACGCCAAGATGAGGGCCAATGTCATCGGCATAGACGATCTCCATGGCATCCACCGCCAGGCCATGCAATTGCTTCAATCGGGACTCCAGTTGCAGATCATATATCACTTCGCGAAGGAGACTGTGCCGAAAGATGTAGGAGAGTTCATCCATGGACCGCAGGATCTCGGCCTGTTCGGCATGATGCAATTGAACCGGCAGGTCTTCTGTACCAGTCCCCTCGGCCAGCATGATCTGCTGGAGTACCGGCAGTTCGAACGCCGTGCCGATCACGGAAGCCGACTTCAGCACTTCCCGGACACCCTGTTCCAGACGATCCAGCCTGGCCAGGAGGATGTCCTGCAGGGTGCCGCCCAGCACCAGCTCGGATTCCTTTACTGTCCAGGCCCCTTCCTCCCGGGTCAACAGTTGATTGTCGCGCAAATAGAGCAGCAATTGTTCTGTGTAGAACGGATTGCCGTTTCCCGCCCGGTCCAGGATCTCGATCAAGGGAGCGGCGATCGGACCCTGAAGGACAGTATTGGCCAGGATGGTGATGCCCTCATGGCCTAGCCCTTCCAGGGTACAGACATGATGCATGTCCCCCTCCAGGCTGGCAAACTCTTCAATGGGTCGACGGCTGGTGCACATCACGATCAGCTTCTTCTGGACGATCTGCTCACGGATCAGGGCACGGGTAGCAAAATCGAGATCCTGCCAGTGTTCGATGAACAGCCCCAGGGGATGATCCTGCTGCCGGATCTGGAAAAGGCGGACATGTACATCCTGCAACCGCTCAAAACGCACCCGGGGGGACATCTCGGCATCTGCCCGGATCCGCTTGTTCTCTTCGATGAGGTCGATGACCCGCTGGTCGGTATGCCGGGCCGTATTCTCCATCCAGGCCTGGTCCAGGTCGGCAAAGGGTGCCGTATTGGCGGGGTCCCCCTGCAGATGCAGCCAGTCAATGACGTTGCCAGTTTCCTTCACCGCAGCCCGGGTGATAAAGGTCTTCCCGATGCCCGGCTCCCCGAGCACTTCCAGGCACTGGACGGACGGCTGTTGCAACCAATGGACCATGGCATCCAATACCTCCTTTCGCCCATAGAGGATCTCGTCCTTCTGGACCACCTCCTGCAGATCACTCAGTGAAAACACGGTGATCGGATACTGGAATCCCTTGGCCTGGACCTGTTCGTGCTCCCTGGTATCCGCCCCCAGATCGCGGATGGTCGATTCATCACAAAGGATCTCCTTGACCCGGGCCTTCAATGCCAGGCGTGCCGCCAGATTGACTGACCGGCTGGCCACGATATACTGCCGGCGCCAGTCATTCCCCACCAGCCCGCAGAATGCCGGTCCCGTGCTGACCCCGATCCGGATCCGGATGTTGGCCAGGGCGGGATGGTTGACCAGGGCCAGGGCGGTCTGGAGCGCCATGCGCCTCGACTCACCGGTATTGATCGGCGCGCCGAAAAAGGCCACGATCAGGCCGCCCTTGTCCGTAAAATCGGTCTCCTTGTAATATCCTTCTCGCCGATAGATCTCCGCCGTAGCGACCTGCAGCAGCAGGTCGGTGTCTTCGATACTCAGGTCTTCCGGAAACGCCAGGAACAGGCTGGTCACCCGACGGAATTCCGCGCCATGGAAACGCTGGGTCAGAAAGATCGGATAGAAAGATGCCGTATGTTGCTCCTGTTGTGGACTCGAGGCTATGATCTCCTTTGCTGCCAGGCTGGTCAGTTCATAGCACTCGCCAACGGGGCTGCAGGCCGGCCCCCCGTGACCTTGCAGTCGGGCGTGGTAGTCGTGCGACAGGAAGATGCTGTTCGCCGGAGCCATCGTCTGGATATGCACAGCCCGGGCAATGCCCTCTCCCCGGATATACCAGGTGTGCGGGGATGAACTGGTGATGTGCCATTCCACCTGGCCCAGGTCAATGCCGATCCGCAAGGGGATCTCCACATTCAGGCGATCCAGGGCCTGTCGGATCTCTTCGGCCGCATACAAGGCATCCTCGGGTGCCAGATGCTCTGGAAACAGTCCGGCGAAGGCATCGCCGGCAAAATAGGGGATGAATCCACCCCGTCGGTGGATGGCTTCTGCGGCAGATCCGAAGACATCGTTCAGCAGGCGCGACAATCGTTCGGCACCCGACTTGCCACTCTTCATCAATCGCTCGGTGTAGGAGGTGAACCCCTGGAGATCAGCAAAGAGCACCGTAGCAAACATCCGGCCCTGACGTTGCTGTCGATCGAACTGATTGTCAATAAAACCTGGAAGCAATCCCTGCATCAGCGGTGAAATTAGAATATCCCTGCTGCAGGAGCAACGCAAGGCCGCTCTTTTCGTCCATCCACCCGAAGAAACCTGAAGCGCTCCGGGGTATCGCCGAGCGACTGTCCGGGTCAGTTCATGTCACAGATGCGGCGGACCACCTTGTAGATCCGGGTATACTCATTGATCTCCTCCTCGAAGGGATCGTGTTCGAGATGATTGGCTGAAATCATGCGCAGGGCATAGACCCGTCCGCGATCATCCGCGATCTTCTGCAGATACTTCACCCAGACGGAACCACTGGATTTGACGGCATAGATCGTGTTGTCCCTGATCTGATTCACGGATTCGATCTCCTGGCAGACCACGACGTCCCCATTCATGATCACGGGTTCCATACTGTTCCCCTTGATCGGAAACGCCACGAGATTGCTCCCCTCCAGTCCGGGAATGGAAAAATAGTCGACCTCCTCCTGGGCCGCCGTATCGATGGCCGAACCGGCAAAGGCCTGGGTGGTGGTGAACAGGATATTCTGTCGACGCCCTTCGTAAGCCGGTACATTCAGGGTCACCGGATCCAGGCCAAAGGGAGTGCCCTTGCCATGCAGCATCCAGTTTTCATTGATCCCGTACGCTTCGCACAGGTTCCTGGCCTGGTGATAGTCGATCACCCGCTTATCCTTGGGATTGAGAAAGGCCCGGACGATATGCCCATAGGCGCGGTTGCCCAGAACCTTTTCAGCAAAATCGCCCATGCCCAGGCCACTTCGGTCGTTCTTCACGATCTTGCCTTTTTCCTCCAGGATCGCAAAGATCTTGCGAAAGCGGTCATTGAGCTGGATACGGTCTTCCGTGATCATAGGAGCAGTTTTTCAAACAAATTCAGGTTTCGGGAACAAATATAAAACAATTTATGGTGACATGGTGTACAAATGGAACTCATTTGTCATATGTATCCTTTTTAGAGGGAATTGGATAGGAAAGGGTGGTACCAATCCGAGATTCTCTATTTTTGGCCCGAACATATTGTAACCTTTACCAATGGGAATGATCATATCACTGCTCAATCACAAGGGCGGCGTCGGAAAGACGACCTCCGCCATCAATATTGGCGCCGGACTGAACGAACTGGGGAAGAAGGTCCTCCTGGTGGATCTCGACCCCCAGGCCAACCTGACCCTCTCCCTGGGGATTCCCCGCCAAAAATCGACCATCTATGAAGCGATCCGCGGCGAGGCCGAGTTGGCTCCGTACGAGGTGAAACCCGGCCTGGATGTGATCACCAGCTCCCTGGACCTGTCCGGAGCGGAGATGGAGATGATCAATGAGGCCGGTCGGGAGTATATCCTCAAGGAACTGTTCGAGCCCATGACGGAGCGGTATGACTATATCATCATTGACTGTCCTCCCTCCCTTGGGCTGCTCACCCTCAATGCCCTGACCTGCAGCCGGACGGTCTACATTCCGTTGCAGACCGAATTCCTCGCCCTGCAGGGGCTGGCCAAGATCAAGCAGGTGATCGACAAGGTCAAATTCCGCCTGAACAAGGACATTGAGATCGGTGGGGTCATCGCCACCATGTACGATGCGCGAAAAGTGCTCAGTCGAGATGTGGTGGATACCATTCTCAAGTACTTTGGCGACAAGGTCTTCAATACCTATATCCGCGACAATGTCTCCCTAGCCGAAGCCCCGGCGCAGCGCATGGACATCTTCAGCTACAGCCCGAAAAGCAACGGAGCGGAAGACTACCTCAACCTGTGCCACGAGATCCTGGAACGAACGACGAAGCTGGTCAACCAGTCGGAACAAAGTGCGATCGCCCAGTGAGTAAGAAGTCCTTCACCGATGGTTTGGAAAGCCTCTTCTCTGGTCCGAAGGAGAAGGAAGCGCTGGACACCTTGGCCCCTCCCAGAAGGAAGAAGCCGGGTCGTCGGACCATGGGTGAACCGGATGCAACCGACCCGGCAGAGGACCGCCCGACCAGGCGCAGCGGACAAAAGACCTTCAGCATGGACCTGGATGCCTTCCTGGCTGATGTGCTCAATGAAAGCCTCCGGGAAGAACTGGCGGACACCGGATCTGAACTGAAGTCCTCCAGTCAGAACCCGAATGACGAGGGTCCTCATGGCGAAGGCATCGATGCGCTCATCCGATCCACCCTGGAGACCAGCACCATGGAGATCACGCCCGGAAAGACCAGAAGGGTGACCTTTTTTTTTGACGCCAACAAGGTCGAACAGTTGAAAGCTCTGGCCCGTCAGGAAAACATCTTCATGCGGGAGATGATCAGCCGGATCGTGGACGAGTATATGTCGCGGTATAGCTCTGAGAAATGATCCTGTAGATCATTTGGAGAATGGTCGGATCGTTATTCGTCCATGCGCATTATGCCTATGCTTCGGTTGATGTCAAAGGAATGCACTTGACTGTTACTGGTTGTCATTCTCAGCCGAGACACTTCGATGAATTCACCCTCGCTACCGAGCAACCAGGATTCTTCCGTTGTTGTAGATGGGACTGGAGTTTGGTTATTTGCGGCTTTGATATGTCCGGATAGATAGAACTCATGATTTCCTGTTCTGGTATATCTGATCCTGTTCATGTCCTCTTGGGTACGCTTTAATGTGTATGTTCTCCAGATCGTATCTGATGTTTCCGGATTAATGAATATCCGGGTTATATCAGCTTCCCGAAACGTGGGGACTTCGATCAACTGGCCATGTTGCATGTACTGGATGGGCTGAGTTAACCAAAATGTCAAGCTTTCATTATCCTTTAACATCGACCGCAATTGTTTCACGACAAAAGTCAAATTCTTCAGGCTGTCGATGGAATTCAACTTTTCATCCAATTCAGCGAAACGATCAACGAGAACATGCCGGATTATGTCTTCATTTTCCATCGTCATTTTCCCCGTCTTCAAGTCAATTGACAGAAGGATTTCTGGCCAAGCTTCTTGATTCCACTGAGGAGGCAAATAATCTTCCATTAGAAAAATCCGCTTCCACATCGCAGATCCCTGCCGGAATTTCAGGCCATACTGGCCCTCCGAAAAAAAGACAGGTTCCAGTGTAAATTCATCTTCAATTGAGACGTCAAGAAAAGCATCCTCTCCAACCATCTGTCGTTCAGTCTCTGAATAATGATACCGTGTCGTCTTTTGGGGCAGAGCGTTGATTTGTATGGATGAAAGCTGCTCACTCGATTCTACACTTGAGGTATAACCTGGAATATATTGAGACTGTGCCGGATGAAATAATCCAACGATAAGTATCAGTACAATTGTCAGGTGAATCTTCATATGATAGGTATCAGTAATAAATGACCATTTCAGTTGCGTAAGTTAACCATAGTCTCTCAGAAAACCTATTCTAATCCATCGATTTAACACGTATTGTCCTTTGGTTGACTTCAATGATTTTAGAGGCTTGTTGTTTAACAGGTTTAACGCTTGTCCGAGGTGTTGCATTGGAATTATCTGAACTTGACTTTTCCTGGTATTCCGGGGTATGATGTTTCGTCTCTTCTTACCTTCATTCTGATGGAGAAATGGAGCGACAGTTCGGCTCTTCAGCAACCCAAATCCGTTTCAAACGTTTACACCACACCATGAAGCGAATACTTGTCCTCCTCTGGCTTTGCACAGCGTTTTTGTCCAGAGCCACAGCCCAGTCCACCGACACCCTGGCCCATGCCCTGCTCTGGGAGATCTCCGGCAATGGGCTGAAGCAGTCATCCTACCTCTTCGGCACCATCCACATGATCCCGAAGGATCAGTATGACCTCCCGGACCATGTGCTGGCCCGCCTGGCCCAGTCCGATCGATTGGTGCTGGAACTGGACATGGACAAGGCCACCAATGTCTTTTCCCAGCTGGGCCTGATCCCGAAAATGCTGATGCCCGATGGGATCCGGATCGGGGACCTGGTCAGTTCGGAAGACTACCAATTGGTCCAGGAAGCCATTCAAAAGGCCGGTCTACCCAACGGGATGATCGAACGGGTCAAACCATTGTTCCTTTCCGCCCTGCTCGACCCCGAAATGGGCAAAGCTGCCGAGGCGGAGTCCTATGACCTGAACCTGTATCGGCTGGCCACGGGCAATGGTATCCGGCACAGCGGACTGGAATCCATCAAGGAGCAGATGGCGGCCTTTGATGCCATCTCCCTGGAAGACCAGGCGCAGATGCTGGTCGACCAGCTGAAGGGGGGCGATGAAACGGACGAAGGCGGATTTTCCGACCTGGTAGCCGCCTACAAGTCCGAAGATCTCAATCAACTGGCCGCTTCCATGGAAGCGGAGGCGGAAGGCGATTTCCTGGATGTCCTTCTCTACGATCGCAACCAGAAATGGATCCCCCTCATGGCCAAGATGATGAAGAAGGAACGGGTCTTCTTTGGCGTCGGGGCCGGCCACCTGGCCGGGGCAAAAGGAGTGGTGCGGTTGTTGGAAGCGGAGGGGTATATCCTTAAGCCCGTTCCAGTATTTCCGTAAAGCAGACATGCGTCTCAGGTCGATCCATAACGCGTTTTTCCAGTTCTCTTGTGCTTACATCCCGGTGAATCAACCGGCACGTTTCCATGGAACGGAAAGGTCTTTCCATATGAATTCATATCCTGACGACATTGACCCACTGAAATTGGAGATTCCAACGAAAGTGGCAAGATGATTATCCACTATCTTGTCAGGATGTGCTCGAATGGATTCAGGATTCAGATGTCATTTCTGCCAGCCTGTACCCGGTGGTGCCAGTGGTATCGGGTCGCCGTACTCCTGATTCTTTTTGGACAGGTAGCCTTTGGTCAGGAGCTGCGTTTCCGTCAATTTGCCTTGGATGAAGGATTTGTCCATACCGGCACATCCTTTCATCAGACCATTCTGAAAGATGATGAGGGATTTGTCTGGTTTTCAACCTACGGGGGCTTGTCCCGGTTTGATGGTGAAGCCTTCTTCAATTGTCAACATGACCCTAAGGATTCCTTCTCACTACCGGTCAATCTGATCACAGCCATCACGATGGATCGTGAGGGCATGATCTGGATTGGATCGGTGACTCGTGGAGTATTCTTGTTTGATCGGCCAACTGAATCCTTTCGATCGTTTTCAACTGGCGATCCATCCCTCGACACTCTCCTCACTCAGGAGATTCATTTTATCCGAGAAGATGCCCGGGGAAGGATCTGGATCGGTGGAGGTTTTGGGGTACTCTGCTGGGACCCGGATGGTGAGCGCATCATTGAACTTCCAAAAACACTGATCCGCCCATCCTCCTTCTTTCGTGCACCGGATGATCAGGTCTGGATTGGCGATGAGGGTGCTCTGCACAGATACATCCCATCTGAAAACCGGTTTTTACGATATCCTCTGCCAATCTCCAGCGCCAGTGTGGTGGATTGTATCCGTCGTCAGGATGGCACCTTTTGGGTTTCTACGAACAATGCCCAGCTCCTGATATTTGATCCATCTTCCGGGACATTCACAAGACAAACGTCGGTCGTCCGGGATCGCACCTTTCTCCCTTCACACTTTACACGAATCAATGATACCGAATTCTGGTGTTGGTCAACGGAAGGATTACTCCATGTATTGGAAAACGGTCAACGATCCATTCTGTACAAGCACAACCCGGATGATCCGTTGAGTCTGCCAAACTCGCCCATTGCCGACGTATTCATTGATGAGTCAGGCAATCTGTTCATCCTGACGTACTTCAAAGGCATTGCCGTCAGCAATACCCATCGCCATCTGTTCGAATCCATCACTTCCACTCGAGCTATGGAAGTTCTCAAATTACCCGATCATCAATTACTGCTCCGGGAGTTTGACGGGAATGGTGTACTGATCGATACCAGGCAAAAAAAACGGATGCCCAGGGAGTTGCCAATTGGTTCCGGCAATATTTATCGCCCGAGCATCGCCCTGCAGGAAGAACGCTTGCTCTGGTACTGGCAACCGGATGGGATCAGTGTATATGATCTGGAAAGCGGAAAAAGTCGAAAGCTACCCTCGAATCCGCATCATTCACTTTATGTCGAATTGGACCGGAATGGCCAGGTCTGGAACGGGTTGTCTTACTTTGACGCTCAACAAAATAAATGGGAGTTCATGCTACCAGAACTCCAACAGGCCCTTCCCGAACTGGCGGGAATCACCTACAGTTATAGTCCTGTCTATTTTGACCACTTGAACCGCTTGTGGGCCAATATCATCACTCAGGACGGCAGACAATTTCTGATCTCATACGACCGCAACACCAGAGCAGCCCGATCTTTTCCCCATGTCCATGCCCATCATTTCTTTGCCGGAGAGGAAGGCCGCTTCTATATCACGAACCAGAGTCGATTGATCCGGTATGACCCATTCACAGATACACTGTCTGATGCTGGCGCAGGCCTCACCCTGGATAGCGGGATCATGTATGGTAAAGAGGATAGCAAAGGCAACTTGTGGTTGAATTCCATCAACGGGTTGTATCGATACAACCCGATGGATTCGAGCACCGTTTCATTCAATATCCACGATGGGTTTCCAACCATTCGAAAACCTATTACCCGCATTTTGGAGAAGGATGACCAGGGATATTTCTACACGGATATCAACATGGAGCAGATCGTACGGTTTCATCCTGACAGCATGGAGATTCATCCGGAAAACGCCGGCATCCGGATCACCGGATTTTTCCTGAGTCGGCAACGACAGATTCCTGGTCGTCCCGGGTCGATCCTGGCCCGGATGCCGGATGTCAAATCAACCGTCGGATTGTCTCATGATCAGTCGGATTTTGGATTCAGTTTTACCATGCCCCTGTTCTACAAGTCAACTGGCATTGAGTACTTCTGCCGCCTGACTCCCTATCAGGACGAGTGGGTCAGCCTGGGCACCGATAATACCGTTCATTACTCCCTGGTCCCTCCTGGCACCTATGTCTTTGAGGTCAAGTCCTTGGGCGCCAACGGGGAATGGAGTGCGAATATAGCCAGGGCCCGAGTGCAAATTTTTCCTCCCTGGTACCGAAGCTGGTGGGCCTGGATCATCTATGGTCTTATCCTGCTGACTGTTTTGGCATGGATCCGCCGATATGACCTTCGACGCAAACTGGCCGCTCAAAAGGTGAAACAGTTGCAGGAAATGACCGATCTGAAAACACAACTGTACACCAATGTTACCCATGAATTCCGAACACCGCTGACGGTCATTCTGGGCCTGGTCGACCAGATCCGGGAGTATGCCTATGAAACGGCCATGATCAAATCCAACAGCTTCAAATTATTGCGTCTGGTGGATCAGCTCCTGGACCTGACCAAAGTAGATACCCGGGCCATGCCTGTGCAGATGATCCAGGCCGATGTCATTCCCTACCTCCGCTACCTGACCGAATCTTTCTCTTCCCTGGCACGCGACAAGGGGATCATGCTGGAAATATCCTCCTCCATCGACGAATTGGTGATGGATTTCGACGAGGCCAAGCTCCAACAGGTCGTGTACAACCTGATCTCCAATGCCATCAAGTTCACCGCTCCGGGTGGACAGATCTCTGTTCACCTCCAGGTCCATGTCAGTCCGGATGGAGATCAACTGGAGCTCACGTTTTCCGATACCGGTATCGGTATTGCTCCAACGGATCAGGAACGGGTATTCGACAGGTTTTATCAGGCCGATCAGACGATGACCCGCAAGGGCGAAGGGACCGGCATTGGTCTGGCCTTGACCAAAGAGCTCGTGGAGTTGCTTGGTGGTAGCATCCACCTGACCAGCCAACCGGGTGAGGGAAGTTTATTTACAGTTCTCCTTCCGATTACCAAACTCGCAGACCTTCAGGCTTATCAAGATCATATCTGGCCTTCATTTCCCGATCCGGTTTCACATCAGGAACCAATCCTGGATGATTCAGTACTTCATGATGAACGGCCGAGATTGCTGTTGATCGAAGACAACCCCGACTTGCTGATGTTCATGACGAGTTTGTTGCAGGGCGAATTTCAAATCGAGTCAGCGACCAATGGCCAACTGGGTATTGACCTGGCCATTTCCTCTGTTCCCGATATCATCGTCAGTGATGTAATGATGCCGGAGAAAAATGGATATGAAGTCTGCGAAACGTTGAAACAGGACGTCCGCACCAATCATATCCCCATCATCCTGCTCACGGCCAAGGTTGAACAAGAGGACCGGGTCACAGGTCTGGTCCATGGTGCGGATGCGTATCTGACAAAGCCCTTTGACAAAGCCGAACTGTTCGTCAGACTCAACAAGCTGCTTGAATTACGCCGGGTGCTGCGTGAAAAATATCGGGAAGGAGCTACGCAGGTACGTCAGCAGCCGGAACGCCCGGATCCGCAGAGCCAGTTCCTGTTCGATCTGAGGATCTCTGTGGCCAGGCATATGGCTGAGTCGGATGAAACCCTGGGGTTGGTCCAGCAGGAATTGGGACTCAGTCAGATGCAGCTGTACCGAAAACTGAAGGCCATCGCCGATATCACTCCCACGCTCTTTGTCCGGCAGGTGCGCCTCGAGCAGGCGCGTGAGTTGTTGTTGACTACGGATCTGCAGATCGCCGAGATCGCCTATCAGGTCGGATTCAACGACCCGGCCTACTTCAGCCGGGCCTTCAGCGACCATTTCGGTCAACCACCCAGCGGCATTCGTTCGCCAGAATAGGCGTTTTAACCACTTGATTTACTGATACTTACAAAGGCTGCCAATCCAGTCCAAGGATTTGTCAATCCAGTCCAAGCGATGGAGGAGGTGTTCAGAGACCTTAGCGACGTGCTGATCGGTCATGTTGACCATTTGCACGGTGAACATTTTTCTAACCAAACAAATCTTTCTTATGAAAAACAGAATGCTACTCTCTTTCCTGATTCTGGTACTTGGACTCTGTTCAGTACAGGCACAACGTATTGGCATCAATACCACCAATCCTGGTGATGCCGGATTGACGATCACACCACCAAACGGCCAAGGCAGAAATCTTATTCTGAGAGATGCGAACGATGTCGACAGATTCGAAATGCGTACCGATGGAAACAGCTGGGCCCTGGCAAATGCACAGAATGGGGCAAACTTTCTGGACTTTGTCATTCAAGGTCCAGGCTACACCAGAATTTTTGGAAATACAACCATGGGTAGCCCTATCGTCGATCCAGAAGCTCGTCTTTCGTTGACGCCCCCTACTGTAAATGGAAAAAATCTGATTTTTCGAGATTTTAACGACGATGCCCGTTTTGAAATTCGTACCGACGCGAACAGCTGGGCTCTGGCAAATGCACAGAATGGGGCAAACTTTCTGGACTTTGTCATTCAAGGTCCAGGCTACACCAGAATTTTTGGAAATACAACCATGGGTAGCCCTATCGTCGATTCAGAAGCTCGTCTTTCGTTGACGCCTCCTACTGTAAATGGAAAAAATCTGATTTTTCGAGATTTTAATGACGATGCCCGTTTTGAAATTCGTACCGACGCGAATAGCTGGGCTCTGGCAAATGCACAGAATGGATCAAACTTCATAGCAGCTGTTGTCGGCCAGGGCGTTATTGTCCAAACTGATTTGAATGTAACCGGAGCAAAGAATTTCATCATTGACCATCCGCTTGAGCCCGCCACCAAATCCCTCCGTCATGCATGTGTAGAAGGTCCTGAAGCCTACAACGTGTATTCCGGCACCATTACACTAGACGGACAGGGAAAGGCAAGTGTGATCCTGCCAGACTACTTTGAAGCATTGAACAAGGACTATCGCTACCAATTGACGGCGATCGGAGCTGCTGCACCTTCCCTTCACGTAGCCAAAGAGGTGACAGGCAACCAGTTCGCCATCGCCGGTGGAACCCCCGGCATGAAAGTATCATGGGAGGTCACTGGTGTGCGCAATGACCCTTACTTCCAGGATCATCCTTACCAGGCAGTTCAGCCAAAATCAGCCAATGACCAAGGTCGCTACTACTATCCAAAAGGATATGGGCAACCTGAAAGTATGTCCATAGGTGCTGCTCCGCAGAAAACAGACCAGTAATCCGATCAGCTTCTTAACATCAGGATAAAACCTCTTGGCCAGGAGCTTCACCACTTAACATTTTTGTTATGAAACAAATCATCATCGGGCTGGCTATTTTCTTCATGCATTCGTCAGCCTACTGTCAACTTTTTATCGGGTCAGGCAGCACCCTTGCATTGTCCAGTAATCCGGGGATTCCCAGTCTGACTCTCCAGGATGCCAGTCTGATCAACAATGGAACATTCGTTGCCGGGCTAAGCGATGTTTACTTTCAACAATCGTCTGTCATGGCCAATCAATCGATTGGTGGTTCATCCGTGCCTTCGTTTGACTACATCATTATCGATATGAATGATCAGGCTCTTGTGCTCGATACGGATATAGAGGTCTCAGGACGAGTGGTATTTCAATCTGGCGATTGTGACCTGAACGGTCAAACCACCACACTTACCGATGGGGTAGACATTGGCAATGAGAATAACAATTCCAGCTTTGTGGGCCCAAATGGGGGTGAGGTTGTCACGACCGTAACGCTCAATGGTCCATCCTCTGAGAATCCGGGAAATATCGGAGCAACGATCACCAGCTCCAAAAACCTGGGTGAGGTCACTGTCCGGCGAACGCATGTGCCGGTATCCAGTGGTGGCGGTCAAGGCATCAACCGGAAGTACACCATCACTGCTGCAAACAATGCAGATCTGGATGCCACCTTGCGTCTGTCCTACTTCGACAAGGAGTTGAACGGGACCACCGAGAACAGCCTAAGCCTGTGGCGGAAGGAAGGCAATGCATGGTATGGCAAGGGCTTTTCCGACCGGGATGCAACAGGAAACTGGGTCGAACAGACCGGTATTGATGCGTTCTCGGAATGGACCCTGGGCAATGTCATTTTCACACCGGTGATCGATCTGGACCAGGGTCAATCCCTCACCATCGGCGACCTGTTTCCCAATCCTTCCGGAAGTTCCACTTCACTGGTTCAATTTCAGGTCAACAGCCCGCGGGATCTGGACCTTCACGTGCGAGTGATCGATCCATTGGGTCGTATCATTCATCAACAGGTTCAACATGTCCTTGCCGGAGATCAATATGTGCCTCTCCAGACACTGGATTGGAGTCCTGGCATGTATGTGATCCAACTGCAAACCGCTGATGAATCCGCACAATTGACATTGCATAAATTGTAGAGAGACGGGGTGTAACGAGATTTGAAATAGTCTCTGGTTGATCTTTCAGATCATCTGGTTTGCCAGTCCATTTCAAATAAGGAAACAGACGGTAATTGTTGGTTCGTCCTGTTTCCCGGTTCTGGAATCGACTCCTATCGATGTTCACCCTGATGCGGGGCTCCTCCGGGAGCCCCGTTTTTTTATCCCGCCAGTACATCCTGCCACCCCGGATGTTTGGCCAGCGTGGTTTTGGCAAAGGGACAAAGGGGAATGACCGAGATACTCATCGTACGCACATGGTCGATCAGTGCTTCGAGCAGCAGCACCCCGATCCCTTGCCCCCGTAAGCGATCATCCACTTCCGTATGATCGATGATCATTCGCTCGGATCCGGCCATCACATAGACCATCTCCGCCAGCTTTTCGCCGTCAAGCCAATACTGGAACGCTCCCCTGAAATTGTCCTGATGGTGTTGAATATGACCGCTCATTGATCGGGTTTCTTTACGAATAAAACAGTCCAATCCGTTCTTGAATATAGAGAATGTGCGAGAATACGCCCTAAACTGTCCAACAACATGTAGGTCAGTTGTGTCTGGCAGGTATGATACATCTCTTCCTATGGATAAGTCACGATTCTTGAGCTAAGGAATTTCACCTTTGGCCCGCCATCCACCTGCCGGTGGACAGGCCCGCCAACGGCGGGCAGGCAATCGCCATCTTGGTTCGGTGCTTTTGAGGTACCAAACACATGTCCGGCAAGTATGCAGTATTTCACTCTTTGGCTCCATCGAAAATTATTCCGGCTGAGGAATTTTACCCATGGCCCGCCTCAAGCCGGCGAGGCTCTCCCTTTTTGACGCGCCAAAAAGGGAGGAAAAAGCGCTTGTCGCCATAAGGGGCCTTGTTTTCAAGTTTATGGGCTGTCTAATCAGGTCTCGTGATTCGTTGCCGTTTACGTCATGACCCGGCCGCTCCGGTTTTGCCGTTGGAAGCCATTCGTTGAGCAATCGATTCATTTTTCTACTATATGTGGAGCACTCTTTCTCAAATCGGCAAAACAATGCGGCATTATCCAGATTTAATGTGTTCTATATTTTTTAACTATCCTCATGTGTTGGGTACGGGTCATGACGTATTTGGGAGGCCCGGAAATGGCGACATTTATCTAGGTTATAACCAGACCGAATCGTCAGGATTCAGACAAAATAGAGACTCGTACTGCAAAAATGAAGTGAACCATCGCCAAACGAGGGTCCGGACCCCGAGTACTCGGGGGGATGACTATCGGGTTGCCTTCTTTTGGCGCGTCAAAAGTAGCCCCCAGTACTCGGGCCGCCGGCAGAGGCGGGCCAAAGGTGATCTACTGCGATCAATATTTCCGAATGAGGCCATGAGTAGAATTCTGCAGCCTGCCAAGGGCAAACCTCCAAGGTTTAAATTGGACAGATGTGATCAGATCTGAAAAAGAATCCGTGGATCCATTGAGTAGAAAACTGACCACCGCCAAGGGCAACCTCCCCAAACATATCTACGAAGATCTAATCCTCAGCAAGAGAGATGCTGTACTCAGCGCACCTGAATTGATTCCCTTTCCGTCAAAGATGCCCGTGAAAACCTACTTTTAGGGCTTCAATACCGCAAAAGATTTGAAACCCTCCGACGACGATTCGATCAGCCTCAACAAGTACATCAGCGAGACCGGCATCTGCTCCCGCCGCGAAGCCGACCGCCTGATCGACGCCGGTAGGGTCACCATCAACAACAAACCCACCCGCACCGGTAACCGTGTCTCTCCCGGCGATGTGGTCCGCATCGATGGCAAGCCGCTGAAAGCCAAACCCAAAACCCTCTACCTCGCCTTCAACAAACCAGTAGGGATCGTCTGTACCACCGACCCGAAGGAACCGAAGAACATCATCTCCTTCATCGGTCACAAGGAACGCCTCTTCCCCGTCGGCCGACTGGACAAACCCTCCCAGGGGCTGATCTTCCTGACCAACGATGGCGATATCGTCAACAAGATCCTGCGCGCCGGCAACGAACACGACAAGGAGTACATCGTCTCCGTCAAACCGGCCATCACCCCGGAATTCATCCACCGCATGGGCAACGGCCTTCCCATCCTGGGCACGGTGACCAAAAAATGCCCGGTCGAAGCCCTGGGGCCCAACACCTTTCGCATCGTTCTCTCCCAGGGACTGAACCGCCAGATCCGCCGGATGTGCGAATTCCTGAATTACGAGGTCACCAAGCTGAACCGGGTGCGCATCATGAATGTCCAGCTCGGCAAGCTCCCCATCGGCAAATACCGCGAATTGACCCCCGCTGAACAGAAAGAGCTGCAACGCCTGATTGCCCATTCCTCCAAGACCGAGGAAGCGTCGGTGGATCGGAACAAAGGGAAGGTCAAAGCCCCCTCTTCAGCGAGTAAACATTCGTCCCGGGAAAATTTGTCTTCACGTTCATCGAAGGCGAAGGCCACAAAGCGGAGGACGCGGTGACCAAGGATGTCATGCGCATCACCGGAAAAAATCGACGACAGTCTCAAACCATTATATCCAGCATCAAGAAGGAACTCAACGAGAAGCGCCAACAACCTGTGACCATCGGCGAGTTCCGCCAGCACCATTACATCGACCGGCAGGAACTCCCTCCGCCCGATCAGATCCGCCATACCCCGCCAGCCATACCCCATCTTCCTCCGCCGTCCACAGGGAGTGTATCCCCCTGTTGACAGTATGCAGAGTGCATGACGAGTGTATGCGGAGAGTAAGCGGAGAGTATACCAGGAGTAGGGCAGGAGTATCGCAACTCCATAGATTCAGTACAGATCCTGTTGGGAGGGAGTACGTCAACAGTATCCCGGGAGGGAGTTATGAGGTTACTGCCTCCGGCAGTCAGGATTTCGTTATTGGGTTCGTTCGACGAATCTGGCAGGGGGAAACGGTAGAGTAGAGTAAGGAGCAGCAAGATAGCTACTCCTCACCCCCTC
>ERZ795053.2677-NODE-2677-length-21147-cov-6.907358_pt1 | contig 21147 bp, 13 predicted proteins | sample MGYA00375137_ERZ795053 | MGnify/ENA primary metagenome ERZ795053 (study PRJEB30182, sample SAMN05720284) | activated sludge metagenome | isolation source: Anaerobic digester | place: Hong Kong | collected 2014-12-17 ...
TAATTCTCCATAAATTAATATAGCTAATAATTAAGAACACCACTCTTTTAGATATCGAAAAATAACTCAATGTTTCTCAAAAAAACATCGAAAATCATCTATTTTAGAATCTATTATCGCTTAATTAAAGTCAACTACTAGGGCTTGGTAAAATATAAGAAGCATTATAAATATAATCAACAATCAATTTTTACAGTTTTAAAGAGAAAGTTAAAAAAACCATGATAAATCATGTGAATATTTCATGGTTATGCCAAGCATAATGAACTAGATTGTTTGCATTTGTCAATCCTAGCTATTTTTTAAAAATTTAATTGTCTAAAAACTTATCTATATAAGACTGTTGTCAAAATAGGTAACTATACAAACTAACCAGGAAGATATATATGAAAGAGAATTTAGCCACAGTCTATAATTCAAGCGAAATAGAAAAAGATGCTTTAAAAAGTTGGTCAGAATCGGATAGCTTTGCTGCTGATCCTTCAAAACCAGGTGATTCGTTTGCAATTGTTATTCCACCACCGAACGTAACTGCAGCATTGCATCTTGGGCATGCCCTTAACAATACCCTTCAGGATATAATGATTCGTAAAAACCGAATGGAAGGAAAAAACACATTATGGATGCCCGGAACTGATCACGCGGGGATCGCCACCCAAACGGTTGTCGAAAAAAGAATACTCGCAGAAGAAGGGAAAAAGCGAACAGATTTTGAACGGGAAGAGTTTGTTGCCAGAGTACAGCAGTGGAAGGATGAATACGAGGAGCGTATTATAAACCAGCTTAAGGCGATGGGATGCAGCTGTGACTGGAATAGAACTCGTTTTACCATGGATAAAGTTTGCGCCAAGGCCGTAAGGGAAATATTCTTTCGCCTTTTTGATGACGGTTTGATTTATCGTGGAAAAAGACAGGTTAACTGGGATCCCGCGACACAGACCGTTTTGGCTGATGATGAAGTTGAGCATGAGACCATAGAGGGCTTTTTCTGGTATCTAAAATATCCTCTGGTTGATCCTGTAGAGATTAACGGAGAGAAAATAACACATATTACTGTCGCAACTACTCGACCAGAGACAATGCTGGGCGATACTGGTATAGCGATGAATCCATCTGACCCTCGAGCGGAAAAACTGACAGGTAAAAAGGTAAGGTTGCCTATCGTTGGTCGCGAGATTCCAATTGTTGCAGATCTTCACGTTGTTTTGCCTGACCCAGAAAGCAGTGATGAGAAGGCTCGATTTAGCACGGGATTTTTAAAAGTTACACCGGCCCATGACCCCTATGACTGGGAAATCGGTGTTCGTCATAATTTACAGGTTATTAATATTATGGCTCCGGACGGATCAATTAGCGATTCTCATGGTTGGGATGATGCTGTTGGTACCGAAGGCGAGCAGTTTGTTGGTATGGATCGGTTCGAAGCAAGAGCCGCGATTGTGGACTGGTTTCGAAATGAAAATCTTTTGGAACAGGTTAAAGAGTACGCCCATGATGTCGGACACAGTTATCGAAGCCATGTTCCTATCGAGCCGTATCTTTCAGATCAGTGGTATATAGCTGTAAAGAAGCCAGTTGACAGACTGAAAGATAAATTTGGAACAGATAAAATCGGCGAAACCGAGATAGCACAGAATTCCCTCGCGGGAATGGCGTTAAAACCGCTTCTTGATGAAAAGCTAACAATAATTCCTGACCGCTACAACAAGAATTACCGAGTGTGGTTGGAAAATTTGCGTGATTGGCCAATAAGCCGTCAGTTGTGGTGGGGACATCAGATCCCTGTTTGGAGTAAAGCTGGCAAGCATGAAAACATATTCGGTGATGCGGTACGATTGTTGGTTTTCGATTCAGCAGAAGGGCCTGTAAGCTATATTTGTGTAAAATCAGAAAACGAAGCAATAGAAAAAGAGATCGAGTCACAAGGCTGGGTAAGGGATAACGACGTACTTGATACTTGGTTCAGCTCGGCCCTTTGGCCTTTCAGTACACTTGGATGGCCCGATGAAAACGAGTCGCTAAAAAAATATTATCCGGGATCGGTACTTTGTACAGCACGAGAAATTATTACTCTGTGGGTCTCACGCATGGTAATGATGGGGCAGTATGTACTGGGTGAGATTCCGTTTAAAGATGTTTTTATCCACGCAATGATTCAGGACGGAGAGGGCCGAAAGATGTCAAAGTCTTTGGGTAATGGAATAGATCCTCTGGAAATAATAGACAGTCACGGCGCTGATGCAATGAGATTTGCACTGGCGGCCATGACTACCATGACACAGGATGTTCGCATGCCTATCGAAAAAATGACTTTACCAGATGGGCGAGAAGTTAACAGCTCTCCAAAATTTGATATAGGACGAAATTTTTGCAACAAGATGTGGAACGCGTCACGTTTCGCAATGGCCAATCTTGAGAATATTGCCGAGATTGATAAAACCGAACTGGAAATAGAAGATGTCTGGATACTCTCAAGGCTTCACAAAACAATTGCTTCTGTCACTACACAGATCGATGAGTACAGATTCAGTGATCCTATTAACGGACTTTACCGTTTTTTCTGGAATGAGGTTTGTGACTGGTATCTTGAACTAATTAAGCCCAGAATGTGGGATGATAACCGCAAAGGAAGTGCTCAAAGGGTTCTGGCTTATGTGCTTGACTGTTCATTAAGAATGCTTCATCCGTTTTTACCATATATTACCGAAGGTATATATCAAAAACTTAACGGTTTTATGAGTGAGCGATCCATACCTGGAGTTGCCGATCTGAAGTCATCCGAATTGTTAATAACAGCCGAGTGGCCAAAAGCAAACTTTGGTTTTTATAATGATGAAACAGAAAAACAGATGGAACTGCTTCAGGACATAATTAAAATGATTCGCGAGATAAGAACTAAATATCAAATTAAACCGAAGGACAAAGTTAAGGTTACAGTTAATGTATCTGGAGAAAAATCTGTAATACTTAGTGATAATGAAAGATTAATTTCTAACATTGCCGGGCTGGAAGAGTTTATAGTAACAGAGAAATTGGACTCAAAACCAGAGCGTTCTGCCGTCGCCGTAGGAGAGGGTATAGAGCTTTTTGTTCATAATGTGGTAGATACCGAGGCGGAAAAACAGCGACTGAACAAACAGAAGGATAAATTGATTCAGGAGATTGAACGGGCCGAAAAGAAACTTGGCAATGAAAATTTTATTTCACGTGCTAACCCGGATGTCGTTGAAAAGGAGAAGGAGAAGCTTTCTGTATTGAAAGAGCAGCTTGAGGATATTGAGAAGAATCTTCAATCGCTATAATAGATGATTAGCTTGTTAGTTCTGTTACTAACAAGCTAAGATTAATAAAAATCTGCAAGATTATTCCTGCTGGAAAGATTATTCGATAAGGGCTTATAGTGTTGGTGAAATTTTAGGCAAATAGATTTGTCATGCCGGTTTTTTCGGCAAGCTGCCTCATTTGCTCATCGGTTACCGGTGAACGATTGGTGTCCGCGGCCTGAGCAATTTTTTCTAGCAGTGACATCTCCGCGGCGCTGTTTATAAATGAGTTCTCAAGGTTCATCGCCCAGCTCACAGCTGTGTTTATGTCCGACTGACTGACAAGTGGTTTGTACCATGTGTTATATGTCTGGCCTTCAGCATCAGGATATGGTCCTATGGCAATTGTTTTTATAATTTGTATTGCCCTGTTCCTTTTCTTGCAGTCCTCATATAACTGACAGAAAGCTTTGTTGTAAGCATTATCTTGAATAATAGGATAGTTGTATGGAAGTAGTACTGAATCAAAATCGAAGTAATCCACGGCCGACTTAAGCACGACGGGGGCTTTCATACCATGGCTTGTTACACCGAGAAATCGTACCAACCCCTTGTCTCTGGCTTCTCTGAAAGCCCTGATGGCTCCATTTTCCTCGTCCCTGGCTTTTTCCCACTCCTCGGGTTCAGCAAGACAGTGCATCTGCCAAAGGTCAACATGGTCGGTTTTCAAAAAATCCAGTGATTTCTCAAGATCGGTCATCGCATCCTTGAAGGACCTGGCTTCTGTTTTTGTTGCCAAAAAAAATCTTTCACGGTTATGTTTTAGCCACGGCCCGAGCATCTCTTCGCTCTTATTGTATCCACGGGCAGTATCAATATGGTTTATTCCAAAGCGGTCAACAGTATCCATAGTCTTTTTTACATCATCAGGATCAGTTGTGTTATAAAATGCCGCTGCTCCAAAAAGCAGTCGTGTACTCTTATGTCCGGTTCTTCCAAATTCCATTTTTTCTATCATGACAAGAGCCTCTTTTTGATGTTTTCTTTTAATCTTTACACAAGTAAGTAATATACTCTCTCTCAAATTAGCCGTCAAGGATGATAAACCGGTCTTTGAAAATGCAGAATCGTCAAATTTTTCAACAGTTTTTTAATTGGCTATATAATGTTACATTTAGTGACTTGAAAATATTACTAGTTGGCGCATTCGACTAAGAGTAAAACAATCAGGATTGCTAAACTGAAATTGTTGAAAAAAATAAATTATAAAGAGGTGACCTGTAAAGGACACCTCTTTATAACAGAATATCAATTTTCTAGATGCTCGGCGCTTGCGAGTTTGATGCACGCGCAAAGAACTTTCATAGCCTTGGTAACATCTTCTACGCTTGGTCGTGTTGGTGCGATACGGATATTCGAGTTTTTTGGGTCGTTCCCCTGTGGAAAGGTTGCACCAGCGGGCGTTAATGCTACCCCAGCTTTTTTGCAGAGTTCGACAACTCTTTTGGCAACAGGATATCTTGTGTCAAGGCTGATAAAATATCCGCCATTAGGATTAGTCCAGTCCGCAAGCTCTTTGCCGCCAAGTTCTTCGTTTAATACTTTTTGAGCAGCGTCAAATTTTGGTTTTAATATTTGAGCGTGCTTCATCATCAAACCCTCAACACCACCTGGGAATTGTTTGAAGAACTTATAATGTCGATATTGTTCAACTTTATTAGGTCCAATAGACTGAGCTGTAAGCAGTTTACAGATATAGTTGACGTTATTAATGCTGGATCCCATAAAGCCGATTCCGGCGCCGCTGAATGTAATCTTGCTTGTAGATCCGAAAACATAAGCTCTATCAGGGTTTCCGGCCTTTTCGCATTCGCGAATTATGTTCTTTGCTTCGTCATATTCGTCAGAAAGATGGTGAACTGTATAGGCGTCATCAGCGAAAATTGTAAAATCTTCAGCGGCTGTTTTCATTTCTGCAAGATGAATCAGTTTTTTATCGGATATTGTTTCACCTGTGGGGTTGCTGTATGTCGGAACAAATATCAGGCCTTTTACTGAAGAATCAGACGAAGCCAGTTGCTCGATCTTGTCTACTGATGGTCCGTCACCCTCCATGGGAACAGTAATGATCTCGAATCCTAAAGCTTCCAAAAGGGTAAAATGGCGGTCATAACCTGGAACAGTAACAATTATTTTGGGCTTTTGAGTAATCCAGGGCGAAGAACTGCTGTTTATTCCCTTAATTAGAGCCCACATCAGTGTATTCACAAGCATTGCAAGACTGGAGTTGTTGCCTACAATGGTCTCTTCAGATTTAATGCCCAGAAGGTCTCCACAGATTTGTCTTATCTCCGGAATTCCGGCTGGTCCTCCAGGATAGTTGCGGATAGAAATGTTTGAGGGTGTTACCAAATCATTGTCATCAACAATAGTTAGCATGGGGTTAGCGATATCAAAGTTTTCGTCGGCAGGTTGTCCTCGTTCGATGTTCAGATTAAGGCCTTCCGCAATCAAGTCTTCATACTGTTTTTGCAAAACAGATAGGTTCTCCATGAATTCCTCCAGAATTTTGGGTCTATTTTTTAAAATAATTAACTGAATTAATTGAACCGGAGTTTTAAAAAAAATCTGTTTATTACGGTCTGGCGGTTATAAATATCGTGGAAGTCGCAAGAGCGACAGTCGGAAGAGTAAAGTCAGACATATATAACCGGCCTTAAAGTGTAAACAGATATTAATCCGGTTATGATCCGTTTAATTGACAAATAGCAATTTTTTAAACCTAAAGTCAATGTGAAAAAGTGTTAGCATATTGCAACAAAAAATAGCATTAATTAAATAAAACTCAAAATTTATCTAAGGTTTGGTGCGGCGATCAAAAAAGATACAACTGTATTCTTCAAGTTTTGCTCTTTGCAAAAGGGCGTCTATTGTATTCAAAACTAGCAAATACTGCTCGGGTTCATATTTATTGATGTCTACACCTGCTAAACGAATACTTGTTTTAGGAAGTGGTTTAATATCGCCTTCTCTATTCATAAAAGAGTCAGAATTACTGTTTGTAGAAGTGTTGCCCTGTTCGGATATATACTCATCAAAACGGGTGATTATGTAGTCGGAAACCGTAACTGCTTTGTCAGAGTCAATAATGCTGATAAAGAAATCATTGTAAGCATGTCCGATAAAGTTTTTGGAAGAACCGGATTTAATAATGCCATTTTTTACAAGATCTGCAAGAAATTTCAACAAAGCATTTGCCTGCTCATAGCCTTGAGCAGCGTTATATTGCTTAAAATGATTAATATTGCACGCTATCACTGTATGCGATTTGTTCTCAAAAAGCATTTTTTTGAGAGACGAAATTATTGTGTTTAGCCCAGGAAGTCCAGTAACAGAGTTAATGTCCGGATCAGGTAAAACAAAACTGCTGTTGTCAGAGATTATAATATCGGCTGAATCAGAAGTATTATTGTCAGAGACCGATATTTCAAACTCAGGCTCTAATAATTTTTTTAAAATATTAACAATTTCCGGATTGTTTACGGATAAAAGGATTTTTTTGTGAACTTTCATTTTATTTTCTCCGGAATAGGGAAGTTTTAAAAATTCCCTATTGATAGTAAAATAGCTGTTAATTTCGTTTATGTCAAACCTAAATATGTTGCAAATATATCTTATACAATAAATAGTAGTTTGTCGATATCCAGCATTGATTTATGGAGATTATTTTGGTAATCAGCAGGCGTTTTGCACATTTCGTTATTACAGCCTCTATTGTGTTTTATGGAAATATTTTGTTTTCAATGGAAAAAAACATTCTGGTTCTTCATTCGTATCACCCTTCATATGTATGGACAGACAGTGTCCAAAAAGGAATAGAGTCCGTATTCCCACTCACATCTTCAAAAGTATTGTTGTCTGTCGAATATATGGATACAAAACGCTTTACCTTGGAAGAAATTGCACCTACATTTGCGACATCACTAAAAGTAAAGTATGTCTCTAAAGACTTTGATGCAATAATTATTGCAGATAACAATGCTTTGACTTTTTTTCATGATCAGAGAGATACCCTTTTCAAGGATGTTCCTGCAGTTTTTTGTGGAATAAATGACTATACCGATGATATGCTTAAAAATGATTCTCTTTTAACTGGAGTTGCCGAAAAGACCAACAGTCTGGGAACATTAAAGCTGATGCAAAAAATATTTCCTGAACGTCAAAAAATTGTTGTGATTGTGGATACTACCGTAACTGGTGAAGCCGAATATCAGCGATTTAAAAGATATTCAAAAGAAATAGAGGGTTTAGATTTCGAAACATGGATGGATTACAGTCCGGATAAAATCATTCAAGGCCTTAGCCGTCTTGATGATAATTGTATGGTTTTGTCTATAATTTATCTTCAAAGTAGTGATGGAAGTTATGTCAATTTCAGCAGTTATTTGGAGATGATAAGCAAAGAATCCCCTGTTCCGGTATTTGCGCTTTGGGACTTCTATTTTCAAAAAGAAAATGCCGCTTTTGGCGGTGATATTGTATCGGCTTCAGACCAGGGACAGCTTGCGGCACAAATGGCAAAGCAGATAATTGAAGGTGTTTCTGTAAAAGATATTCCGGTGATAAAAGGAAATACTTCTATTCCGGTAATCGATTACAGACAATTAACAAAATTTCGAATAGCAAAAGGGGCGATTCCGAAGAATGTAACGTATCTTTTTGATCAAGATAACTTTTTGAACGAAAAGTTATACCAATTCATAAGAACAATATTACTTGTCAGTGTTGTTGGAGCGTTATGTGTTTTGGTTATGATTAATATTTACTCGCGGCGTAAAACGGAAAAATCTTTGATAGATGCACAAAACACTCTGGCTGCACTTTTTGAAAATATTCCAGGCATGGCCTACAGATCAAAATCAGAGAATGGATTTCCATTCTTGTTTGTAAGCAGAGGCTCTACCCATATCACTGGTTATCATGCAAAAGAGTTAAACGACCGCACTCTTTTGGATCTTATTGTTCATGACGATAGCGAAACCGTAAATGATGTACAGAAAGAGATAGATAAAAGTATAAACGAAAGAACTCCTTTTGAACTTGAGTACAGAATAAGAAAAAAAGACGGGTCGGTTATATCGGTCTGGAATCATGGAATTTATAATAACAATGGAAAATTTATCGAAGGACTTATTCTGGATATTAGTGACCGAGTTGCTGCAAATATGGCAATGCAAGAAAGTGAGGGATGGTTTCAGAAAATATTGAATAGTCATGTTGATGGTATTGTGATACATGAGCATGATACGTTAAGAACGCTTGATGTGAATGACAGTGCTCTTGAAATGTTCGGTTATGAAAAGGCTGAATTCACTAAAATGTATTTATCTGATATTGTAAGTGGAAACCCGCCCTACACAACAGAGAGTTTTCTTTACAGGTACAAGATTACAGATGATCTTAGAAATCAGCAATTCGAATGTGAAGTTTGTAAAAAAGACGGATCACTATTTTGGTGTGAAATATTTGTTAAGAGTATTGAAATAAACGATAACAAGTATATACTTTCATTTATTCGGGATATAACCGAAAGAAAAAAATCCCGAATGCAGTTAAAAGAAAAAGAGGAGCAGCTACGGCATGCTCAAAAAATGGATGCTATTGGTCAGTTGGCTGGTGGAATTGCGCACGATTTTAACAATATGCTTGGTGGAATATTGGGCGCTGCCGAGTTAATGTTGATAGATCCGCAGGACAGTGAACTTGTTAAAGAATACGCAAGATTGATAATTGATACAACTGCTCACGCGTCTGACCTGACAGAAAATTTGCTGGCATTTAGTCGTAAGGGAAAAGTTCTGTCTACACCTGTTGATTGTCATAAAATAATCGAAGATACAATAAAAATTCTTAAACGAAGTATAGACAGGCGAATTGTTTTACAAAAAGATCTGCGCGCACAAAAAACAATGATTATTGGAGACCCAGGCCAGATACAAAATATAGTATTAAACCTAGGTATTAACGCTCGTGACGCAATGCCTGACGGAGGAAGGCTTTCAATCGCGACATCAAATGTAACTCTTGATAAGCAAAAGTGCGAAAGTTCGGGATTTGATATGCACGAAGGGGATTATCTCTGTATAACAATTTCTGATACAGGAACAGGTATTGAAGCTTCCGTAATCGATAAAATATTCGAACCGTTTTTTACAACAAAAACCATAGGTGCCGGAACTGGATTAGGTTTGGCGGCTGCATATGGATCTGTTACTGAACATAAGGGTTCAATATCTGTCAGTAGCAAGAAGGGAGAAGGATCAGTCTTTACAATTTTGTTGCCTTTATCGGATAAAAATAGAGTATCATGTGATGAGGTTGTTGGTGAGGTTCCTCTTGGCAAGGGTACGGTTTTATTGGCTGAAGATGAGTCTTTTGTAAGAAATACAGCTGTGCATATTCTGGAGGATCTTGGTTACACAGTAATAATCGCCGAAAATGGAAAGGATGCGTTCCATCTCTATAAGATTCACAGGGAAAAGATTGACCTTGTTCTTTTGGATATGATTATGCCTGGGTACAGTGGAGAGGAGTGCTTTTACAAGATAAGAGAAATTGATCCATTTATGCCAATCGTTGTATGCTCGGGTTTTGCTCACGAACAGGATATAAGTAAAATGACTGAAGAGGGTCTTAACGGGTTTCTGTTAAAGCCGTACAGGCGTTTTGAGCTGGCTCAAATGCTTTACAAAGTGCTTAATAAAGAAGACTGTGTGTGAAGAACAACATAAAATAGAGCAAGAATATAAAATTATTCTTGCATCAACAATTTTTATGATTAAGTATGAAATCGCAAAAGAACTTGAAAGTTAAAGCCCCTATTCTTGAATCAGGATGCAGAAATGAATATTTTTATATTATCTGTTCAGTTTGAGGGAGAGGATGCTCTGGAAGCCTTTGGAGATATAACCAGAACATTGCGGCAAAACCTTAAGACGCTACAATCCGGAAATTATACCGATGATTTAAAAAAACTTAAAATTTACCTTGGTGTTGGCGGCAGCCTTGGAGATTTTGTTGAACCTAATGGCTGTCATGCAGTAACAATTCATGGAGAAACCTGCATAGTGGATGTCGTTATGCATAAAGAGATTTGGGAAAAAGGAAAAAAGTCTATTGTTCAGTTTTTAGCGGATCAGGTAAAAAGGGCTTTTGTAAAGATTGTTAACACCATGAAAGCCGATAATTTAATGATAAGGGATGAAAGACTTTTAAGAGATGTAAACCGGGCTGTTGACTTGTGGTTAAAAAATTACCTATAACATGCTTAATAATATAGAGATGTAGTTAAAAATAAAAATACGAAAGGGAATAGTAATGAAAAAATTAGTGCCTTTGCTTATAATAATCTGCTTTTTAGCAACGGAATTTCTTTTTGCGTCTGTATCGGATAATTCAGTTTTAGCCAAATTATGGACACCGGAAAATATTTTTTGGGCGATAGTCATTTTTATCACTTTTGATTTTGTGTTAGAGTTGGCTCTAGATATTTTAAATTATCGCAATATGAGACCAGAGCTTCCTGAAGAGCTGAAAGATATATACGATGAAGAGAAGTATGCAAAGTCACAGCTTTATGAAAAGGCTCGTTTTAAAATTGGACTGATTAAAAGTATATTCAGTTATGTTTTAATAATGACGGTTCTTGTTATTAACGGTTTTGCCATTGCGGACAATATAAGCCGCTCTCTGGTTGAGCATCCTGTGTTTACTGCCCTTGTATTCTTTAGCATACTATATATCGTGTCAGATATTTTATCTTTGCCTTTTCAGATATATTCGGTTTTCTCAATAGAGGAGAGGTTTGGATTTAACAAAATGACACCCGCTCTTTTTGTAGCCGACAAAATAAAGGGATACTTGTTAAGTGCTTTGATTGGTGGAGGCTTGCTTTCACTTATTATATTCATATATCTTTATACCGGCTCAATGTTCTGGGTATATGCGTGGGGACTTGTAACAACTTTTACTGTTTTTATAACTATGTTCTATTCTACATTGATCGTTCCTTTGTTTAATAAACAGCGGCCTTTGCCTGAAGGTGAGTTGCGCACAGCAATTGAAGAGTACAGCAAAAACGCTGGATTCAAACTTGATAATATTTACGAAATAGACGGATCAAAGCGGTCAACAAAGGCAAATGCCTATTTCTCCGGGTTTGGATTTAAAAAGCGAATTGTACTTTTTGATACCCTGATCAAAGAGATGACTACAGGTGAAATAGTTGCAGTTCTCGCGCACGAGATTGGCCACTACAAAAAGAAGCATGTGTTAATTTCTATGGTTATGGGCATATTGCAAACAGGAGCCATTCTTTTTATCTTTTCTATTTTGGCAAAAAGTCCTCAGCTTTCGGCGGCTTTAGGCGTACAGCAACACAGTTTTCATATTGCGCTTATTACTTTTGGTATACTGTTTACACCGATTAATCTTGTACTGGGAATGGCTTTAAATGTTTTTTCCAGAAAAAATGAGTACGAGGCCGATGCTTTTGCGGGAAAGTCTTATGACGCCAACGAACTTGCTTCTGCATTAAAAAAGCTGTCTGTTAAAAATCTTAGCAACTTGACACCGCATCCAGCATACGTGTTTTTTCATTACTCGCACCCGCCTGTTTTAAAAAGGCTTAATGCTTTAAAAGCGATAAAAAAATAGAGGGGTTTGGTTTAACTATGTGGTTTCTCGTATAACCAGCTCTACCGGGATGATGGAGTTTCGTATTTCACCTGTTTTAAGACAGTGATCAAGGTTTTCCACCATCTGTTCACCGGCTCTCCAGATATCGTTGCGGATAGTGGTTATTTTTGGTGTAACCATCTGTGCGAGGGGCAGGTCCCCGAAGCCGATTACTGACACATCATTCGGAACACTTTTCCCGTATTCGGTAAGAGCTTCGATTGCTCCAAGGGCAATCAGGTCGCTGCAGCAGAAAACTCCGTCTATGTCCGGTTGCTGTTGTATGATTTTTTTCATGTTTTCGTAACCGGAAGATTGAGAATTTGTTCCGTAAGCGATACAGGAAGAGCAAACGTTAATATTGCTCTGTTGTGTTGCATGGTCACATCCAAGAAACCGCATAACGGTTTCGAAATTATCTTCTTCCATTCCCAAAAAGCAGATCTTTTTGCGGCCCTTTTTAATCAGATGCTCGGTTGCAATAAGGCCACCGTCAAGATTGTTGCTGTTAACAGTACAGTAACCCTTGTTCTCGGGAATACCCCATGTAACAAATTTGATATCCTTTTCTATAAGCTCTATAATTGTATTGTCGTGAGGATCAGGAGAAATAATTATTAATCCGTCAGCTTGCTTAGAGTTTACATATTTATACGAATCTCTCCATGATTCGAAGTTTGATTCGCTTAATAACAGATTATATCCGTATTTATTTGTAGCAAAAATAATTCCGCGTAAAAGCTCCATTGGAAAAGGTTGCTTTGTATAGTGATCGCTTCCCCGATAGTGTGGAAAAAGAAAAGCAAGTGTGTCGGTTTTTTGGCGACTTAAGTTTCTTGCGGCCTGATTAAACTGAAAATTATGCTGAAGGGCAATTTCGTGTATGTTTTCTTTAACCTTATCGCTTATCAGGGGGCTATCGTTAAGAGCCCGTGATACGGTTGATTTCGAGACCCCGGCTATATGGGCAATATCCGAGATTGTTACTGTTTTTTCGCCCATAAAAGGCTCCTTGTTTATACGTTTATCTGAGTAACGGTATAATAACAATCGCTTCTGTTAAAAGGTTATTATGGAAAATTGATCCCGATTTAAGTATACTATTCAAGCGATTGTGTGATATTATGATTTATCAAAAAACAGGAAAAAAAATCAAGGAGATTTTCATATTAGTTGCTTTTCATATTGTTTACGAAAAAATCAGAATAATTTATCAGTTTAATGCCATTTTTTCGTGCTTTCTGAAGTTTGGAGCTTGTTCCATTGCTGTTTTCGCACAATAAAATTGACGTATCAGATGTAATAGTCTCTGAAAACTCGTAACCCATGTTCTCTATTTCGCTAATTAGCTCCTTGCGGGGAAGGGGTCCTTTGCCGGTCATACAAACCTTTGGTTTTGTATCAGCAGCGTTTTCATCGATAATATCAAGCGCTTCAGAAAGATCTTTTACAAGGCTTATGTTTGTGTCGTTTTTTTTCCAACTAATAATATTTTGACCAATGATATAGGAGGGGTCATCAAAATCATAAAAATCCTTCATTGAAAAAATTTTAAGTTTAGCCAGTGCTTTTTTCTGCACCAAGGGAATACCCAGTTTGGCAATAAATTCCCTCGCGCTCATTCTTTTAGACGTTGATACCTCGGTAAGAAAAGAACTTATTTTCTTTTGAGCAAAACCTTCGACTCCTTTAAGATCATCTTCTTTTATATTATAAAGATCTTTAATGTTATGGATAATTTTTTTATTATACAAGGATCTTATGGTAGCCTCGGCTATTTGTTCTATGCCGCTTTCCCTTACCCAGAAGAGTATCTTTTGTATGGATGTTTCCGGACACTCCTTGTTGGGGCAGTGCAAATGGACTCCCTGTTCTTCAAGTTTGGTTTGGCATGAAGGGCAGTTAGAAATGATAAGGTCAGAGCCGGGCTCTGAGGATTCATCAAGATCAAGGTTCTCTCTGACATATGGAATTACGTCATTGGCTCTTTCGATTAACAGACGGTTGCCAGAGGATATCCCCATTTTATTAACTGTTTCATAGTTTGAAAGAGAAGCCCGTTCAATACGTGCTCCACCAATAAATACGGGGTCAAATACCGCAACAGGTATGGCGTTGCCTTGCCGACTTATTTGCCACTCTACCCTGATTAATTTTGTCTCTTTAGCTTCGGCGGGGGGCTTAAGTGCAATAGCATAATGGTGATGGTGGTCTACAACCCAGCGTGAGTCGATATCCTCGAAAAGGTTCCTGTTGTTTACTGTAATAACCAGACCGTCAGTTTCATACTTCCACGAATTTCTAAGTTCAATCAGGTATTTGCTAAAATATTCATCGATCTGATTTATTGATAAGGCTATCTGTGTCGAAACAGTATTAAAACCATTTACGGAAAGAAGCTCAATGGCTTCTGATTCTGTTTCGACAAGATTTTCGCAAATTATCTGAAAAGCCGCGAAACGTACAAAATGCAGTTCCTCCCTGCTCTCCTTGCGGTTAATAAGGCCAACGCAGTTGTTTCTAAGAGGCCGGCCCTGTGTGTCGTATTTCGTGTCCTTTGGCAGATAAAGCTCACCTCTAACCTCAATCCGGTTTTTAGTAAATTCTATATTTTCCGGTATATCCTGTACATGATCCGCTATATGTGTGATATCCTGTCCGGTAGCGCCGTCGCCGCGTGTAGCGACATATAGCAGCCTGCCGTTTTCGTAGCAGCAGCTTGCCGAGAGCCCGTCAATCTTAGGTTGTATGCAATAGCCGGTTTGATTATCAATTGCAAGTTTTTCCATCCATTTTTGTACTTCATCAACTGTTTTTGCCTTTTGCATCGATAGCATAGGAACTTTGTGGCGTATCTTGTTGTCTTGAGAACCGGTTCCAACAATACCGAAGTATGGATTTTGTGGATCAAGATTTTTAAGCTCGTCTTCGAGTGAATCAAAATCGGAATCGCTCATAATGGGCGAAGATGTTTCGTAATATGCCTCTTTAGCGGCAATCAGTTTTTCAACTATTTCAGATATTGTCATGGTTTTAAACAGCCTCAAGAGGAGTATATTTTTCCAAAAAGGATTTTAAGCCAACACCGGAAAAGTTAATTGTAAGTTTAACATTATCGCCACTGCCTGTTATCGCGATAATTGTGCCTTCGCCAAATTTTGGATGCCTAACCCTCTGTCTTTGTGAAAAAGCGCTTGATGACGAATTGGTAGAGAGGCTCGCTTTGGAAAGGTTGTTATTTTTATAGTTTTCAATCTTTGACCTTGCCGAAACAGAACCCTCTTTTTTGTACGAAGAAAAGTTAGAAGATGATTTTGACATAAAGCGATTTGCTTCACGTGAAGCAAAACCGGAAGAGCTGTTTTCGGTATACTCTTTTGTCAAGAGAAGGTGCGCGGGTATCTCGTCAAGAAAGCGGGAGCACTCCTTGTATGAAAGCTCTCCCGAATAGCTTCTGCGAAACTGTGCCGCGGTCAAGAAGATCCGGTTCATTGCCCTGGTTATACCGACATAAGCTAGACGGCGCTCTTCTTCGATATCTTCATCGGTTTCGGATGAGTTCCAGTGAGGAAACATTCCCTCTTCCATGCCGGTTAAAAAAACGACCGGAAACTCAAGTCCCTTGGCATTATGAACTGTCATCATGGTTATGCAGTTGTCGGGATCATACATCTCGTTATGGTTTGGGTTTTCTTCAGATGTAAGCAGAGATACCTCTTGCAGAAACTCCTCAAGAGATGGTATTTCTGCTCTTTGTTCGTATTCATATATCGAATTCACAAGTTCCTTGATGTTTTCGATGCGCATCTTGTTTTCCGGAGTGTCCGAAGACTCAAGCGAAGCAAGATAACCGCTGTCTTCGATAGCGCAATGTGCAAGGTCTGAAAGTTTTGCTTGTTGGTCCTTGATTCTGTTCTTAAGGTCAATAAGTTTCCGCATTAATTTTTGAAACTGAACTATTCCCTTGGGCTGCTTCTTACCAAGAGGAATGTTGCGGTCGATGGTCTCCCATTCGCTAAGCTGATTGATATAGGCGATATTTCGAAGAGTCTCGATAGTCTTTGCGCCAAGTCCACGAGCGGGTGTATTGATTATTCTTAATAGCGATACAGTATCAAGATTATTGGCTGTAAAACGCAGATAAGCCATTACATCCTTGATCTCTTTACGGTCGTAGAATTTTTGTCCACCTATTAGCCGGTACGGCATATTTGAACGGCGTAAAAAATCTTCAAAGATACGTGATTGGGCGTTTGTTCTGTAAAATATTGCAAAGTCTCGGTTATTAAAGTTTTCCTGGCTCTTCAGCGTGTTTATGGTGTTGATAACGAATTCCGCTTCTCCGTATTCGTTGTTAACGGTACAGTAAACAGGAATCTCTCCTTCACCTCTTACTGCAACAAGCCTCTTGTCCTTGCGCTCGGTATTGTTTTGAATAACAGAGTGGGCTGCTTCAAGAATAGGAGAGGTCGAGCGGTAGTTTTCGTTAAGTGTGATTATTTCGGCTTCGGGATAGTCGTCTTCAAAAGATAAAATATTGCGTATGTCGGCTCCGCGCCATGAATATATTGATTGATCGTCATCACCCACAACGCAGATATTGCGCGATTTTGCCGCCAACAGCTTAGCAATAAGATACTGTGCGCGGTTTGTATCCTGGTACTCGTCCACCATGAAATAGCGCCATTTGTTTTGCAAATGTTCCAGCGTTTCGCTACTCTCATTTAATAGTTTATAGGTCATAATAAGCAGGTCGTTAAAATCCAAGGCATTACGAGCCCTAAGCTCGCTCTGGTATTCTTCGTAAAGTTCGACAAAGTTAAATCCGTAATGATCTGGTAACAGAGCCGAAATGTCGGCACCGGTTAAAAGTTCTGCCTTGTCTTTAACCGAAGATATCTGATTGGCAATAGCCGACGGTTTTACCTTTTTAGGATCGACATTTCTTTTGCGAAGAAGCTCTTTAATTACAGATTCCTGATCAGAAGAGTCATAGATAGAAAACGATGATGGGATATTAATGGCGTTTCCCCAGCGCCGCAATATGTAAACCGCGGCCGAATGAAAGGTTTTTACGAAAACCTGGTCGCCCGACGGGCCTATAAGTTCGGAGACCCTCTCTTTCATCTCGGCCGAGGCCTTGTTTGTAAAAGTAACAGCAAAGATGGAGTAGGGAGGCACGCCTTTTTCTCTGATAAGATGAGCGATTCTGTATGTGATAACCCTGGTTTTGCCCGAACCGGCACCCGCCAGTATTAATAGGGGGCCTTCAGTCGTTGTAACTGCTTTTTGTTGATTTTGATTAAGATTGCTACTCATTAATGCCTGCTCCTTTTGTCGGCTCAGTTATCTTAAAGATTATGGTTTAACCGGTAAAATGGTGTCAAATTTATTAATACGAAAATTACAAAAATTACCATGAATATTATGGTATGCACAAATTATGCACTAATAGAAGATATTTCTTCTGATTTTTTTCTTAAAAAAGATTATTTGTAAGTCCCTTGATTATTAGTTAATTATCTGAGGTTCAAATATTTATAAATGGAGCAGCATTTGAAGCAGAAGTCCATTTTTGATGCTTGGGTGCCGATGAAAATGTTTTTTTGAGACATGACACAACAGGTAAGAATTATATTCAGTACCCCCGCCAAGATCGATAAATCAGGTCTGATTTTCATAAAAAGAGAGGAGGTAAAGATAATCTGAAAAACTAAACCGCGGAAGAATAGATTTCTTCCGCGGATAGTGAGTTGTTTTATGGTTTTTTCGGTTTATTCTTTTTCTGCAAGAAATGTGTATTCAGCGTCACCAAGCTTGCCCAGAACATCCTCACAATGCTTTTCTAAAGCACTATTTACTGTGGAAAACTCGGACGGGTCATAAGAACCACTGGATACATAATAGTATTTGGTGTACTTGACTTTATCTACAGTTGTAACTTCACATTTCGCAAGAGCATCTGCTTTATTACAGGTTGCATCAGCAGTGTATTTTGTTCCCGGTAACGTACCGCAATCATCTTCGGCGCTGCGAAGGTCAGTTTCCTGTGTGTAGTTATCACAGAATCTGAATCCGTAATCATCGAGCCCTATAACGCTTGCATTGTAACTGCCTTCACATTTCGCTGTAACATCGCTTGTAAGCGCGTCTTCTGCTGCATCTTTTGCTTTGTCAAGCAGGTCGTCACATGAAGTAAAGGCAACTGCTGTGAAAATAGTCATAACAAGAATCAAAAGGCTTGGTTTTTTGAAAAACTGTTTCATAATTAGTCTCCTTAAATTATGCTGTTTGCGTATAAAAAAACGCATACTAAGCTATTGAATAAATATAGCTCATCACTGCTGTTTTGCAAGAAGAATATTAAGAACCATTAAAAATTAATTGTTACTAAAAGAAATTTTTCAGTTTATAGTGGAATAATAGGCCATTTTTCTGAAAATTTTACCGTCTGATCAGATTAATAACTTGCATTTCCATAAAAGTTAGTTATAATGAAAGGTCTTAAAAACCCCTACAGTAAGGAAAATGGTCTTTCAACCGTCCAGGAGTGTGTTAATGGCTAGGAAAGCAGTTATTATTCTGATTTTTTTCATGTTTTTTGCCTCTTCGGCTTATGCTGCATCTGAGGGTGTCGACCTTGTAATCGTTGTCGATCAGAGTAAAAGTATCAAGAAAAATCTGCCAGTAATCAAGGATTTTATCGCAAAAAGGATTTTTGACCAGATTGCCCAGCCTCAGGATACGGTTTACCTGCTCTCTTTTGATGGACAGTTCTATTTCAAGCGAAAATTGAGTGGAAGTTCGAATATTTTTGATATTGGCTACGCCCTTGATTCGGTTCAGGCGGTAGGTGGTTATACCGATATCACCAATGCTGTAATAGAAATGAGCAGTTTTATAGATAAACAAACGGATCCCAAACGTAAAAAAATAGTGTTTTTTTTAACAGATGGGCTTAACGAGCCACCCTCTTATAGCAAGTATCCCAGCAAGTTAGATCCTGCCCTGTTTGCCGAAACGCTTCATCTAAAAAAAGATGGTGGTTGGAGCGTCTTTATTACCGGTATTGGCGCAAAAACGAGTGCTCCCGATCTTGCACAAATATTGGAAGGCAAATATGCTCAAATAAGTTCCGCACCTACTCTTGAAGAATTTGATACAAATATCACCCAGCAGTTGAAAATTGTTCGAAAAAGAACCGGTAATCCTTTCTCGGCTACTGTGGTAGCAACTGTAGCGATCGCGATAGCGGCGGCTAGTGTCGGGGGTGTAGCTCTTTTCAGAAAATATAAAGTGTGAAAAAGATAAAATTTTTTTAAATTTCAGCAGGACAACTTGGTAATGCTAATGACTACGGATTCGGTTGTTTTATACAGTGAACAGATTGCGGGAATGGAAAGCGCGAAGATTCTTGTAGTTGATGATGAGCCTTCGGTGCGTTTTACGCTTGTAAAGTTTCTCACCTTGAAGGGGTTTCGCGTGATTGAGGCTTCTAACGGGCAGGAAGCCTTTGATATGCTTTACCGTTATTCGTTTGACTTGGTTATTACAGATCTCCAGATGCCTATAGCCGACGGTCGTTTTCTTATGAAAAAAATGGCCGAATCGTTTCCTAATATTCCCCGCATAATCTTGACTGCCCACGAAGAAGAGGACGACCTGCTCTTGGCCCTAAAAACGGGTGCCTATGATTTTTTGAAAAAACCTATTCCTGATTTATCACTTCTTGTTCATTCTGTAAACCGTGCATTAGAAAGAAAAAAACTGCATGACGAACGTTCAAACACAATTAAGCAGATGGAACATATTAATGAAGTGGTGTCGATGCTTAATCAGGGCAAAAGCATTGAAGAGATATTTACCATGCTTACCGAGTCGCTTAACCATATCATTGCCTTTAACAGAATAACAGTTTTTGATTTTTTTGCAGAATCGGGTGTGCTCTCTGTTCGTCTGTCAAAATCTGACAGATCTGAAAAACTGAAGGTTGGTGAAGAGCTGATTATCCGTGGAAAAGTTTTAGATAAAATCATGAAAAATCGCGAAGTCGTGATTATTCCTGATTTGCATGCGTTTTTTGCTTCTGATGATTATCCTTCCATATTTTACAAGGTTTTGACCGAGGGCTTTACATCAGCGATAATTACTCCATTGATTACCGAAGACTCTGTTCACGGCTTTCTGGTTTTGGCTTCGGTAAATCTCGGATATTATACGGCCGAAGATGCCCGGTTTTTGACCGCAATTGCGGGTCAGATTTCTTTTAGTCTTGAGAGGGGAAGGCTCTTGTCAGAGCTTTCGACGCATACGCGTCATCTGGAAAAAATGATTCAGATAAGAACTTTTGAGATCATGAAAACTCAAAAAATCACAATTTTTGCGTTAAGCAAACTGGCCGAAATCAGGGATAACGAAACTGGCGAGCATCTTGAACGTATGCGAAACTATTCTCTGCTTTTATCGCAGCTGTTAAAATATTCAGGTAATTATCCTGAAATAAATAACGAATTTTTGAAAAACATCTATGACTCTTCCATTCTTCATGATGTTGGCAAAGTTGGAATTCCAGACGCGATACTGCTTAAACCTGCCGCATTAACACCAAATGAATTTGATATGATGAAAACCCATACCAGTATCGGCTATTCGGCTTTGGATAACGCGTCACGAAGTCTTGGGGCGGATTCGTTTCTTGATATGTCAAAGGACATCGCCCTGTATCATCATGAGCGCTGGGATGGGAAAGGCTACCCTAGCGGAAAAACTGGCAAAGATATTCCTCTATGCGCACGAATCGTCACGATAGGTGATATTTACGATGCTTTAACTTCAAAGAGACCCTATAAAGATGAATTTCCCCATCAAAAGGCGGTAGAGATTATGCAGCAGGAGTTTTATCGCTTTGATCCCGGTATTTTTCAAATTTTTATGGAAAACAACAATGAATTTGAGCGGATTCAAAAACAGTTTTCGTAAATCTCGCAGTAAACAGGTCTTTTTTTGCTTACATATAATTCTTTTTTAAGAATAGCAGTGCTAATTGTTAAACCCTTGCCATTCATGCTGAAACAGGTAAAATGAGCCACGATTTTACTTTTTTTGAAACAAAAATGGTTGATTGTATACACTGATATTATGTGATAGA
>ERZ795053.2683-NODE-2683-length-21098-cov-9.112484_pt1 | contig 21098 bp, 22 predicted proteins | sample MGYA00375137_ERZ795053 | MGnify/ENA primary metagenome ERZ795053 (study PRJEB30182, sample SAMN05720284) | activated sludge metagenome | isolation source: Anaerobic digester | place: Hong Kong | collected 2014-12-17 ...
GATCGCTTCTGGACTCGGTTGGATCTACCTACGTCGGCCGTTCATCTCGAAGCAGGGGCTAAGTATTGACAACAGAAGGATATGGATGAAGGGAACTCCGACTCCTCTCAAGAATAGTGGCGACTACCTGCCGAGGTACGCGGCTGGGTAGTCGTCACAAGGTTCGAGGAACAATAAAAATAATTACGATCTCGTCAACCCATCGGATCGGACGGTACGCCAGCCTAGGTTGTACAGCTTCTCTGCGCCGATCGTCGAAGGCGGGCCATGGCCGGGCAGGACGATGCAGTCGTCGTCCTGGTTGAGCACCTTCTTCGACAACTGCTCCTTGAGGAGCCGGCTTCCGTATTGGCTGGCCGTCTTGCCGACCAGGCCGGCGTGCAGCGCGTCGCCGGTGAACAGCAGCTTCTCGATCCGGTAGACGATGGAATCGGGCGAATGTCCGGGCACGGACAAAGCCTCGATCTCCAACCCGCAGGCGCTGAAGACCTCGGCGTCCCTGACCGTCCTACACTGGATCTCGCCTATCATCGCGTTGCTCGAGTAGACCTCGGCATCGTAGATGCGTAGCAAGGTGCGCAGCCCGTCGACGTGATGGGCGTGGCTATGGGTGACGAGCACGGCCTTGGGCGTATAGCCCTTGCCTTCGATGAAGTCGAGCAGGCCTATCGTGAAGGCGGCCGGGTCGACGATTATCGCTTCCTTCGTATCGTCGTTGCCGACTAGGTAGACGTTGGCGAAGCCGTACAGGGAGTAGTGGAAGAAGACGGTCATTCTTCTAGCCTGTCTACGCCGAGGATGGCTTCCTGCGTGTTCGATAGCCGCCACGACACGTCTATCTCCTTGGACGGAATGATGAAAGCCCGCTTCAGGTTGCAGTCGACGAAATCCGTCTTCTCGAATTCAGACTGGATGAACCTGGAGTTGTAGAGGTCGGAGTCGTTGAAAGTCGAGTCGCTGGTCCTGACGCCGTCGAAGTTGTTGTGGACGAGCTCGGAGTGCTCGAACGATATATTCAGGAACCTGGCGCCGGCGAAGGAGCAGAACTGGGCGTCTATCCCCGAGAAGTCGCAGGAGTCGGCCGAGCAGAAGTCGAAGAAGCACATCCTGAAGGTGCAGCCGGTGAACGCGACGTTCTTGAGCACGGTCCCGGAGAACGAGCACGCGTAGAACGACTTGCCGGAAAGGTCGAGCCCCTCGAAACGGAGGCCGGAGGCGTTGACGCTCCTGATCGACTTCGAGGATCGTATCAGGCCGGCGATCGAGGCGGCTACCGCCTCCGGGTCATGGCAGTGGTCGGCGCAACAGGAGAAGCCCGTCAGCGCGGTAGCGCGGCAATCGGGGGCTTCGCATCGCCTGAAATCGTACATCGACATAGCCTCCTAAAGGACGGCCTCGAGGCGCCGCGCCATGGGACCGAGGATAGCCTAAAACGATGACGCGCTCAAGCCGCGTTCGGTATAGTCGATCTGTAACTTGAATAATCCACGTCTCGGGCGTACACTGCGCTCATGTGCTCGTACTGCGGCTCTCCGCTACCACAAGGACCTATAGGCTTCCGCGACGTCTGCGCCGACTGCGGCCGGGAACTGCACGCTTGCAGGCACTGCGGCTTCTATAAGCCCGGCGCGTATCGCGATTGCGCCGAGACCGTCCCCGAGGCCGTAAAGGACAAGGAGCGGATGAACTTCTGCGAGTATTTCAGGCCGAACCCGGCCTCGGTCAAGGACGGGAAGGCCGCCGCGGCCTCGAAATCCGCCAAGGACGCCTTCGACGGTTTGTTCGGCCGGTGACCCCTCGCGACCAGGATTACCCGATGCACGCAATCGATAGCCCGATCGCCTTCTTCGATTCCGGCGTCGGGGGCCTGCCGTACCTCGAGGCCGCCAGGCGCCTCCTGCCGGCGGAGCGCTTCGTTTACCTGGCGGACAGGGCCGGCTTCCCATACGGCACGAAGGCCGCGGATGAGGTCAGGGAGCGAGCCGTAAGCGCCGTCCGGGCGCTCGTCGCGAAGACCGGTCCGAAGGCCGTCGTCATAGCCTGCAATACCGCCACCGAGCTGGCCGTCGACGCTGTCCGCGACGATAACCCCGGGCTGATCGTCGTCGGCACCGTCCCGGCTATCAAGCCGGCCGCCGCGCTGTCACGGGCCCGCAGGATAGGCGTCGTGGCCACCGAGGCCGCGGTCGCCGCCGACTACCTGACCGGTCTAGCCAAGGCCTGGGCGGCCGACTGCGAGCTGGTCAGGATAGGCGACGCGACGCTCGTCGAGTTCGTCGAGCGCAGGCTGCTCGGCTCGAGCCTGGACGAGCGCCTGCGGGCCGTCGCTCCGAGCGTCGGCGCCATGCTGGATCGCGGCGTCGACGCGATCGTGCTCGGCTGCACGCATTTCCTGCACCTATCCGAGGAATTCGCCGCGGTCGCCGGCCCGGGCGTGGCTATCGTCGACTCGAGGGACGGCGTGGCCGCAAGGCTGGCGTCGCGGCTAACCGAGGAGGGACTGCTTAGGACCTACGACGGGCGCGGCGCCGGCGGATCCCCCGATCGCCTATTCCTGACGGGGCCGGGCGACCCCGGTCCGGTCTACGGCGGCTTCGCCGAGCGCTTCGGCCTATCGTGGGCGGGGTGCCTTCCTTGAACCTCGGAACGGTATTGTCCGGCGCTAATAATTCGTTCTCGGTATTGGCCGAGGACGGCTCGATCCATTACTGCGCGCTCAAGGGCAAGAAACTCAAGGGAGCGGAAGGCTTCTATAACCCGCTCGCCGCGGGCGACTTGGTCGACTGGGAACCGGCCTCGGCGGGCACCGGCATGATACTGTCGCTCCGGCCTCGGAAAAGCCTGTTCTGGCGCTATAACGAGAAAGGCAAGGCCGTACAGGCGATCGCCGCCAATATGGACCTGGTCGTATGCGTCACGAGCGCCGGCCTGCCGCCGTTCAGGCCGAGGTTCATCGACCGCGTATCGCTCGAGCCGGCCTCCGAGGGCATCCCGCTCATCATAGCGCTGAACAAGTCGGATCTAGGCGTCGACGACGACATCGCCGAGCGTATGGCCGATTACCGGCGCATAGGCTTCGAGACGATGGAGCTGAGCGCCGGTACCGGCGACGGCGTCGAAGCCTTACGGAAACGCGTCGCCGGCCTTACGAGCGTATTCGTCGGCCAGTCGGGCGTCGGCAAGAGCTCGATCCTGAACGCGATCGAATCGGGCCTCGGCCTTAAGGTAGGCGAGGTCTGCGAAAAATACGAGCGCGGCCGGCACACGACCGTCGCGGCGATACTGTCGACGCTCTCCGACGGGGCCACCCGCGTCATAGACACGCCCGGCTTCAGGCGCCTTGCGGTCAGGGGCATAGATCCGGCGACCCTCGGCGCCTGCTTCCCTGAGATACGGGCCGCCTCCGCGGGCTGCGCCCTCGGCAGCCGCTGCAGGCACCTGGACGAGCCCGGCTGCGCCGTCGTCGCTGCGCTCGAGACGGGCGGCGTCCACGAGGACCGCTACGAGAGCTACGCGCGCATCCTGGCCGAGCTCGAGGATACGCGCGGCTACGCCAAGAAGGCGGGCAGGCCGCGACGCCGCCACGAGGATGATTACGAAGATGCATGATCACGCCCTATCGCTACTGGATTTCTACCGCATCCGCGACGACGTCGCCGGGTATTGCCTGAGCGAGGAGGGCGCCGACGCCGTCAGGGCGGCCCTGCCGTCGGCGGACCCGGTCGAGGTCGCCGACGCCAAGGCCCGGGCCTCCGCGGTCCGCGAGCTGCTCCGCGACTCCCGCGAGGTCCCGTCCGGCTCGTTCATGCCGGTCGACGCGGCGTCGCGTATAATCTGCAAGCAGGGCTCGTGCCTGGCCGTGGAGGAGCTATGGGCCCTGGGCATGTGGGCCTCGGCCTTCGGCGGCCTCGTACGCTGGATGTCCGGCGCCAGGCACGAAGGGCTGCGAGCCGAGCTCGAGTCATCGCCGGACCTGTCGGCGGTGTCGGCCGCGGCCTTCAGGGTCGTCGGCCCCGACGGCGAGATCCGCGACCTGCCCGAGCTGCGCGACATCCGCTCGAGGATACGCGCGATCAACCTCGACATAGAGCGCGTGACGGCCTCCTTCTTCCAGGACGAGTTGACCCGCCAGATGCTGCAGAACGACGTGCCGACCCAGCGGGACGGGCGGACCGTACTGGCGGTCAAGGCGGGTTCGCGCTCGAGGCTCAAGGGCATAGTCCACGAGGTGTCGTCGACCGGTCAGACCGTCTACATCGAGCCCGAGACGCTGGTCCAGCGCAATAACGAGCTGGTCGAGGAGGAGGCGCGCTACCTGCGGGAGCTGCAGCGCGTGCTCAGGGAGACGACGGCCAAGCTGTTCAACTACTCGGACGCCGTCGCGGAGGCCAGGGCCGCCTGCGCCGCCTTCGACGGCCTGTACGCCAAGGCCCGCTACTCCCACCTGAACGACGGCGTGTTCGCCGAGGAACGCGGCTCCGGCATCGACCTGATCAAGGCGCGGCACCCTATACTCGGGGCCAAGGCCGTGCCGATCGACCTACGCATGCCCGAGGACGCGCGCACCCTGATCGTCACCGGCCCGAACACCGGCGGCAAGACCGTGTCGCTCAAGACCGCAGGCCTCCTGGCCCTGATGAACCAGTTCGGGCTGGCCGTGCCCGCGGCCTACGGCACGGCGCTCCAGGTCTTCGACGGCGTCTGGGCCGACATCGGCGACGAGCAGTCGATGGACCAGTCGCTGTCCACTTTCTCGGGCCACATGCGCTCGATATCTGCGATCGTGGCCGGCGCGACTGGCCGCAGCCTCGTGCTGCTCGACGAGCTCGGCTCGGGCACCGACCCCGAGGAAGGCTGCGCTATCGCGATGGCCCTCCTCGACCTGTTCATCGGCCGTGGAGCCCTTACGATCGTCACGACCCACCACGGCATCCTCAAGAATTTCGGCTACACGAAGGAAGGCGTGCTGAACGCGTCGGTCGACTTCGACAAGGACACGCTATCGCCGACCTACCGCATCCTGATGGGCGTGCCCGGCGAGAGCCGCGCCCTCGACATAGCCGGCAAGAACGGCGTCTCGGCCGAGGTGGTCGAGGGAGCCAGGCGCTACCTGCGCGACGAGCGCACCGACGTGTCGGCGCTGATACGCGGCCTGTCCGACAAGCACCGCGAACTCGACTCGATGCGCGAGGAGGAGAAGCGTAGGCTACGCGACGCGATGGAGGAGAGGCGCAAGACCGACCTCAAGGAGCTCAAGCTGCGCCAGCGCGAGTCCGAGCTGCGCACCCAGGGCGTCGCCGAGCTCAAGACTCTGCTGCTCGATAGCCGTAGGACCCTCGAGAACCTAGTCCGCGAGCTACGCGAGGGCGAGCTGACCAGGGAGAAGACCCAGGAGGTCAAGGAGTTCATCGCCGACCTCGAGCGCAAGGTCGAGGAAGCCGACGATAAGGCCCGCTCGAGCGAGCGCGAACTCAAGGCCGCCTCCAGGCCGCCCGCCGAGATCGGCGAAGGCTCCCCGGTGCTGATCCTGCCGTCGCGGCGCAGGGGCAAGGTCCTGCGGGCCGTCAAGGGCGGCAGGTGGCTCGTAGAGACCGACGCGCTGCGCCTGACCGTCGACGAGGCCGACCTCGAGCCTACCTTCGAGCTCGAGCGTAAGGCGCCGAGCGTATCGGTGGAGGCGAGCTCCAGCCGCTCGAATCGCGCCGTCATAGAGCTCGACCTGCGCGGCTACAGGCTGTCCGAGGCGATAGCCGCGCTCGAGCGCCAGCTGGACGCCGCGACGATGGAAGGCCTATCGGGCTTCTCCATCATCCACGGCACCGGCGAGGGGGTGCTGCAGCAGGGCGTCAGGGAGACGCTCGCCCGCTATCCCGGCGTCGCCGATTTCCATTACGCCAGGCCGGAGGACGGCGGCCACGGCAAGACGATAGTCTCGTTCGCCTAGGGGCGGACCCAGGCCCCTCCGACGTCGGCCCATTCGAGGCCCTCGCCGTCGGGAACGTCCCTGGCGGCGACGCGCCCCGTCACTAACGCCATGAACCGCGGCTCGAGACCGGGCCTGAGCACTTTCTCGGTGCGCAGTACGGCCAGGTTCCCGTCGCCGAGCCTATCGCCGGCTCGGATACGCCCCATCGCGTGTATCGAGCGGTTCGTACGCGCGTAGTTAGCCCGTTCGCTCGCCGCCAGCCGCTTGACGCCGTCTCCTAGCGCCGCCTCGACCCGGGCCGGTCCGTATTCGGCCCGTAGCCCGTCGAGGCTCGGCCGGGCGCGTATCGCCGAGACCATCGCGGCGAAGTCGGCCGGCGGTAGCGCAATCGGATCGTCCAGGCCGTCGTCGTCGCGCGACAGGCAGAAGTGCTTCTCGACGATAGCGGCGCCGAGCGCGGCCGCTATCGCCGGTATCAGGATCGGGTCGGCCGAATGGTCCGATACGCCGACGGGGAGCCCGAACAGCGCGGACATCGCCGGCGCCAGCCTGAGGTTGTAGTCGGCCTCGGGGGCCGGGTAGGCGGTCACGCAGTGGAGCAGGGCCGTCGGAAGGCCCGAGAAGCGGCCGAGCGCGAACTCGATGTCGGCCAGCGTCGATACGCCGGAGGACAGGATGGTCGGTAGCCCGTACGAGGCCAGCTCGTCGAGCAGCTGCAGGTGATTGAGCTCCGGGCTGGCTACCTTCATCGCCCGTACGCCGAGCCCGCGCAGCTCGCGGGCGCTCCGCAGCCCGAACGGGGTGCACAGGAACTCGGCTCCGAGCGACTCGACGTAGTCCTTGACGCGCCCGACGAAGTCCGGGCCGGTCTCCACTGCCTTGAAGCGGTCGTACAAGCGCGTCGGACCGCCGGGCAGCGGTACGAGGCCCGTCTCGGGATGTATGATCTCGTCCGCGTAGACATGCTGCAGCTTGACGCAGTCCGCCCCGGCCTCGATCGCGGCCGAGGCCAGCTCGCGAGCCTTGCCCTCGTCGCCGCCGTGGCCGGTGCCCAGCTCGGCAATTATGAAGGTCTCGCCGTCCGCCTTGAAGACGCGATCGAACCCGTTTCCGCTCATCCGCACTCCGTTCCAGCGCCAGAACGCTATTCCTCTCGACAATCGACTTGCTATACTATAGAATCGTCGGCATCGACAGCAATCGAGGAGAGTCAATATGAAGCACTTATTCTGCGATGTCTGCAAGAAAGAAGTAGTCGATCCCATCCCGACGAGGACGTTCTTCCACATACGCGAGTTCGATCTATGCGAGGCATGCCACGACGACCTCGAGGCGGCTATCAAGTACACCGTACGCGGCAAGAAGCCGTTCGACTTCACCTGGTACGATAAGCTGCGCATCGAGCTCGTGCAGGACGGCGTCAAGAAGAACAAGATCGCCGCATCGAAGCCTCAGCGCTGATCCGGCCCGCTTCGGCTACCGGCCTCCGTACGATAAGGAGGTCGGTGGCGCTTCCATAGCGTTTCGTCTATGCGCTACCGTTTTTTGCGTTATTGGCTCCTTTTACGCTATATAGTCCAATCGTTGACAGTAAATCCCGGCATGTGCTACTATTACGCTCGCAAAAAATGAACGGATCATCCCGTTTTCATAGGCTTACAAGCCTCGGAAGCGCGTATCGTCGATCGGTTCGCAACCGCGTATTCTACACGGCAAGGAGTCACAATGTCAGGACATAGTAAATGGGCGACGATCAAGCACAAGAAGGGCGCGGCCGACGCTAAGCGCGGCCAGATGTTCACCAAGCTGATCAAGGAAATCTCGATCGCGGCGCGCATGGGCGGCGGCGACCCGGATTCCAACGCCCGCCTCAGGACCGCCGTCCTCAAGGCCCGCGGCGCCAACATGCCTAAGGACAACATCGACCGGGCCATCAAGAAGGGCACCGGCGAGCTGGGCGCCGCCGTCTACGAAGAGCTCGTCTACGAGGCCTACGCCCCCGGCGGCATCGCCATCCTGATCGAGGTCCTGACCGATAATAAGAACCGCGCCGCCGCCGAGGTCCGCAACATCCTGACCCGCTCCGGCGGACAGCTGGCCACCTCCAACGCCGTACTCAGGCTCTTCGCGCGCAAGGGCGTCATATCGCTCGACGGCGAGAAGTACAGCGAGGACAAGGTCATGGAAATCGCCCTCGAGGCCGGCGCCGACGACATCGTCAACGAAGGCGGCGAGATCGTCGTCTATACCGCCCCCGAGGCCTTCGAGGCCGTGCTGAACGCCGTGAACGCGGCCGGCATGGAGACCGACGGCGCCGAGATATCCATGGTGCCGGAAACCTACGTTACACCCGAAGGCGACAACGGCGGCAAGATCCAGAAGCTGGTCGACAAGCTCGAGGAATCCGACGACGTACAGAACGTCTACCACAACGCGGAGCTCCCTGAGGAAGCCGAGGAATAAGCGGTGCCGAGCGGAACCGCTAGGCTCCGCGTCCTCGGCATAGACCCCGGCCTGGCGGCCGTGGGATGGGGCGTCGTCGACCTAGACGGCGCCCGCGTCGTATACAGGGGACACGGCTGCTTCGTAACCAAGCCCGAGGCCGGGATGGCCGGCCGCCTGGCTCTGATCCGGGATTCGCTCAAGGCGGTCATAGCCGAGTACGAGCCGTCCGAGGCCGCGATGGAGGCCCTGTACTTCTCGCGCAACGTGACGAGCGCGCTCGCCGTCGCGGAGGCCCGCGGCGTGATACGGCTCGCGTGCAGCGACGCCGGGCTGTCGATGAGCGAGTACGGCCCGATGGACGTCAAGAAGGCCGCCACCGGCTCGGGGCGCTCGGCCAAGGAGGACGTCCAGTCCTTCGTCAGGCTAGTGCTCGGCCTGCATGAAATTCCGAGGCCCGACCACGCGGCGGACGCCCTCGCGGTGGCGCTATGCCATTGCCAGGGAGCCGGCGTGCGCTCGGCCTTGGTTGATGCGTCGCGCTCGGGGCGACTATAATCCGGCTATGTTCAACGCTATGCGCGGCACGCTCTGCCATAAGGGCGCCGATACGATCAGGATAGACAACAACGGGATAGAGTGGGAGTTCTCGGTACCGGCCCGCTCGGTCGACGCCTTCGGGCGGCTCGGCGACGAGGCGCGCGTCCTGTGCTGGCTGCTCCACCGCGAGGACTCCATGCGCCTGTACGGGTTCCCCTCGGAAGCCGAGCGATCCGTCTTCATCGAGCTGATAGGCGTCGACGGCATCGGGCCTAAGCAGGCGATCAAGATACTCGGCGGCATCGGCGCCGGCGAGCTCGAGCGGGCGCTCGAGTCCGAGGACCTTGCCAGGCTCGAGTCCATCCCCGGCCTCGGCAAGAAGACGGCCCAGAAGCTGGTCTTCGCCCTCAAGGGCAGGCTGCCGTCGGCGTCGGGCTCGTCCGAGGCGGCCCCCGCCGGGCCGCACGGCGACATCGTCCGAGCCCTCGTCGACATGGGCTACGACAGGCGCCGCGTCGCCGAGGCCGTAGCCCGCGTCGACGCCGGCATCCCGGCCGACCATCCCGAGCGCGAGCGGGAGCTGTTCAGGCTCGCGATCGTCGAACTGAGCGCGTCGTGAGCGCCCTGGTATCCGGCTCGTTCGATCCCGCCGAGGACGAACGGGAGAACGCGCTCAGGCCGAGGCGCCTGGCGGAGTTCCTCGGACAGGCTTCGGTCAAGGCGAACCTGTCGGTGTTCATAGAGGCGGCCCTGAAACGCGGCGAGGCGCTCGACCACGTGTTCCTGATGGGGCCGCCCGGCCTCGGCAAGACCACGCTCGCCGGCATCCTGTCGCACGAACTCGGCGTCGACTTCAAGGTGACGAGCGCCCCGGCCCTCGAGAAGCCCAAGGACCTCGCCGGCATCCTGACCACCCTCGCGCCGAAGTCCATCTTCTTCATCGACGAGATCCATAGGCTCAAGCCGGCGATCGAGGAGATGCTGTACATGGCGATGGAGGACGGCGAGCTCGACTTCATCATCGGCCAGGGACCGGCGGCCAGGACGCTGCGCATCCCCTTGCCGCCGTTCACGCTGGTCGGCGCGACGACGAGGGCGGGCATGGTCGGCAGCCCCCTCGTCAGCCGCTTCGGCATAAGCGTCCGCCTGGGCTTCTACGACCGGGCGGACACCGTCGCGATACTCCGGCGCTCGGCCGGCATCCTCGGCATGCGGGTCGACGACGACGCCGCCGTCAGGCTGGCCGAGGCCAGCCGCGGCACTCCGCGCGTCGCCAACCGCCTGCTCCGCCGCATGCGCGACTTCGCCCAGGTGACCGGTTCCGACGGCATATCGGACGCCGTGGTCCGCGACGGCCTCGAGCGGCTCGAGGTCGACCGCTACGGGCTCGAGCGCCACGACCGCGACGTGCTCGCGGCCATCATAGAGAAATTCGGCGGCGGCCCGGTCGGCGCCGAGACCCTCGCCGTATCGACGAGCGAGAGCGTCGAGACGCTCGAGGACTACCTCGAGCCGTACCTCATCCAGTCGGGCTTCATCATGCGCACGCCGCGCGGCAGGGTGGCCACGCCGCTCGCCTACGAGCACCTCGGCTACAGGAACGATCATGCGAACGACGGATTTCAGTTTTAGGCTCCCAGAGGAGCTCATCGCGCAGACGCCGAGCGAGAGGCGCGGCGAGTCTCGCCTCCTCGTACTCGACCGCGGCTCCGGGGGGCTGACTCACTCCGCCGTGCGGGATATAGCCGAGTTCGTGCCCTCGGGCGCGGTGATGGTGTTTAACGACTCCCGCGTCAGGCGGGCTCGGCTCTACGCCGAGACGCCGGCCGGCGGCAAGGTCGAGCTGCTGCTCCTCAGGCGGGAGGGGCCGGCCCTCTGGGCCGCGCTGACGACCAGGATGGCCAAGCTGACTCCGGGCAAGCGGCTCGAGCTGCCCGAGGGCGTCGAGGCCGAGGTGGTCGAGGCCCGCCCCGACGAGAGGGTCTTCCGCTTTTCCAGGGAGATCGACGACGACTACCTCGAGCGCAACGGCCACCTGCCGCTGCCGCCCTATATCAGGCGCGAGGACGCGCCGGCCGACGCGGAGCGCTACCAGACCGTCTACGCCCGAGAGCACGGCTCGTCGGCCGCGCCTACCGCCGGGCTGCACTTTACCCGGGAGATACTCGCCGGGCTCGATGCGGCCGGCGTCGAGCTGCGCTTCGTCACCCTGCACGTAGGGCTCGGCACCTTCCTGCCGGTGCGCGCCGAGGAGATCGAGGACCATCGCATGCACCGCGAGGAGTACTCGATCCCGGCCGCCACGGCCGACGCGGTCAACGCCGCCAAGCGCGAGGGGCGCCCGGTCGTAGCCGTCGGCACGACGAGCGTGCGCACGCTCGAGAGCGCCTGGACCGACGACGGCCTCCCGGCCGCCTCGGGCTCCACAAACATCTTCATATACCCCGGATACCGCTTCAAGGCGGTCGACATGATGTTCACCAACTTCCATACCCCCGAGTCGACCCTCTTGATGCTCGTCTCCGCCTTCGCCGGGCGCGAGCGCGTCCTGGCGGCCTACGAGGAAGCCGTGCGCGAGCGTTACCGCTTCTTCTCGTACGGCGACGCGATGCTGATACGGTAGGGTCCCGGGCGATGAAGCGACGACTGTCCGTGCCTAAGGACCTCCGGGATTTCGCCGCCGTATTCTCGAAGGCCGGCTACTCGTGCTACTTCGTCGGCGGCGCCGTGCGCGACGGCCTGCTCGGGCGGCCGGTCAGCGACTGGGACGCCGCCACCGACGCCAGGCCCGATCAGGTCAAGGGCCTGTTCCGCTCGGTGATACCGACCGGGATCCAGCACGGCACCGTCACGGTGCGCTGGCGCGGCGCGTCGATCGAGACGACGACCTTCCGCGTCGACGGCGAGTACCGAGACGGCCGCCGCCCCGAGTCGGTCGCCTTCACCGGCGACCTGCTCGACGACCTGTCCCGCCGCGACTTCACCATCAACGGCATGGCGGTCGACCCGGCGACCGGCGAGGTCGTCGACCCGGCCGGCGGCATGGCCGACCTGGCGGCGGGCGTGGTGCGCGCGATAGGCGACCCGGTCGCCCGCTTCACCGAGGACGGGCTCAGGCCGATGCGCGCGGTGCGCTTCGCTGCCAGGTTCGGCTTCTCGATCGACGAGGCGACCTTCGCCGCGATACCCGCGACGCTCGAGCGCTTCAGGCTCGTGTCGGCCGAGCGCGTGCGCGACGAGTTCTCGAAGATCCTGACCTGCGACCGTCCCGCGGACGGCCTCCGCATGCTGTACGACTCGGGGCTCCTCGCCGAGTTCCTGCCGGAGCTGGCCGCCTGCGCCGGCGTGGGGCAGGGCGGGCCGCATCGCTACGACGTGCTCGGCCACTCGTTCGCCGCCTGCCTGGCCGCGCCGCCGGACCTGGAGCTGAGGCTCGCGGCCCTGCTGCACGACGTCGGGAAGCCCGCTAGGCGCGCCGAGGCCGAGGACGGCTCCCTGTCGTTCCACGGGCACGAGCTCGAGTCGGCGAGGCTGGCGGCCGCCGCGCTGCGTCGGCTCAAGTACCCGAACGCCGTCGTCGACGCGGTCTCGCGCCTCGTCAGGCACCATATGTTCGACTACCGGGATTCGTGGACCGACGCCGCCGTCAGGCGCTTCGTCGCCAGGGTAGGGCTGGAATGGGTCAAGCCGCTCGCGCTGCTCAGGCTGGCGGACTCAGGCGGCATGGGCGCTGGACCCGCCGACCCGCGCTCGGTGATGCCGCTCATCGATCGGGTGGAGTCGCTGGTCGCCAAGGACCAGGCCTTCGGGCTCAAGGACCTGGCCATAGGCGGCGACGACCTGGCGGCGGCCGGCTGGCCGAGGGGGCCGGCTATGGGCCGGGCCCTCGCCGAGCTGCTCGAGGCGGTGCTCGACGATCCCGAGCTGAACGAGAAGGGGCGCCTGCTCGATATAGCGGCGCGTATCAAAGGTAAATACGGGGTAGGGGACTAGGGCCGCGGCGCGTCAGAGCCGCTTCATCGACAGTATGCGCTCCGACTCGGCGTCGCCCCTGGCGACGATGGCCTCGTAGGCCATGGCGGCGGACGCCTGCTCGGCGTCCTTCTTGGTCTTGCCCTCGGCCGGGCCGTAGCCGGCGCCGAGCAGCTCGCAGCGCATCCAGTAGGTGCGGTCGTGGTCCGGGCCGGTCTTCCGCTCGAGCGTATAGACCGGATAGCAGCGGTGCCACTTCTGGGCGTATTCCTGGAGTATCGTCTTGTAGTCCTTGCGGTGCCTATCGGTCAGGACCTTGTCTATCTCAGGGTCGATCAGCGACAGCACGAGGTCCTTGGCCTTCTCGAAGCCGGCGTCGAGGTAGGCCGCGCCGAAGACCGCCTCCATCGCGTCGGCCAGGATGGCCTTCTTATTGCGGCCGCCCGACCGTTCCTCGCCCTTGCCGACGAGCAGCACCCCGTCGACGCCGAGCCGCGAGGCTATGTCCGACAGGGTGTCCTCGGATACGACGAAGCTCTTGATCCTGGCCAGGTCGCCCTCGGACTTGTCGCCGAGCGCGACGAACAGGCGCGACGCGGTGGCCATGCCGAGCACGGCGTCGCCGAGGAATTCGAGCCGTTCGTTGTTGCCGCGGGACGAGGGATCCTCGTTCACATAGGAGCGATGGGTCAGCGCCCGGTTGAGGAGGGATGCGTTCTTGAAGCGGAACCGTATTGAACGCTGAAAGGCCGCGAGCGCTTCCAGCCGGTCACGACCTATGTCGTCGTAACGGAAGGGCACGATCGCGGCCTCCTTGACCGACGATTGCGGACGGGCCCGTGAGCCCGCCCGGCTACGTCACACCTGGGACTTGATGAATTCGTACGCGTCCCGGACGGTCTCGAACTCGTTGGCCTTCTCGTCGGGGATGCGGATCTTCAGCTCTTCCTCGATGCCGTAGACCAGCTCGTAGGTGTCGAGGCTGTCGGCGCCGAGGTCCTGCCTGAAGCTGGCGTCGAGGTTGATCTTGGACTCCTCGACCTCGAGCTTGTCGGCGATTATCTTCTTGATCTTCTCATACAACTCGTCCATGGCGAGTCTCCTTTACGCGTTGGTTTCGGGGGTCAAAACCTGCCTGCCGCGATAGAAGCCGCACTTCGGGCAAACCCTGTGGAACAGCACGGCGTTGCCGCAGTTCCCGCAGGTTACGATCGTCGGCGCCACGAGCTTCATGTTGATCGAGCGGCGCCTGCGCGAACGTGCCTTCGAAGTATTACATCTGGGTACAGCCATACTATAACCTCATTCCCACAAAATGTGCCTGTAACGGATACCGGCGCACGATAACGAAATACTCGGAATTTGTCAAGACGACGAATAGCTTTCTACCCTGAAGCGCTCGAGCGCCTTGGCCACGACCGGGGGAACCATCGCGCTGACGTCGCCGCCGAAGGACGCGAGCTCCTTGATCGCGCTAGAGCGCAGCACGAAGAATTTCTGGTCGGTGGGCATGAAGACCGTCTCGATCTCCGGCCCGACGCCCTTGTTCAGGATGGACAGCTCGAACTCGTACGAGAAGTCCTGCACGCTCCTGACGCCGCGCAGCAACACCCTGCAGGCGTGCTCGCGCGCGAAATCGACTATCAGGGTGTCGCAGCGGTGCACCTCGACGTTCGGCCAGGGCGCGACCAGCTCCTGCATGAACGCCATGCGCTCGTCGGCGTCGAACAGGTAGCGCTTGTCGCGGTTGACCGCGACGACGACCAGGACCCGCTCGAATATAGTGCGGGCGCGCTCGATGATGTTCAGGTGCCCGTAGGTCGGGGGATCGAACGAACCGGGAAAGACGGCCTTGACCATGGACGAACCATAACCGCGGCGCCGTCCGGCGTCAAGGTGGCGCGCCGCCCGATCTGCGTGTATCATGGGGCCATGGACATCGCGCGACGGCTCTTCCTTGGCATGATTTCGAGCGTACTCCTGGCCCTGTCGTTCCCGAACGAGCTGTTCCCGTGGGGCAGCCCGGCCCTCGGCCTCGTCGCCCTCGCGCCGCTGTTCGTCGCCCTGGCCGAAACCGCGTCGTACCGCGAGGCCTTCGCCGTCGGCGCCGTCTTCGGCGGCCTGGCCCACGGCGTCTCCAGCTACTGGCTATGGTTCTTCAAGGACTTCAGGTTCTGGACGCTCGGCACGACGGTGATCGCCTACATGGTAGTGTACGGCGTCCTCGGGCTATACCTGCGCGGCGCTCTCAAGCGCGGCGGGATCGCGCGGCCGCTCGTCTTCGCGATGGCCTGGGCCGTCTTCGAGTGGGGCAAGTCGTCCGGATTCCTCGGCTACCCGTGGGGACTCGTCGCGTACAGCTGGAATACCGTATCGCCGGCGACCCAGATCGCCGAGTCCACCGGCGTGTACGGGCTGTCGTTCGCGCTGGCCTTCGTATCGGCCTCGATCGGCGAGGCCCTCTGCGGGCCGCCCGCGCCCCTGCCTGCGGCGTCCGACGGCGCGGCCGAGAGGCCGCCTTCCGGCCGCTTCGCCGCCGCCCTGCCGTCTCGCCCCGCCTGGCCGGACGGCCGCTTCGCGGACCTGGGTAATCTCGTCGTCGCCGTCGTATGCCTCGTCGCCGTCTACGCCTACGGCCTCGCGGCGCTCGAGCGGCCTCGGGAGGCTAGAGCCACGGTCGACGTCCTCCTCGTACAGCAGAACGTCGACCCGTGGGAGGGCACCGAGGCCGAGAACCTGGCCGGCTCGATCGGCCTGGCGGCCGCCGCGCTCGAAGCCTCGGGCGGGGGCGCGGACCTCGTGCTGTTCAGCGAGTCGACGCTACGCCGGCCATGGAACGGCTTCCAGCGCTACTTCTCGCGCTCGCCGGCCGACTATCCGCTCAGGAGCTTCATACGCGACTCCGGCGCCTACCTCCTAACCGGGGCGCCCGAGATCCTCGACTACGAGAGCTACGAGGCGACGAACTCCGTGATACTGATAGGCCCGGACGGCCGCCAGGTCGGCTCCTACGCCAAGACGCACCCGGTCCCGTTCGCCGAGGCGATCCCGTTCTGGGAGGTGCCGGCCGTGCGCTCCTTCATCCAGGACGTCGTAGGCCTGGCGTCCGGCTGGACGATGGGAACGGAGCGCGTGCTGTTCGACCTGCCGACGGCCCGGGCGGGGAACGTACGCTTCGCCGCGCCGATATGCTTCGAGGACGCCTTCGCCTACCTGTGCCGCCGCTTCGTCCTCGACGGCGCCGAGCTCCTGGTCAACCTGACGAACGACGCCTGGTCCAGGACCGACTCGGCGGAGATCCAGCATTTCGTCGCGGCTCGCTTCAGGGCCGTCGAGCTCAGGCGGACCCTCGTGCGCTCGACGAACGGTGGCGTGTCGGCGGTGGTCGGCCCCGACGGACGCGTGCTCGACTCACTGCCGCTCTTCGAGGCCGACGCCCGCCTGGTCGAGGTCCCCGTCTATACCGGCGAGGAGACGCCGTACCTTCGCTACGGAGACTGGTTCGCGACGGTACTAGCCTGTATTCTGTCGTCCTTGGCGCTTATACTATATTTCGACGACGTTCAGTCGAGGAAGGATGATCAATGAGCGTACGCGAATACCTGAATAGCCCGTTCTACGAGCTTCAGCCTTATAAGAGCGATCCGCCGCAGGACGCGCTAGCGTTCACCGGCTCGCCGCGCAAGCATCCCTACGACGACGGCAAGATCATCCTGCTCGTCGAGCCGAACGCCGGGGAGTCCGCCATCTACGAATTCAAGGCGGCCGACATCGTCGGCGCCCAGGACCTGCCGAGCCCGGTGACCGAGGCGGGCGAGAGCTATCGCATCGTACGCCTCTGGATACGCCGCGGGGCGGTCGGCATACGCTACGAGCCGTTCGAGGTCGACGCGCCGCTGCGCTTCATGAACGACGCGAAGGCGTTCAAGGAGAAGCTGCTCGGCCGGCACCGGGGCTAGCGCGGTGGAAGCCAGCGCCGGATCGCCGGCCCGATACTACGAGCGCCTGCCGGGCGGCGACCTGCGCTGCCGGCTCTGCCCCCGCCGTTGCGTCATACGCGACGGCGGCTCAGGCGCCTGCAGGGTCAGGCGCAACTCGGGCGGCGGCATGGCGCTGCCGTTCTACGGCATGGTCAGCGCCGTCTCGGCCGATCCTATCGAGAAGAAGCCCCTGTACCACTTCATGCCGGGCAGCGAGACCTACTCGGTCGGCTACCTTGGCTGCAACCTCCGCTGCCCGTTCTGCCAGAACCACGGGATATCCCAGAGCGTCGACGCCGCGACGCGGCGCGTCGATCCGGCCGGCCTCGTCGCCGAGGCTAGGGCGGCCGGCTGCCCGTCGCTAGCGCATACCTACTCGGAGCCGCTCGTCCACGCCGAATTCGTCGCGGCGTGCATGAAGGCGGCGCGGGACGCCGGGCTGGCAAACGCGCTCGTCACCAACGGCTGCTGCGGCGACGAGGCCGCGGCCGACGTCCTTTCGCGGTGCGACGCCGTCAACGTCGACCTGAAGTCCTGGGACGAGGGCTTCTACCGCGACGAGCTGGGCGGCGACCTGGAGTCTGTCAAGCGCTTCGTGACGGCCGCCGTCGATTACGGCGTGCAGGTCGAGGTCACCACGCTGGTCATCCCGGGCAAGAACGACGACCCCGCCGGGATAGCCGCCATCGCGGGCTTCCTGGCCTCGCTGTCGCCCGATATTCCGTACCACCTGTCGGCGTACCGTCCCATGTACCGCTATACGATCCCGGCGACCAAGGCGTCGGCGCTGCGCTCCCTCGCGGACGTCGCCCGCCGGAGCCTGCGCTACGTCTATACCGGCAACGTACCCGGCGAGCGCTCCGTCACGCTATGCCGGGCCTGCGGCGCCGTACTCGTCTCGAGGATAGGCTACGCCGTCGACGCCTCCGGTCTCAGGGGCGAGCGCTGCGCCTCCTGCGGCGAGATAAGCCCGATCCGAGGCGGCCGAAATATTTTTAAGAAATCCTCTTGACACTTTTTTTGCGTTTTGGCATAGTACGTCTCGCCAAGCGCACGGTGGATGTAGCTCAGCGGTAGAGTCCCAGAATGTGGATCTGGTTGTCGCGGGTTCGAACCCCGTCATCCACCCTAGCTCGTCTGATACCGGCGCCTGGGGCCGATCGGCGACGGGCGTTCGTAGCTCAGCTGGATAGAGCGACGGACTTCGAATCCGTAGGTCGGGGGTTCGACTCCCTCCGGACGCAGCGATTTGTTTTGTGTTACGTGTTTTGTACCAGGGCCGTTAGCTCAGCTGGTAGAGCAGCAGACTCTTAATCTGCGGGTCGCAGGTTCGATCCCTGCACGGCTCAAGAACGTCTCGGGCGCTCGTCGCCCGGAGCGTCGCCCTTGACAGGGTTTGCCGATTTCGATATCGTTCGGACCCTATAGTTCCGAGCGAGAGTGGTGGAATTGGCAGACACGCCAGACTTAGGATCTGGTGCCTCCGGCGTAAGGGTTCAAGTCCCTTCTCTCGCAGTAGATCGGACGTTCCGAGCGTCGGCGAAGATGGAACTGCATCGCGGGAATAGCTCAGTGGTAGAGCGCCACCTTGCCAAGGTGGATGTCGCGGGTCCGACTCCCGTTTCCCGCTCGACGTGAAGGCGGTCCGGAGAACTCCCGGATCGCCTTATTTTTTTGTCGCTAGCGACGCCGCCGCGGCAGGCGGCTCGCTTCCAATGCTACGTATACTGGCGGGCCCTTCCGCGGTCCCGCAGGAGAAGGGGAATACACGTGGTCGTAACGAAGAATATCGAGAAGCTGGAGCATTCCGCGGTCAGGCTCACCGTCACCGTAGGCAAGGACGACGTCCGGGCCGCCTACGACGCCCTGCTCAAGGATTACGCGAAGAACGTCAGGATAGACGGCTTCCGCAAGGGCAAGGTGCCCGCGAACATACTCGAGCGCAAGTTCGGACCGCAGCTCAAGCTCGACGCGATGGGCCGCGTGATGGACGAGGCGGTCGAGAAGGCCCTCGACGGAGAGGCCCTCGTCCCCCTGTCGTACGCCCAGCCGTCGCTCGACGGCCAGCCCGCCTTCGAGCTCGACGCCGAATTCTCGTTCTCCGTCACCTACGACGTATTCCCCGAGGTCGTACCCGGCGATATAGAGGGCATGGAGCTCGAGCTGCCCCAGGTGACCATAGCCAAGGCCGACGAGGAGCGAGAGCTCGACGAGATCCGCGACCGCAACGCCATCGTCATGGACAAGGACGACAAGGCCGCCGCCAAGAAGGGCGATATCGCCACGGTCGACTACGCCGAGCTCGACGAGTCCGGCGAGCCGGTAAAGGGCACCGAGCGCCAGGACTTCGTCTTCGAGCTCGGCTCCGGCCACAACCTGTACAAGTTCGACGACGACGTGATCGGCATGAAGAAGGACGCCGAGAAGACGATCGAGAAGGCCTTCCCCGCCGACTTCGAGTACTCCGAGCTGGCCGGCCAGACCAAGAAGCTGCGCGTCAAGCTGACCAAGCTCAAGGAGAAGAAGCTCCCCGAGCTCGACGACGAGCTGGCCCAGGACGTATCGGAGAAGTTCAAGACCCTCGACGACCTCAAGGCCGACATCCGGGCCAAGCTCGAGAAGCGCCTCGAGGACAGGCTCAAGAGCCTCCGGGAGAAGGGCGTCGTAGACGCGCTCGTCGAGAAGTCGACCGTCGACCTGCCGGCCTCGATGGTCGCCGCCGAGCTCGAGATGCGGCTGCGCAACCTGATGCAGCGCATGGGCATCGACAGCGAGGAGCGCCTAGCCCAGATCGTCAGCATGAGCGGCCGCAGCGTCGACCAGCTCCGCGAGGAGTGGAGGCCGGAGGCCGAGAAGGCGATCAAGACGAGGCTCGTGCTCGACAAGCTGACCGAGGAGGGCAAGTACGCGGCCTCCGACGACGACGTCGCGGCCGAGTACGCCAAGATGGCCACCGACTCCAACCTGTCGGTCGAGGAGGTCAAGGCCGAGTACGAGCGCCGCGGCATGGTCGAGTACCTCGTCGACCGGATCAAGGAAGACCGCCTGATCGCCGACCTCGAGAAGAAGATGAAGGCCAAGAAGGGCAAGAAGATCGCGTTCGTGGACTTATTCAAGGAAAATGAGTAATCTTGTCCGCGAGGTGCAATGAGATGATCGAGAAGATGCACAACCTCGTACCGGTGGTCATAGAGCAGACCGGGATAGGCGAGCGCTCGTACGATATTTATTCGCGGCTCCTGAAGGACCGCATAGTCTTCGTCGACGGCGAGATCAACGACCTGACGGCCGACCTCGTGGTCGCCCAGCTGCTGTTCCTCGCCTCGCAGGACGCCGAGAAGGATATCGACCTATATATCAACTCCCCCGGCGGCGCGGTGACGGCCGGGCTGGCCATCTACGACACGATGCAGATCGTCCAGCCCGACGTGAAGACCATCTGCGTCGGCCAGGCGTCGAGCATGGGCGCCCTGCTGCTCGCCGGCGGCGCGGCCGGCAAGCGCCTGGCCCTGCCCAGCTCGAGGATCCTGATACACCAGCCCTGGGGCGGCGTACAGGGGCAGGCCTCGGACATCAGCATCCAGGCCCGCGAGATCATCCGCATGAAGAAGATGACGGTGGAGTACTTCGCCAAGCATACCGGCAAGCCGGTCGATCGCGTGGCCCAGGATATGGAGCGCGACTTCTTCATGTCGGCGCAGGAGGCGGTCGAGTACGGCCTGGTCGACTCGATCCTGGAGCGGAGGAAGCATGGCGCGGTCGAAGGGAAGTAAGGGGACTGACGGCGAGGAGCTCCACGAGTGCTCGTTCTGCGGGAAGTCGGCCGAGTTCGCCAAGCGCCTGATAGCCGGCCCCGGCGTCTATATCTGCGACGAGTGCGTGCAGGTCTGCAACCGCATACTCGCCGAGGACGAGAGCGCCGCCTCAGGCGACTTCTCGACCGACGTGCCCAAGCCCAAGGACATCAAGGACTATCTCGACCAGTTCGTCATCGGGCAGGACTACGCGAAGAAGGTGCTTTCCGTTGCGGTCTACAACCACTATAAGCGAATAGCCCACCAGCACAGCCTGGCCGACGGCGTCGAGCTCGAGAAGTCGAACGTGCTCCTGCTCGGCCCGACCGGCACCGGCAAGACGCTGCTCGCGCGCACGCTGGCCAAGAAGCTGAACGTGCCGTTCGCCATCGCCGACGCGACGACGCTGACCGAGGCCGGCTACGTCGGCGAGGACGTGGAGAA
>ERZ795053.2684-NODE-2684-length-21097-cov-40.003422_pt1 | contig 21097 bp, 14 predicted proteins | sample MGYA00375137_ERZ795053 | MGnify/ENA primary metagenome ERZ795053 (study PRJEB30182, sample SAMN05720284) | activated sludge metagenome | isolation source: Anaerobic digester | place: Hong Kong | collected 2014-12-17 ...
GAAGTCGTAATATTGTGTTGAAAGACGGAAAAATCATTGAAGACAAGGTCAATCAAAACATTTCATCTGCCAAAGACACTTTGGCTTCATTACCCGTTGAAGAAGATTAAAAAAATGCATAATGAATTATAAGAATCTAATAACAATAGCTTTAAGAGCTCTGTTTAATAATAAAATGAGGGCTTTCCTGACTATGCTGGGAATAATCATAGGAGTGACTTCTGTGATTACCATGCTGGCTATCGGATCAGGTTCCAAACAAAGCATCCGGGACGAAATAGGTGAAATGGGATCCAATATGATCATGATCCAGCCCGGGAATGGCCGTTTTGGCGGAGTTCGCCAAAGTGCTTCCGATATGCAGACACTTAAAATGTCGGATTACGAATCATTATTACGTGGAACCAATTACCTATCCAAGATTACTCCTACTGTCAACAGTAGCGGACAGGCAGTATACAGGGCCAATAATACGCCTACTACTATTTATGGAGTGAATGAACAGTACAGTGATATTCGCGGATACTCGGTAGATGAAGGCTCTATGTTTACCCAAACAGACATACAAAAAGCCGCTAAAGTCTGTGTGGTGGGACAAACCATTGTGAAAAACCTCTTTCCCGACGGAGAAAACCCTTTGGGCAAAAACATCCGTTTTGGGAAGATTCCCCTGAAGATCATAGGTATTCTTGAATCAAAAGGATATAATTCAATGGGGATGGACCAGGATGATATTTTACTGGCCCCCTATACCACGGTTCAAAAAAGAATGCTGGCCATCAATTATTTGCAAGGTATTACCGCCGCAGCTATTTCTGAAGAATACTCGGAACAGGCGATTGAAGAAATTACGGAGATACTTCAAATAAACCATAATATCCAAATTGGACAGGAAAACGATTTTAACGTACGTTCTCAACAGGAAATAATGGAAACCATGGGTTCGGTCATGGATATGATGACCATTCTTTTAGGATGCATAGCCGGCATCTCCCTGTTGGTAGGCGGAATAGGAATCATGAATATTATGTATGTTTCGGTAACGGAACGCACCCGGGAAATTGGATTACGTATGTCCATAGGAGCCAAAGGCATACATATACTTATGCAATTTTTGATAGAAGCCGTTATTATAAGTGTCACCGGTGGTGTTCTGGGTGTACTTTTAGGCGTGGGTGCATCGTGTTTGATCCCTGTAATTACCGGATGGCCCGTTGCTGTACAAGCATATTCCATAATTCTTTCCTTCCTGGTCTGTACTTTAACCGGCATGTTTTTCGGTTGGTATCCGGCACAAAAAGCTTCCAGGCTTAATCCTATAGATGCAATCAGGTACGAATAAAGAATTTATTATATTTGAGAATGAATATGATATCGGATAAAAAAAGCAGACGGGCTTTCATCCTCATGAATATTTTGGCCGTGGTACTGTTTTACAGTCTGCCCTTTTTTATAAATCCACGCAACGAGACACTTACTTTCGTGAGGTATCTGGGATATTGTGGCAGCATCACAGCTAATTTGCTGGTTTTTTACATTAATTTTTATGTATTCATTAAACGATTTATGCTGCAAAAACGCTGGGTCGTGTTTTTTGCCTCAAACTTATTATTAATCAGCACAGTAAGCATTCTGCTTTATTTATGGCACGGGTATTATTTTACCAATCTGGCAGGCATTCCGACCGAACATATCCGGCCTCCGCAAAGTTCAATTATGTTCATTTTAAGAGATATGTTTTTTATGATGCTTACGGCTTCCATGGCAGTGGCTATACGCGTAACTCTTGAATGGCAACATACTGACAGAGAAAAAGCAAAGATGGAAATAGTTGCCAGCCAGGCAGAAATTAAGAATCTGAAAAACCAGCTCAATCCGCACTTTCTGTTCAATACACTGAATAACATCTATTCTTTAATGAGAATGGATCAGGAAAAAGCCCAAGACGCTGTTTTAAGTCTCAGCAAGACATTGCGCTACGTGTTATACGACAACAATCAGGAAAAAGTGTCTTTAGATAAAGATCTGGCTTTTACAAAAAATTACATTGATCTTATGTCCCTGCGCCTTACCGACAACGTCAGTATGAGAGTCAACATTTCGGAAAAGACAGATGGGTTGACCATTGCACCGTTAATGTTCATTACACAGGTAGAAAACGCTTTCAAACACGGTATTTCTCAGTCGGCTCCTTCATTTATTGATATCAATATTGATATTCAGGGGAAAACAATCTCCTGCCGGGTAAAAAACAGTTTATTCCCAAAAGACTTCAATGATTACAGTGGTTCCGGAATTGGCATTGAAAATTTAGAGCGACGTCTTTCTTTATTATACCCGGGAAAACATTCTTATACCTATTCTGCACATGACAACGAATATCTTTCTGAACTGAAAATTACATTATGATTTAACCCATGACAAGTTTACGGTGCATAATTGTTGATGACGAACCGCTGGCATTGAATCTGCTTCAGGATTACATTCACCAGACCCCTTTTCTTGAGCTGGTGGCCAGGTGCAGCAGCGGTGTGGAAGCATTGGATGCGTTAAAAAATGAACAGGTAGATCTCGCTTTCATTGACATACAAATGCCCCATCTGAACGGGCTGGAACTATCCCGGATGATGGGGAATTGTTTTGTCATATTCACCACGGCATTTGAACAATATGCATTGGAGGGATTTAAAGTGAATGCCATCGACTACCTGCTTAAACCTTTCAGTTATGCAGAATTTCTGACAGCAGCCAACAAGGCCCAGCGCCAGGCAGATCTTGTAAACGCCTCTCATTCAACCGGGAACAGCACCTTAACCCCAAAAAGTCTTGTTGTTAAATCCGACTACAAACAACAAATTATTACTACATCAGACATCCTTTACATAGAAGGGATAGGCGATTACATTAAATTTCACCTGGAAAGCGGTGATTCCATACAAACTCTCATGACACTGAAAACCATTGAGAAAGAATTACCAAAAAACCAGTTTATACGCGTTCACCGTTCTTTCATTGTGAACATTCAGAAAGTGAAAACCATTGAAAGACAACGGATTGTCTTTGACCATGTAAGGATCCCTGTTTCCGATTCTTACAAAGACGCTTTTTTTCGTGCTTTGGGGATCAAGTAAATCGACACTCTTGTAAACGGTAATTAAATCCGGAAAACCGTTTCTGTAATTCCACAATAGTATCTTTTGTATGAAAATGCGGCACTATAGTCGTTCTATACTGAATTTCAATACCTGACCCATTCAAAACAGCTATTGAATCTTGCACTTTTTTCAGCAAACCGGGAATGCCAACACCGCATATTTCGTTATATTTATCAACGTTAAGTACCGTTTTGATATCCATGGCCACACAATCTACCAACCCGCTATCAATCAAATGTTTTAACATTTCAGGAGAAGATCCGTTCGTGTCTAGTTTTACCTTATAGTCAATATCTTTTATTCTTTTTATGAAAACATCAAGATCCTTGTGAATGGTCGGCTCTCCCCCTGTAATTACCACCCCGTCCAGCCAGTTCTTTCTGGATAAAAGATATTGAAAAATAATTTTTTCGGGAATATCTTCCGTTTTCCGGATTAACTCGGGATAAACCAGGTCCGGATTATGGCAATATGAACACCTGAAATTGCATCCTTTAGTAAAAATCACAGCCGCAATCTTCCCTTCCCAATCTATTAAGCTCTGTTTTTCAAAACCGCCAATTTTCATGAAAGTGATTCAACTTTAAATAATTTCCTATCAGCATACTCCTGTCGCTTTCCGCTGTTCCATTGATTAACAGGTCGCATATAACCTACAATTCGGCTGTATACTTCACAATTTACTCCGCATTTTGGACAAGTAAAATGTTCTCCTGCAACATAGCCGTGTGTGGAACAAATACTAAACGTGGGCGTTATGGTAAAATAGGGCAATTGAAAAGAATCGGTTACTTTTCGTACCAGATTTTTTACAGAAGCTCCTGTCATGTTTTTTTCTCCCGTAAAAATATGAAGAACCGTTCCTCCTGTGTATTTTGTCTGAATATTGTCCTGTAATGACAGAACCTCAAAAATATCATTTGAAAAATTTACAGGCAAATGAGTTGAGTTGGTGTAATACGGGGCAGCTCCTTCATTACGCGATTGTTGATTAGCCGTAATGATATCCGGATATATTGCGGTATCTATTCGTGCAAAACGATAGGCAGTACTCTCGGCAGGGGTTGCTTCAAGATTATACATATTACCTGTTTCTTCCTGGAAATCCTGTAAGACATTTCTCATAAAATCCATTGTCTTTATTGTAAAATTCTTACTGTCAGGGTGAGAAATATCATTGCCCAGAAAATTCATGCAACATTCATTCATGCCATTAATTCCAATGGTTGAAAAATGATTTTTCCAATAACACTGATACCTGTCAAAAACATGTCGCAAATAAAATTTTGAATACGGATACAAGCCTTTTTGGGTATAATTTTCTATGGTTTTTCTTTTTATTTCAAGACTGTCTTTTGCCAAAATCATTTGATTTTTTAATCGTTGAAAGAAACCCGTTTCCGACGTAGCTTCATATCCCAACCTTGCCAGATTAATTGTTACGACTCCAACAGAACCTGTTAATGGATTAGAGGCAAACAATCCTCCGCCTCTCTTAACCAGTTCTCTTTTATCCAATCGCAAACGGCAGCACATACTTCTTACATCATCGGGGTTCATGTCGGAATTAACAAAATTCGAAAAATACGGAATCCCATATTTAGCCGTCATTTCCCATATATTTTCGTATTCAGGATTATTCCAGTCAAAATTATTGGTTATGTTATATGTGGGTATGGGAAATGAAAATAAGCTTCCTTTAGCATCCCCTTCCAACATAATCTCTGCAAATGCTTTATTCAGTAAAGTCAATTCAGCCTGGAAATCCCCGTATACTTCCGATTGGATTTTACCACCCCATACAATCGGTTCATTTTTAAGAAAATCAGGTACAACAAGGTCCATTGTAATATTGGTAAACGGGGTTTGAAAACCCACACGTGTGGGAACATTGATATTAAAAAGAAATTCCTGTAAACATTGTTTTATATTTACATAGGACAGTTTGTCATACCTGATGTAAGGAGCTAAAAATGTGTCAAAATTAGAAAATGCCTGAGCACCAGCAGCTTCTCCCTGCATCGTATAAAAAAAATTGACAATCTGACCAAGAGCGGATCTAAAATGTTTAGCAGGTTTACTTTCTGTTTTACCGGGGACTCCCTTAAAACCTGATAATAACAAATCTTTAAGATCCCACCCCACACAATACACACTTAAAAGGCCCAGGTCGTGTATATGAATACATCCTTTTTTATGGGCTTCGGAAATGTAATCCGGATACAATCTTGTTAACCAGTATTGTGAGGTGATGAGTGTTGATATGTATTGATTGAGCCCTTGTAGTGAATAAGCTGAATTAGCGCTTTCTTTAATACGCCAATCACGCTTATCCAGATAATCATCAATGGTGTCGTTGTTGTTTAAAAGGTCTTTGGTATTTCGGTTTTGTTCCCTTTGCTTCCTATAAAGCATATAGGATTTGACAAGTTCACAGCTTTCATTTTCGAATAATACTTTTTCAACGACATCCTGTACTTCCTCTACGGAAAGCATATCTTCGTCATAAGTTTCTTCCATTCTTTTAATGACCTGCAAACTGCGTTCTTTTGCTCTGGCACGGTCCGGCATACCCAATGCACGCATGGCCCTGAATATGGCATGTTCAATTTTTTCTGTTTTAAAATCTGCTATTTCGCCGTTGCGTTTCACAATTTTTTGAAAACGAAGTGTACCATTCATGTTCTATGAATTTTAAACATTAATAAATAGTACCCTGCGGGATAAGAGAAGAAGAATTACAAAGCAAATTGCAATCGATTTTCGCATTTCACCCGAAAGCTACGATATCTACTATACGGCAGGTCTTCTGACTTGTTCCCGGTACATTACCTTCCCATCCCGGACGGGACAGTGGTATGAGAAATGCACCTGTTCTGGAACTTACAGCTACGGGGATAGTCCCTGATTTTCACAGGGTTCCCTTTTAATCAATAAGAACCGGATAGTTTTACAAATTAAGTGATAATAAATGGAATTACCTCACATTCGTTGCTTAATCTTTCCCAAAATTCCTTGACACAAAAGGCAAACAGGTATATAATGCCGAACGCCAGTATTCACTGGTATGCCCGCCGTCGCGCACCCGGAATTCACAAGGGATTTGCTGACGGCGCATGGCCTGGGTAAATTCAATATTACGGTCAAGCAGAAAATCATCATCACCACAATCGACATACCATTTCACACTGCGCAATTGCTCTTTCCGTTCATCATCCGCTTCTTCAACATACTGTATGCAATTGTTTTCCTGTACCGATTTTGTGAGCAATGCCATTTTATCTTCAGGATCCTGCGAAGGAACCCCGCCTCCCTCCGGAATGTCCATTAAGGCACTCATGGCATAAACCGAAGAAAACATGTCACTGTGTTTTTGGCCGTATGCCGTGGCACCGCCGCCACCCATGGACAAGCCGGCAACGGCACGATGCTGCTTGTCTCCTGCAATACGGTATGTTTTCTCAATAAAGGGCAGGAATTCAGTAAAGAAAAACGTCTCGTATTGCCAGCCGGGCATATTAAAATAACCATTCCACGCACCTTCGGCCAGATTGCCTCCTGCGTTGGGAGATACAATGATCATTTCACAAGCCTCACCCGAGGCTATCAGTAGGTCGGCAATCTCTTTGGCATGTTCATTTTCAAACCAACTGGTATTTACACCCGACATGCCGTGTAGAAGATACAGCACGGGATATTCCTTATTTGTCTGTGTTTCGTAACTTTTGGGAAGGAATATCGTGTATTCACGATTGGCATTCAAGACCTCGCTGTAAAGAGTATCTGTTACCACCTTGCTTTGCGGCCCCCACCATCCTTCTTGTGCCGATGCTTCAACACCAAACACTATAAGGAATAATGCTAAAATAAGACGTTTCATATATGGTACCGGATTTTTATTGTAATGAATCGACAATAGTAAGTCGGGGTGAAAGGACTCGAACCTTCGGCCTCCACGTCCCGAACGTGGCGCGCTAGCCAACTGCGCTACACCCCGATTGATCAAGGCTGCAAAGGTAAATAAAAAATTAATATCCTTACCTTTGATTTATGAAACGTATTTTATTTCTTTTTCTGGTTGTTCTTTTGGTGGCCGGGTGCCATCAAAGTAATCCTAAAAACCCTTACAACCTCCCCATTGCAGCCACAATGGAAGATTATCTGGCACAGGTAGCAGAAAATCCGGACACGGAACTTATAAATCTGGAAGAAGCTATTCCGGGCATCAGCCTGGATATTGCGTATGCCAAACCAAAAAATTTTACCGGAATTCCCATTTACACTTCTCCCAAAGCCTTTTTATGCCGCCCGGTTGCCGAGGCTTTGGCTTTGGCACAGGATTCCTTAAAAAAAACAGGGTTGGGTTTCAAGATTATGGACGCTTACAGACCTTATGCGGCTACATTGTATTTTTATGAAGTGTACCACGACACCACTTTTGTGGCGAGCCCGCGTACCGGATCCATTCACAACCGGGGAGCTGCTGTGGATCTTACACTTATCTGCCTGGAAACAGGAGAAGAACTGGAGATGCCCACCCCATTCGATTCTTTCTCGGACACGGCATCTCATGCTTTCAATGACCTTCCGGAGCATATCCTGAAGAACAGGGCAACCCTGAGAGGTATTATGGAAGCTTTCGGATTTTCCATTTATGAACCCGAATGGTGGCATTACAATTACACCAATGCCCGTTCCTATCCGTTACGGGATATATCGTTTGAGGAACTGATGAACCGTTAGAGTAATTTCTCCGGTAACAGAAACCAGAGACCGATCCAAAAAAGGAATCTGAGAGCCTTCCCGACAAACATCAAAACCGCCGTTTTCCAGAATGGGATGCGGTAAAATCCCAGTCCTACGGCAAAGACATCACCCACTATCGGCAGCCAGCAAAACAGTGCAACCAGGCTGCTCCATTTACGAATGATTTGCTGCTGTTTTTCCAGTTTTTCCTGTTTTACCCGCAGCCACTTTTCTATCCATTCCCATTTACCCAGGTAACCCAGGCCGTAACAGGTCAGGCTCCCCAGACCGTTCCCTGCAGTAGCCACTGCAAAACAGGTCCAGGGACTGCCTCCCGCTAAAAGCAATGCTATCAAAAGAAATTCCGAGCTGAATGGTATGATTGTGGAAGCCAGAAAAGACCCCGCAAACAGCCCGATATATCCCCAATCCAGCAAAAAATCCATTTACTTGTTGTTTTTTTCAGGTAATCTTTTGTTTTTCTTTAACGCTTCGGTAATGATGAATTCCAATTGGCCGTTGACGCTACGGAACTCGTCTGCCGCCCATTTTTCCAAAGCGGCCCATGTCTCTACATCAATACGTAAAACAAACGATTTCTTCATATTACTGGTAAAGGCTTCCCGTGTTAATCACAGGACTGGCAGCACGATCAGACGTCAATACAACCATAAGATTGCTGACCATGGCTGCTCTCTTATCCTGGTCAAGATCTATAATCTCTTTATCCGATAATTGTTGCAAAGCCATTTCAACCATACTTACAGCACCTTCTACTATTTTGTGGCGGGCTGCAACAATAGCCGTTGCCTGCTGGCGTTGCAACATGGCGCTGGCAATTTCCGGTGCATATGCCAGGTAACTGATCCGGGCTTCTATGATCTCAATCCCGGCAATGTTCAACCGCTCCGACAAAGATTCTTCCAATAGGGTGTTAACCTCTTCTCCTCCTGAACGTAAGGTTATGTCCGCGTTTTCATCCTCCAGATTGTCGTAGGGATACGAACCGGCCAAACTTCTCACAGCAGCTTCCGATTGTACATCCACAAATTTTTCATAATTGTCCACGGCAAAGCATGCCTTGAAGGTATCTTTTACCCTCCAGACCAGAACAACCCCTATCATGATGGGATTCCCCATTTTGTCATTTACCTTGATTGGATCACCATTCAAGTTTCTAGCCCTGAGCGAAACGGTTTTTTTCACCATGAACGGATTTACCATGAAAAAGCCGTTATCCACGACGGTTCCCACGTATTTTCCGAAAAATGTGAGCACCTTGCTTTCGTTGGGATTGATAACCATAAGACCAAACAGGGCAATAAAGGAAACTACCGAGACCGCAATTAGCCAATACCAAACCGGTCTCCAACCCAGCGATTCGGTAAAAACAATAGGCAAAGCGATCCCTGCGGCAAAACCAAGAATGCATACAACAAGCATAAACCAGCCATTACGCGGCTTCATAAATTTTTCCTGAATATTTTTCATTTTATTATTGGTTAGGTGATATTAATTTGATATCACAAAGATATGATATTATTTTTAATCACCAAAAAAATAATTTATAAGCACAAAAAGTTTGGCACGCTGTTTGCAAACTAATAAGACAGATAGTTTTTTTCATCTATTAGGTTTTAGGTTAAATGGGTCTGAACAGACAACGCTTCTAGTTGTCTGTTCTTTCTTTATTCAGGCGGAGTGCGTTAATGTAATCCTCCTCTACACTGCAATTTTCAAACAGACATAACGTTAAAAATTCCATCATCGATTGCCGGCTCAACTCCTGATTCGGCCTGGCTTCCCTTATAGCAGCATAAGTATCCCGGGGAGCCTCTGAAAAATTCACTACCAGTTCCCATTGATCGGGAGTGCCAATGGAAACAAAACAGGAACCGGCCATCTTTTTATACGGCCAGAACGTATACCCTATGTTGTTTTCTTCCATGACCTTGCAAAAGGTTTCCATCCACTCCGTGGTATTATGCCCGATCTCACCCATGTACATGGGCAAATTGGTCTTATTTCTGAATTCAATAAAATGGTTGATGGCTTCTGTTGTTGCTTCTCCCCCGTAACGGTGGCAGGAATACATGATTTTATTGTCAAACTTCCAATCGGAAAACGGGGTGAAATTGCTGTTCCATTGCGGGGCTCCCAATATGACTATGTGATTTGTATCCACTTTTCTGATCTCCGCAACTGCCCTTTTGTACAAAGGTTCCAGCATGGCATTCAGATCATCTTTATTACTGAAATACGGGGCAATGGGTTCATTCAGCAAATCGTATCCTAAAACAACCGGTTGGTCATGATAACGGGCTGCAATTTTTGTCCAGATATCACAAAAAAGCTGTTGACTGGTTTCACTTTCAAACAGCCAGGGGTACCCGTGACTGTCATCAATGTTGTCCCCTGTCTGACCACCCGGGGCATCGTGCATATCCAGGATCAGGTACAATCCGGCCTCACGGCACCAGGAAACCACGCTGTCTATTCGCGCAAATCCATCCTGACCGGCGGTAAGGCCCATGTAATCTTCATCTGTAAAAAGTTTATAATGAAAAGGCAGTCTTATTGTATTTGCTCCGGTGGAAGCAATAAAATCAATATCTTCCCGTGTAATGTAGCGGTCTTTGAATTGGCTCCAAAATTCCGCTGTAAAATCAGGACCTGCCAATTGGCAAAACATCCGGTCTATCCAGCCTGCAGAATTCGTTTTCCTGAAGCCGAACATATACCCTTCCGGATTAAGCCAGTTGCCCAAATTGGTGCCTTTTATGAAAAATTTCTCTCCTTTTAGCATCAGGTCAGGGCCGTTAATCTGAATGAAATCAAGGACCGGGGTTTGGTCTTTTACAGTGCTGCAAGCAAGCAACAATATTGAAAATCCGGTAAAAAACAAACGTTTTATCATGACTGTATCTCTTTTATGGTCATGTAAAGGTAAAATTTTTATAACTTGCAATCCAAAGCATATGCCCGATTTAGAATGAAAATAAATTACTTTATACTTGCCGTTGCCATTCTGGCAGCGTCCTGCTCCAAGACTCCCCCTCCAGACGAAACAGAAAAAGAAGCCCGATTAATTAGTTTATCGGTTGATGAAGAGCAAATTATAGTACCACAGGAAGGTACGGCCACTTTTATATTTCATGTAGATGAACCTGCTTATGAGTTCATTTATGATATCAATTCCCCTCAATGTCAGGTTGAATTGCGCATCCAGGGAACGACCGATAACCCTGAAAGTTTTTCCATACAAAACGTTGTTCCTCTACAAGAAGAAGGGGTTTACCAGGTCTCTTTACAGGATAACGGAATACGGCTGACCTATAAAAATTCGGTTGTTTTATGCCTGATCACCTCCAGGGCAGGATACGGCACCTCCATGATCACTTCCGGAGCTTTTCAGGTGATCAGCTCCATGAGTCATGCAGGGATCAGTGATTTTTATTTTTCAAAGGAACTCAACCCTTCCCTGAAAGAAGATGTCCGGCTGGACATTACCTCCTCGGAAGAAATTTACCAACATATTATTGAAGGAAACATCCCGGTATGGCTGGAGGATCTGCATCTAACAGCCTCTTTCACAAGTGGTAACCCGGTTAAAGTGAACGGAGTGGTCCAGGAAAGCGGAAAAACGGTTCAGGATTTTTCGCAACCTGTGGAATATACCGTAGAGACCAACGAGGGCACCATTCTTTCCTATAAAACAGAAATCGTTCAGTTTACGGGAATCCCTGTAATAATAATCAACACGGAAAACGGAGCCCCTGTTACCTCCAAGGACGACTGGATGAACGCCACCATCCGTATCCAGGGTATGGGATCATATGAAGACCTTCCCCAAATGGTCACAAAGATTCGCGGACGGGGCAATACCACCTGGTTGTGGCCCAAGAAACCTTATGCCCTTAAACTGGATAGCAAGACATCCCTTTTGGGAATGCCCAAACACAAACGCTGGGTCCTTCTGGCCAATTTCATGGACCGGACCATGCTCCGGAACCGGATGGCCTTCAAAATTGCTCAATCCACGTCCCTGGCATGGACACCCCGCAACGAGATCGTGGAATTGATCTTTAACGGCCGTCACCAGGGGAATTACATGATTACAGAGCATATAAAACAAGACGAAGACCGGGTAAATGTTTCCGATGACGGGTATATCCTTGAGCTTGACTTTCACTTTGACAACGAAATTCAGTGGGTATCCCCGCACGGCCAGAGCGTTCAGCAGGCCGGAATTCCGTTTGCGGTAAAATTTCCGGACGATGACGAAATCACCGAATCTCAGATAAACTGGATCAAAGACTATATTGATCAGGCCGGAGCTGCCATATACGGACCGGCCTTTAAAGATCCGGAAGAGGGGTACAGGAAATTCGTGGATATGCAGTCGTTTGTGGACTATTGGATCGTTTTTGAACTATGCATCAACCACGAACTGGCCAATCCCGGAAGTGTTTATATGTACAAGGACAAAAACACCAAACTTTTTGCCGGCCCTATCTGGGATTTTGACTGGGGAACCTTTTCCTACAATGCTTCTCCCCAGGCCCAGGGAAATCTCTTTATGACCCAGGCCATCTGGTACAAACAATTTTTCAAGGACCCGGAGTTCGTGGCATTGGCTAAAGAACGCTGGAACTTGTTAAAGCCCAAATTTGATGAACTTCCGGCTTTTCTGGATGCAGAATACGAACGTTTGGAATATTCCGCGGAATTAAACTTCAAAATGTGGGATCCTACCGAAGACAGAAACATGAACGGCGGCTACCTTATAAACGGGGATGAGCCCCTGACCTATACCCAGGCTGTGGAGCGTATGCGGTCCATTATTGTGGAACGCATTCAAACCATGGACCAAAAAATAAACGCTTTATAAACCTCAACAAACCATTATGAAACTGACCAAAACCATTATTTTATTGGCAGTTCTGGCTTTTTCCGTGCAAACCGTCACCGCACAGCGCAGAAATCCGGACCAACAAGACAACAAAACCGAAAACAAAGCCGAGTCCAAATCAGAGGACAAAACTCCGGCAAAGCTGGAGGAATTCATTAAAGACGGGACTACCGTTATGGAGGGTATGACCCCTGTGTATTCCCAGGATAAGAAATATTATATAGGTATACCCGATTCCCTGATTGGAAGGGACATCCTTATGGTGACCCGAATGTCCGAAACCCCTGCGGGATTCCGCGCTAATTTCTTTGGATATGCCGGAGACCAGATTAACAGCGGCATGTTGCGTTTTGAGAAAGGTCCGGACAACAACCTGTTCCTGACCAAAGTGCTTGCCCGCGAACAGTCCAGGGATACAACTCAGGCCATGTACTATAACGTTACCCGCTCCAACCGGCCGGCGCTGATCGCTTCTTTTGACATCAAGGCAATCAATGCAGACAGCACCCTGTCACTTATAGACGTTACGGACCTGGTAAACAGCGACAACGAAAGCCTGTATTTTAGCAAAAGGCAGAAAAAATCGGCCAAAATGACGGCTTTGCAAAAAGACCGTTCCTTTGTTAAAAGTGTAAAATCTTTCCCCATCAACACCGAATTGCGCAGTATCAAGACATATGCGCTCCAGGAAAACGATGACCCCCTGACTTTCGAGATCAACTGCTCGCTGGTTCTCTTGCCCAAAGAGCCTATGCAACCCAGGTATTTTGACGAGCGCGTTGGTTTCTTTACTTCCAATTACACGGATTTTGACAAGAACCCACAAGGGATCAAAACCATGCGAATGATCGCCCGTTGGCGATTGGAACCCAAACCGGAAGATTTGGAAAAATATAAAAACGGCGAACTGGTGGAACCGGCAAAACCCATCGTATTCTATATTGATCCCACCACACCCAAAGAATGGGTGCCATACCTGATACAGGGTGTGAACGACTGGCAACCGGTCTTTGAAAAAGCCGGTTTCAAAAACGCCATTTACGCATTGGAAGCACCTTCTCCCGAAGAAGATCCCACATGGACTCTGGAGGACGCCAGAAACTCGGCAATCGTTTATAAACCGTCGACCATTGCCAACGCCAGCGGTCCGCACGTAAGCGATCCCCGTTCGGGCGAAATCATTGAAAGTCACATCAACTGGTACCACAACGTAATGAGCCTGGTACACAACTGGTATTTTGTGCAATGTGCCGCCGTGGATCCCCAGGCCCGGGCCATGACGTTTCCTACAGAACTGATGGGGCAACTAATCCGTTTTGTATCTTCCCATGAAGTAGGACACACCCTTGGGCTGCGTCACAATTTTGGAGCTACAGCTTATTATACGACCGACCAATTGCGCGATCCCGAATTCCTGGCTGCCAACGGGCACACCACTTCCATCATGGATTATTCCCGGTTCAATTTTGTAGTGCAACCGGAAGACAACGTTCCTCAGAACCTGCTCTTCCCTCGCATCAGCCATTACGATTACTGGGCCATAGAATGGGGATACAGGCGTTTTTACCAGTTTGCCGAAGCAGAAGAAGAGATTCCTTTCCTGAACAAATGGGTCATCGAAAAGACACAGGATCCTTACTTACGTTTCAACGGAGGCGCCGAATCCAGACTGAACGATCCCCGGGCACAAGCCGAAGACCTGGGAGTAAACCAGATGGAAACCTGTGAACTGGGAATAAAGAATCTGAAAGTTATCCTGGAAAACCTTCCCGAATGGACAAAAGTTCCAAACGAAAACTACGAGGGGCTTTCCACACTATATTCTCAGATCGCTTCCCAATTTGGCCGTTATATAGGCCATGTATCCAAATGGGTGGGAGGTGTATTCACAGATGTGAAAACAGTAGAGCAGGAAGGCCCTGTTTACGTACCGGTTCCCCGGGCAAAGCAAAAGGAAGCCATGGCGTTTCTGGACCGTAATATTTTTACTGCCCCGGAATGGATCCTGCCCGATTACCTGGCAGAACTGTTGCCTGCCAACCGTCTGGCTGTAATGGAAACCCTGCAGCAAAGCACCGTTGCCGGACTTATCAACAAGAACGTTCTGTTACATATGCTCAGGGCAGAAGAACAACTGGGTGCGCAAGCCTATTCCCTGGAAGACTTTTTCTCTGATATGAACCGCAGTGTCTTCAAAGATTACGGTCAGACAGACATTTACCGCAGAAGCCTGCAGAATATTTATATCAATACACTTTGCGACCTGGTTAAACCCAAAGAAGAAAAAGGGAATGCTTCCCCACAACCGGCTAATTACCGCAGAGCAGAGGTATCCATAGAAAACAATGATATAAAGTGCCTTGTCACGGCTGAATTGCAAAAAATCGGAAAAAAACTCAAACGTGCCAAAGGCGATGACCGTACCCGGGCACATTATCAGTTCCTTTACCAAAAAATTGAAGATTTGTAATGAACTACACACATATTGTATTTGACGTAGACGGAACATTGCTGGACAGCGAAAAAACCGGAATGGTATCCCTGCAGCAAACCATCCGTAGTGAATTGAGGAAAGAAATGAGCCTGGAAGAATTGTATCCGTATTTTGGGATACCCAGCTTTCAGGCAGTACTCAAACTGGGCTTTGAAGATCCGGAAAAGGCCGCTGCTTTGTGGGAGGATAATTTCCAGGCGCTGACTTACCTTACCCGTCCTTTCAACGGAATAGAACAGGTACTTGATTCCCTGCACAAAAAGGGAATTGTCATGGGAGTGATTACTTCCCGGAACCGGTCTGAATTTGATTCTGACCTGCATTTATCCGGATGGATGCCCTATTTTACCACCACTATTTGTGCAGAAGATGCGCCAAGACATAAACCCGCCCCGGACCCCATGTGGTTATTCCTGGAAAAAACGGGAGCAGATCCTGCCAACGTGCTTTTTGTGGGTGACACGTATAACGACCAATTATGTGCACATGCGGCCGGCACCTCTTTTGCACTTGCATTATGGGGAACCCGGAACGGCAAGGATATTCCTGCCGAGTTTTACCTGGAACACCCCCGGGATTTGTTAACTTTATAGGTTGTATGAAAAAATATGCAGGACTTTTAATAATGCTCCTGCTTCCCCTGGCAGCCGGAGGGCAGGATGCGGACCATCCTGCCACGGCGCTGGCACGCATGCATGAAGCCTTCAACCGGTCGGCCCGTGTTGCAGATTACCCCCGGATGCTTTCCCTTATGGACAGCATGATGCTCATGGAAATCGCCATTGACCGGACTGCCCGCCCGCATATTTATCAAAATTACAAAGACTACGCGCCTTTGTTTGGCAAAACCGCTGAAGGACGCGTAGTTCATTACCTGTTCCTTTATAGCCGTTTCCCCGAAAACAGAGGAGAAAACGACGTCCGATTGCCCGCATCACCGGAAGAACTGGACGGTATTCCGGCATCCCCTTACCAAAAAACACTCTTGAACGACCCCCTGGTTTATCCCTGTTTCGGGCTTTGCGAACTGGCTCTTTTTGTTGTGGAAGATTACCCGGCATTGATTCGCCTGCTGGAAAAGGGACAAGGGAACGTACCCCATAACCTGATAGCAGCCAGATACCGGCAATTGCTATCACTTCCCGTCTCAGGAGAAGTGAAAAAAGCCGCTTTAGACAGCCTTATTGAAAAGTACCCGCATACAGAACCTGTCTCTTACGTTTACCTGGAAAAAGCCCGTTTGCTGACAGACAACGGATATTATGAAGAAGCATTGCGTATAAGCCGCGAAGCCTTCCGCAGTTTTCCGGACAGTCCTGTTCGCGAATCGTTCTTCAACATGATGGATTTCCTCACCCGGCCGTCCCTGGATGTGCAAATACAAAAACAGCTGTATCCCGGGTCAGAAACAGAGGTGATAATAACACGCAGGAATATAAAGCGATATAGATTGAAGATCCGGGACAAACAGGGAAAACGACTGTCGGGGATTACCTGCCGTTATCCTGATTTTCCCGTATACCGGGCGGTCAGGGATACCCTTTGTATAAATGTTCCTCCGGAAGGATCGTATACCTTAAGCGTCAAAAAAGGAAAAACGTACACCGGTTCTTCTTTTTACTCCGGAAAAGTAGCGGCCATGTTCCGTGCTTTTAGTGATACAGGATATGTCTATGCCACAGACCTGCAAAGCGGGAAACCCCTTCATAAGGTGGATATCAGGTTTGTGAACAATACCCGGGAACCTTTTTCCCTGGAACCGGACGGATTTACCCCGGTGGATGTCAGGAACGGCGAATCGTTCCGGCTGAGTGTTCCTTCAGAGAACACAGCCGTGCCCGATACGTTTTCGGTTCCCATCACGGTGCGTCCCTGGGATTTTCAATACGGAGACCCTGACAAAGAAACGACTTCGGCGGCCCTTTTTACCGACAGGAAATTGTTCCGGGACCAGGACACCCTCTTTTTCAAAGGTATTGTCACAAAATATAAAGACGGGACATGCCGGCCTGTGGCAGGAGAAAACTATACAGTGGTATTGAGGAACAATGTTAATTACCGGGATACGCTGGATACCGTTCACGTACAGACCAATAATTTCGGATCCTTCAGCGGGTTTTTTCCTCCCGGCACCACCCGCATGAACGGTTCCCATAGTATTACATTTCCGGGAGCATCGGCTCACATTCAAATAGAAGCGTATACAAGACCTTCCTTTACACTGGCTTTATCTCCCGTGCGCCAGGCATATGCTTTTAACGATACCATCGTACAACAGGGAGTGGTGTTTAATTATGCCGGATTCCCGCTGGCCAATGCCAATGTTCATTGCCGTGTACTTTACAGGTCACCTTTCCGGCCATACTACACTCATTCCCAAACAGCCGGCAAAAAAGAAAATTTGATATTTTCAGACACCCTGAAAACTTCTGCAGAAGGCGAATTCAAGCTTGTTTTTCCGGCTTTGAGGCCTCCCGGTGACACCTCCCTTCACGGCATATTGGAACTGGAAATTTCGGTTGTTGACATAACAGGTGAAACACAACAAAAAACGGCGTTCTTGCCGGTATCCGGCTTCCGTTATACCATACACGCCAGTCTTTCCCACCGTGAAGGAACCGTCTACAACAATATCCTGATCCGTGAAAAGGAACCTGTTTTACATTTCCTGGTTCAAAACAGCAACGGCTTTGTCCGGGATCTGCCCCTGACCTGCCATTTTTTACAACACGGAGACACGGTATTCACGGACGTCCTGCAATCCGGCCAGTTGTACCAACCTCCTTGGGATTCCATGAGATCCGGCCGTTGGGAAATTTCCGCGGTATCGGACGGGGCACAAACATATTCCCGATCTTTCTTTCTTTTAAGTCTCAAAGACACAATCAGCCCGGCAGATACCGCTCTTTTCTTTTGTCCCCTTGAAGAAGACCCGCCTACCTTTTTGCTGGGAACCGTCAATAAACCTTTATATGTGCTTGCCGAGTGGTACGCCGGGGGATCCCGGATCAACAAAACCCACCTGCTTCTTGAGCCCGGGATGAAAACCTTTACTTTTCCCGGCCTTCCTGTGGGAGGGAATGAGCCCGAGTTGCGCCTGATAGCGGTCCGGGACGGGCAGTATCTTGAATTCCGCCACAGATGGGAAAAGCCTGCTGAAGAGTTGCTTCCGCTGCATTTTGTATCACTGCGTCGGAACACAGAGCCTTATTCCCGGGAATCTTTTGGAATCAAACTTCCCCAAAAAGAACAAGCCGAGGTGTTGGTGAGTATTTTCAATAAAAGTACTGACCGACTGATCCCCAATCAATTTGATTACAGGCCGGCCCGGGAACCGTATATTCCTATCCCTTCCATTCGATACCATTTTATGGACATTGCACATGCAAGAAGCAAAACCGGGTCCGTTCCCGGCTTGTACTATGCGGCAGGAAGGAACGCCGTAGCTTCCGACATGATAACCCGAGAACAATCTGCCTTGGAAGAAATTCCCTCCCCTGATGAAACAGGATCCGAACTCCTTGTACGCAGCGACTTTGAAGAAACCCTGGCTTTTTTGCCGCATCTGGTGCCGGACAGCACGGGCATAGTGCCTGTCACATTCCGCACCAACGGGCTTTTGGGCACGTTTCGCATCCTGGTTCTGGCTCACACCCCTGACGGGAAAAGTACCACAACAGAAGACACCCTTCTGGTAAGAAAAGAAGTGATGGCCATGCCTGCGTTCCCGGCATATTTGAGAGAACACGATCGTATAGAACTGACTGTTCCGGTAATCAACCTGACACCATCTCCTGTGGAAGGAAACGCATTCCTGGTAATAGGAGAACAAGAAGAAGCAACACGTCCTGCCCGGTTGCTTCCATCTGAAAGGATTCTTTTCAGCTGGAATTATGCCACTCCCCGGGTTCCGGATGAACGCGTTCCTCTTTTGGAAATTACAGCCGGATTCAAAAGTCACCGCCACAGCGATGCACAACAGAATATCCTTCCGGTTTTGCCAGTGAAAGAGCAAATAACCCGGGCCGCAACCAGGATAATTTCGGGAGACGGGGTGATTACGCTGATTAAACAGAATAAGGATTCCCGGGCCACACTGGATGTTACCACCCCCTTTACGGCAGCACTCCAGGCCATTCCCTCGCTATGCGAGCCTTCAGGGAAAGACCTTACCTCGTGGGTCTCGGCTTTTTATACAAACAACACGGGTGCCCGCTTGTTGCAGGAATTCCCCGCCATACTGCCGTCATTGGACAAAGTGCCTGAAGGACACGCCTCGGCCTTTCAAAAAAATGCAAAGCTGACGGACGTGCTGATCCGGGAAACTCCCTGGGCCCGTTACCCCGGAAAGGAAGCGGAAAGGATCCGGCGCCTGAAGCAATTGGCCGATTCGCGTCATATGCGATCTTTCAATGAAAAAGCATTGGAATATTTTCGCTCGTCGCAAAGGCGGGACGGAGGGTTTTCCTGGTTCCCGGGGATGGAGAGTTCTTATGTGCTGACATTGTACTTCCTGGAAGTTGCAGGCAACATGAAAGAGAATGGAATCGTTACGGGGGTGGATGACCGGTTGCGGGAGATTGCAGAAAAAGCCCTTCATTATGTGGACAGTCTGTTTGCCGAACGCTACGGTGAGTCCGCAGATTTGGAACTTAACCGGGATGTGTTAACGTATTTTTATGTACGCAGTGCGTTCCCGGAAATTCAGGCCGGCAAGGACGCACAAAAAGTGGCAGCGCGTTATTCCGATATCTTGAATGAATCCTGGAAAGGAGCCCCGGTGGCAGAAAAAGTCTTTCTGGCAATTATACTGGAAAGAACCAACCGGAAGGATGCACTTGCCCGGGTTTTATCCTCCCTCAGGGAATTCGCCGTATGTGATGCAGACCGGGGTTGTTATTTCCCGAATGCAGTGCCCTTTGACGGCCTTATGCATTCAGAAATGAAAGTACATGCGCTGCTGTTGCGTTTATTCAGGAACGATCCAATCATAAGAAACGGAATCACCCGCTGGTTGCTGGACAGGAAAGAAAACCAGATGTGGGAAACCCGGCCATCAACCACCGATGTGATCCATGCATTGCTTTATTACGGGAACAGAAAAACCGCAGAGATGCCTAGTTACGAAACAGTTATACGGGGAACGACATATACGGTCAGAAACCGCTCCCATGCACCATTTTATGTAACTCTCTACGAACAAACCCTGGAAGATCTTCGTGAGGCCCAACCCTTTGCCAACGGGATGGAAATCCGCCGGGCTTATTACCGGTTGTCAGACAACGCCCTCATTACGGAAAAGGATACCCTCAAACGGGGAGATCGCATAGTGGCACGCTATTTCATTACAAACGAACAAGAACGCAGCTTTGTGCATATGAACGTTTCACATGCGGCCTGCCTGATCCCGGAATCTGAAACATCGCAATACAGTTGGAATGCTTCGGATTCATGGTACCGTGAGGTCAAAACCGGATCCACACAATACTTTTTTCAAACTCTTTCCCGTGGAGAACAGGTCATTGAAGAACGTTTTTACGTTACCCAGACAGGTGTTTTCCAACAAGGAAGCATGCAGATACAATCGTTGTTCGCTCCCCGTTACAGGAGCTTTTCTCCGGGGAAAACCCTGATAGTTACCTATTGATACAATGCACTTTTCAAAAGAAAATACCGGGTTTGAACTGATAAATAGAAAAAAACGTATATCTTTGCAGCCCCGATTGGGGTAAAACTTATTATTAACCACTAAAAATCAATTGCTGACAATGGCCGATTATTTAGATGCCC
>ERZ795053.2685-NODE-2685-length-21077-cov-6.893207_pt1 | contig 21077 bp, 19 predicted proteins | sample MGYA00375137_ERZ795053 | MGnify/ENA primary metagenome ERZ795053 (study PRJEB30182, sample SAMN05720284) | activated sludge metagenome | isolation source: Anaerobic digester | place: Hong Kong | collected 2014-12-17 ...
GGCATGAGGACGGAGGGCAGCCAGGTCGCGATCGGCGGCACGTAGGAGACCAGCAGGAGCACCAGGATGTTGGTCAGCAGGAACGGGGTGATGGCGACGATGACGGGGGTCAGAGGGAGCTTGGCGATGTTGGCGCAGATGAAGAGGCAGACACCCACAGGCGGCGTGGTCAGGCCGATCATCAGGTTGAGCACGGCGAAGGTGGCGAAGTGCAGGGGGTCGATGCCGACCCCCTGGGCCAGCGCCAGGAGCGGGACGAAGAGGATGATCAGGGCCGCGATCGTCTCCATGAACATGCCGACGAAGAGCAGCAGCAGGTTGATCAGGAGAATCACCAGGTACTTGTTGTCGGTGACCGAGAGCACGGCGTCGGCGATCATCTGCGGGATGCGCTCGGAGACGAGGATCCAGCCGAAGACATTGGCGAAGCCGACGAGGGCGAGGATCGCCGCCGAGGAGATGGCGCTGTCGATGAAGATCCTGGGCACGAGCCTGATCGGCAGCTCGCGGTAGATCAGGAGGCCGACCGCGAGGGCGTAGACGCTGGCGACGATGGCGGTCTCGGTGGGCGTGGCGAGGCCGGTGAGCAGGCCGCCGATGATCAGGGCGGTCATGGCGATTGCCCAGAAGGCGCCCATGAACGACCGGGCGAGCTCGCCGAAGCCGGCCCAGGCCTGGCGCGGGAAATCGCGCCGCACGGCGATGATGTAGCAGGTCACCATCATGGCGAGGCCCATGAGGATGCCCGGCACGGCGCCTGCGAGGAACATCTTGCCGACCGAGATGCCGGAGAGGGCGCCTACGATGATCATCGGCACCGAGGGCGGGATGATCGGCCCGACGGTGGACGATGCGGCAGTGATGGCGGCTGAGAAATCAGCAGGATAGCCGGCCTTCTTCATGCCGGGTATCATCATCCCGCCGATCGAGGCGGCATCGGCCACGGCGGTGCCCGAGATGCCGCCGAAGAGCATCGAGCCCGCGACATTGGTCAGCCCCAGGCCGCCGCGCATCCAGCCGACCAGCGCGTTGGCGAAGCGGATGATGCGCTCGGTGATCCCGCCCGAGTTCATGAGGTTGCCGGCGAGGATGAAGCCCGGGATGCAGAGCAGGACGAAGACGTCCATGCCGGCATACATCTTCTGCGGGATCGAGACGAGCGGGATGCCCTCGAGCAGGAGATAGGCGGCCGAGGCGAGGCCGAGCGTTACGGCCACCGGCACGCCGATGACCAGGCCCAGGACGAAGACGCCGATCAGGACGGTGAGTCCCATGGTCAGCTCTCCTCCGCCTGGACGGGCCGGCCATCGCTGGCGCCGGACAGCATGCGGAGCACGCGAAGGGCGGCGAAGACGAGGAGCGACAGGAGCAGGACCAGGATGCTGGCGTGGATGAAGTCCATCCGCCAGCCGAGCGCCGGCGAGGTCTGCATGACGCCGATCGAGGTGTAGCGCCAGGCCGGCCAGAGCAGGATGGCGCAGAGCACCGCCGTCGCCAGCGCCGAGACCAGGCGCAGGAGCCAGGGCAGCCGGCCGGGCAGCGCCTCGCAGACCAGGTCGACATTGACGAGGTCGCCCGAGCGGAAGGACAGCCCCGCGCCGAAGGCGGCGAGGTAGAGCAGCGCGAAGCGGGTCAGCTCCTCGGTCCAGACCGGCGAGGAATTGAACACCGAGCGACCCAGCACCTGGATCAGCACGGCGACGCAGAGCACCAGAAAGGCGATGCCGACCGCTGCCCGCACCACGCCCATGACGATACCCATCGAGCCCTTGTCACGCATGGGGTCCCCCATCCATCGACACCACCTGAAACGGTCGAGGTCGGCGGCGCCACGGGCTGCGTGGCGCCGCGCCTGTCGAGCGGACGGTCAGTTGGCGAAGAGGTCTTCGACCACCGGCTGAATGTCCGCGTTGACATTGGCGAGCACGGCATCCTTGGCCTTGGCGGCGAAGGCGGCGTGATCCACCTCGACGAACTCCATGCCGGCCGCCTCGAGGTCGGCGACGAGCTGCTTCTCGTCGGCGAGGAAGAGCTCGCGCTCGTAGGCCTGCGTGCGCCGGCCGGCCTCGAGCACCGCCTCCTGGTCCTCGGCCGAGAGGTTGCCGAACGCCATCTCCGAGATGGTGAGGTAGATCCAGGAGCGGACGTGCTCGGTCAGGTTGACGTAGTCCTGCACCTCGGCGAAGCTCGCCGACTTGATCAGCGCCAGCGGGTTCTCCTGCGCCTCGATCGTGCCGTTCTGCAGCGAGGTGAAGACCTCGGAGAACGCCATCGGCGTCGGCTGGGCGCCGAGCGCGCTCCAGACGTCGACGAAGAGCGGCACGTTCGGCACGCGCATCTTCAGGTTGTTCAGGTCGTCGGGGCTCTTGATCGGGCGGTTGCTGGTCAGGTTGCGCGGGCCGCGGGCGAAATAGGCGATGGGGCGGATCTGCGCCTTCTCGACGATCTGCGCCTCGATCTGGTCGCCGATCTCGCCGCCGGCGACGCTGTCCATGTCCTCGAGCGAGCTGTAGGCGTAAGGCACGGCCAGGAGCGCCGCCATCGGCGCCCAGTTCTGCAGGCTCTCGCCGGTGATGGTCATGTCGGCGGTGCCGAGCTGCATGCCGTTGATCAGGTCCATTTCCTTGCCGAGCGATTCGTTCGGGAAGACCTGGACCTCGATACGGCCGTCGGTCAGCGTGGCGACCTCCTCGCCGAACTTGAGCGCCGCCTTGTGCCAGATGTTGTCCTCGTTGGCGAGGTGACCGAGCTTGAGCGTCACCTCGGCGGCCAGGCTGGTGTTGGCCATGAGGACGCCGAGCATGGCGCCGAGCAGCGCTGCCCGGCGCGTTCCTGCGAGCTGCATGAGAATTCCTCCGCGTGTCTGATGTTGCTGGTGCGGGGCGGGTCGCGGCATCGCGGGCTGGGCGTCCATTTGTCGACCTCCCTACCGCGACGACGGCTCGTCGCCTGGGCCGCGTGTAGAGCGAACTTCCATACTAGTCAACAGTAAAAGAATCTGCTACGCCATCCCTCGTGAACGCGCGGAGGAGGAAGCGAATGCGACAGACATGGCGGTGGTTCGGCCCCAAGGACCTGGTCTCGATCGACGACATGCTTCAGGCGGGCGTCGAGGGCGTGGTCTCGGCCCTGCACCACGTCCCGACCGGGGCCGTCTGGAGCCCGGCCGAGATCGAGCAGCGGCAGGCGGAGATCGGCCGCCGGCGTGACGGCACGCCCTCGGGCCTCGCCTGGGAGGTGGTCGAGAGCCTGCCCGTCTCCGAGGACGTCAAGAAGCAGAAGGGCGAATGGCGCGCCCATCTCGCCAATTACGGCGAGAGCCTGAGAAACCTGGCGGCCGCCGGCATCGAGGTGGTCTGCTACAACTTCATGCCGGTGCTCGACTGGACCCGCACCGACCTCACCTACAAGGTCGCGCATGGCGGCACCTGCATGCGTTTCGACCTCGTCGACTTCGCCGCCTTCGATCTCTTCATCCTGGAGCGGCGGGGTGCGGCGGAGGACTATCCCGAGACCGTGCGGGAGGCTGCGGCCGAGCGCTTCGCCGGCATGGACGACGGCCAGAAGGAGCAGCTCACCGGCAACATCGCCTTCGGCCTACCCGGTGCCGCCGAGACCATGACCCTCGACGACCTGCGCCGGCACCTCGCCGAGTACGGTGCGATCTCGGCCGAGACGCTGCGCTCGCACTTCACGGCCTTCCTCGAGGCGGTCGTGCCGGTCGCCGAGGAGGTCGGCATCAGGCTCTGCTGCCACCCCGACGACCCACCGTTTCCGCTCCTGGGCCTGCCCCGGGTCATGTCGACCGAAGCCGACTACGCGGCGATCATGCAGGCGGTCGACAGCCCCGCCAACGGCATCACGCTCTGCTCGGGCTCGCTCGGCGCCCGGCCGGACAACGACCTGCCCGGCATGATGGAGCGCCTCGGCGATCGCGTGCATTTCCTCCATCTGCGCAACGTCTACCGCGAGAGCGACCAGGTCCAGGGCTCCTTCTACGAGGACGAGCACCTGGCCGGCGCCACCGACATGGTGGCGCTGCTCGCCGCCGTGATCGCCGAGGAGCGCCGTCGCAAGGCCGCCGGCCGCCGGGATCACACGATCCCCATGCGGCCCGACCACGGCCAGGACATCCTCGACGATCTCGGCCGCCGGGCGCAGCCCGGCTACCCGTCGATCGGCCGCCTCAAGGGCCTGGCCGAGCTGCGCGGCGTCATGACGGCGCTCTCCCACCCCCGGTGGGGCATGGCGTCTTGACCAGCCGGCTGAGCCTCGCGTCGCTGGGCAGCATTCCGGCGACGGTCCGCCGGCCGGGCTTCGACCCGGCCGGAGCGGGCCACGGGATCGTCCATCTCGGCGTCGGCGCCTTCCACCGCGCCCACCAGGCCGTCTGCACCGACGACGCCCTGGCCGCTGCCGGCGGCGACTGGCGGATCCAGGGCGTCAGCCCGCGCAGCACCGACATCGCCGACGCGCTGAACCCGCAGGACGGGCTCTACACGCTCCTGATCCGCGGCCCCGAAGGCACCGAGGCCCGGATCGTCGGCAGCCTCGGCCGGGTGATCGCGGCAGCCCGCGAGCCGGGCGCGGCGCTCGCGGCCATGAGCGACCCGGCGACCCGGATCGTCAGCCTGACGGTGACCGAGAAGGCCTACGGCCTCGATCGCGCCGGCGGCGGCGTCCTGCAGGGCCACCCCGCCATCGCCCCCGACCTGCAATCGCCCCGGCAGCCGAAGGGTGCCATCGGGCTCCTGGTCGAGGCGCTGCGCCGGCGTCGCCAGCAGGGGCTCGACCCGTTCACCGTGCTCTGCTGCGACAACCTGCCGGAGAACGGCACGCTGCTGCGGGCGGGCGTGCTCGACTTCGCCGGCCGGACCGACCCGGCCCTGGCCCGGTGGATCGAGGCCCGGGTCGCCTTCCCCTCGACCATGGTGGACCGCATCACGCCGGCCGCGACACCGGCGACGCTCGCCGATGCCGCCCGGCTCACCGGCTGCGAGGACCAGGCCGCCATCGAGACCGAGCCCTTCAGCCAGTGGGTCATCGAGGACCGGTTCACGGCGGGCCGCCCGGCCTGGGAGGCGGGCGGGGCGATCTTCGTCGACGACGTCGCGGCCTACGAGCGGATGAAGCTGCGGATGCTGAACGGCACCCACTCGATGCTCGCCTATGCCGGCTTCCTCGCCGGTCACCGTTACGTGCGCGACGTCATGGGCGACCCTGTCCTGGCCCGCCTCGTCCGGCGCCAGCTCGCCGCCGCGACCGGCACCCTGCCGCCGCTCGCCGGCATCGATCTCGGCGACTATGCCGCGGCCCTCTGCCAGCGCTTCGCCAACCCGGCCATCGGCCACGAGACCCGGCAGATCGCCACGGACGGCACCGAGAAGCTGCCGCAGCGACTCCTGGCACCGGCGCTCGAGCTCAGCCGGCGGGGTGGCGACCTCCGCCCCTTCGCCTTCGCCGTCGCCGCCTGGATGCGCTACGCCCTGGGCCGGACCGATGCCGGCGACGCCTATGCGCTCCGCGATCCGCGCGAGGCCGAGATCCGTGCTGCCGTGGCCGGCGGCGGCACGCCGGCCACAATCGCCCGGGCCCTGCACGGGCTGAAAGGCTTGTTCCCGCCCGAGCTGGTCGCCGATCCGGCATGGACGAGTGCTGTCGAATCGATTCTGGCTGGCATGCTCGGGCGGGGCGTCGCCACCGCCCTTGCCGAGGAGGCGGCCCGCACCGCCTGACGGGCGTCGTTCAATCGACGAACAGATCCGGATGCGCCTCGGCGATCCGCGGCAGCGACTTCAGCAATTCGCCGAGATGCGTCCGCATCGCGCGCTCCGCTGCGTCCGGATCGCCGGCCTCGATGGCATCGGTGATCGTTCGGTGCTGGTCGATCATGACATCGATCGGCGTCGCTGCCGGGAAGGAGAGGAAGCGCACCCGATCCATCTGCGCCCGCAGGGTCTCGAGCAGCTTCCAGGCGCTCTCGCAGCCGATGCTGGCCGCGATCGCGCGATGGAGCTCCTCGTCCTGGCGCAGGAACTCGACCGTATCGTCCGCCTGCCGGGCGGCTTCCTGCCGGTCGATGATCTGCCGCAGGAGCGCGGTCGTGCCGGGTGCCGCTGCCTCGGCCGCCTTGCGGGCGAACGCCGCCTCGATGGCCTCGCGGATGAACCGGGCGTTCTCGACCTCGCGCCGCGAGATCAGCTGGACGAACGTGCCGCGCTGCGGCCGGATCTCGACGAGCCCCGCCTCCGCGAGCTTGATGAAGGCCTCCCGCACCGGCTGCCGCGACACGCCGAACTGCCGTGCCAGCTCGGTCTCCGACAGCAGGTTGCCGGGCCGCAGCCTGAGCTGGATGATGGCCTCGCGCAGCAGGTCGTGGACCCGGCTGCTCATGCTGCCCTGGCGGAAGTTCGCCACCGCGGCGACAGCTTCGTCGGGGAAGGCCATGGTCATGCGAAAGTCCCTGCAGGTCGAAGGGCCGGGATGGCCAGGCCTGCATACTACCATTCAACAGCTTGGGCAATTCGCACGAAGCCAGGGCCGGTGCTCAGCGCAGATGCGTGTCGAAGAACGCCAGCGTCCGCTCCCAGGCGAGGGTCGCGGCGGCCTCGTCGTAGCGCGGCGTCGTGTCGTTGTGGAAGCCGTGGTTCACGTCGGGATAGAAATGGACCGTGAATTCCTTGCCGTTCGCCTCGAGCGCTGCGCCATAGGCTTCCCAGCCCGCGTTGATGCGCTCGTCCAGCCCGGCATAGTGCAGGAGCAGGGGGGCCTCGATGGCAGGCACGTCCTCGACCGCCGGCTGCCGGCCATAGAACGGCACCGACGCGGCGAGGTCGGGATAGGCGACCGCGAGGGCATTGCAGACCCCGCCGCCATAGCAGAACCCGACGGCACCGACCTTGCCGGTCGACGCCTCGTGATCCCGAAGGTGCTCGAACGCGGCGAAGAAGTCCGCCATCAGCTTGGCCCCGTCGAGCCGCTGCTGCATCTCGCGACCCTCTTCGTCATTGCCGGGATAGCCACCCAGGGGCGTCAGCCCGTCCGGCGCGAAGGCGAGATAGCCCTCCTTGGCCAGTCGCCGCGCGACATCCTCGATATAGGGGTTGAGGCCGCGATTCTCGTGGACGACCAGCACGGCGGGCAGGGGGCCCGAGGCATCCGCCGGGCGGGCCATGAGCCCGGCCATCGTGCCGTGCCCCTCCGGGCTCTCGTACTCGACCCTTTCCGTCACGATGGCCGGATCGTCGGGTGCGACCTGCTGGGCCAGCGCATAGTTCGGCTGAAGCTCGTCCAGGACCATGGCCCCCGTCACCCCCACGGCGGTGTACTTGCCGGCCCGGGCGATGAACTCGCGTTTCGACATCCTGCCGTGCACATAGCCGTCGTAGAACTCGAGAATGCGCTGGTCGAAGTCCCGGGCGCTCTTTCTTTGGGGGCTGGTCAATCTGTCCTCCTGGGGTTCGCGTGTTGCCATCGCGAGTTTTTCCTCTGCTACGACCATCGGGCGAGGTCGGCAGACGTCCGTGGCGATGGACATGCCAGGACCAAACTAGGTGCGGGACCGCCTCCGGCAATTGCCGGAGAGGCAATTCGGCCCGGGCACACAACAAGCAATGTCGGCGGGAAACGTCGCCAGAGTTTGTCGGTGGGCGAACGGTTTGTATCGAAATGCCGGCTGCAGCGAGCGCCGCCGGGCCGTGCCCCCCTTGGATGGCGCGCCCTGCAGGACTCGAACCTGCGACCTGCTGCTTAGAAGGCAGCTGCTCTATCCAGCTGAGCTAAGGGCGCCCGGCGGCGCTTATAGCAGGGCCGTGGTCTCGGGGAAACGGCTGGCCGGGCTCAGGTGCGGCGGATGAAGTTCTCGGCGTAGGACTTGGGCTGGACGACGCGCACATGCGGCTCGAAGAGCTGGAAGGTCAGGTTCTCGCGCCGGCAATAGGCGATGGCGGCATCCTTGGTCGGAAAGCGCAGCCGCACCTGCTGGGCCGTGTCGTCCGAGCCGTTCCAGCCGATCAGCCGGTCGGCCTCGACCCGCGAGCGCGGCTCGAACTCGACGAGCCACTCGTGGGTCTTGCGCCGGCCCGACTGGACCGCGGTCTTCGCCGGTCGATAGATCCGTGCCTGCATCGCCATGGTTCGTGCAATCGCTTGGGGAATGGCCAGGAGCTAGGCAATTTTTTCGGATTCCGCAAGCCAGCGGCGGCGCAGCTCCGTGTGGTGGGCCTGCAGCCAGCGAAGCGGGATGATGGTGTTGGCGGCGAGGATCCGGCCGTTCTCGAGCCAGTCGAACGCGGTCTGGAGCGGGACCACGAAGCTCCTGATGTCCTCCGCCTCGTGCTCCAGGCCGTGCAGGCCGCCGGCGCCGCTGGCGTCGACCTCGGCGATGAAGCAGGTGCTGCGCTCGGTCACCGCCCCGGGCGAGGCGACGTAGGTCGCGATCTTCTCGATCCGTCGCGCCTCGAGCCCGGCCTCCTCGACCAGCTCGCGGCGCGCGGTCTCGACGGCGCATTCGCCGGGCCCGACGAGCCCGGCCACCACCTCGATGAGCCAGGCGCCGGTCGGATGGCGCATGCAGCCGGCCCGGAACTGCTCGATCAGCACGATGCTGTCGATGACCGGGTCGTAGGGCAGGACCGCGGCCGCCTCCGGTATGTGGAGGATCTCGCGGGTGATGGTCGGGCTCATCTGCCCGTCGAAGCGGCGATGCTTCAGATCCACGACCTCGAAGCGGAAGAAGCCCCGCCAGGCGTCGCGGCTCGCGACGATCCGCACCTCGCGGCCCTCGTCGGCCAGGGGCAGGTCGTCGGCCAGCGCCGCGGCCGCGCTCTCCGCCCGGTCGGTCAAGCGAAGGCCTTGAAGGTGATGAGGGTGAAGGTGTCCTTGACGCCGGGCAGGGTCTGCACCGCCTTGTTGACGAAGCGGCCGATATCGACGTCGGCGGCGAGATGGAACTTCATGATCAGGTCGTACTGGCCGGAGACCGAGTAGACCTCGGAGACCTCCTCGATGGTCTCGACCGCCTTGCCGGCCACCTCGTAGGAGCAGCCGAGCTCGCACTTGACCATGACGAAGATCGTTTGCATGGGCGGCTCCCGGTAAAGCGGGCGCGGTTTCGGGTCAGGCCACGGCCTTGATCGGCACCGGCCGCAGGAGGAAGGCGGGGACGTGATCGCCGAGCCCGACCACGGGCTCGTCGCGCGGCTCGCCGCGGCCCCGCTCCGGCTTCGACGCCGGTGCTGCGGCCTTGGCCACGCCCGTCGGCGGTGCATCGGCGGCGGCCTTGCGCCGGCGCGGCCGGCTCTTCGCCGGCTCCGCCTCGGCTTCCGGCGTGTCGCCGGCGGCCGGGGTCTCGGCCGTTGCTTCCACGGCCACCGGCTCGGCCGCGACCTCCGCCGTCTCCGGGCGACGCCGCCGCCGGCGGGTGCCGGCCGGCTCGGCCGGGGCAGCTTCGGTCAGCTCAGCTTCGATCGGGCCAGCTTCAGTTGCGGCAGCTTCGGTCGGGCTGGGCACCGCCGCTGCCGAGGCTTCGGGTGCCGCCTCCGGCGCGCTGCGCCGCTTGCGTCGGCGCGGGGCCGGTGCCGCGTCGCTCTCCGCTGCGGCTGCCGGTGCCGGTGCCGCTTCCGCCGACACTGCCTCGGCCTCGCGCTCGGGGGCACGCCGCGCCGGCCTTGCCCGGCTCGGCCGCCGTGGCGCCTCGGCCGCGTCGCTCAGGCTCTCGATCAGCTTGCGCTCGAGCTTGCTGCCGAGCAGCCGCTCGATCGCGGCCAGATACTTGGCGTCGTCGGGGTCGGCCAGGGTGTAGGCGTGGCCCTCCTTGCCGGCGCGCCCGGTGCGGCCGATGCGGTGGACATAGTCGTCGGGATGGATCGGCACGTCGAGATTGATGACGACGGGCAGATCGACGATGTCGAGGCCGCGCGCCGCCACGTCGGTGGCGACGAGGAAGTCGACCGTGCCGGCCTTGAAGGCGTCGAGCGTCGCCTGGCGCTGGCTCTGGTCGAGATCGCCGTGGATGTCCTGGGCGTTGCGGCCCTGGCGCTGCAGGAACTTGTTGACGGACGAGACGTCGCGCTTGCGGTTGCAGAAGATGATGGCGTTCTCGATCTTCTCGACCTCGAGCAGCCGGTCGAGGGCGACGCGGCGCTCGATGCCGCGGATGGGCACCACGACGTCGATCACCTTCTCGGCCCGGGTGGAGGGGCGGGCGACCTCGATCTCGGCCGGGTCGCGCAGGAAGCGCTCGGCGAGGCGGCGCACCTCCTTCGGCATGGTGGCCGAGAAGAGCAGGGTCTGGCCGCGCTTGGTCAAAAGCTGGAAGATCCGCTCGACATCGGGGATGAAGCCCATGTCGAGCATCCGGTCGGCCTCGTCGATGACGAAGACCTCGACCCCGTTGAGCAGGATGCGGCCGCGATCGAACCAGTCGAGCAGCCGGCCGGGGGTGGCGATGAGGACGTCGACGCCCTTCTCGAGCAGCTTCTCCTGCTCGCCCATGCCCACACCGCCGATCAGGAGCGCCATGGTCAGGTTGAGATGCTTGCCGTAGGTCTCGAAGCTCTGCGAGATCTGGGTCGCCAATTCGCGCGTCGGGCTGAGGATCAGCGAGCGCGGCATCCGGGCCCTGGCGCGCCCGGCGGCGAGCCGGTGCAGCATCGGCAGGGTGAAGCCCGCCGTCTTGCCGGTGCCGGTCTGGGCGATGCCGACGACGTCGCGGCCGTCGAGCACGGCCGGAATCGCGGCGGCCTGAATCGGGGTCGGATGCACATAGCCCGCGTCGGCGATGGCACGCTGAATTTCCTCGCGCAGCCCGAGCTCCGCGAAGGTGATGGTCGCTTGTTCGGTGGTCAAGAACAGTCCTTGGTGGGTGACATCGGATGCCGGCCTTGCATGTATAGACGATCGTTGTGGAGTCAATGACAAGCGGTCGCGCAACATCCCGTCTTGTGCAAAAAAGCGGCAGGATCGGCGAAGAAGTCGCGGGAGCGAGGGCATGATGCGTGGAAAAGCGGGATGATGTTGAGCCGGAGCGAATCGCTGCTCTTGATTGTCGACGTGCAGGCGGGGCTGGCCCGGGCGGTCCATGATGCGGGCTCGCGCATCACGAGGCTCGCCCTGCTGCTGCGGGCGGCGGCGGTGCTGGACGTGCCGGTCATCGTCTCGGAGCAGTATCCGAAGGGCCTCGGGGCCACCGACCCGCGCCTCCTGCCGCTGCCGGACGGCGCCACCGTCCTGCCCAAGCTCGCCTTCTCCTGCTGGCGCGAGCCCGTGCTGCGGGCAGCGCTCGAGCGGGCCGGCCGGCGGCAGGTCGTGGTCGCCGGCATGGAGACCCATGTCTGCGTGCTGCAGACGGCGCTCGATCTCCAGGAAGCGGGCTTCGCCGTGCATCTCGCGGCCGACGCCTCGGGCTCGCGGCGGGTGGAGGACCGTGCCCTGGGCCAGGCGCGCCTGCGCGATCGGGGGGTGGCGGTCGTGACCGCCGAGATGGTCGTCTTCGAATGGCTGGAGCGGGCCGAGGGGCCGGCCTTCAAGACGCTGATCCCCGCGATCAAGGCCCTGGGCACGACCGATCCGGGCGCAGCGCGCGGCCGCGACTGACGGAATTCAGGCGCTGCCGGCCCTGGCCTCGGCGATCCGGTGGTCGAGGCGGTCGTCCTCGAGCCCGGCCGGCTCCTGGTGGATGATGATCTCGGTCTCGCCGAAAGCCTCCGCCAGCCGTGCCTCGAGGGCATCCGTGACGCGGTGCGCCCGACGCACGCTCATCGCCCCGTCGATCTCGACATGCAGCTCGATGAAGGTGGTGTTGCCGGCCCGCCTCGTGCGCAGGTCGTGCAGGTCGACGACATCGGGGTGGTCGCGCACCAGCGCCTCGATGCGCCGCCGCTCGGCGCCGCTGAGCTCGCGGTCCATGAGGGTGTCGATCGCCGAGCGGCCGAGGCGGGCGGCCTGCCAGGCGAGATAGAGGGCGACCAGCACGGCGGCCACCGGGTCGATCCAGGCGACGTCGAGCCCGGCCGTCAGGGCCAGGGCGGCGAGCACGAGGAGGTTGGTCGCGAGGTCGGCCGTGTAGTGCAGCCGGTCGGCGGCGATGGCGGTCGAGCCCGTGCGGCGGATGACGACGCGCTGCAGGGTGACCAGCGCCAGGGTGATCAGGATGGCGCCCACGAGGACGATGAAGGCGAAAAGCCCGGGCTCGATGACCCTGGGGCTCGCGAGCCGCTCGGCGGCGCCGATCAGCACGAAGAGGGCCGAGCCCATGACCAGCGAGGCCTGGGCCAGGGCGGAGAGGCTCTCCGCCTTGCCGTGCCCGAAGCGGTGGCTGCGGTCGGGCGGCTGCTGGCTGACCCGGACGGCGAGGAAGGTGATCAGCGAGCCGCCGATGTCGGCGAGGCTGTCGATCATCGAGGCGAGCACTGCCAGCGAATCGGAGGCGAGGGCGGCGGCGAGCTTGCCCAGCGTCAAGAGCACCGCGACCGTCAGGCTGGCCCCGGCGGCGAGCCTGACGAGCGCTGCCGGGTCGAGCCGCTCGAGCATGGCCAAGGTTTAGTAGAGCTGGCGCTCGTAGGCGTCCTCGATCAGCGCGTCGGTGGCCTTCTCCTCGATCCCCTCGATCTGGTCGGCGAGGATCCGCGCCAGGCTCGGGAACTGGCCCTTCGCGATGTGCTGGGTCGGGTCCCAGAGCTTCGAGCGGATCAGCGCCTTGCCGCAATGCATGAAGGCCTCCTCGACGCTGACCACGATCACCGACCGCGGCGCCTTGCCGGCATGCGCCGTCGCCTCGAGCAGCTCGGGCTCGGTGCTGATCCTGGCCGTGCCGTTGGCGCGGAAGGTCTCCTTGTAGCCGGGCAGGAAGAAGATCAGCCCGACCCTGGGGTTCGCCACGATGTTCTGCAGGCTGTCGACCCGGTTGTTGCCCGGCCGGTCGGGGATCAGGAGCGTGCGCTCGTCCAGCACCTTGACGAAGCCCGGCGCATCGCCCTTGGGCGAGGCGTCGCAGCGGCCCTCGGCATCGGCGGTCGCCAGGACGACGAGGGGCGAGAGCTCGATGAACCGGCGGCCGTGCCGGTCGATCCGGTCCATCTCCTTGCCCGAGGCGGTCCGGCTGACGCTGCCGTAATGGGCGCGGAGCGCGTCTCTGTCGGTGAGATTCATGGTCATGGACGGGCTCCCGATCCGGTGTGGCGTGCGGCCCTGCGCGTCGCACGTCCGCCGGGAAATGGCAAGGTCGAGCAGGGCCGCCGCCGCGGTCCTCAGAGCGTTTCCAGCAGCTTCCTGCTCTCGACGAGGTCGGGCAGGGCGAAGCCCTCGGTGAACCAGCCGAGGACCGGCGCCAGGAGATCCAGCGCCTCCTGCCGCCTGCCTTGCCCGGCGCGCAGCCGCGCCAGGTCGCGGGCGGCGCGCAGCTCCCAGAGCTTCGCCTCCTGCCCGCGGCTGATCTCGAGGGCCGCGTCGAGATGGCGCCCGGCCGTGCCCGCGTCGTCGGCGCAGCCGGCGAGCAGGCGGTGCAGCTCGGCATCGAACCAGCCTTCGCCGGTCGCCGCGTTCCGCGCCAGGCCCTGCTCGAGCAGCGCCCGCGCCTCGGCGATCCGGCCGGCCTGTTGCAGCACATCGGCGCGCAGGCTCGAGAGATAGGCGAGCTCGATGTGGTGCGCGGCTGAGTCGAGCGCCGCGAGCGCTGCCGCCATCATGGCGTCGCCGCGCCCGGCATCGCCGCCCTTGCCGGCGAGCCAGCCGACGAAGACCGAGGCGATGTTCTCGTAAATGGTCAGGTGCGCGTTTCGACAGAGCTCCAGGCACCGACTCGCGCGCTCCGAGAGAAGCCCCATCCTGCCGGTGAGGCACGGAATGTAGCAGCCGTTGCCGAGCGCTGCGGCGAGCACGAACTTGCGCCCCATGCCGGCGGCGACCTGCAGATGGGCCGCTTCCTGCCGGGCCGCCTCATCGGGGTAGCCGAGGACGAGCAGAGACCACGGGAGATAGATGCGTCCCACGGTCGGGCGATCGGGGTAGGGGCCCTCGCCTTCCGGCAGGGCTTCGAGATGCCGTCGCGCGGCCGCGAATCTGCCGCGCACGAAATCCAGGATTCCCGCGGCCTCGTGACGGTGCCAGAGACCGGCCGGTCCAGCACCTTGCGAGGGCGCGGCCCGCAAGAGGCCGGCGACCTCGTCGGCCCGGTCGAGGCGGGCGGCATTGAAGTGGGACAGGAACTCACCGAAGAGCGCCATCTCCTGCCCGTCCTGGTCGCCGATCTCGGCATAGGCGAGACGTGAGCCCCGGTAGGCCGCGGCGGTGGCCGGTGCCGCCGTCCCGAGCGTGGTGCGCACCGAATCGCCCATCAGCAGATGGAGCTTCGCCCGCCAGCCCGTAGCGGTCTCGTCGGCCGGGGTGCGCCCGACCGCCGCGAGGCCGGTCTCGATCAGCTCCCGCGCCTCCGGTGCCGCGGCGCGGGCGATGGCGGCGTCGATGGCCGGCAGCAGATGCGGCATGGCGGCGGCCGGCTCGTCGGCCGCGAGGAAATGCCGGGCGACGAGCTGCGGCTCGACGCCGCCGTGCCCGGCCGCCTTGTCGGCCAGCACCCTGGCGATGCGGCCATGCACCTCGCGCCGCCGGCTGCGTAGCAGGGATTCGTAGGCCGCGTCCCGCACCAGCGCATGCTTGAAGACGAGCCGGCCTTCCGCCGGCGGCCCCTGGCGGAAGACGAGCTCCGCCCGGACCAGCCGGTCGATCGCCCGCTCGACCTCGGCCGCGGGCCGCCCGGCGACGGCGGCGAGCAGGCCCTGGTCGAGCTCGCGGCCGATGCAGGCGGCGACCTGCGCCAGCTCCTTGGCTTCCGGCAGCCGGTCGAGGCGGGCCATGAGCGAATCGTGGAGCGAGGCCGGGACGGCGGCATCGTCCGATTCGAGGACCGCCTTGGTCAGTTCCTCGACGAAGAGCGGCACCCCGTCGGTGCGCCCGACGATGGTCTCGATCGTGCCGGCCGGCAGGCCATCGCCGCCGAGCCGGCGGATGATCGCCTCGACACCGGCGCGGCCGAGCCGGTCGAGGGCCAGCCGCTCGAGCGGCGCCGCCGTGCCCCATTCCGGCAGGCCCTCCGGCCGGCTGGTGATCAGCACGAGCAGCCGCAGCCGCCCGAGCCCGGCGAGGACCGTTGCGATCAGCTCCCGCGTCGTCGGGTCGAGCCAGTGCGCGTCCTCGACCACCACCAGGAGCGGCCCGCTGCGGGCGAGGCCGAGCAGCCGGTCGGCCAGCGCCTCGCGGGTCCGCGCCCGCCGCGCCTGCGGCGTCAGCTCGAGCCGCCCGTAGCGGGCAGCACCGTCGAGCCCGAGGAGCTCGGCGATCAGCGGCAGGGCGTCGCGCTGCTCCGGGAACCCCACCGGCAGCGCCTCGAGCCGGTCGAGCAGCACGTCGTTCGGCTGGCCATCCGCGAAGCCGGCCTCGTCCCGCAATTGCTGGATCACGGGCCAGAGGGCACTGCCCGCATGGTAGGGCGAGCCCTGCAGGCGAACGAGTGTGTACGATTCGCCCGCCAGCGCATCGCCGAGGGCGTGGACGATCCGGGACTTGCCGTGCCCCGCCTCGCCGACCAGCAGCACGGCCTGTCCGGCACCGTCCCTGGCCCGCCGCCAGCGTTCGAGCAGCAGGGCGAACTCCCGCTCGCGGCCGACCATGGGCTGGAGATGGCCGGCGCGCGCCTCGAAGCGGCTGGCCACCACCCGCTCGCCATTGACCGCGAAGACCGGCACTGGCCCGTCGATGCCCTTGAGCGCCCGATCGCCGAGCTCCCTCACATCGAAGCCTGCCCCGAGCAGCCGGCGGGTCGAGCGGGCGACCAGCACCTGGCCCGGCCCGGCCAGGGCCTGCAGCCGGGCCGCCAGGTTCGGCGTGTCGCCGACCACCGTCTGCTCGCTGGCGCTACCGTCGCCGATCGGCTCGCCGACCACGACGAGACCGGTGGCGATGCCGACCCGGCAGGCGAGGGGGGGATCGTGCCCGGCGAGCCCCGCCACCGCCTCGATCACCGCGAGCCCCGCCCTCACGGCCCGCTCGGCCTCGTCCTCGTGCGCCCGGGGCCAGCCGAAATAGGCCAGCACCCCGTCGCCCATGAACTTCGCCACATGTCCCTCGAACGCCGCGACCTCGCCCGCCACGGCACTCTGATAGGCGCGCAGGATCCCACCCATCTCCTCCGGGTCGAGCCGCGCCGAGAGCGCCGTCGAGCCGACCAGGTCGACGAACATCACCGTCAACTGGCGACGCTCGGCGGCCGGCCCCGGGGCCGGTGCCTCGGCCGCCGGCGAGCGATCCGTGCGCCTGCCGAGGTGGGCAATGGCCGCGAGCAGCCGGCGGCGATGGCCGACCGAGGTCACGCCGATCTCCCGCAGGTCCTCGGCCGTCAGGCTGGCGAGGAGGTCGGCGTCGACGTCGTTCGCGCGAAAGGCTTCCACGTACTGGCCGAGGCCGAGCTCGCGAAGCCAGGACGCCATGTCCAATGCCGTCTCCATGGTCGACGGTTCATGGCAACCCTACCCTGCCCGGGGCGGCCCGGCCACAGTGCTGCCGGTCGGCCTGCCGTCTCAGCTGCCGCGGGGCGGCACCGCGACGGGTGTCGGCCGCCATGCTGCCGCCAGCCGCTCCGCCTCGGCGATCTGCTCCGGGCGCATCCTTTCCATCAGCTCGGCCCGAAACTTGCTGGCACGGGCGGCGATCGTCAGATCGGCGGGCGGGGTCGCGGCGAGCGTCACCCATTTGAGCGCCTCCACGGGATCGGGCTCGACACCCTGGCCCTCGGCGTAGAGCGTGCCGAGATAGAACTGCGCCGGCCGGTGGCCCTGGGCCGCCGCCATGCGGAACCAGTGCGCGGCCTGGCGGTCATCCTGCGGCACGCCGAGCCCGGTATAGTACATGCCACCCAGATTGTGCTGCGCCGGCGGGTCGCCCTGCATGGCGGCCAGCCTGAACCAGCGCGCCGCCTCCTCGTCGTTGCGCGCCACGGCCACGCCCTGGGCATAGAACCCGCCCAGCCGGTTCTGCGCCTCCGGCAGGCCCTGGACGGCCGCCGCCCTGAGCCAGCGCAGCGCCGCCGCCTCGTCCGGCTGGACGCCGCGCCCCATCAGATAGAGCAGGCTCATGTTGTACTGCGCCGGCGCATGCCCGGCCTCGGCGGCGGTGAGGAACCAGCGCGCCGCGGCCTCGTCATCGGCCACCACGCCACGGCCGTCGAGATAGCGGTCGGCGAGATCGAACTGGGCCTTTGGATCGCCGGCCTCGGCCGCCCGCAGCAGGGCCGGCACGTTGGTCACGCGCGGGGCCGATGCCCCGGGGCTGGCGGCCGGGGGGACAGCGGCCGGCGGGGCCGCGGGCGCTGGCGCTGGCGCTGCGACCTCGGGTGGCGCCGCCTCGCCGGCCGCCGGGGCTTCGAAGCGCTCCCGCAAGCCGGCGCAGGCCGCCAGCAGCAGGCCGGCGCAGGCAACCAGCAGCAGGCCGGCCGTGAGGCGGCCCTGAACCATCAGCTCGTCTCCTCCCCCATCGCCCGACCGTTCGGGCGATCATCGCCCCGGCTAACCCAAGGGCGGTGCAGCGGCAAGCCCCTCCGTCGCAGCGCGCCGCGAAGTCGCGCTGCGCCTAGACCCAGGCACGCAGCAGCGCCGCGAGGCCGATGCCCACCGCCATCGCCAGCAGGGCGTTCCGGGTCCGGCGCATGACCAGCACCGCGGCCAGGATCGCGAGGATGGCGGCCGCGCCGCTCGTCACCGCGGCCGGGACGATGATGGCGATCAGCACCGAGCCCGAGAGATGGCGCAGGAACGCCTCGAGCCGGGGCGACAGCGGCACCATGGACATCAGGAGAAAGCCGCCGGCCCGGGTGGCGTAGGTCAGGACCGCCATGGCGCTGATGGCGAGGAACGCGTCAGCGTCGTGCATCGACCACCACCCCGACCAGGCCGCCGGCCACGGCCCCGGCCAGGATGTGCCAGCCGGCCGGCAGGATCGCCATGGCAGCCAGCGCCGTGATTCCGGCCGCGAGCCACGCCAGGTCGTCCGACCGGCCCCGCCGCAGCCCGGTGAGCATGCAGGAAAGAAAGGCGAGGAAGACGAGATCGAGCCCGAAGCGGCGAAAATGCTCGGGCGAGAGATCGATGAAGCCGGAGCCGGCGATGGTGCCGGCGACCCAGGCGACCCAGAGCAGGACGCCGCCGCCGATCAAGACGCCGACATCGCGCTCGCCGCGCGCCTCGGCCTCGATCGCCTTGGCCCAGTTCGGCTCGCTCAGCAGCACCGCCGCCAGATAGACCTGCCAGGCGGGCAGGCTGCGCAGCCAGGGATAGAGCGAGGCGCCGAGCAGGAAATGGCGCCCGTTGACGGCGAGCGTGGCGATCAGGAGCGGGCCCCACGCCACCGGCGACTGCCAGAGCTCGAGCACGGCGAACTGCGAGCCGCCGGCGAAGACGGCAGCGCTCATCAGGTTGGCGGCCCAGCCCTCCATCCCGACATTCCGGGCCGCTATCCCGAAAGCGACGCCGAAGACGAAGGCATAGGCGCCGACGGCGACGAGCTCGCGGGCGCCACGGCCCATGCCGCGCCAGGTGATCACCGCCCGCTCCATCCACCGCCCCCGTCCTCGAAGATGCGGCGTTCAGAGCACGGGCCGCGGGCCGGGGCAACCACCGCTCTTTATCCCCGCGTGCAGTTGCGCCACGATGCGCCGCAACGCAGGCGGAGCAGCAACAAGGAGCAAGATCCCGATGACCCAGAACCTGAAGCGCCGCACCATGCTCGCCGGGACAGCCGCGATCGGCGCCTCGGCGACCACCGCGGCGAGCTTCCCCAGGCCCGCCATCAGCCAGGGGGTCACGCGCTGGAAGATGGTCACCGCCTGGCCGAAGAACCTGCCGGGCCCGGGCGTCGCCGCCCAGATGCTGGCCGACCGCATCTCCGCCCTCTCCGGCGGCCGGCTCGAGGTCGAGCTCTTCGCCACGGGCGAGATCGTCCCCGGCAACCAGGTCTTCGACGCCGTGGCCGAGGGCACGGCCGAGCTCTATCACGCCGTCCCCTCCTACTGGGGCTCCAAGTCCAGGGGTATTCTGCTCTTCGGCTCCCAGCCCTTCGGCCTGCTGGCCACCGAGCAGGTCGGCTGGCTGACCCATGGCGGCGGCCAGGCGCTCTACGACGAGATCTACGGCCGCTTCGGCCTCAAGCCCTTCCTCTGCGGCAATAGCGGGCCGCAATGGGCCGGCTGGTTCAGGAACGAGATCACCTCCGTCGACGACCTCCAGGGCCTGCGCTTCCGCACCACCGGCCTAGCGTCCGAGATGTGCTCGAAGCTCGGCATGGCCGTACAGGCCATGGGCGGCGGCGACATGTTCCAGGCGCTGCAGTCCGGCACCATCGACGCCGGCGAGTTCATCGGCCCCTGGACCGATTCGGCGCTCGGCTTCTACCAGGTCGCCAAGAACTACTACTGGCCGGGCGTCGGCGAGCCCTCCTCGGCCGAGGAATGCGTCGTCAACATGGCCGCCTGGGAAGCCCTGCCGGACGACCTCAAGCTCGCCGTCGAGACCGCCTGCAAGTCGCTCTACAACGACGTGCTCACCGAATACTCGACCAAGAGCGCGCAGAGCCTGCCGCAGCTCGTCGCCGAGCACGGCGTCATGGTCCGCCAGCTCCCCGAGGAGGTGATGATCGCCATGGGCAATGCCGCGGGCGAGGTGATGGCCGAGCTCGGCGACGACCAGGACGAGCTGGTCCGCCGCATCGTCGAGAGCTTCCTCGCCTACCGCGCCTCGATCGCGTCCTACATGGTCTATGCCGACAACGGCCAGATGAACGCCCGGGCGCTGCCGTTCACCTACGGCTGACCCCGGGCCGGCTCGGGAGCCCGGGTGCTCGCCACCGCCGCCGACGTGCTCGACCGGGTGAACCGCGCGGTCGGGCACGCGGCGCGCTGGCTCGCCCTCCTCATGCTGCTCGCCCAGTTCCTGGTGGTGGTGCTGCGCTACCTCTTCGGCACCAGCTACATCTGGGGCACCGAGACCGTCCTCTATCTGCACGCCGCCCTCTTCATGCTGGGCGCCGGCTACACGCTGCTCGTCGACGGCCATGTCCGGGTCGACATCCTCTATGCCGGGCTCGGCGAGCGGGGCAAAGCGCTGGTCGACCTGCTCGGCACGCTCCTCTTCCTCCTGCCTACCTGCCTCGTCATCCTCTGGTTCACCTGGCGCTTCACCGCCAACAGCTGGGCCATCCGCGAAGGCCCGCTCTCGGTCGGCGGCATCCCGGCCTCCTTCCTGCTGAAGACCCTGATCCCGGCCTTCGCCCTCCTCCTCCTGATCCAGGGCATCAGCCTGGCGCTGCGCTCCCTCGTTCGCCTGCAGGGCGGCGACAGCCGGTGATCGCCGCGAACCTCGACCTCGTCATGCTGGCGGCCCTCTGCCTCGTCATCCTGACAGGCTACCCGGTCACCTTCCTCATCGCCGGGCTCGGCGTGCTCTTCGCCTTCCTCGGCTGGGCCATGGGCGTCTTCGACCTGGGTCTTCTGGGCGCGCTCGCCCAGCGCATCTTCGGCGTCATGACCAACCAGGTGCTGATCGCCATCCCGCTCTTCGTGCTGATGGGCACCATCCTCGAGCGCTCGCGCATCGCCGAGGAGCTGCTCGAGCAGATGGGCCGGCTCTTCGGCACCATCAGGGGCGGGCTCGCCGTCTCCGTCACCCTGGTCGGCGCCCTCCTCGCCGCCTCCACCGGCATCGTCGGCGCCACCGTCGTCACCATGGGGCTCATAGCACTGCCGGCCATGCTGAGGAACGGCTACGGCCGGGGCTTCGCGGCAGGTTCGGTGGTCACCGCCGGCACGCTCGGCCAGATCATCCCGCCGTCCACCATGCTCATCATCCTCGCCGACGTCATGTCCACCGCCTTCCAGCAGGCGCAGTACACCCAGGGCAAGTTCTCGGTCGAGACGATCAGCGTCGGCCAGGTCTTCGCCGCCGCCATCCTGCCGGGCCTGCTCCTGGTCGGCCTCTACATCGCCTACATCCTCTGGACCGCGAAGCGCCGCCCGGACCTCGCCCCGGCCATGCCGG